>Ga0116152_10001794_pt1 | contig 17564 bp, 15 predicted proteins | sample AD_UKC119_MetaG_FD_89894 | JGI IMG/M metagenome (GOLD analysis project Ga0116152, IMG submission 89894) | Active sludge microbial communities of municipal wastewater-treating anaerobic digesters from Hong Kong - AD_UKC119_MetaG | ecosystem: Engineered > Bioreactor > Anaerobic > Digestate... | reverse complement strand
GCTGGTCAGCGAATCGTGCCAGTTGTAATGCACGCCGCGGATATTAAGCGCTTGGCGGAGGTGGATCTGCTTTTCGCGGATGACCTCCGGCGCATCCTGTGCGCACCATTGGAAGGGTGTGTATGGCTTGGGCACAAATACCGAGGTGCTGACCGTGATCCGCAGGCCCTTGACCCGCTGCTGCTTGGGCACGGCATAATAGGTGTTCACGGCGGCTTTGGCAAGCTTGGCAATGCCGTCCAGATCCTCCGTCGTTTCGGTTGGCAGTCCGGTCATGAAGTACAACTTTACACTGTTCCAGCCGTTTTCAAAGGCGTCCTGCAGCTTTTCGATCAAATCCTCCTGCGTTACGCCCTTGTTGATCACATCACGCAGGCGCTGCGTGCCCGCTTCGGGTGCAAAGGTAAGGCTGGATTTGCGCACTTTCTTGGTCTGGATCAGCGTATCTTTGAGAATGCTGTCAATCCGCAGCGACGGCAGCGAAACGCTGACATGCTGCTTTTCAAACTTCAGCATCAGCTGCGTGCAAAGCTCCTGAATGCAGGAGTAATCGCCGGAGGACAACGAAGACAGCGACATTTCCTCGTACCCTGTACTGTCCACCAGCTGCTGTGCAAGCTCCATCAGCTTTTCCACGCTGCGTTCCCGTACGGGTCGGTAAAACATGCCCGCATGGCAAAACCGGCAGCCGCGCGTGCAGCCGCGCATGATTTCCAGCACAATACGATCGTGGATAACCTGCGTATACGGCACAGGCGGAGCCGTGGGATACGGCGCGTTTTCCAAATCGGCCACAAAGCGCTTTACAACCGGCAGCGGAGCGTCCGCATCCGTCCTGGTAAAGCTTTTCAGTGTACCGTCCGCATAATACTGCGCCTCATACAGCGCCGGCACATACACGCCTTCGATCTGCGATAGCTTCCGCAGACGCTCCTGCCGCGGCAGGCCGCGCTGCTTGCAATCGCGCAGGATATTGGTCAGCTCCTGTATGGCATCCTCGCCGTCGCCGATCATGAATGCGTCGATAAACATATACAGCGGCTCGGGATTGCCCGCACAGGGGCCGCCGGCTACAACGATCGGATCATCCTCTCCCCTGTCCTTCGCCTTCACGGGCACCCCGCCCAGGGACAGCATATGCAGCACGTTGGTATAACTCATTTCATACTGCAATGTAAAGCCGATAATATCAAACCGGTTAAGCGCCGTGCGGCTTTCCAGCGAGAACAGCGCAACCCGTTCCTGCCGCATCAGCTCTATCATGTCCACCCACGGCATACACACACGCTCGCACAGCACACCCGGCATATCGTTTAAAATGCTGTACAGGATTTTCATTCCCAAATGGGACATCGCAACTTCATAGGTATCGGGAAAGCAAAAAGCAAAGCTAATCTGCGCTTCTTCAAACGGAATCACCGTCGCGTTTACCTCTTGCCCGATATAGCGCACGGGCTTTTCCACCCGTTCCAAAAGCCGTTCAATACGGTCCGTCATCCCTTGGCCTCCGCTTCAATTTGATCGGCTTTCAATGTACCATGTCAGGCTGTGATTTTCAACTGTAGAAAATAAGAAGGCGTGGATTGTAACAAGGAAACGCTATAGTTGCCGATACCCCACATCCCGTGGTATACTGCATGGGAAGGAGAAGGCTTCGCCCGGCGTACTGCCGCGGCAATGCCGGTATCCTGCATGCGGCATGCGTTTTCTGCTTCCGTGGGTACTGCGGTTACAGGATTGCATAAACCGGAAGCGAAACAAAAAAAGAAAGCGTATACTATTGCGAAATCCTTTTAAAAAGGATACAATAGAGCATGGCGCTTTCTAGTTATGCATGAAAGTCTTGGAAAAATATGCATTTCAAGCGCACCTTTGTCTATAATATGTAACGTATATGCATAGTACTCGAATGTTTACCATATATCAAAAGGAACAGGGGAATGTTTTGCAATGAAATCGACAATCGCTGCGATTGACTTCGGCACAAGTAAAATTGTAACGCTGATCTCCGAAACAAGCGGAAATCAGCGCTGCGACATCATCGGCGCCGGTATTGCCGCATACGACGGATATATCGACGGCGAATGGAACAACCCGGTTGTTCTGAACGATGCGATCCTCCAATCCGTCACGGAAGCGGAATCACAGGCACGGCGCAAGCTTAAGGAGATCAACGTCGGCGTTCCGGGCGAGTTTACCCGCGTGTATGTGGTGGAAACCTCGGTTACTATCCAGGGCGCCGATCCGCGCGTATCGCCCAAGCACGTGGAAAAGATTTTCGCGGATGCGGACAAGCAGCTCTCCCCCGTGCGCGGCGTGGTGGTTCACCGCAGCCCCGCATGGTTTATGGTGGACGGAGGCAAAAAAACACTGGAGCCCGTCGGCATGAAGGGATCGGAGCTGAAAGCGCTGGTTTCCTTCGTGGTGGCGGACACGTTCTTTTTGGACGACGTCATGGCGCGGCTGCGCGATCTTAATATCACGGTCAGCGGCTTTTTCTCCAGCTGCACAGGCGAAGCGATGCTCTACCTGCTGGAAGAGGACCGCGACCGGACGGCCATCCTGATCGATATCGGGTACACCTGCACCGATGTAATGGTTGTCGAAGGTGACGCCGTGATCTTCCAGAAATCCATGCCGATCGGCGGCGGGCATATCGCGGCGGACATTGCGGAGGGTCTGAAGATCCCGTTGGCATCCGCCGAGCAGATCAAGCGCGAGTACGTGTACGGCGTTTCCGGCAAAAACCAGAGCTACTCCGTATTTATGGGTGAAGGCGTGAAACACGAAGCGTTTACCCAAGAGGATGTCGCGGCAGTGCTGGAGCCCCGTGTGGACGAGATTTCGGATATGATTAAAACCTGCATTGAAGAAAGCGGAATCAAAACAGGCAACTGGTCCGCCATCTTCTTGACCGGCGGCGGACTGGCGCTCAATCGCGGCGGACGGGATTACCTGTCCGGCAGGTTAGGAAGCCGGTGCGCGAAACCGTTAAAAGAACAATCAAGCTTTCCAGTCCCATTTACGCAAGCGCTATGGGCTTGATGGACCTGATCATCGATACCGTGGAAGCGAGAACCGCTCCCAGCGCCGCAACCGGCGGTGTTAAGGATTTTTTCAAGAGCTTGCTGGGCGGTTAACCGTCATTGGATTGGAACGCAGCGTGAAAACGCAAGGTATTAGGAGGAAAAACTGTGCTAGAGTTTCAAATTGAGGATCAGCAAAACTTTGCCAGCATTAAAGTAATCGGCTGCGGCGGCGCAGGCAACAATGCCATTAACCGTATGGTGGAGTCCGGCCTGAAGGGCGTTGATTTTATCGCCGTTAATACAGACCGTCAAACCCTCTCGATGAGTAAAGCAGGCACAACAATCCAGATCGGCGAAAAGCTGACCAAGGGCCTTGGCGCAGGCGCGGTACCGGACATCGGCCGCAGAGCAGCCGAAGAAAGCAAAGAAGAAATAGCACAAGCCATCCGCGGCGCCGACCTGGTATTTGTTACCGCCGGCATGGGCGGCGGCACAGGCACAGGGGCTTCGCCGGTTATTGCCGAGATTGCCCGCGACCTGAACTGCCTGACCATTGCCGTGGTTACCAAGCCTTTTCAGTTTGAAGGCAAACAGAGGATGAAGAACGCCGAAATGGGCGTAATTGAGCTGAAACAGCGCGTGGACACACTGGTTGTCGTACCCAATGATCGCCTGCTGCAGGTGGTATCCAAGGGAACTACGATGCTGGATGCGTTCCGTATCGCGGATGATGTGCTCCGGCAAGGCATTCAGGGCATCAGTGATCTGATCGCCGTACCGGCACTGATCAATCTGGATTTCGCTGATGTGAAAACCATCATGGAATCCGGCGGCCTCGCACATATGGGCATCGGCGTCGGCAAGGGCGAAAACAAACTGGTGGACGCCGCCAAGAACGCAATTTTGAGTCCGCTGCTGGAAACCAATATTGAAGGCGCCCGCGCGATCCTGATCAACGTAACCGGCGGCGAAGATATGAGCATTATTGATATCAACGAAGCCGCAAGCCTTGTGATGGAAGAAGCGGACGACGACGCCAACATCATTTTCGGCGCTGGTATTGATGAGAAACTGGGTGATGAGGTTCGTATCACCGTTATTGCAACCGGCTTTGAAAAGATTCCGTTCCCCCAGAAGAACGAGGCTGTAAAGCCCGACACAAACCTTGACAGGGACTGGACGCATTCGTTCGGCGGCGGCGATCTGAACACCGGCTATTCCGGCAGCTATGGCGCTACGCCTTTTGTACAGCAGGATTATCCTGCCTCCGCCTATGACGCTCCCGATGCATCTGACGTCGGTCAAAACACCCCGAACTATTACGGCAACTTTGGTAACATCCCCACGCCTGCCGCTGTGCCGCATATGATGCAGGGGCAGCCCGGCCAGCAGCGCGGGCAGGGTTACGGCAACGCCGCGGGTATCGATCCAATGGCGCAGAACACCCCGTACCAGGGCATTCCGCAGATGGAATACGGTCAGTCCTACGGGGCTAAGCAGCCGTCCGCTTACCAGCCGGATGCCGCAATGGCAGACGACCAGCAGCTGCAGGATACCCAATCCCCCATTCAGAATTCATCCGCCGAGCGCGATGATCTGGGTATCCCCGCATTTCTCAGACGGCCGACAAAGAAGTAATAACCCGTCATATTACAGCAATCCCGTCCGGATAACCGGACGGGATTGCTTTTTACTGTCTGCAAATTTCAGCCGTGCGCATGAATGCAAGGCGTAGCCTTCCGCTGCGTTATAATGCTTGATACATTCGATACGCCAAGCAAGGCGTATCCGTTTAGATACGCCTTGCTGTTTTCAGGCTTCGATTTTCAATTAGTTTCCGTTCGCGTTTGTCGTATCAGCGGGCATATCACCCGACGGAGCATCACCCGACGGCATATCGCCGGACGGCATGCTGCCGGGGGCAAAGTCGCCTGCGGCTTCCGTATCGGCCGGTTGCTCTTCTATAGCAGCATCTTCCGCGGTATCCTCGGCAACCGCTGTTTCGTCCTCTTCTACGGTATATTCATCCTGATCGATGATATCCACCATTACGGTCATACCGATGCGGGTTGCATCTTCCGCTTCAAAGTCGATATATACGTCGTATGTTACATCGGACGTATCGGTTGAGAAGCTGACGTCGGAAATCATCTGCACCGTGCCCGTACCCTGGCTCATCCCCACATCATCATAGGTGAAGGTAAGGGACACCGTATCGCCGACCGCGATATCCATCAGATCATATTCGTTGACTTCAATTACGATCTGCATATGATCCCGCGGGCATATCGTGGCGACCAGGCCGCCCTGCTCCAGATTGCTGCCTGCGGAAACACTTACGGCTTCCACGATGCCGGATACGGAGGACTTAATCTGATTGCCGTCGGCAACCAGATCTTCCAGTTCGCCGGAAACCGTTTCGTACAGCAGCTGACCGCGCACCACTTCGTCGCCGTCCTGTACATACATCGCTACAATGCTGCCGCCATCGGTAACAGCCACCTCGTCGGTGCGGGTTACATCGCCGCGTCCGATCCGGCTGGTGGTATCATAATCCGCATCCCGATAGATGGACACGGTTTCCCCCATCCAGAACTCGCCTTCCGTGGTTTCCACCGTGTAATCTTCATCCTGTACGGATGTGATAACACCGACGCCTTCATTGTAGATCTGGAAGTTGTAGCTGCGCAGGTATACCACTTCGCCCAGATGCACATACATGTTATCGCTGGTTGCATAGGCATAATCCGTATCCGCATCAATGGTATACTTGTTGGACGGCGTAATGTAGAGCGCAGCGCCGTAACGGTTGACTACGTTATCCACATCATCACCGACCTGTGCGAACACGCCGGTAACCTCGCCATCTGTCGAGGCATATACCTTCGTTGTGGCAACCGTAGCGAGTACATCGCCGGCTTCCACATAATCGCCTTCCGCCACCGAAACACTTTCTACGGTGCCTCCGAACGGAGCGGTGATTGCGATTGCGTTGCGGGAGACCACAGTGCCATCAAAGCTCGCGCTCGCAAGCGCAAAACCCGGCAAGAGAAGACATGCGGTCAAGACGGCCAGGATAGATAGAATTCCCTTTCTTTTCATGTTCTTTACCTCCATGCTTACATACGACGCAATGCGTCTATTGGATTGAGTTTACTTGCTTTACGCGCGGGCGACCACCCGAACAGGATACCGACCGCCGCGGAGAAACCAACGCCCAGAGCGATTGCCGAATACGATATGGTGAAGTCCGTACCCATCACCTGACACAGGATAGCGGACAGCGCAATGCCCAGGACAATGCCGGCAAGGCCGCCGATCATCGATAGCATAAACGCTTCGATCAGAAACTGGATTTGAATCTGCCCAGGCTTTGCACCGATTGCCTTTTTCATACCAATCTCCGTGGTGCGTTCTGTTACGCTGGTCAGCATCATGTTCATAATGCCGATGCCGCCGACGATCAGGGAGATGGACGCAATGCCCGACAGCAGGGCGCTCATCATGGAGAGCATGCTATCCATGATTTCCTGAATGGACTCCATCGATGTGATGGAATAGGTATCGTCTTCATAGCTGAACAAGGCATCGAAATAGTCGCCCATTTTGGTTTCCACCGCGTCGGTATCCGCCTGCCCGATATCGCTCAGGTACAGGGTGATGGATGTGACATACAGCGCCCCGTTCATCTTCATCACCGTTGTATAGGGTGCGATGATATCCGTACTGCCCGACATCATATCGGAGATCGATTCGTCCAGGTCTTCTGAAATAATGCCGACAACCGTGAAGCTCAGGTCGTCCAGATAGAGCGTTTCGCCGATCGGATCGATACCGTAGAAAAACTCGTCGACCATATCCTGCGAAATGATGCATACCCTCGATTTCTCGTCCAGATCAATCGGCGTAATCCCGCGTCCGCGGGAAACCGCATCCTCATTGGCCACGAAGAAGTAATCATTGCGACCCGCTACGGAGATCCCCGAATCGTACGTGTTGCCGCGAGCCACAACCACCGATGCCGACACGCTGGGGATCACGCCGTCAACCTCATCAAACTGCGTGATTTCCTGCATGTTCTCCGCTGTCAGGCCGGCCTGCATATCATTGCCCGTCACGCTGATGGTCATCGTATCGGCGCCCATGGATGTGAAGGAGTCAGACAGCGATGTGCTCACGCCCGTTACCGTTGTAATCAGCGCGATGACTGCTGTAACACCGATCAGCACACCGAGGATGGTGAGGAAAGAGCGCAGGCGGTTATGCATGATATTGGAAACAGACATCTTCACGCTTTCGGTAAACATGAAGAACCCGCCCAATAAATGATCAAAGAACTTCAATCTTCCTCCACCTCCCCTTCGGATAGCCTGCCATCAATGATATGCACCGTACGGCGGGCATTTTTTGCAACCTTCAGGTCATGGGTAATCATGATGATGGTGCGTCCGTCATCATGCAGTTCGTTAAACAGGTCCATAATCTGGTGGCCGGTCGCCTGGTCCAGTGCGCCTGTCGGTTCATCAGCCAGCAATAACGACGGATTGGTCACCAGTGCGCGCGCGATGGCAACACGCTGCTGCTGGCCGCCGGAGATCATGTTGGGATAGTGATGCAGCCTTTCTCCCAGGCCGACTCTTTCCAGCATTTCCTTAGCAAGCTTGGCACGCTTGCCGGGGCGGACACCCGCATAAAGAAGCGGAAGCTCCACATTCTTCATGCAGTCCAGCTTTGGCAAAAGCTGCGAGTTCTGAAAGATAAACCCGATCTCCTGCCCTCTGATTTCCGAAAGCTCCAGCTCATTGAGCTCTTCAATCAGCCTGCCGCGCAGAACATATTCGCCCGAGGATGGCTTATCCAAGCAGCCGATGATATTCATCAGGGTAGATTTGCCGCTGCCTGACGGGCCGAGGATGGACAAATATTCTCCGTTCTCAATTTCCAGGCTGATGCCCTTAAGTACAATTGCCTCTTCCTCGCCCATCGGATATTTTTTCACAATATCCGTCATTCGAAAGAAGGTATCTGTTGTTGATGTAGTCATTGCGCAATCCTCTCTGCTTACGGCATTCCGCCGCCACCGCCGAAGTTACCGCCACCGCTTCCGCCGCCGAAGTTGCCGCCTCCGCTGCTGAAGTCGTTGCTGCTCATATCGGGCATAGATCCGGATGCGCCGCCTGAACTGGTTGTCAGGGATGAGAACAAGCTTGCGATCCCGGTGCTTTCCTCGCTCGTTTCAACCGCTTTATACACGGTTTCATCGGCATCCAGCCCCGAGGTAATCTCCACGTAGTTATCGTTGTCTACGCCGATTTCGACAAATACCTGTTCCATTTCGCCTTCATCGTTTTCCACCAGCACATAGGCATTGTTGGACTGGCCGAAGCTCAGCGCGTCGGAGCTCAGGATCACGACATCGTCGGCTTCTTCTTCGGGAATAACCACCGTTACCTGCATCCCCGGGAGAACATCCTCGGATCCCGAAAACTGCGCCGTAACCGTATAGTATGAGGTAGAGCTGCCGCCGGAAGGAATGCGGTTGATGTGGGTGATTTCACTATCAAACGTCTGTTCCAACGCTGTTACGGTCACCTCGCACGCCTGCCCTACGCTGACGCTTGCCATGGAATATTCGTCCACCCGAAGGGAGACTTCCAAGTTTGTGAAATCTACGATTTCGATCAGGCTGTCGTTTGCGCTGACCTCATCGCCCTCTTCCACAGAAATTTCGTTAACCTCGCCGTCAAAGCTGGCTTTAAAGATTTCTCCGTTGGAAAGGCGCATTAGCCGTTGCCCTGTCACAACCGAATCGCCCTCTTCCACATAGATCTTGCGTACCGTACCCGCCGCTTCGGCAGACAGCGTTTCGTCGTTTACGACGTCTATGGATCCTGAGAAGCTCATGGAATTGGAGATGGATCCGCGTGTGGTCGTATAACTGTCATAGGTGATCGTCGCAGCGGCATTAAGCTTGGGAAGGACAAACAGGTATACTGCCCCAACTGCCAGCGCAATCAAGATAAGCCATATGATCAGCTTGCGAATCCGCTTGCGCCTTCTCTTTCGCTTTAGTGATTTACTAATGGTTGCGTCGCTCATAGTATTCCCTCTGTCCTCCTATAGCTTCTATCAGTCAGTCGTTTCAATGGTAACGCTCATTCCCTCTTTTACGGTATCATCCGCCTCAAAGGTGATATATCCTTTGAATTGGGCTTCGGAAGAGGAATCCGTGCTCTCCTCGCTGGTGTAGGAGATACGAGTTACCGTGCCTTCAACAACTTCGCCAAGGTCCTCGCTCCAGTCAAATACGATGCTGGCAGGCTGTCCTACATATACGGAGCTGAGCAGGTCTTCCCCGATCAGGAACTCAATCTCATAGCTGCTTGTGGGGATAACCGTCATCAGCACCGAATCCTCGGAGATCGTATCGCCGATTGCGATATTGAGCGATGAGATTACACCCGACACGGTGGAGGTAATCACGCCGTCGTCCGACGCCGTATAGCTCATATCGCCAGATACGGTTTCAAACAGCAGCTGCCCGCGCGTTACTTCCTCGCCGTTTTCCACATACAGCTTCAGCAGGCTTCCGCTGCCGTATACCGCGGTTTCGGATTTTCTGTACACGGTGCCGCGGCCCAGACGGGATTCGGTATCATAATCGGCATCACGGTAGATGTACACGTTTCGTTCCAGATAGAAGTCCCCGCTCGTTGTTTCCACCGTATAGGACTCCTGATCCACCGACGTAATGATGCCTTCGCCGGAATAGGTGTCGTCTGTAATGGAAACGATATACACCGTTTCGCCCAGCCGCACATACTTTGTTTCCTGCGACGCGTACGCCTTGTTTGTAGTACAGGAAATGGTATATTCGTTCGTCGGCCCGATGTAGAGCAACGCTTCCGCAGTAGAAAGCGAATCTCCCGTCTCAGCGAAAATTCCGCGGATGGTGCCGTCTTCCGGTGCATAATACTTGGTTGTTTCCATCGTTGCGATCGTATCGCCAACCTCGATCTTCTGTCCCTGGCGCACTTCCACGGTTTTCACAGAGCCGCCATAGGGCGAAGTGACCAATTCCGTTTCCGTCGCAACTACATTGCCTTCAAACTGCTCCGCAGCCGCTAAGCCTGGGACCAGCAGCAAGCATGCCGTCAGCAAGGACATCAGTCTTTTCATTGCCATTGTAGTATCCTCCCTTATGGAATTTCTTTATGGTTCTGTATTCGTGTCCGAAGTCTGTTCGTCCTGTGTATCCTGCAAATCCAGCAGGTCCTGCACATCCTGCACATCCTGGGCATCTTGAGTATCCTGTGCGTTCTCCCCGGATGCTGCGGTATCCGAATCCGTTTCGGCGTTCCTGTCCGGCATATCTCCCGTATCCGGCATTTCACTCATGTCCGGCATATCTTCCGAGCTTGGCGGCGTAAAGGACGAACCGTCGGTATCTGTAGCTCCGGTCCAGGCCGTTCCATCGCCGCTGAAACCGGACGGCATGGTACCGCCCATCATCTGTCCGCCTGTTTGATTGATAACAACCTTTTCACCAACCAAAGCTATATATAAATCCTCCAGGGAGAAAGCCGCATTGATACTTTCAGTCCCGCTGACGGCATACACCACATCGCCGATGTCCAGACCGCTGACAATTTCTACATTCACGCCGTCTGATAGTCCGGTTTCCACATACTGCTCTTCATAGTTGCCTTTTGCATCTTTGAGCAGCGTATAGGCCTGGTCGCCGTCAAATGCCAGCGCGTCCATCGGCAGCATGGCAACATCCGTTACAGATTCGTCCGGAATGATCACCGTGGAGCGCATTCCCGGCAATACCTCTTCCGGCACCGACAAATCGCAGGTGACCGTATAGTATGCCAGTGTGCCCGATGAGGACGACACCCGGTTTATATGCGAAATTGTGGTTTCAAAATCCTCGTCCAATGAAATAACTTTTACGGTGCAGCTCTGCCCCACCGTCAGCGATTTCACATCATATTCGTCTACTTCCATCGTTACTTCCAGGTTGACCAGATCGGATACCTGCACAACGCTGAAATACGGGCGCACCCAATCGCCGACGCTGACGCGGATCTCGTTTACAACGCCATCAAAGCTCGCAGTAAGCAATTCACCGTTTGTCAGCAGCACCAGCGGATCGCCCTCCGATACCGCGTCGCCGGAGGTAACATATAACTCCTTGACCTTGGTCGTTTCACTGGCCGTATAGGTCTCGGAGTTCTTTACTTCCAACGTTGCCGAAAAGCTCATCCACGTTTCGATATCGCCGGTTTCCACCGTATAACTTTCATAGGTGTTCACGCTGTCGGATGTCAGCATTGGAAGTAAGTAATTGACGCCAATAAGCCCTACGATTGCAATAATCACCACTATGATGATCGCTCTGATCAAGCGTACAATACCTTTCTTCTTGGGCTTCTGCTTTGCCATCGCTGTTCCTGCCTTTCCTTGCATTCGTTGCCATCCTAAAATATCAACCTGAAAAGAAACTGAAAAACAGTTTTCAGGTTGCTTTCAGGTTCCACAGGTAGTATGCTTACGAATATGAAGGATGCCCTGCCACCTGGAAATTTGAAAGGATTCTCATGCGGATACTGATTATTGAGGATGAAGTACGGCTGGCGCGAACGCTGGCTGATATGATCGCCCAGGACGGATACATAGCCGATCTCGTGCATGACGGTGACAGTGGCCTGGACAGCGCCCTGACCGGTGTGTACGACGCTATCGTGCTGGATGTTATGCTGCCCAAGCTTAACGGATTTGAAGCGCTCAAGCGCATGCGTGCCGAGGGAATCGGCACCCCTGTTCTAATGCTGACCGCGAAGTCCGATCTTTCCGACCGCGTACAGGGGCTGGATCTCGGCGCCGATTACTACTTAACCAAACCTTTTGAAAATGCGGAATTTCGCGCGTGTCTGCGCGCCATCCTCCGCCGCCAGAGTGAAATCATCCCCGAACATATTGAATTCGGTGACTTAACGCTGATTCCTTCCAGCAGTCAGCTTAGCTGCAAGCACCAATCGCTGAACCTGAGTGCCAAGGAAATGGAGATTTTACGGCTTTTAATGCTCAATCACCAAAGTATTTTGTCCAAAGAAACGCTACTTGTAAAAGTTTGGGGATACGATACCGACGCGGGCGATAACAACGTGGAAGCCTATATTTCCTTCCTGCGCAAAAAGCTGTCCCTGCTTGGCTCATCCGTGGAAATCCGCGTCATCCGCCGGCTTGGATACCGTTTGGAGGCAAATACATGATCCGTAAACTGCGCAAAAAGCTGATCATCGTTTTGATGATCATTCTCAGTTTGCTGCTTGTAGGCATTCTTGTCAGCATGCTTTTATCCACAAGGATGAACTATGAACGCCGTTCAATCAATGCGTTCAACGACGTTCCTTCTTCCTCCAACTCTTTTGACCGCACGGTAATGATGGCAATGCCCGTTGCTTCCATTACATTGGACACCTCCGGCAACTACAGCGTAACGCAAAACCAAATCCATTACGTAAGCGACGAGGAGCTGATCCAGATCGCGTCTTCCATTGCGGAAACGGACGATGAGCAGAGCCTGGGGATCGTGTCCTCCTATAACCTGCGCTACCGCCGCTATGAAGAGCCTGACGGCACGGTGGTGTTTTCCTTTTCCGATACTTACATCGAGCGCGATTCGCTGAATTCGCAGATTTTCTTTTCCATTATCATCGGCATCGGTGCGCTGGCGCTGTTCTTTATCGTCAGCCTGCTGCTGTCGCGCTGGATGGTGAAGCCTGTAGAACGATCATGGGAAAAGCAGCGGCAGTTTGTAGCCGATGCCTCTCACGAGCTGAAAACGCCGCTGACCGTAATCCTGTCCAACACGGAGATGCTGATCGACTCCAATGCCGTAACCGATGAGAAGAACCGTATGCGGCTGGACAATATCCGTGCCGAATCCAAGCGCATGAAGGCGCTGACGGAAGCGCTGCTAAACCTTGCCCGTACCGACAGCAAACCCAAATCCACCGCAAAAGAAAATGTGAACCTTTCCTTTATCCTTTCCAGCGCAGCACTGATGCTGGAGCCGACGATTTTTGATCTGGGACGTACCATCGAAAGCGAAATTGAAGAAAACGTAACCATTCACGGCGATCAGGACAAGCTGCGCCAGCTGGCCGATATCCTGATTGACAATGCCGTACAGTACGGCGCGGAGAAAAGCCCTATCGTCGTTCGGCTGAAAAAGCAAAATAAGAAGGAAGCGCTGATGTCCGTTATCAGCGAAGGAATTCCGCTGTCGGCCGAGGACTGCACCAACATATTCGAGCGCTTCTATCGGGTGGATGCGTCCCGTGGTCAGATTAAAGGTTTCGGCCTTGGCTTATCCATTGCCCGCAGTATTGCGGAAGAACACGGCGGAAAAATATGGGCCGTTTCCGACGGAAAAAGCAAGAACACATTCTTTGTAAAACTTCCTATTATCGGTTCTCCTGTATAACGTCTATTTTACCGCATATTACACCGTTTTCCGCGGTTTCCTTTGTCCATTATTTCAACTTTACAACGGCTTCATACTATGATACGCTAAGATAGGACTAATGTTAATTCCTTGTTAATGATGCGTTAGTGCCATGTAAACCACCGGAAGCGGTACAGCCGTTTTCAACGCAGGAGGCTATACATGCAATTCATGGATGTGCTTACGCTTTTTGCAGGCCTTGCCCTGTTCCTTTACGGTATTAAGGAAATGGGCGAAGGGCTGGAAAAAGCCGCGGGTCATCGAATGCAGCGCTTATTGGAAGTGCTGACCAAGAACAAGTTCTCCGCCGTTCTCGTCGGCGCATTGGTTACAGGTGTTATTCAAAGCTCCAGCGCAACCACCGTTATGGTGGTTGGCTTTGTGAATGCGGGACTTCTGCCGCTGCGCAATGCCATCGGGGTAATCATGGGTGCCAACATCGGCACCACTGTCACCTCGCTGATGTTATCGGTCAAACTGGATTTCGGCGTCATTTTTGCCGTTATCGGTTTGATCTTTCTTTTGGTCAGCGGCCGTTCCAATTTCAAAATGCTGGGCCAGATTTTCATCGGGCTTGGAATACTGTTCGTCGGCATGAAAACCATGACCGGAGCCATGGAGCCGATGCGCGATTGGGAAGGCTTCCGCACAATGATCACCGGCGTGTCCAATCCGTTCCTGGGCGTGCTGATCGGTGCGCTGATCACGGCACTGCTGCAATCCTCTTCTGCCTCTATCGGCATTTTGCAGGCATTGGCAAGCGCCAACCTGATCGGGCTGCACTCCTCGCTGTTCATCCTGTTCGGTCAGAATATCGGCACCTGTATCACCGCCATGCTCGCCTCCATCGGCACCAACAAAACCGCACGCCGGGCCGCGGTGGTCCACCTGCTGTTCAACATTATCGGCTCGGCGCTCTTCATTTTCATTGCTTTGACGCTGCCGTTTGCCGATTGGATTGAAAGCCTTGCGGGCGATAACCTGCGGCTGCAAATCGCATTTGCGCATATTATCTTTAACGTAACGACCACGATCATCCTTCTGCCGATGTCCAAGCTGCTGGAAAAAGCCGCTTACTTCATTGTGCGCGGTCAGGATAAGCAGGAAGAGCCCATGCGCCTTACTTTCTTTGATGATCGCCTGTTCTCCACACCGCCGATCGCGGCCAAGCAGCTGTTCCGCGAAGTGATGCGCATGAGCGAGCTGGTGAAGGAGAACTTCACCTTTGCCATGGATTACTTTTTCAAGCAAAAGGATATTCCGCTGGATGAGTTTGACAATCGCGAAAACGTGATCGATTATCTGAATACCGAGGTAACGGCTAAGCTTATTGAGCTGCGCAGCATGACGCTGGGATCCCGTGATGTACATTTGATGGGCTCGCTGTTCCACGTGGTAAACGATCTGGAGCGGATCGGCGACCACTGCGTGAATATTACCGAAATTGCCGACGCGCGGCGTACTGCAAAAAAAGCGTTTACCAATAAAGCCATCCATGAGATTGAAACGCTGTATGCCACCGTAAACGAAGCGCTGGATCAGGCCATAGAAATTGTCAATAAGCAGATTATCGATCCCGCCGTTATTAAGAAAGTAAGCGATCTGGAAGACCAGATCGACACCATGTGTGACGATATGACCGACCGGCATATGAACCGTGTGAAAGCTAAAAAGTGTTCACCGACCAACGGTATGCTATTTTTGGATTTGCTCAACAATCTGGAGCGCATCGGCGATCATACGGAAAACCTCGCTACTTCTGTAGACGAGCACGATGACGAAGGCAGAAAGCTGCTGTGGTAGTTTTCCTATTCGCCTTTCATTTCCCCGACAATTGATGCGTTGAGCAGCGCGGATGTATTATCCTGCGCAAGCGCCCACATCAATTTCGTTACGGCGGCTTCGGTTGTCATATCCCGGCCGCTGTGCACATGCTTTCGAAGCAGCCCGCGTCCGACCTCATAGACAGTGAGGTCGGTTTTTTCATACAGGCATTGGCTGACAACCATCACATGCACCTTGCTTTCGGCCAGCTCTCCCAGCGCTTCCGCCAGATTTCGGCGGATATAATGCAGGCCACCCAGCCCAAACGCTTCGATCACCAAGCCATGATAGCCCGCATCGCGGATAAAACGAAATACCTCCGGCGACGTGCCGGGAATAAGCTTCATTAAAAACACATTGGTATCCAGCGTATTGCGCGGTATAAAGCTGCCTGCCGCTCCCGTCAGCGGCGTAAAAGACTGCGGATTCTCAATGTGTATGCCTACCGAATCAAAAAAACCCGCCAGCGGCGCATTGATGCTGGAAAACGCGTCAATCGCCGTCGTATGGGTTTTTACGCACCGTGTGCCCTGGATCAGCTTTTGCGCAAAGCATACATACACGCCCTGTATGGGCTGCATAGCGGCAGCTACCGCGCGCCGCAGATTACCCCGCGCATCAGAAAGCGGTTCGCCGATAGGCAGCTGTGCTCCCGTCAGGATCACCGGCTTTTGAATTCCTGCCAGCATAAAGCTGAGCATGGAAGCGGTATAGGCCATGGTATCGGTTCCATGGGTAATCACCACGCCGTCGCAGTCCTGTGCTGCGTCATACACGGCCTGCGCCAGCACGCACCATTCTTCGGGCTGCATATTGCTGGAATCCAGGCAAAACACATCCACCGGCGCGATATCAGAGGGAAAGTGTATGCCTGCAATCAGTTCCTTGGCGGTCAGCGTTGGCCGGTAGCCCGTATCCCCGTATGTGCAGGCAATGGTCCCGCCTGTTGCCAGCAGTGCTATTCGTTTGGTCATAGGCACCCTCGTTTCTACTGCATTACATAGACAAGCAGCGTTCCGTTTTTAACGGTTATATGAACCTCTTCCCCGATCGCGGTATTGCTGACGCCCAGAGGCTTGTCGCAGGATAAAATCGCATGCTGAAGCGGATACTTCAGCCCTTCCAGCGTTACCCCTTCCGCTTTGTTGCCATGGGCAAACACCGATATAATAACCCCGCTTTTCTGGCGCGGCAGATGAAGCGTACCGTTTGTGACAGTAAACACGTCATATTCGGGGCATACCATGGTGCAGGTATATCCCTGCCTGCTTGCGCCGCCCATCAGCTGCAGATTTGCCTGCGTATGGTCTGCGCGTCCCCCGCTGGCGCCATAAAAATGAAAGGTACGGTAGCCGCGTGCAATACCTTCTGCCAGTGCGATCGCCATGTCGGTATCATCTTTTTCCGGCGGGAAGGCCTTTTGCGGAATATCTTTGGGGACCCACTTCAGGGAGTCAAAATCGCCGACCAATAAGTCCGGCATAATGCCGGCTCCCTGCAATGCCGAGTATCCGTCATCGGCCGCAATAACGCAGTCATCCTGTGCCGGATACAGCCCACGCATAGTAAACGCGCCCGCCCCTACCAGATAACATACAGGCATAGGTTCGTTCCTCCTTTCTCAAGAAGAACAGCAAGGGAGTTGCCCATCTGGACAACTCCCATAACTTGCTTGAAATGATTAGCGCTTTGAGAACTGCGGCGCGCGCCTTGCGGCCTTCAGACCGTACTTCTTGCGCTCCTTCATGCGCGGATCGCGCGTGAGGAATCCCGCCTTTTTCAGGCTGTCACGGAGTTCCGGATCGGCCTTCACCAGCGCGCGGCTGACGCCGTGGCGGATGGCGCCGGCCTGTCCCGTAAGCCCGCCGCCGGTCACGGTAACGAGGATGTCCATGTCCCCGCCGGCCTTGGTAAGCTCCAAGGGCTGGCGAACGGTCATCTTCAGCGTTTCCAAACCAAAATAGCTGTCCAGATCGCGCTTGTTTACGATGATTTTTCCGTCTCCCGCAACCAAACGAACGCGGGCAATAGCCTTCTTGCGGCGGCCGACGGCACTGTATTCAACCTTAGCCATGCTTATCTATCTCTCCTTACTTGAGTTCGAGCGGTTCGGGTTTTTGCGCCGCATACTCGTGCTCCGCACCGGCATATACGCGCAGTTTCTTTGCCATGCTGCGGCCGAGCGGGCCCTTGGG
>Ga0116152_10001793_pt1 | contig 17566 bp, 6 predicted proteins | sample AD_UKC119_MetaG_FD_89894 | JGI IMG/M metagenome (GOLD analysis project Ga0116152, IMG submission 89894) | Active sludge microbial communities of municipal wastewater-treating anaerobic digesters from Hong Kong - AD_UKC119_MetaG | ecosystem: Engineered > Bioreactor > Anaerobic > Digestate... | reverse complement strand
TGGCGCCTGTGTTTTGACCACTGTTCCAGGCATAGCTGACGCCGCCGGTTGCAGTGAGCGTCACTGAATTTCCAATACAGATGTCCTGATCGGAACCCGCGTTGGCATTGGGGATCGCGTGAATTGTTATATCAGTTGCGTTTGCATCACCAACATAATAAGGATCCGATGCGTCGACCCGTATTCTGTAATGTATTCCGGTCGCTGTATTTGCGGGAATAGTGACATTAATACTTCCTGAAACATTCGATGTCAGTGAGCCTATACTAACCGGCAAGGCGAAAGATCCGGAAGCATCGGATAGAAAAGCTGTGAACACATTGGCCGCAGAATAATTTCCAATGGCAGAATACTGAATCGTCAGATCAGCGCCTGCACAAATCTCTGTGCTGCTTACCGATGCAACTTCAAGCTCATACAGATCAATAATTTTAATATTTCCGGGCGCTGAAGAGTAATTCAGTACCGTGAAATCATTTTGCACAAATTCAAAAGGAGTGGGTGAGTTCACAAAGCTAAGCGGGGTCTGTTGTCCGATAGTGCCGACCAAATGAAACTGAAGTGTAAAAATGATGGCACTATCTGCCAGACTTTCACCGCTCAGGTCAGGGTCGTTCCACGAAAAACTGATGAGGCCTGATGCTGCCTGCGTAGTTCCGAAATTTGCATTTGTCATATCCGCAAGTCCGAACGAAACAATCTGATCGAATTGTGCGATGGCCGGATTAAAACTCAGGCTTCCCTGCGCGGAAATAATGTTTGAAAAATCTGAAACCCGCACCGGAACCTGCACATATTGACCCATGGCTCCTTCAATACTGTCCGCAAATATGAAAATATCTTCAGGAATGAATGGCGTTCCAACTGTAACCGACCCCTGCGAAAGCGAGTAGGTGACAACTGAATAAGTTATATCGGCAAATTCGAGTTGCGTAGGATTGTTTGTCAGTTGCACGGGACTAATTTGTCCGGCAGAACCAATGATATTAAAGTTCAGAACAAATATTTCCGCACCGTCGATGAGACTGACTCCCGCCAGTGTTGCATCATTCCAGCTAAAAGTGATGATGCCAGATCCTGCTGAGCTGATACCGAAATTCGACGCATTCATGCCGGGCAATCCGTATCCGCTGATTCCGGTAAAGCTGATGATGGCCGGATCAAAAGCAATGCTGCCTTGTGCCGACAACAGATCGGTGAAATCCTGCGCGGTGACAGGGACCTGCACCGATTGTCCGCTGAGCCCTTCGGTTTCGTCAACCGAAAGCAACAATCCGCTGACGGCTTGTCCAGCTTGCACAGTGGCAGCGCCGGATTGTGTGTACACAGTTTTTGCCGCAAAAAATTTATCAATCACTTCAATTGGTGTGATATCATCATTTATTTCAATCACCGAAGACATGCCCGCAGATCCAATCATCAAAAAGCGCAGGCAGAAAATGGTATCGCCATCGCTTAAGCTAACTCCGGATAAATCCGGATCGTTCCACGAAAAAGAAATGTGGCCCGTTGCGGCATTGGTTGTTCCGAAATTGGCCGGAGACAAATCGCTCACACCGTAGTTTTCGGTATTTACAAAACTTATTACTGCAGGATTGAAGGATACCGTGCCCTGCATTGAAATCAGATTGCTGAAATTCTGCACTGTGACTGGAATTACGACCTCAGTCCCCTGAATATTGCTTCCTGACCCCAGCCGAAAATAAACAGCCTGTGCCTGTGAAATCAATGGCAGAAAAAGAAGTGCAAATATTATTTTGAAATATTTCATAGTGAAAAAACTAAAGAATTCAACTGCTATTACCGCACTATCACGAGTTTTCGAGAACTTGTTGCGTCGTCGGAAATCAGCTTCAGAAAGTAATTTCCGGCAGGCAGTTTATGTCCGTTCATATCCGATCCATCCCATTCAATCCGGTTGATATCTTGCTGCATGTCCGTTGTTGACGCATACACAATTTCGCCCAGATTGTTGAAAATCTGCAGGGTGTTTTTGGAATCGGTTGAATTGTAGAATTCAATAATAATGCGATCATCAAAGGGATTCGGATAACAATTGAGTTGTATACCGGAACCGGAATCTTCAATCTGTGTAATGACCGGATTCAATTCAATGCTGCTGTTCTGTAAAACTATATTCATCGGAATCAGCGCTGCATCGTAGGCTTCGGCACTGGTAATGTCGCTGCACACCGAAATGTCGGTAATCACATGTTGATCTGTTACCGGAATCAAATCGATGGTAAAGAGAATATCGTTGGGCGCATAGCTCACTCCGGCCATATCGCCGGTGCTCCAGATGGCAGTCAGTTTTCCGCCGGCAGTATAATTTTCGCCGAAATACAAACCCGGAATATTGGCTGTTGCTGCATTAAAGTCAAATACAGTGGTATCCCATGCTATAGTCATTTGCAATCCGCTGAGCTGATCAAAGTTCTGCGCGGTAAATGGTATTGATAATGTTTGACCTGACTGGGCCTGCGTTGCGCCGGATTTGAGTATCAGTTCTGTTTCGGTCGATTTGGCAATATTGGTGTTCCATGAATTGTTGACATCGCCCAGCTTTATACCGATGAAATCCTGATCTTCGGCTTCAGCAGCTGCGCTGTATGATCTCGACATTTCGTACGACCATGGCGCCTGAACATCGGGAAATACATAGTCGCTGTTTACAAATGTCCACATATCTCCGTTCGGAAACTCAGTGGCGGTTTGCAGAATGACCGAGCGTGTCAGAACAATATCGAGCGTGGTAATTCCCGAGGATCGGTTTACGTCGGCGGCAATACGACTGTACGCTGTCGGTAACGACTGTACATTTAAAATGTGTCGCTGCATCAGAACAATGTCCATGGTCGAAATGCCATTGTTGGTAACAATGTCGTTGTCTTTTACAGGACTGACCACATATGTACCACTGTTGTTGAGTGTAAAATCATAATATCCGTTGGCTGAAGTGACATAGGTGTCGGTACCGTCACCGCTGAGTGTCAATGTTACACCTGAGACCGGTGAACCTGTTTCAGTCAGAACATTTCCTGCAATTTCAACAGTGGCCGGAACTCCGGTTACCACCACATTGGTTGTGGCGGCTGTACTGGCACAACCGGCTACTGTAGCAATTACCGAGTAGGTTCCGCTGTTGGTAGCTGTTGCATTCGGAATAACGGGATTCTGACTGGTGGATGTGAATCCATCGGGGCCTGTCCAGCTGTAGAAAGCCATATTCACCGTACTTGCCGTAAGCTCAATGCTTCCGTTCAGATTAACCGGAGAATTGCTCGATGCGACTGGTGCTGCAGGAATCGGATTCACATTAATGGTAATCTGATCGGTTTGTGTGCAGCCATTTATATCAGTAACATACACGGTGTATGTTGTTGTTGAAGATGGCGTTGCAACCGGGTTGGCAATACCTGCATTGCTTAATCCTGCGGTGGGAAGCCATGCATAGGAAACTCCTCCGCTGGCATTCAGATTCAGACTGTTGCCTGCGCAAATAGCTGCATCGGTACCGGCATTGGCTACCACTGTCGTTATGGTGAAATTTGCTGCACTGGTGCCATAATAGCTGCTGTTACCGGCATCTGTAATCTTTATTCTGCAGTTTGCCGAAGCCAGATTCGGAAGTGTCCAGTCGTATGTTTTTGCCAGTGTGGAATAATTATCGGCAATCAGAATCCATGATGCGCCACCGTTGGTAGAATAGAAAATATCGTACACATTTGATGTTCCGGTGCTGGTCCAGGCAATGGTTTCAGTGGTACATCCCGCCCAGGTTTGTCCACCCGAAGGTGTAGTTACAGTAATATTCACTGCAGCTGTTCCGATGGCGAAAACCTGATTGCTCATGTCGGTTTTGCAGGTATTTACATTATCGGTAACGCGCAGTTTACAATTGGATGAAATCAAAGACGGAACATTCCAGACATAAGAATTGGTGGTGATATTCTGATTGTAACAGATGTTCACCCAAGTGGTTCCACCATCGGAAGAATAATCAATATTGTAATAGTTCGATACTCCGGCCGATGTCCAGTTAATGGTATATGGCGTACCGCCGGTTATGCTCTCACCGCCATTCGGATTTACAAGATTAATGGCTGGTGAAATGGTGAATGTTGCATCGCTTACATCGGTTTTTACCGGCGTGTTTTTATCGGTAACCCTTACCAGACATTGTGTGGAAGGCAGATTCGGCAATGTCCAATTGTAACTGATGGTTGAAGATGTATTGTAATAATTCGATTCAATGGTGTTCCAGGACAATCCGTTGTTGATGGAATACTCAATGACGAAATAATTTCCATCGCCATTGGCCGACCACACTATACTTGTTTCGGTGCAAACGCGCCATACTTCAGCGCCACCGTCTCCGTTCGGTGTATTCAAAACAATCGAAGGTGAAATTGAAAACACATTGTCGCTGATATCAAAAACATTCGGGTCGTTGTATTGACTTACGCGAACCAGGCATTGGGTGCTGAAATCCTGCGGTACTGACCATGAATAACTCCCGGTGTTGTTGGCAATACTGGCAATCACATTCCACGAAGCGCCGTTGTTGGTTGAGTATTCAAGCTTCACAAAATTGGAATTGATGTATTGATTGGTCCATGTGATTGAATAGCTCGAACCGTAATACAGGCTCTGACCGCCGTTTGGATAAGTGAGTGCAACATCGGCAGGAACAATGGCAAAATAATCATTGCTTTCATCATAAATGCACGAATTGTTGTAATCAACAACTTTTATTTTACACGACGATGAAGGAATATTCGGAATGGTCCACGACAGCGATGTGCTGTACGTTGTGTTGATCTGTGTGTAACTTGTACCGCCATCAACCGAATAATACACGCGGAATTGGGTGCTGGTGGGTGCTGCAACCCATGTGATGGTTTTGGTGGTTCCAACCTGCCAGAACTCGCCGCCATTGGGCGATGTAACAATGATATCTTCGTTTTTGCTGATGGTAAAAGCGGCGTTGCTCATATCCGTTGCTGCCGGATAATTAGCGTCGCTGATACGAACCATGCAATTGGTCGAAGTCAGGTCGGGGAGCGGTGTCCACGAATAGCTTGACCCGGATGTATTATATGAACTGTTGATGATTGTCCAGTTTACACCGCCATTCGAAGAGTATTCAATTTTATAATTATTGCTGACACCTGCACGGGTCCAGTTAATGGTTGCCGTTTCGCAGCCTTCGTACACTTCGCCGCCATTGGGCGCTGTAACAATAATATAAGGATAGGCGATGCTGAAATTCACATCACTCATATCAAAAACAACCGGATTCTGATATTCCGAAATTCTGACTTTACATTGTGTCGATGGAGTCTCTGGTATTGTCCACGAGTAGCTTCCGTCGTTTTCGGTGGCATTGGCAATGCTGTGCCAGGTGAGTCCGTTATCGTAGGTGTACTCAATGGAAACAAAAGGCGAAACAAGGTATTGCGATGTCCATGAAATAGTAGCAGTCTTTGTGAAATACAGTGTGGTGGCTGTATTTGGAGCAGTCACGATGATGACTGGTGTTGGTGGAGTAATGCTGAATTCGGCATCACTGATATCGTTTCTGCATGTATTGTCGAAATCAACAACTTTTAATAAACAATGCGCAGAAATATTATTGGGAATGGTCCATGAATAATAATGTGAATAGGTATTGCCAATGTATGTCCAGCTCGCACCCCCGTCGGCAGAGTAGTACAGATTGAACCGCGATACCGATGCGTCGGCAACCCAGTTTATCTGGTAGGTGGTGCCAACTTCGAGTTGTTCTGCCCCATTGGGATTGGTGATAACAATGTCGGTGTTTTTAAGCAATGTAAATACGGCATTGCTCTGATCGGTTGCCAGTGGATAATTGGCGTCGGAAACCCGCACCAATGCTTGTGTTGAATTATAATCGGCCACCGGACTCCATGTGAAACTTCCTCCGGTTGTATAATAGGAAGAATTTATCACCGTCCAGTTGCTGCCATTGTCAATCGAGTATTCAATTTTATAATAACTGCTGGTGCCGCCTTTCGACCACGTGATATTGGCGCTGGCACAGCCTTCGATGGTTTGACCACCGTTGGGGTAGGTCACTGTTACAAAGGGTGGCGCAATGGTAAAGTTCACATTACTTACATCAAACACGGCAGGATTTCCATATTCACTGACCCTGACCAAACACTGTGTTGAAGCCGTTAATGGAACAGTCCAGTTGTAAGAGCCATCATCTTCGGTGGGCGATGCAATGGTGGTCCACGATGCGCCATTGTCTATACTGTATTCAATATTTACAAAAGAAGAAACGGTAAATTCGCTCGTCCAGGAAATGGTTGCTGTAGCATTGTAATACAGTGTCACTGCGGTATTTGGATATGTCACCGTAATGTTGGGCGCGGGTTCTGCAATGGTGAAAACAGCATTGCTGACATCATTGATACAGGAATTATTATAGTCTTCGACCCGCACTAGACATTGTGTTGATGGAGCATTGGGAATGGTCCAGTTGTAATAATTACTGTAAGTGCTCGATGTCAGTGTCGTCCACGATGCTCCGTTGTTGATGGAATAATATACACGGAATTGTGTTGAAGTTCCCGCCGACACCCAGGTGATCTGATAGGTGTCGCCAATTTCCAATGTTTCGCCACCATTCGGCGCTGTAACTATGATATTGGTGTTTGGTGTAATCGTAAATACGGCCTGACTGATATCGCCGGTGGACAGATTGTTTGCATCCCTGACACGGAACAGACAAGTCGTGGAGCTTTGATTCACAACGGGATTCCATGAAAATGAATTATTGGTACCCGTTGAATAATAACTTGAGTTGATGGTATTCCAGGTGGTTCCGTTGTTCAGTGAATAATCGAGGAAATAATAACTGCTGGTGCCGCCTTTTGTCCATGTAACGTTATAGGTTCCGCAACCGGTCATCACTTCACCACCATTGGGCTGATTCAGCACAATAAAGGGCGGTGCAATGGTGAAATTGACATTGCTCTGATCAATCAGACTCATGTTGTTATATTCGTAAACCCGCACCAGACATTGTGTTGATGGAGTATTGGGAATCGAAGCCCATGTATATGATCCGTCATTTTCGGTTACAGAAACTACGTTTATCCAGGTGGCACCATTATCATACGAATAATCAATTCCCACAAAATCGGCATCGTCGTACTGATGGGTCCAGGTGATGGTATGCGAATTTGCTACATACAGTGTTTGTGCGGTATTTGGACTGGTGACAGTTATTATTGCCTGCGGCGGTTCGATGCTGAAATTGGCATTCGAAACATCATAAATGCAGCTGTTGTTATAATCGACCACTTTTATCAGGCAGTTTGCCGATGGGGTATTGGGAACGGTCCACGAAAACGAAGTTGAATAGATGCTTGAATACAGTGTACTCCAGCTTGTTCCGTTATCGTAGGAATAATATACTGAAAACTGAGAGTGCCCTGAAGCAGCTGCCCAACTGACTGTATATTGTGCTCCGACTTCGAAAGATTCTCCACCGTTGGGCGAGGTGACAAAAATATCATCGTTTTTCTCAATCGTGAAAACGGCATTGCTGACATCATTTACCGTGGCATTAGCAGCATCCGATACCCGGATGAGACACTGTGTTGAAGCAATATTAGCCACAATACTCCAGTTATAGGATCCTGATGCAGAAGTGCTCGAAACGATATTCACCCAGGTTGCACCGTTATCAGGCGAGTACTCTATTTTCACATTGCTGCTGATTCCGCCTTTGGTGTAGGTGATGGTGTGCGCATCGCATCCACCGAAAATGTTTCCGCCATTGGGCGATGTAACAGTAATAAAGGGTGCTGCTATATTGAATGATGTGTTGCTGACATCAAACACCACAGGATTCAAATACTCTGAAACCCGTACGAGGCATTGACTGCTGACAACTGTCGGAATCAACCATGAATACGATCCGTCGTTTTCTGTCACAGCAGCGATGGTGTTCCAGCTGCTTCCGTTGTCGCTTGAATATTCGATGGTGACAAAAGGCGATTCAACATATTGCGATGTCCATGAAATGGTATTGCTGTTTCCCTGATACCACGTAACATTGGTGTTGGGGCTGGTTACAGTGATGACCGGCGTCGGCGGCGCAATGGTGAAAACCGTATTACTTACATCATTGATACAACTGTTGTTGTAGTCAACAACTTTAATTAAAGCGGTTGTAGATTCATTGTCGGGAACAGTCCAGCTGAGACTTGTTGAATACGTATTATTAATGTATGTCCAGCTTGCACCGCTGTTTACCGAATAATAAACATTAAACCGTGTTGAAGTTGGTGCAGCCACCCATGTAATTATTCTGGATGTTCCTACTTCCCACGATTCGCCTCCATTGGGGCTGGTGACAATGATTTCTACATTAGGAACAATGGTAAATGTAGCATCGCTTTGATCGAGCACCGTGGCTTTGTTGGCATCAGTAACCCTAACAAGGCAGTTGGCAGAGCTGTTTTGTGGAATGGTGCTCCATAAAAATGAAACATTGGATCCTGTTGCATAATACGATGAATTGATGGTTGTCCAGCTGGTTCCGTTGTTGGTTGAATATTCTATTTTGTAATAACTCGACGTGCCGCCACACTGAAAATTGATGTATTGTCCGTAACACGATTCGTAACTTTCGCCGCCGTTAGGCGAAACAACTGTGATGAATGGAGCTGCAATGGTAAATACAGCGTTGCTCTGATCGGTCACCGGCAGATTGTTTGCATCGGTCACACGCACAATGCAATTGGTTGACGGGGTGTTTGGAACGGTCCACGGAAAAGTTCCGGTCACCGCGTAATATGAGCTTGCAAGCGATGTCCAGGTGGTTCCATTGTCGGTCGAATAATCGATGTTATAATAATTGGTGGTGTTCGAAGCTGTCCAGGTAATATTTTTTGACTGACCCACATACCAGGTTTCGCCACCGTTTGGCGATGTTACTGTAACAGATGATGCAGCAGCTGTAATGGTAAACAATCCATTGCTGATGTCGGTCATACAGGTGTTTGAGTGATCGCTGATTTTCACCAGACAGTTGGTCGAAGGCGTGTTGGGAACATTCCAGTTGTATGTACCGGACACATTGTAGGTGTTGGTTGCAACGGATGTCCAGTTGGCCCCGGCGTTGGTCGAATAATAAATATCGTAATAATTTGAGGTGCCGCTGGCATTGAACTGAATGCTCTTCGAGGTTCCTGCCTGCCACGATTCACCACCGTTTGGTGCATTTACCGTCAATGGGGATGTGACTGTAAAAACAGCATCGCTGATATCGAAAATCGATGAGTTGTTTGAGTCAACAATTCTGATGAGGCATATTCCCGATGACGTGTTCGGTACTGTCCAGTTGTAAGTCCCTGACACTGTATTGTAGAAACTGGTAATCGATGTCCACGTGTTTCCGTTGTCGGTGGAATAATCGATCGAATAATAATTCGTAGTTCCCGACGAAGTCCAGGTAATGGTTTTAATAGTACAGCCAGGCAACACTTCGCCGCCATTTGGTGAAGTAACAGTGATACTTTGCGCTGACAATATCGTGCACGAAAACACGAATGCAATGAGTGTAAATAGTTTTTTCATGGTGGGAATTTAGAAAAATGCTACAACAAAAATATTCAATTTAGTTGAATATTTCACACATTTACATTTCGTAAACATTTGAATTTTACATTGAAACGCTATAAAATGCGGCCATTAAAAACCGGTGTTTTCCCCAACGGATTCAATGCATTGATAAAGTACATTTTTTCGTAGTCGAAAATATTTTCAGCATAGATGGAGGCTTCTGTAATTTTTCCCGATCCGAGTAAATATTGCCTCATGGTCCCATTCAGCAAAAAAGTATCGGGTGTATAGAATTTTCCGTTTTTCTCGAAAACAATATTGGCTTTGGATGTATCGGTGATCATTCCATTTTTGACAATGATTATCTCATCAGCTCCGGAAGCGGATTTAAGAAGATTGTTCAGATAGCTGCGGTCGGAATATTTGAATGAATAATTAAAATCGGGATCACATTCTATCAGTTCGATTTTTTTTATTGAAGTCGGTACATATTCGGAAATTTTGATTTCTTTTTCGTGTTGGTTGTACCAAATATTGAGTTTTAATATTCCATTTTCAGGAAGTCTCAAATTGTCAAGTATTTTCTCCAAACCAAATTCATGGTAATGAAATAAGCAGGTCTGACGCATTCTTTCTATATGATAGTCAGAATATTCAATTATACCATCAACGACCCGGATGGTTTCTAAAAATGGTAAACGATTGTGTTTGTAAGTTTGCATTTTTATATTAATTCAAAGGTATGCAATATTATTGTGTATGATTAATCGTTATTTTAGCAGAAAGATTGAAACAGATGAAAGTACTTTTTATTATTGTTGCTGTTTTGCTTATTTCCTGTTCAGGTGATGAGAAAAAAGAAGAGACCAGGTATATTAATTATACTCTTCCGCTTAGTCAGGTTCTTGATGAAAAGAATATTGACAAGAAAGATATTCAAATCGTTATTTCTAAAAGCAAATACACTCTCTATGTAAAATATAATCAGGAAATCCTCAAAAGCTATCCGGTAGTGCTGGGGCCCGATCCGGTGAATGACAAGCGTATGGAAGGCGATGGTTGTACCCCGGAGGGAGTTTTTGGTATAAGAGACAAATATCCGCACCGGAATTGGACTCGTTTTATCTGGCTCGATTACCCCAATAAAGACTCATGGAAGAAATTTAAAAGAGCAAAAGATGAAGGTGAAATTCCGCAAGATGCCACCATTGGGGGCGAAGTGGGCATTCATGGTGTGCCTGAAGGGAAGGACCAATGGATAGATCAGCATAAAAACTGGACGTTGGGCTGCATCTCATTGAAAAACGCAGATATTGTTGAAATATATGATGTTATCAATGATGATACGAAAATAAGAATCCATAAATAATACTTTAAAAAAATTGCCGGTTGCCAAAATCAATCCCTTTGGTGTAAATTGCGGTAAATGAAATAAAAGATGGCCGTCATATTGTATTTTTTTTTAAACTTTGTTTATAAATTCAGATATCCCCCCCAGTATGAAAAAATTTGGATTCTTCGTTGGATTCTTCTCTTTGATAACTGTTTTATCAGCACAGAATCAGAATGTTAACCTTATTCCCAAGCCATTGAGTATTTCTGTTGGTTCCGGAGTTTTTAATTTTGATACAAGTGTTCGCATGCTTGCCGAAACAAGTCCTGGAATTTTGCGAACATCGCATTTGTTTGTAAATCAGCTGTTTACATCAACTGGTGTCGCTTTGCAATTTGATTCGGTGCGACATAAAAACATCAGGTATATTTCTGTTTTACGTGATGATTCGGCTAAGTGGTGCGGTTCCGAAGGTTATCATTTGGTAGTCAGTGGCAATGAAATAAAAATCATTGCAATGACGGAGACAGGAATATTTTATGCTTTCCAGACTTTGCGTCAGATGATGCCTGTTGGTTTTGGATATGAGAAAAACATTGATATTGCATCGATAAAATTGCCATGTGCGAAAATCTCTGATAAACCCCGGTTTTCGTGGCGTGGAATGAATCTGGATTGTTGTCGCCATTTTATGGATGTGGAATTTGTAAAACGCTACATCGATTTACTGGCCTATCATAAAATGAATGTTTTTCATTGGCATCTGACCGAAGATCAGGGGTGGCGGATTGAAATAAAAAAATATCCGGAGCTGACGAAAGTGGGCGCCTGGCGCAAAGAAGACGATGGCAGTGTCTATGGCGGTTTTTACACGCAGGATCAGATCCGCGAAGTAGTTGCCTATGCGGCCGAACGCTATATTACAGTGATCCCCGAAATTGAAATGCCGGGCCATAGTGTTGCGGCCCTGGCTGCATATCCGCAATTATCCTGTACCGGCGGACCTTTTGAAGTTGAAAAGCGCTGGGGTGTATTTAATGATATTTATTGCGCAGGCAATGATTCGGTTTTTATTTTTCTGCAGGATGTCCTTACTGAAGTGATGGATTTGTTTCCATCAAAATACATTCATATTGGTGGCGACGAAGCTCCGAAAGTGCGTTGGGAAGCCTGTCCGAAATGTCAGGCGCGCATGAAGTCCGAAAACATAAAATCGGAAGAAGAACTTCAGGGATATTTTAATCAGCGGATTGAAAAATTTCTGAATGCACACGGACGCCAGTTAATTGGCTGGGACGAAATTCTTGAAGGCGGACTGGCCCCGTCGGCAACGGTGCAGTCGTGGCGGGGCATGGAAGGCGGCATGGAAGCGGCCATGCAGGGACACGATGCTATCATGTCGCCTACCAGTCATTGTTATTTCGATTACAGCACCACCAGCACAAATCTCGAACATGTGTATTCTTTTGAACCGGTTCCTGCTGATTTGCCCGCCGACAAACGTCATCATATTATAGGTGTCGAATGCTGCATGTGGACCGAAACGGCACCGCAGGAAGTGATTGACAGCCGTGTGTTTCCGCGTCTGTGTGCTCTTTGCGAGGTCATGTGGTCCGACCCCACTGGAAGAAATTTCAAGGAATTTCATGATCGCTTAGCCGTCCATTATAAACGTCTCGATCAGATGAATGTACAATATGGCTACGAGCGCGATCCGATAAAATTGACCACCTCATTTGATAAAGCACAGAATGCATTTGTTGCTGTTGTTGAGCACGGGCAGCCGGGTCTGACCATGTATTATACCACCGATGGCAGTGATCCTGATTTCAATTCGGTAAAATATACCGTACCGGTTGTTATGAAAACCAGCGCTGAGATTAAGGTTGCGGCTATGCGCGAAGGTTCGGGAAAAACTGCTGTGGAATCGAGAAAAGTTTGCTGGCATAAAGCGCTTGGGAAAGAATATACTATCACTTATCCGTTCCATAAAAAATATGTGGCCGGTGGAGATACCAACATGACCGACGGACTGCGTGGTACATACTCCTATCGCGACAACCTCTGGCAGGGCTACGAAGGAATTGATTTCGAAGCCATCGTTAACCTCGGTGCAAAAACAAAAATCAGCAAAGTAAGTGTTGGCTCGCTGCAAAGCACGGGGGCATGGATTTATCATCCGCTGAAACTGGAAGTTTTTGTATCGGCTGATGCAGCGGATTGGAAAAAAGTGGGCGAAGTTGAAAACAATGTTCCACAGACCGATGCAGCTACTTCTGTTCAGGATTTGATGGTTTCTTTCAAAGTACAGAAAGTGAAGTTTGTAAAAGTATATTGCAGTGCAATGCGCCAAAACCCCGACTGGCACCCGGGTGCAGGAGGAAAGACATGGTTGTTTTTGGATGAAATTATTGTAGAGTAAATAAACTATATGAAGAGTCTTCTTTTATTTGTTGCGGTTTGGGGAATTACAATCGGCGCTGCGCCTTTGTTTTCGCAGGTGCTGATGAAGGATAAGGTTGCGTATGAGAACATGAACAAATTGTTCAGTGATCGAAAAGCTACATTTGGAGCGCGACTTCCGGATTTGTTTGCGGTTGTTGAAAAAGCGGAAACACCAGAACTGGCCGAAGCTACTAAATTTCTGATTGCCTATGCGCCTTTGAGCGATATTGCGAATTTAAGTCCTGAATATTTCAAATCCATGGCGCAACTGGCTTTGCGAACCAGAAGCGAGTTTTCATGGGGTAAATCGATCCCAGCAGAAGTATTTATGCATTTTGTTTTGCCTTTTCGTGTGAATAATGAAAATCCAGATGAAGCGCGGGCTGTGTTCCTGCCTGAGTTGAAAGAACGTGTACAAGGCATGAACATGTACGATGCTGCACTCGAAGTCAATCACTGGTGTCACGAAAAAGTGGCCTATCGTTCAACCGATGAGCGTACATCATCGCCGCTGGCAACCATCAAAACCGCTTATGGCCGCTGCGGCGAAGAAAGTACTTTTACGGTTGCAGCCATGCGCAGCATCGGAATTCCTGCACGACAAGTGTACACGCCGCGCTGGGCGCACACCGACGACAATCATGCATGGGTTGAAGTTTGGGTTGATGGGAAATGGTATTTCATGGGCGCCTGCGAACCCGATCCGGAACTCAATATGGGCTGGTTCTCGGGGCCCGCTACCAGAGCCATTATGGTGCATACAAACACATTCGGACAATACAATGGTCCCGAAAAAACTTTGGTGCAGAAACCTTTGTATTCGAAACTCAATTTATTGTCGAATTATGCACCATCTAAGCAAGCCGTCGTGAAGGTTGTGGATGCACAAGGAAAACCCATAGAGGGAATAATGGTTGATTTTCAGGTGTACAACTATTCTGAGTTTTTTACTTTTGCTTCGCTGAAAACCGGCAATGATGGCCGATGCAGCATTGAAACAGCTTTCGGAGATCTGATGATTTGGGTGAATGATGGGAAAGATTTCACATGGAAATTGTTTCCATCTGAACAGGAATCGGTGCTCGAAATCATTTTCGATCCTTATGAAATTCAACAGGACAGTTCTGTGTTTGCTTTTCAGATTTTACCACCTTCGTTGGGTAAAACAGTAACACCAACCACTTCAAAAAAAGAAGAAAACGATCGCCGTTTGAAAGAGGAAGATGTCATCAGAGCCGCTTACGAAGTCACTTTCCCCGATACCGTTTCGTTGCGTGAGCAATATAAAAATGATCGTTACGGTGAAGCGATGGTGAATTTTATTTTGAAAAGCCGTGGTAATTATTCCGAAATTGCATCGTTTTATAATCGTGCTGACAACAAAGAAACCGCTGCGGAACTGCTTTCTGTGATCAGCGAAAAAGATTTGCGCGATACCCGGGCGGATATTTTATTGAATCATTTGATGAACGCTGAAAGATTTTCGTGCAACAATTGTCCGGAAGATATTTATACGAAATATGTACTGAGTCCCCGCATCGGGCGCGAGCTGCTGAGCTCATGGCGCAGCGAACTTCAAAACAGTTTCAGTAAAAAGGAAATAAAGTCGTTCAAAAAAAATCCTGAAAACCTAATGGCGTGGATAAACAGCAACATTAAACTGGATACCGAAAACAATTATTATGGTGTGACCTTGTTTCCGGGCAGTGTTATGAAATTGCGAGCAGCCGATGCTTATTCGCGTAATGTGTTTTTTGTGGCTTGTTGCCGCAGTTTCGGAATTCCTGCGCGATTGGAACCTGCAACCTATATTCCGCAGTATTACAGCAAAGACAAATGGATATCGGTGTTCAGAAGTGCGGCTGCACCTGATGTTGAGAAGGTACCTGTGCATATATTTAATGTTGGTTTTACGCCAAAGTATTATACCAGTTATACCATTGCGCGCCTGATTGATGGCCGTTTTCAGACACTTGATTATGAATATGACGAAAGCATGGATGTGTTTCCGGTTAACATGCAACTGGAGCCAGGTGTTTACAGAATTATGACAGGGAACCGTCTTCCCGACGGGAGTGTGCTGACAAACTGGAGTTTTTTGCATATTCCCGAAAAAAGTGATACGGTCCGAATCAGACTTTATCAGCAGGAATCAGCAGTTTTCCCGGAATCTCTTTTTCAATTCAAAGGTGATTTTGAAATGAAATATCTGAATAAAGATTCTGTAATTTCTTTCAATGCAATATCGAATAGTTCCAGTAACATTATTGCTTTGATAGACCCCTCAACTGAGCCTGGCAAGCACTTTCTGACAGAGTTGACACAAAGCAAAACTGATTTTGACAAGCTGAACAGAAATATTTTTCTGGTACTTCCAAAAGAAAAACCAGCAGCTTCATTCGATATGAAATTGTGGCCCGGATTGCCTGACAATGTTGTCTGGCTTTCGGATTTAAAAGGCCAGTTTGCTGAGCAATTGAAAATTTCCTCGGGCAAAGAATTATCATATCCGGAAGTTTTATTTATTTCGGAAAACGCTGTTTATTATCATTTCAGCGGCTATCACATCAATACAGCTGCTATGTTGTTGAATGCGTATAACAGAAAAATATTTTAGTTATGAAAAACTATCGGTTGGAAGTTGTAGTTACATCGCTCGAATCGCTTGAGTCTGCCATTGAGGGCGGAGCTGACCGTATTGAGCTTTGCAGTAATTTATTCTGTGGCGGTACGACCCCTTCTGCCGGATTGATTCAGGCGGCCATCAGTGAAAGCAGTGTGCCGGTGCATGTTCTTATCCGCCCGCGGTCTGGTGATTTTGTTTACAGCAAGTCGGAGATGAATGAGATTTGCCGCGACATTGAATTCGCCAAACAAAGTGGTGCAGCCGGCATTGTGTGCGGTTTTCTGTTGCCTGATGGAAACATTGACAAAGAAATTACAGAGCTGATCGTGGAGCTTGCTTCACCGCTGAGTGTGACTTTTCACCGTGCTTTTGATGTGTGCCGAGATCCGTTGCAGGGGCTCGAAGATATTATTGAAGCCGGCTGTCAGCGCCTGCTGACAAGTGGTCAGAAAAACACTGCATTCGAAGGACGTGATCTGATTTCGCAATTGGTGAAGCAGGCCGGCGACCGCATCATCATTATGCCTGGCAGCGGTGTGAATGCAGATAATATTGTTCAGCTGAAAGAAACCGGCGCGCATGAATTTCACATGAGCGGCTCGGTTAACCGCGATTCGGCAAGTACTTATAATCATGATAAAGTTTTGCTGAGCGATAATCCAATTCGCGACAGCGTGATTCAGATGACTTCGAAAGAAAAAGTGGCTGCGGTGAAGCGATTATTGTAAAAGTAGTGCGAAGTTTATAAAGTACGCACTACCGTATCATAAACTTCGCACCACCGTCCCTTCCTGCGTAATAAACAGCTTCATTTTTTTGTCACTACTGATGAGCGTTGCTTCGAACGTGTGATCTGAAGCCGAAATCGAGAGTTTATACTTTTTATTGTCGTAAAGCGATTTGATATCGGATCCGAGATCAGAAATCTTATCCGAGAATTTTTTCTTTTTCTCAGAATATTTCTTTTCTCTGTAAAACACTGCCCAGAGGACGCTTTTCAGTTTTTCTGTTTCGGAAAGACTGAATGTTTCTTTATCTGAACCGACCATTTTTTCTGAAAATTTCAGATAGCCATAGCGCTCAGGCATGTGCATGCTGATGGCGCCCACGGGCGACCACACCCAGTTGTGCTCCGGAAGTGGCTTTCCATCAGCATTTGTAGCCTTCACATATTTTCCGTTTTCCCATTTTGTATCCCATTCGACGCGTGAAAAATTAATACGCCATGGTGTATCGACATTCGGTTTGCCGCTGTCAAGGCCGAAAGACAAATCGGTGAATGGAATGGCAAGTTCTACGGTCCATTTCAAATCCTTGTCTGATCCGTCATTCAGGGTTCCGTCAATTTTTATTGCTTTTTTGATTCCTTTGAAATCCCAGTTGTGGAGCGCGAAGGACGAATGCCGGTAGGGGTGGGGGAGAAATAAATCGAAAACAGTTCCTTTTGCATTCACTTCGTATTCGAAATAATTTTTTGCATCATTATCCGGATCAATGAATATTTCAAAATCATTGTCATAGTACACAACTTCATCGTGTTTTTCCAGATATGCCCAGAT
>Ga0116152_10001792_pt1 | contig 17573 bp, 13 predicted proteins | sample AD_UKC119_MetaG_FD_89894 | JGI IMG/M metagenome (GOLD analysis project Ga0116152, IMG submission 89894) | Active sludge microbial communities of municipal wastewater-treating anaerobic digesters from Hong Kong - AD_UKC119_MetaG | ecosystem: Engineered > Bioreactor > Anaerobic > Digestate... | reverse complement strand
TTATGCCCTGTCTCTTTGGTCGGGCCGTAGCGGACGTGTGTTGACATAGTTGGAGAACGGCGACGTCAGGAAATCGGCGATGCGGCGTGCAAGGTCCGATAGGGCGCCGGAGGATGGGAATGCGGAGCCAGGGGACCGAAGGGCCTGAGCCTGTGTTCGAGCCCAAGCTGGCCCGTTCGTGAAACAGACCGCGGGACCTGGACACGCCTCATGGCGTGCGGGCATTGCGACGCACTTTGGTGCGAGGCGAGCTGCGAGCCCTGTGGTTCCGCCCGGTTTTTCGCAGCGTGGCCGTACGACGCGGCGACGTGGCGAAGATTGCATGACCACGACAGCGCCGGACGGCTGCACGAGTGGCATGGCGCCATGATTCGGGATTATTGGAGGACCCTGCCGGAGTCGGGCATTGCCTGCGCTGAGTGGTGGCGCAACAGAACCTACCGAAATCACAATCCGATTGACTGTGGCCCCGGCTACAGCCGGCGGAAGTACGGCAATCGGGCCGTGGATCTTGAATGTGCGCTTGAGGAATTGAAGATTGAACGCCCGACAGAGGGCGGCGAAGGTCAGTTGCCGAACAGTTCCGCCGGAATCGTCACGGTATCCCCGGCGACGATCCCATGCTCGGCGAACTGGCCGGCCCGCACCTCCAGAACGAATTGCGCCGGCTCGATCGATGGATAGCCGATCTCATTCAGCGGTTCCATCGTGTAGGTCCTGACGATCACGCCGTCGCTGCGGATGTAGGCGATGTCCAGCGGAATGATGGTGTTTCGCATCCAGAAGCTGCGAAGACCATCTGACTCGAAGACGAAGATCATGCCGCGATCCGTCGGCAGTTCGGCCTCCGTCGTGTTCATGAGACCGACACGCTGCAGGTCGAAGTCGTCGGCAATGTAGGCTGTGTAGGTCGTTCTGCCGGGGATATCGATCGTCGTCGTCTTCATCGACGCGAGGTCGTTCTTGTCCGTCGAACCGCGCGGCACGTCGATACAGGCCGTCATCAGCGGAAATGCGGCGGTCATCAGCAGCGTTCCCCATCGCGCCGCCCGGCGCATCAGACGATGTTGTTCATGTCGTTGAATCATCAGGCGCCTCGTGACGTCTCGTTTCGACCCACTGGCGGGGGCCTCCCCAACTAACATACTATTCCGCCGCCGGCCCAATCTCCCGCGTCCGGCGCCGCGTTATCGCTTCATTTCCGGCTGGGTCCCCGGGTTGACCGGTGTGGGCCCCTCGTTGAGCGGCTCGATCGTCTCCTGGAAGTCCTTCGGGACAGGGACGACGAAGCGCTTGGGATCGATGTTCTCGTGTTCGCTGATGTCAGAGAAGGCGACTTCGATGCGATTGTCATCAATCTTGCGCTGGCAGACGACGCGTGTCGGCATGTCCAGTTTGCGATCGATAAAGAGATCCACGTACCGATAGCGCGTTTCCAGATCCGTGCCCTGTCGCGGAAGGCACCGCAGCATGATCGGCTTGTCCTTCTCGTTCTCGTGCAGCCGGATTTCGAAGTATCGCAGCATCTCGTCCCGGCTGCGGCCGAACGGCAGGGGGAAAGGACCCTTGCCCAGATCGAACAAGTCGATGTTCTGGCCCGGCTTGACGATCTCGCGCTTGATGACTGTCTTCGAGCGATCATTGCGCTCCGTGAGCCACAGGCCGTCGAAGGCGTAGTATTCCGGGGTGCGATCGACGATGTTGTCCGCTTCCTTGCGATCGAAGTGGACGAGGAACTGCGGCTTGCCGGTCTGCACGAAGAAGAGCGTGCCGAACTTCTTCTTCGAGGAGTCCATTTCCGGAATCGGCCCGGCCGTGATGAAGTCATAGACGATTCTGGCTTCGATCGCCTTCGCCGCCTTGCCCCGGGCTTCGAGCTTGTCGAGCGCCTGATCGACGATCTCAGAGCCGGAGGATCGCTTGCCGTTGACGATCTTCACCTTGCCGCGATCGGCGCCGCGAAGGGCGGTCGGCTCAGCCGGCTGTGAGGTCGGCGCCTGCGCAAAAAGCCCGCAGGCGACAAGTGACTGGATGAGGATAAGCGTGCTGGCGTTCAATCTCTGGCTCCCGTGGAAGCAGGGTACTCTTGTGACGCGTCGGTCGATGGATATTCATCGGCGCGGTCGTCGCCCCCTCGGCAGGACCCGTCGCGGGCGGCCGCGTTAGCCGCGCCTGCGGGGGCAATTCTAGGACGGTCCCAGGCGCGCCGCCAATCAGGCTCGCGCCGAGGTTGTCACGACGCCTCCGGCAAAATCGGCCGCGATGTTGTCGCCTGCGGCAGTCCCAGCAGATCCGAGAATTCCATCAGCGACTTCACGACGTGACGCGCCTCGCCCGACCAGGCGGGTGGTTCGTCGAAGGCCTCCGCGAGGTGTACGGAAATCGCGCCGGCCGCGTTCGCGCAGAGAATATCGTAGTGATAGTCGCCGATCACCCATGTGTCGGCGGGCGCCGCGCCGAACTCCCGGCAGATCTCCAGCACGGGATCGGGCGCCGGCTTGATCGCGCCGGCGTCACGCGTGCGAATGTGATCGAACATGAGATGATGTCGCCGCAGGACGATATCGACGGAGCGCTGCGTGTTGCGCGTCATCAGGGCGCTGGGGCGGCCGGCCGCTCGAATCGCCTCCACGATTTCCATCGCGTAGGGCTGCAGTTCGCTGGTTTCGGCGGCCCGGTCCTCGAAGTCTCGCAGGATCCGCTCGGCGCGGGCGCGATCGGCGGGGGACATTCGGCCCAGGGCCTCAAGGATGGGTTCGCCATCCAGACCGATGGCGGCGCGGATCTCGTCGAAGTTGATGTTCTGGCGCGTGAGCGTACCGTCCATGTCGAAAATGACGAGTTGGAATTCGGCCTTCGACATGGCGCGCTTTCGCGATGTGTGCGACGGGACGGGTAAGACTACGCCTTCGCGGCGGCGGCCTTGGGTTCGGCGCCGTTGCCGCCGGATCGCTTGCGACCGTTGGTGGGTCGAACGATCTTGTAGGCGGCGCGATTGTCCGTGAAGTCGAGCATCTGCACCTGCTTCATGCCGACTTCCCGGGCGGCCGCGAAAACGTTGGCTTTCGTGACAGTTCGGGCGCTCTTCGGAAGGACGACCCAGATCGCCCCGTTGCGCTTCAGCGATTCGGCGAGCAGACCGATCTGGCGGAGCTCGGCGGCGCGTTCGACGCCGATCATGACCATGTCGCAGCGACGCTTGCCTTCCGCAATGATCTTCGCTTCTCGATCGCGGAGCGATCCCATCAGCTCGTCGTCATCGTTGAGGTTCAGCACGCGAACGGTATGACCTTCCTCGACGCCCAGCTTGTCGGCGAGCGTCTGCGGATTCTGGATGTACTTGATCCAGGTCTTGGCCGTGCCTTCGGTATCGAGCGTGATCGTGACCGGATTGCCGTGGAAGCTGAAGCGGATGCCGTCAGCCTCTCGACGGGGATTGGTCAGTTCGGCGATGCGAAATCGATATTTCGTCGCCCCCGCAAAGTCGATGTGATCCGCTTCCATGCGCACATCGCCCTCGTGGCGTTCCTTCCCCATTTGCAGCCGGCAGGCTGATTCCATTGCCATGGGTGTCAGTCCTTCCTTAAATCCGGTGGGTCTGTCGGCGCCTCGCAACGACCTGCAGCCGTTTACCAGGAACCGAGGACGTTGCGGCCTGTCGGCTCGCTCAACCTCTGGCAGACGCCCCCGCCTCAAAAAATGGAAATGCCGATTGGCGCCGCGCCGCGGTCCCGGCATTCTCGCCCAGTCAAGTCGCAAACCGATCAGGTTGGCGCCTCGAATCTGACGGATGACTTACCGGAAGCGGGATTCATCGATGTGAGAATCCCGCTTCCACAGGGCGTCATTTTATCAGATTTTGGGCGACTCGGAAAGGTCCCTATGGCTCCTGGTTATTGAGCTTGGCGATGGTTGTGAGATCTTCCAGAGTCGTGATATCGCCCTTCACGCTCCCTGTTGTGGCCAATTCTCGGAGCAGGCGACGCATGATTTTGCCGCTCCGCGTTTTTGGCAGGCCGTCCGTAAATCTCACGTCCTTCGGCCTCGCAATGGCGCCAAGCGTATTGGCGACGTGCTTTCGCAGTTCCTGCTTCAGGTCGTCATCAACGCCGACGCCGGACTTGACTGTGACGAACGCCGCGATCGCCTCGCCCGTCATTTCGTCCGGATAGCCGATGACCGCCGCTTCGGCGACCTTTGGATGTGACACGAGCGCGGACTCGATCTCCGCCGTGCCCAGCCGATGGCCTGACACTTTGATCACGTCGTCGACGCGACCGATGATCCAGAAGTAGCCATCCTCGTCGCAGCGAGCGCTGTCACCTGTGAAGTAAACGCCCTCGATCTCCGACCAGTACTGCTTGCGATATCGCGCTTCATCGCCGTACACGCCGCGCAGCATGCCCGGCCACGGCTTGCGAATCACGAGCAGGCCGGACTCGTTCGCCGGGACAGGATTGCCGCTGTGATCCACGACAGCCGCGTCCACGCCGAACAAAGGTAGTGTCGCGGAGCCGGGCTTCGTCGGCGTCGCGCCGGGCAGTGGGGAAATGAGCATGCCGCCCGTTTCCGTCTGCCACCACGTGTCGATGATCGGGCAGCGGCCGCCGCCGATGTTCTCGTTGTACCAGGACCACGCCGCCGGATTGATCGGCTCACCCACGGTGCCGAGGAGCTTCAGCGAGGACAGGTCATACTTCTTCGGCAGTTCCGCGCCCTGTTTCATGAAGGCGCGAATGGCCGTCGGCGCCGTGTAGAACTTCGTGACCTTGTAACGCTCGCAGATCTGCCAGAAGCGTTCCCAGTCGGGGTAGTTCGGCGCCCCTTCGAACATGATGCTCGTGACGCCGTTCTGCAGCGGACCGTAAACGATGTAGCTGTGTCCCGTGATCCAGCCGATGTCGGCCGTGCACCAATAGACGTCATCCGGCTTGAAGTCGAAGACGTTCTTCGCTGTGTGTCGCGTGTACACGAGATAGCCGGCCGTCGTATGGAGGATGCCCTTGGGCTTGCCCGTGCTGCCGCTCGTGTAGAGCAGGAACAGCATGTGCTCGGCGTCCAGTTTCTCGGCGGGGCAGTCTTCCGACTGGCCCTTGACGGCGTCACTCCACCAGACGTCGCGGGCCGCGTCCCACTGAACGTCGTTGTCGCAGTGCTTCAGGACGATGACCTTGTCGACCTTGTTGGTGGCCAGCTTGCAGGCCTCGTCGACATTCGCCTTGAGCGGCACGACGCCGCCGCGCCGCCAGCCGCCGTCCGACGTGATGATGTGATGGGAATCCGCGTCGTTCAGGCGATCCGCGATCGCCTGCGCGCTGAAACCGCCGAAGATGACTGAGTGCGGTGCGCCGATCCGGGCGCAGGCCAGCATCGCGATCGGCAGTTCGGGGACCATCGGCAGGTAAATCGTGACGCGATCGTTCTTCTTGACACCCTGCGCCTTCAGCGCGTTGGCGAACTGGCAGACTTTCGCGTGAAGCTGGCTGAAGGTGTAAGTGACCCGCTTATTCGGCGTACCGTCGGCGGCCGCCGGCTCTCCCTCCCAGATGATGGCGGGATGATCGCCAAGGCCCTTTTCGATCTGGAAATCAAGGCAGTTGTAGGAAGCGTTTGTCTCGGCGCCCACGAACCACTTGGCGTTCGGCAGATTCCATTCGAGGACGCGATCCCACTTCCTGAAGAAGTGGGACTCGGCGGCCACTTCTCCCCAGTAGCCCTCCGGGTCGTCGATGGAGCGACGCCATTCCGATTCGTAGGCCTCCATCGAGGGCACGTGAGCGTCGGCGGAGAAATCTGCGGGTGGGTTGTAGACCAGTTGTTCCGTTGCACTGCTGCTCATCAAATGCTCCTTACAACGCATGCGCTACACGACTGACGGGAATTCACATCATACGGTGTCAACAGGGAAGTCGCCAACAAGGAGGCGAACTCGCGGGCGTGGGTAAGCGTAGCAAAATGGAGCGAAATGGAGTGTGATTTTTGGGGTTGGATTCTGGCGCGATCGATGTCCGGCTGAGTGGTTTCCGAGGCGTTCGTGCGATACGATAGTTCGCTTATGGCCAAGCCGCAGTCAACGGATGACTACCACCGCTATTGCCCCGGCGAGGAGCAAGTCAAGATCTCCAATGCCGTGTGCCGGGGCCGCCGTCGCGCGCATTTTCCCAAGTGCAACGGATGCCAGTTCAATGACGATGAGCAGGTCGCGCGCGTGACGCCGACGGCCATGCCCGTCAAAGCGCCACGCGAAGTCGCCGAGGCCGCGCGCGTCGTTAACGGACAGGTCGTCGAGGCGAAGCGCTCCGACGCCAGGATCGGCGCCATGTTTCGCGTGTCCGACATCACGGGCGTCACGCCGGATCCGCTTTCCGACGAGGCGGCCTGGCGCATCGGCCACGCGACGGCGCAGTTCCTTCGCGCCAAGCTCCGCGGCTACGATCGCGCCGATCCGGACGCCAACTCCGTCTTCATCGGTCGCGACACGCGGCCCGACTCCCTCGGCATCGAACGCGCTCTTGTGGAGGGCATTCGGGCGACGGGGACCGACGTCATCATGCTCGGTCTCATCGACACGGCGCAGCTGTACTTCGCCGTCGAGAAGACGCGGGCCTGCGGCGGCGTCATGGTCAGCGCCGGCCATCAGCCCCTCGGCGAAAATGGCTTTCGAATCTGCGGCGCCAACGCCCTGCCGATCGGGATCGAGACGGGCCTGGGCAGCATTCGCGACATCGCCGTCCGGGTTCCGAAGCATGTGACCGGCGCCAATTCGCGCCGCCTGGAGCGCGACCTGTCCGAGTCGTACACCGACTTCGTACGTGCGCCGCTCGCCGCCAAGACGCGACTTCCCCGGCCTCTGCGTGTCGTCGTGGACGCCTCCAACGGCGTTGCCGGAAAGTGGTTTCCGATTCTCTTCCGCGGCATCCGCAATCTGCGCGTGACCAAGCTCAACTTCGAGACCATCGGCGAGTTCGCGCACGAACCGAATCCACTGCGCAGTCGATGCCTCCAGGAACTGCGGCAGTCGGTGCGGGAGGAGTCCGCCGATTTCGGGATCTGTTTCGACGCCGCGGCGGAGCGATGCCTCTTCATCGACGACAAGGGGCGAACCGTCCGGCCGGAGTTCATCATTGCGCTGCTCGCCCGGCATATGCTGAACACGCGACCCGGCGCGTCGATCGTCTTCGATCATCGCGCCAGCACCGTGACGGAGGAAGAGATCGTTCAGTCCGGCGGGGCCGCGATTCGCGAGCGGATCGGCGCCGCCTACCTGAAGCGGGCCATGTCGGAAAACGACGCCATCTTTGGTGGCGATCTTTCCGGCCGCCTCTACTTCCGGGAGAACGCCAACTGCGAGTCGGCCCTGCTCGCCTTCGCCCACGTTGTGGATCTGCTGATGTCCGACGATCACAGCCTCAGTGATCTCGTCAAGCCGCTCCAGCGCTACAGCGTGTCGGGTGAGCTCTGTTATCGATGCGACAATACCGAGCGCGTACTCGGCAATCTCGAGGCGGCCCTGCCGAAGGCGCGGATCGAGCGGTTCGACGGCGTCACATTCCGCTTTCCCGACTGGTGGTTCAACATCCGGCCGAACGCCGCCGAAGGCATGCTCCGCCTGAACGTCGAAGCGCGCAATCGCAAGAACATCGATGAGAAGCTGATCGTCCTCGAACCCTTCCTCGGCGATCGGCTCTAGCGTCGCCTTTCACTGACACCGCCAGTTTCGGGCATTTTCAAACGCCCTCGCCCATCGGCGTCCGCCGAGGCGCGAGCGTTCGCATGGCCGCGATTCCCGCCAACAGAACGATCAGCGTCGCCCAGATGGCGTTGGGCTGCACGAAGACGAGTACGGTCCACGGGGCGTTTGCGCTGCCGCCGGCGATCGTGGGGCCCGCGAACATGGAGAACGCGGCCGCAAACCACAACCACGCAGACTGATTGAAGGCGATCGTCCGGCGGTATCGAATCAGCCAGGCGGTCAGCGGCGCGATGACCACGATCAGGTCGTACACGCGATGATAGACGGCGATCATCGTCAGCGCCAGGATGACGATGTAACGCATGTCGGCGCGGGCCGCCGCATGACGCCCGTCCGGCGAGCGTCGACACGCTAGCAGCGTGACGACGCCAAGCGCCGCCAGGATCACATGTCGCGCGTCCGCGAGGACCGGCGCCAATCGATAGAGCAGCGCCGCCAGTTCCGTATGGAGCGCCGTGTAGTCCAGGGAGGCGTAGTCATTCACGGCGCCCGGCTCAAGGCTCGCGCGGCACTCCGCGAGCATCCGCGGAATCCAGCCCAGCGGCGACGCCCCGGCGTAACCCAGTGTGGCCAGAGCGAGCAGCGCCAGTTGCGTTACACCTGCAACGCCCAGCAGCCGCCAACGGCGTTCGATCACAAAAATGATCGCAAGCGGGGCGCACAAGGTGTATTTGACCAGGGCGAGCCCGAACAGCAGACCGGCCAGCGCCGGGGCGTCGTCACGATGTCTCAGCGTCAGCAGCACGCAGAGCGTCGTTGTGATGGCCAGGTTGCTGACCACGAGTCCGTAGTGCAGGGGAAATCCGAACACCACGATGCACGCCGCCGCCGCCGGCTGGAACCAGGGCGTCGCCGAGCTGTTGGTCTCCTCGCGTGATCCTCGCCCGTCGCGCATGGGGTCGTCGCTGGTTGCGACAAGCCAGGCGATCCAGCCCGCCGCCGCCGCATTGATGAGCAACCAGATCGCGAATGCCGGCGGGAAGGGGAGTGACGACAGCGGCGCCAGCAACGGAGCGATCGAAAGTGGGTATACGTTGGGGGTCTGCGGACGCCCCGGCGGTGTCATATGCGGCGCCCCGCTGGCGCTCCAGACGGCCTTGAGTGTGGCGTCGTCGTAGGGATCCTGGCGCAGGCGCCAGGTTCTGGCGGCCGTGTAGGTCATTCGGAAGTCGATGCCGATCTGGAAGTCCTGATTGGCCAGCGCCAGTTCGCGCAGCGACATGGCGAAGGGGGCCGCGCAGACGATCGCCGTCAGGATCCAGCGTAAGACGCGGCCGCCCACGGCGTTATGTTGGATAGCTGTCGTCCCGAGCAACGCCGGAGGGCTCCTTCGGTTCACGATGATTCGACGCCCTCTGCAGATCGACGCAATCGCGTTGGCGCTTGCCGGAAATACGCGAGCCATCGGACGCGAACCGTGGGGTCGATATTCAGCGGGGAGTCGGCCGTCAGAGCCGGTTTCCCGACAAATCGTTGCGATGGCGGACGGCCGATATTAGGATGACAGAGGTGTAGAGATCGACGCTCGCACGCCGATAGGAGCCGGTTCGGCGCGGCGATGGACGACACGCCATATGCGGCGGGTATTGTCTTTTATCAGGAACAGAAGGGACTCCCTCATGGTGCGACGGCATTTGATGCTTCGTAGTTTCATGCTTACAGGTCTGGCGATTGCCGTCCTCGGCGTTCGCGGTGTCCGCGCGTCGAGCCCGCCAGTCGGGTTCGATGACACGACGTTCAGGAAGTGGGATGAGGACGACAAGCCGAAGCGTCGCAAGCGCCGGGCCCCCGACAAGAAGGACAAGCAGAAGGCGGAGAAGATCCGCTGGGGCCAGCGCAACAACGAGTCGGACGAGAAGTATGACAAGCGCTTTTCGAAGATGATGAAGCGCACCAAGCAGGACCCGAAGGACGATATCCACGGTGGTGTCATTACCGACGGGACCAAGCGCATTCGGATGTGGACCTACAAGGGACCGCTCTTCATCGTTCGAACGGATATCGACGCGGAGTTCACCGTCAACACGGCGATGTACATGGAGAAGCTGCATCGCGAATACGGCGAAGCCTATCAGAAGCTGCTCGGTATTCCCGTTCAGATGCATGAAAAGGTTGAGGTGATCGTCTTTGCGGATCGTGCAACCTACATGCGCAACGGCGGAACGCCGGGCAGCGGTGGTTTCTTCCACCCAATCGCGGTGCCGGCCAACGGTGATCGCAGTCCGCAGTGGCCCGCCCAGCGATTCAGACTGCAGCAGTTTACCAGTGGCGTTACCAAGTTCGAAAAGTGGGCAAAGGGAACCCTCAAGCACGAAGCGGCCCACATGGAACTCCAGATGCGCCTCGGCTACTCGCTGCTGGCGCAGATCAACTACGCGATTCCGATCCAGGCGCCGCGATGGTTCAATGAGGGCCACGCCTCCGTCTTTGAGTACTGGGACTTCGACAAGTCCGTCGACGAGAACTTCGCCGAAATCCCGAATCGCGGCCGATACGCCCCCGTCATCCGGCGCATTCACGACACCAAGCAGTGGAAGGACTTCGACTACGTCTGGACAATCGACGCCGCCACCTGGCACGGTGACATGACGTCCGACCAGGGATTCTTCAACTACGCCCAGGCGTGGAGCCTCTGCGCCTACATGATGAACGGTGGCATCGAGGGCAAGAAGGACTTCCGGGCCGTCTTCGATCTCTCCAAGCGCGTCGGTGTCGACCAGGAAAATCGCAAAGGTGTCGGCAAGCGCGCCTGGGAACTGAACTTTCCGGCCGACCGGCAGAAGCAGCTGGAAGATAACTGGAATCACTGGGTCAGTGAGAATGTGTCCCGCGACAAGGCCGTCCCCGACGAGGAGTACTTCCTGCGACGCATGGGATACAACCCCGAGATCAAGCGCAAGCTGAAGCGATACGAAACCGAAGAAGAACAGAAGGAAAACAGCGACTGGCTTGATAAAGAGAACAAGAAGCGAAAGAAGAGCGACGAAATCGAGAAGTAACTCGATGGCGCCGGCCGCAGTGGCGGCGAAGAGCCCGCATTCGCTGAGACTTCAGACATACACAAGGTGGCGATCTTCGATTCCCGAGGGTCGCCACCTTTGTTTATTGTGAGCGCTCGTGGTTGATGTGCGGCCCGACGGAATCGGGCGGGGGCCTTCGGCGATCCGACGACACGCCGGGTCAGTTGAGCTTCCCGAGGCCGAGATTCACAACGATCTTCGAACGATTGACGAGGTCGATCTTCATGTTCGCGTCGCCGTCTTCGATGGTAATCGACTGGCGCTGACCACTCGCGAACCTCAGGTCGTACACGCCGGCCGTGTGGACACTGAAGGCGTAGCCGCCGGCCTGGTTTGTCGATTTGACCACGTTTCCGAGGGTGACGCTGGAGTTGGCAAGGCCTTCACCATGATCGTACTGGCCGTTGCGATTGGCGTCGTCGTACACGACGCCGAGCACGAAGACGGGTGATGAGGGCGGCGTACCGTAGTCCTGGGTGTTCATGATGGAATCCGAGAACTCCAGACCGTCGGACTGACGCGTGAAGCTGCCCCGTTGAATCGACACACCGACTTCTCTCAGTGATGGGTTGAGCATGGTCGTGCGATGACCGCGCCGCTCGATGTCCCGGTCGACAAAGAGGTCCTCGTGCTGCATTTCGACGGTCTCGACAGGATCCAGCGAGCCGGTCGTTCCGCGCCAGGCGAGGTTTTCGCCGGCGGAGATATAGAGGTAGCCGTTCGCCTTCATGCGATCGAAGGGTGTGACGCCTTCCGGCGTGTCGTGTGCAAAGTAGTTGCGTCGCAGCATATCCGCCGAATGGTCGGCGGCCGTCTCCCGGAGCGTCGCGTTCATCGCGACGGGCTGCTTCGGCGTCGGGCTGAGCTGTCCGGGGATTCCTTCGTCGAGGGCGATGTTGTATCGCTGCGCCTCGGCGGCGGGCAGGAGACGCGCCCGATTGATTCGCTCCAGCGTGAGCTGTTCGAGCAATGTCGCCGCCGGGCTGGGCGTCGACCCGATCGCGGGCGTCGCCGGCGCTTCGTTCCCCGTCGCGCCGGATCCGCTGTCGACGACATTCGGCGTCGTGGATGGCGCGACCGTGTCATTTAACGATGGATCGCACTGTGCGGCGGTTAGCCCGCTGAAGAGCGCGCAGATGGCGACGATCGTTCCGAAGGATGGGAGGCTTCCCCGGCGGCGACGATCGATCGCGTCGCCGGGGGGATTGCAATCATGATTCGGTTGTCGCGTTGGGGATCCGCTCAACTTGATTCTGCTTAATGGACCGCTCGGGCGGGCGTCGCGATGGCAGGAACGCGAAAGCAACTCCCTTTGCGTGTCATCGTCCCTGTCGAATGCGCGTCAGCTTCCTGCGACCTGGGATCAGTTCACACGTTCCATGTACTTCTTCCAGCGCTTCACCCACGCGTCGTCGACTTTGCCGAAATAGTGTTCGAATGTCTTGAGTTCGAGCTCGGGAGACGATTCGAAATCGCCGTCTCGTTTGTTGATCTCGTCCACATAGGCTTTCAATTCGTCACGCTTCGTTCGCGTCAGGTAGTGCGCCAGGGCCCAGGACTGCGGGTACGCGACGCCCGCAATGTCACCGCTGAAGAAGAATCGAATGTCTGACACAAATCCGTCGACGGGATAGAGTCGATTGGTCTCGACGAGCCGGTGGAACATCTGTGCCTTGTCGTGGTTCACTTTGCCGAAACCTGATCCCTCGCCTTCGTCGATCGGTTCGAACAACTGCGCCATTCCTTCAGCAAACCAGCGCGGGTTGGCGAATTGCAGCGCCGCCTGTTCGTTATGGAAACCGATGTTAAACAGCACTTGATGGGCGACTTCGTGCTGAAGCACCTCTTCCGTCGTATCACCGCCGAACGTATTGATTCGATTCTGAGTCGCCCGAAGCTGGCGAATCTGCGCGCGAATTGCCCGCTTCTGATCGGAAGGCACGTCGCCGCGCCGCAGCATGTCGGCAAGCTGTGTGATTTGCTGGTCGATGTTCAGCTTCGCGTTCTTGAATCCCGGCGTGTTTCTGAAGTTGTAGAAGTAGGAGTAGTTCGTCATCGGATGGTAAAATCCGGCCGTGCCCGGGCCGCTGACGGGACTGCCCATCAGAACGGAGTAGGCTTGGTATTCTCTGAAGTCGTTGAAAAAGTGCGTCAGTAGTTTCTTCTTAGGCTGGTGAATCTCCAGGCCCATCCCGATGCACCACTTGGCACAGGCGCGATACGTCTTCTCGATCGCGTATTCGAAGACCGCGACGTCTTCTTCGCTCGTGTTGTAGATGATCGAATAGTGCATGCTTCGGCGAACCTTGAAGCCCTCCCCGATATGCTTCGAAACGTAGCGCAGGCTGACGTACTCGTCTCGCAGGTCCGGCGGCACATCGCTCATTTCGACCTTTGGTTTTGCGATGGCCGTCGGGCTCGTTCCCAGGATGACGTAGAGTCCAATTGCCCCAATGATCGCGACAGCGGAGATTCGGCGGATATGCACGTTCAGGCTCCTTGAGACAGTTTCGACTCGCCCCAGCTTCATGACGAGATTCTCAATCTCGGCGCGCGAATCGCGCGCGCGCCGAATCGCCTCTATTATAACGGTCCCCAAGTGACGTGAGTTCCATCGGGATCATACGGATTCGGGTCAATGCCGCATGGGGATGGTGATCCCTGTTGGTAAGTTGAGTGCTGGTAAACAATTATGGTTCTTGCCGGGTGGTGGCGCCCCGGTCGACGGAGTCGTCTCAGGTGAATCGGGTCGCAGTTATCATGCCGGCGTTGAATGAGGAGGCGTCCCTGCGCGTGGTGCTGCCGCAGATTGCGGCGCTCGCGCCGGGCCAGGTCATTGTCGGAGACAACGCCTCCACAGACGACACGGCCAATGTGGCTAGATCCCTCGGCGCCGAAGTCGTCCACGAGCCGCAACGAGGCTATGGCGCCGCGTGCTGGGCTGCGATGGGGCGGATTCGACCGGACATCGACGTGGTCCTCTTCGTGGACGCCGACGCCAGCGACGATCTCTCACGCGCCCACGAACTCGTTGAGCCCATCCTTCGCGGCGAGGCCGACCTCGTGATCGCGACGCGGGACGCGCCGACTGTCGAGGCCGGCGCCCTGTCGCCGCAACAGCGCTTCGGCAACTGGCTCGCCACACGCCTGATCCGGCTCCGCTGGGGCTACTCCTTCCGCGATCTTGGTCCCTTCCGCGCCATCCGCCGATCCAGCCTCGACGCCATCGCCATGCGGGATCGCGCGTTCGGATGGACCGTCGAGATGCAGATTCGGGCCCTGCAGGAGGGACTGCGCGTCCGGCAGGTCAGCGTCCACTACAGGCGCCGCATCGGCCAGAGCAAGATCGGCGGCACGATTCGCGGATCGTTCAAGGCGGGTTACTGGATCCTCTCCACGATCGGGCGGCACTGGTTCCGTCGATAGTCGGCGCCGGCGGTGTTTCCCCTTTTCGTTTGCGACGACGCCGCGAATCCGGCATCATTGCCCCCTTCATTCGCGCCGACAACCTTGGGAAATATCGCATGCAGAGCTTCAAGAACTTCACCGAGTGGTTCGACAGTGTCGTCTGGACGGAATACCTCTTCTTCCTGCTGCTCGGATGCGGGCTGCTCTTCTCGATCCTCTCCAAGTTCGTCCAGTGGCGCGCCCTGACCCACGGTATCCAGGTTGTTCGCGGCAAGTACGATCGCGAGGACGACGCCGGCCATATCACGCACTTTCAGGCGCTCTGCGCGGCGCTTTCCGCCACGATCGGTCTCGGCAACATCGCGGGCGTCGGTGTCGCCGTCACGCTCGGCGGTCCCGGCGCCGTCTTCTGGATGTGGATCGTGGGCTTCTTCGGCATGGCCATCAAATTCGTCGAATGTTCCCTCGCGACGATGTTCCGCGACGAACAGGACACGCCCGATCCCAGCTCGCCGGCCGGCATGGATCACGACGCCGACACGCGAACGCTCGAATACGCGGGTGAAACGCCCCCCGACGCCGGCGCCGCGCCGACGGCGCGCGGCGAGGTCCGTGGCGGACCGATGTGGTACATCCAGAAGGCGCTCGTCGATCCGCACAAGGCCCGCGGCAGCGGTCTCTGGGTGGTCTTCAAGATCATGGCGATCGTCTATGCGCTGATCATCGCGCTGGCGTCCTTCGGCGGCGGCAACATGTTCCAAAGCTGGAACGTCGGCAATCAGCTCGCGACCTTCGGCGTGGATCCGAAGCTGACGGGCGCCGTGATCGCATTTCTCGTCATGCTCGTCATCATCGGCGGCATCAAGCGCATCGGAAACGTCGCCTCGAAACTCGTGCCGTTCATGTGCGTGGTCTACGTGCTCGGTTCGATGGTCGTCATCTTCCGCAATGTCGACGCGATCGGCGACATGTTCGCCCTGATCTTCAGGTGCGCGTTCAGCGGAACGGCCGGCAAGGGCGCCTTCGCCGGCGTCGGCGCGTACATGGCGTTCGAACTCGGCCTGAAGCGGGCGCTGTTCTCAAACGAAGCGGGCCAGGGGTCCGCCGCCATCGCCCACGCCGCCGCCAGGACGGACGAACCGATTCGCGAGGGCGTCGTCGCCGCGATGGGGCCTTTTATCGACACGATCATCATCTGCACGATGACGGCGCTCGTCGTGCTCAGCACGGGCGTGTGGAACCGACCGGCCGTCGGAACGATCGCGTCCGTCGACGGCGACACGATTCGCGTCGCCATGACGCCGACGGAGGAGATCCCCGAGCAGCTTCGCGAAGTTCACTACGCGGAACTCAACAACGAACACACGAAGCTCTGGGTGCTCGTGGAGCGACCCGAGGGGAACGCGCCGACCTTCCTGCCGGCGATCGCGTCGGAGCGCGTGGTGACGACGTCGCCGAGTGAAATCGCCAAACTTAGCGAGATCGAGATCACGATCGATCATGAGAACGAGGCCGACGATCGCGAGGGCTTCGCCGAGCGCGTGGCGACACTGAAGGCTGGTCAGCCCGTGCATCTCGGGATCGACGGCGCCGAAATCACGCGCTTCGCCCTGGATACGATCTACCTCGGCTTTGGTCGCTACGTCATCCTTGTCGGCGTGTGCCTCTTCGCCTTCAGCACGATGATCAGCTGGAGCTACTATGGCGAGAAGGGCACGGAATACCTGCTCGGCCGCGCGGCGATCCTGCCGTACAAGTTCCTCTTCGTCATCGCGATCTTCGCGGGTTGCACCTTCAGCCAGTTCAAGCCTGTCTATAACTTCTCCGACGCGATGACGGGTCTGACTGTGTTCTGCAACCTGCCCGCGTGTCTGCTTCTGCTGCCGACGCTGATCCGCGCCGCCAATCACTACTTCAAGCGGCTCGACTCCGGCGAAATGAAACCCCTGCGCTGAACCGAACCGCGGGCGCAGCCGCGTGGACACGCCGCGTCGGTCCGAACCGCGACCGCAAGGGAGGGGGCCAGTGGCGCCCGTCGACGCGAGGTCCTTTGATCCCCGGTGATGACGCCATCCTTCCTGACACGTCCCGGCGCGCATCCTGTGGATTACTCGTTGCATTGCGATTACTTGCCCGGCCGCGGCGCATCTCGCTACGATTGGCCTCCATGCCGGAAGTCTCACACGTCGAATCCGATCTATCCTGCATTCGCTGCGGTCACAATCTGCGCTCGCTCGCATGGGACGCGAAATGTGTGGAGTGCGGTGAGCTGATTGAACGCTCGCGTGTGCCGTCATATCTGAACCTGCCGGATCTTCAGGCGTCGAACTGGTTGCGGGCGGGGCTCGCTGTTCTCGCCCTGTGGATCCTCCTCGATCGCGCCGCGATAATTGTCCGAATTCGGCATTTCTGGGCCATCTTCGGGGAGTTCCCGAATGTTCCCCTGATTCTGTCGTCTCTTGGCTGGCCGGGAATCGTCGCGTCGTTCGTTGCGCTGGCCTGCTTCTTCATCGCCGCGACGAAGCTGAGCCGGCATCGGTATCTGGTTCTCCTGTCCATCGTGTGTTGGGGCGTGCAATTTGCCGACCAGGTCGTCACGGAGTTTGTCTTTCGAATCGCGATGTCGGCGCCAGGCAAACATCTCTCAGCCATCTGGATCATGCGGCCGATGTCCGACATGGCCTGGGCGAGTTATTCCCTGCTCCTGTTGTTCATCTGGTTGTGGTTGATGCGTGTCATTCGGTTTCGCCCGGGTACGCCGGATTGGTTTATTATCTGGAGCGGATTCGTTGCGACGATTGCGTACGTGGCGATCGACCTCGGCGGCTGCATCACACATCTTATTCGGGGGGCGCATCAACAAGTCGTGCCCTGGGCGGCATACCACTATGCGCGTGAAATCCCGATGATCGTCGCGGGGATCGTCCTCGTTCTGCTTCGCCGAAAACTCCCGCGGCGAGCCTGACACGATGGCTTGTTCTCATGCCGGGCCGTCGCAACACGCGGGGCGACGAGTCGGTCCGAACCGCGACCGCAAGGGAGGGGGCCAGTGGCGCCCGGCGAAGCGCGGTCCTTTGATCCCCGGTGATGACGCCATCCTTCCTGACACGTCCCGGCGAGCATCCTGTGGATTTCTCGTTGCATTGCGATTACTTGCCCGGCCACGGCGCATCTCGCTACCATTGGCATGCATGCCGGAAGTCTCACACGTCGAATCCGATCTGCACTGCGTTCAATGTGGATACAACCTCCGAACGCTCGCGCGGGGCGCCTCGTGCCCGGAGTGCGGCGCCGCGCTCTCGGTGTCCACAATTCCGGATGTGTTGGCCATCACGGACTTCCGGACGATTCGCCTGCTGCCGGCCGCGCTCAGGCTCTTCGTCGCCGGGATC
>Ga0116152_10001791_pt1 | contig 17586 bp, 12 predicted proteins | sample AD_UKC119_MetaG_FD_89894 | JGI IMG/M metagenome (GOLD analysis project Ga0116152, IMG submission 89894) | Active sludge microbial communities of municipal wastewater-treating anaerobic digesters from Hong Kong - AD_UKC119_MetaG | ecosystem: Engineered > Bioreactor > Anaerobic > Digestate... | reverse complement strand
GGGCTCTATCTGTTGCTTAAGTATTCCAGCGCCTTTTCCAGGACCGGATCCCTGCCATCCAGGTAATCCTGAGCCGTAGCCTACCACCAAGGTCAGTTTTGCAGGGTTTTTGCCCCTGGTCAGGCAGAATGATTACCCACCAGGCGCACTTTGGGCCGGTTTTCGTGCCTGGTGAGGCCTAAAACAACCCTACCAGGCGCACTTTGGCCGGTTTTTCGTACCTGGTGCATTTTGGCAATCAAGCTACGATTTTATAAGGCTCTATTTATAAGGCACTTAACAAATTTGTCGTTTTAAGAAAAATATGACCAGGTACGTTTTGGGGGTGTTTTCGTACTTGGTGGGGCCTAAAATAGCCTCACCAGGCGCACTTTGGCCCTGTTTTCGTACCTGGTCGACCAAATTAGAACCTATCTGGTGTGTTTTATCATGGCAAAATAGTATTGTACCGTGCTAAGTAAAACTCGGAATATATTTCAGATGCCGGAAAGGCGGGTTTGCAGGTCCAGGAGGAATTCCAGCTGCTGTTTGCGGTGGCGGCGGATCCTGGCGGAGGTGAAGAAGGAGACGAAAAGTCCTATGGGCAGGGCAACCAGCAACCCGGTAACCGACTCGGCATTATTTAAAACTTCCAGGAAGGGTTTGTATTCGAAATACACGTGAATGGAAAGCAGGATCAGGACGAAGAGCGGCGGGATCAAATAAAGGTAAAGTTTGCAGTATCTTCCATACAGCCATTTGGTTAAGACGCTTGTGCGTTGTTCCAGCCAGACTTTCAGGGGCTGATTGGAAGGGCGACCGCGCAGTGTTTTCCAGGATAAGTATCCGGAAATGATTGATATAGTGGTGATTACCAACAACATGATATTGATTGTCAGAAAGTATATGTCATCCGTCCTGTTGATGGATGTAATAATAAGGTAAATAAACAAACCGGCGGATATCAAAACAGATATGAGGGTTTCTGAAACAACCCGGTTTAAAGTTTGTCGGGCCTTGGAACGGAGCAGCAGTTCTAGTTCTTCTTTTGATTGCTGTTGCCCTCCTGTATCGAGGGTCTTCCATATGGCTTGCAATTCATTGTTTTCCATGATTATTAGTGTTCATTAGTTTACGTAATGTTTCTTTAGCGCGGTTGATCCTCACCCCTACATTAGAGGAAGAGATTCCGATTATGCCGGCAATTTGTGAGTAACTGTTTTCCTCCAGCCACAGCAACATGATGGACCGGTCTATTTCATCCAGATGGTTGATGGCTTCCAGTAACATGTGCAATGATGCGTTTCGTGATATGGATTCTTCCGCGTCGGTTTTGTCACAGATATCGGGAAGCTTTGGCCGGTATTCCATGCGGGATACTTTACGAATTCGTGAAATGGACGTGTTGATGGCCACTTTGTATATCCAGGAGCCTATACTGTCCCGTTTTTTGAGTTCCGGGAATGATTTCCAAAGCTGATATACGATCTCCTGGAAGTTTTCTTCCCTTTCCGAGCGGGTACGAAAATACACCAGGTTTACCTTGTGCAGTATTCCCTGGTAATTAGAAATGATCTCCAAAAATTCATAGTTGACCGTCTTCATCTGTAATTTTTATAGCTTTTAAATTTAAGGCTCTATATTAAAGTAGCTTAAAGGATGGTTTTATTACAAAACAAGGTACATTATTTAAATATTTTTATTAGGTTTGTAGTGCAAACTTGTTTTATAAACAGTACAGCTATGAAATCAAATTTAAATAAAATTGACAATATTGATGAAATTCAGTCTCTTGCAGTGATCAAAGAGATGATAGAGGTTTCCCGGATCAAGCTCAGGCAGGACGGGATTTTGTTTATTGTCTGGGGATGGACGCTATTTTATGTGTCATTTAGCGGATACATGACCCGGACTTTAGTAATGACTTATCAGATTAACAAAACGCTAAGCCGGCTGGGCTATGTTATTGCAGCTGCCGCTGCCCTGTTTACGATATACTATTTGATAAAACAGCGGAAAAAAGTGCAGACCTATATCGGGATTTCGCTGCGGTATGTATGGATCTCGTTTTTCCTGTCTACGGTGTTGGTGAACCTTATTCTGATGAATATGCTTCACAGTATCAATTTTGAGTTGCAGCACCCGCTGTTCATGGTGCTGATGGCCTTTGCTGTCGCGGTGACCGGAGGGATACTGCGCCACAGGCTGATCATCATCGGGGGTGCGGTGTTCGGAGCGCTGGCGCTGACTGCCTCCTACCTCGGCCTGAAAGAACAATTGCTCTTGGAAGCCGTTGCCTGGGTGGTCGCATTCATTGTGCCGGGGCATATATTGTTTGCCAAACGTAAAAAGTAACGCTTTGTCTGCCATGTTTAAAGAATTGGATCCCTTGTTGCATTCGCAGGTGCGTTTGGCCATCATGTCGCTTTTGATTGGTGTGAAACTTGCCGAGTTTTCCTGGCTCCTGGATAACATCAGCACCACCAAAGGAAACCTGAGCTTCCAGATCACCAAATTGAAAGAGGCCGGATACATCCAGGTCAGCAAATCGTTCCGGGGTAACTACCCCCTGACCACCTGCCGGATCACTGAAAAAGGCACGGAGGCCTACAAGGAGTATGTAGCGGCCATTGAGGAATATTTCAACCAAATAAAAAAATAAATATGAAAAAACTATCTGTTCTTATGTTTGCATTGTTGCTGACAACTTTCGCCTGCAACATGAATCCCGACGGGAATGAGCCAAAAGTATCATTTGGGATCTACCAGACCGTGATGGTCCGGGATCTGCCAGGATTCATACCTGCCGATGGACCGGGGATTTCCTCTGCCGATGATCCGGGGATTTCCTATGCCGATGATCCGGGGATTTCCGGCGAAGGATCAACTCGGCAAATATTCACGGGAGAAAACCTGGTTCCCAATGCGGATTCTCTTTCTGTGATCGTTGCTTATGCGCACGTGGACTCGACTTTCTCAATATCCGCTCCGGCCGGCAGTCAGGTCAAATTTCTGCGCACCGCAAGTCCGGTGGATCCGGAGCAACAATATTATGCCTTTGTGGCAGTCAAGGCTCAACCGGTCCTGACTAATAATGATCTGAAAAGTACGAAGCCCAACAAGAACGTTGTGGAGATCAATTTCAATTTGAAGGGTTCAAAGAAATGGGCGGAAATGACACGGAACAACATCGGGAAAACGATTGCCATTACCATTGATGACCAGGTCTATATCCTGCCTACGGTCATGGCCGAGATCCGTGAAGGAAGAGCCATGATAAACGGGCTGGAAAATGAAGAAACAGCTGTGAGGCTCTCTGCAGCCTTGAATGGTGAGTAAAAGAAAAAAGGGGTTTGTAACAAAACAAGCCCCTTTTTCCGTCAATAAACAACCTTTTTTCTATCTGGTCGTTTATTTTTCAACACTGTACAATTTGGCTACCTGTCCGGCATCCAGTGCAATATTGTACAATTTCAACTCATCTATTAACCCAACAAAACCATCCCAGCCATCAGGAGTGCGTGACCATGCCCAATCCCATTTGGCATCTGCTTCTTCATATGTGGTACAGGCTCCTATCATTAATGGCAAGACAGTTTCGTAATTAAATGCGCCGGTTCCGGTAAGACCGGTCTTGGTGGTTTCATCCCATTCCATGGTTTCTGCACCGTTAACGTAGAAAACAAGTTTTTTGGTGTTCATGTTCAGGGTAACCGCTAAATGTGTCCACTCACCGTTTGGAGCAGAGAAATCCGCCTGGTTGTCTGCATCTACCCATCCGTCTTCATTGGTGTGAATGGTAAAGAACGGTTTGTTTTGTTCCTGCAGCTGGAATTTCCAGGAATTCCAGTAGTTGTAGGACATGATGTAATTTCCGGCTCTTGTGGAATCGGGTTTTACCCAGACAGCGATAGATAACTGACTTCCCAATAAATCGTTGGCCGTATAATCGTTGATCCGCAAGTGTGACCCGTTGTTGAAATAAATGGCTTTCCCTACCTTACCAGTCTGAAAGCCTGGTAAATTCGTATTCTCTCCAAATATTTCAGCCGGTCCCTTGGTTAGTTCTGCAGTCCAGCCTTTTCCTGCTGTCTGGAATTTTTCATTGCTTACTGTTTCATCAAAAGTCATACCCATGATAAGAGCAGTTTCAGGAATTAATCCGTATTCAGAAGCCTGGAATGTTTCTTTTGCCTGAGTCAACTGTACCACCATAGCATTTACTTGTGCCTGGGTGGCTTCTTTATCATTGATAAGTGTTTTGGCCGCATTTACCACGGTGGTAAAGGCAGTAATGGCATCGGCAGGAAAGTCGGCAGACAAGGTGGAAGAATTCAACAGCGCATTGCATTCATCAACAAGTGCAATAAGTTCTACTTTGTTCGCTTCTTCTACAACAGGATCATCCTTATCGCAAGCGGTAAAGGAGCCCGTCAGCAGTGTGAATGCAAACAATGCAACAAGGGCATTTTTTAAAGTGATTTTTTTCATAATAATGTAGTTTAGATAATAATGTTATTGTATAGCATGATTGGTATCAATCTCGGATTGTGGTATGGGAAAATAGAACCGGGGTTCCGTCCATTTAAGATTAGGAGCCAGGGCTGCTTCGGCAACTTCCCTGCCCCAGCGCATAAGATCAAAAAAGCGATGGAATTCAAATCCCAACTCTTTCCTGCGTTCGTTCCGGATAATTTCGCGAAGCAGAGACTGACTTGACGATGTAACTGCAGACAGATGAACCCTGTTTCTGACTTTGTTCACTTCCGTTACGGCAACCTGTGTCTGGTTTGTCTCATTCAACGCTTCGGCTTTCATCAACAGTATATCGGCATAGCGAATAGCATGGTAAGGAATCACCGATTGTGCTTTAGCCTTGCCGGTGATCATGTCTTCGTTGTATTTTTTAACCAAATACCCGGTGGCTTCTGACCATGATGCTGAATACGTGGTGTTATTGAACCAGGGTTCACCGTCGCGGCCTATTGAGGCATCTAATCGGGGATCTTCCATACCGTCAACCGTTTTTTCTGTAAACGCATCTACATAGCTCTGAGTGGGTGCATTGAAATAATATCCCCCTTCGATGGAGGGAGCAAACCATACATTCAAATGGTTGCCCAGTGACACCTGATCATTATCTACGTAACGGATGCCAAAAATGACTTCATAACTGTCTTCGGCACCGGATTTGAATAAATCTTCATAGTTGTCTTCCAAAGCGTACATCCCTGTGTTTTCCAATGTCTGTATAAAATTCAGGCACTCATTGTATTTTTTCTGATACAACGATACTTTTGCCAACAATCCCAAGGCAGCTCCTTTTGTTACACGCCCGTGATCCATGTCGTAAGATACAGGCAGATCGGCTTCCGCTTCAAGAAGATCCTTTTCAATCTGTGTATACACAGAAGGAACAGTGCTCAATTCCACATAAATGGTCTCACTTGTGTTTTGAGGAGCCAGCTTCAGGGGAATCTCCCCAAAAATGTTTACCAGATTAAAATAAGCATATGCTCTGATAAATTTTGCCTCGGCTATGAGCCTCTTTTGGAGCGTTTGGTCCATCTGAATGCCGGGTACGTACGCAATCACATTATTTGCCCGCGCTACCGTTTCGTAAGTGTTTTGCCAATATGTATTCAGAACACCGTTATCGGCTTTTGCCGAGAAATCGTTTATACCGTTGATATCGGCCTGGTCGCCGGCATTTCCGCCTTTGACAGCATCGTCCGAGGCCACATCACCGAATATCCACAGGGTACTCCCGTAAAGCGAGTTGTACACACCTGTGGTTGCTGCGATCGCATTCTCTGCAGAAATGAAGAAGCTTTCCGATGTGTATTGTCCTTTCAGGTCAGCCTGGAGAAAATCCCCGCAGGAAGCGGCCAGCAGACCAAAACCGGTTAATGCCAAAATGGATTTTATTGTTTTCATAATGCAATCTTCTTAAAAAGTTATATTTAACCCAATAGTTACGCTCCTGGCAACAGGATACGTCCCCCAGTCAATGCCGTTGGCGATATCACCTTCAGCAGCGGAGTTTGTACTTACAGTCATTTCAGGATCAAGACCCGAATAATTGGTAATCGTGAAAAGGTTTGTTCCCGACAGGTATAGACGGATGTTGTCAATATGCCATTTTTTGGTATTAGGAATAGTATAACCCAGTTGAACGTTCTTGAGCCTGAAATAGGATCCGTCTTCCAGGAATCTTGTGGATGCCCTCACGTTATTGGCTTTTGCCGCCCATGAAGCACGAGGCTGTGTGTTGGATGTACCTTCTCCGGTCCAGTGCTCATTGTAAAACCTTTGGGTAACATTGAACCCGCGGTAGAATCCTTCGATATCATAATTGACCTGCGAGAAAATCTTTTGTCCGAATGCGCCCTGGAAAAACAAAGAAATGTCAAACCCTTTGTAATCACCGGAAATATTTAAACCTGTCGTAACCTTGGGAATGGAACTTCCGGCATAAACCCGGTCATTTGCATCAATAATATTGTTGCCGTCCTGATCGACGTATTTTACATCACCCGCTTTGACGTTTTTTCCTTGATAGGCCGAGGTGAGGACTTCCATCTCGTTTTGAAAGATTCCGTCCATTTGGTACAAAAAGAAAGATCCTATGGGGTAACCTGTTTCGGTTTTTGTTGCATAGACACCTGTATCTACCCTCCCGCCATAATATGGAAATTCCAGATCTCTTACCTGGTTGTATAAATAACCGGCATTCAACGAGATATTGAAACCACCATCATTAAATTGCCTGCGGTAGAATATTTCCATGTCCACCCCGGTATTTAATACATTTCCGGTACTGTTGAGGAACGGCGGACCTGCTTTTCCTGATGAAGGCGGCAGTGATGCCGGCAACAACATGTCTTTGGTCGTCTTGTAATAATAATCAAGGGTTATCCCAAAGACATTGCCAAAGAATTCCATGTCGATCCCCGCATTGAACTGACTGCTGGTCTCCCATTTTAGATTCTCATTGCCGAGAAGGGATTGGGCAAATCCATCGTAACTGTTGCCGCCAAATACATAATAGTAATTGGGAGTAAACCTGTCCAGATAGGAATAGAGGGGAATATTCTGGTTCCCGATGGCCCCGTAACCCACACGAATCTTCAGTTTGTTGATTTTATCTGCCTGTTTCATGAAATCTTCCTCTTCCATGTTCCACCCACCGGATACTGAATAGAAGGTACCCCAACGGTTTTCTTTGCTGAACCGGGAGGATCCGTCACGACGAACGATTCCTGACAGGTAATATTTCTGTTTATAATTGTAATTGACATTGGCAAAAAATGACAACAGACTGGATGACCATTCGGTTTGGCTGTTATTCTTTTTAGTAGTACCCAAACCCAGGTATACGAAATTGGGATCTGCATTGGTAAATTCGCTTTCACTGGCGTACAAACCCTCTCCCGTATTCCTGATGGCTTCACCTCCCAACAACGAAGTAATGTTATGTTTGTCACTTATTGTAATACTATGATTCAGTGTGGTGTTGACTGTCCAGGTATTCTGCTCTACAGTGGAAACATTCAGGCTGTTGGTGCTGTTGACCCTGTTGGCTGTCCCCCAGGTTTTGTTAAACTCCCTCATTTCGGTATCGTTGTAGTCCGTACCTGCCGTTGCCTTAACAAAAAAATTGGCCGGCAGGGTAAGGAGCGCACTCCCGGAAATAAGCAATGATTTGATCTTTCTTGTTCTGTCAGTATTTACACATAATCCTTCCGGGCTGTAACCGTCACCAAAAAACGAATTGTATACAGAATTGCCATAATATTCGGAAGGGAGATCTACAAACTCATTGTTTTCATCATAAACGGGTATGGCCGGATTCCTGAACAGGGCATACCTTACCACACTGCCACCCTCCCCTGCATATCCGTCGCCCGAACTGGAAACCAAACGGTTATTTGAAAAACCGCCACTTACGTTAAGGGTTACTTTCAGCCAGTCTTTCAGGTCGGAAGAGACATTGGAACGCATATTATACCTGCTGTAATCCGTTCCCTTGATGATCCCGTTCTGTTTGAAAAGTGTACCGGAGATGAGGTATTGTGTTCTTTCATTTCCGCCGCTGAAAGAAAGTTCATGTGAATGGATGGGAGCTGTCCTGAAAATTTCTTCCAGGTGATTCACATCGGGGAAATCCTGAACCCAGTCTCCCTGGATCAATTGCCTTTTTACAATAGATGCCGCATTATCCGTTGCAGCCGCCTGGTTGTACAGCTCTATGAATTGCTCTGTGGTGGCCATAGGGGTAAGCCTGCCGTGAAACTGGTAACCCAACTGGGCATTGTAAGTAATTCTGGCCTTTCCTGCCTTTCCGCTTTTTGTTGTGATAAGGATCACTCCATTGGAAGCACGCGATCCGTAAATAGCCGCCGAAGAGGCATCTTTCAATACGGTCATGTTCTCAATTTCGTTGGGAGAAATGTTATTCAGGGCGCCTTCCTGGGGAATCCCGTCTACAATATAGAGCGGCTCGTTACTGGCATTAATGGAGCCCACACCACGGATCCTTACGGCAATGGGCGATCCGGGGGCCCCTGTCTGAGTCGCTACATTAACCCCGGCAACCCGGCCCTGCAATGCCTGTTGGGCGGATGCCACAGGCGTTTTAGTCAAATCCTTATCTTCTACTTTACTGATCGCTCCAAGGACATCGCGCTTTTTTTGAACACTGTAACCCACCACTACCAGTTCATCCATAACCATGGATTCCTGCTCCAGAATAATTTCCAGTGTAGTCTGCTCTGTTACCGGAATTTCTTGGGTAGTGAAACCGATGTACGAAATTCTGAGAGTACTGTTCTGCGGTACAGACAAACTGAATTTCCCATCAATATCTGTTGTGGTTCCGCGGTCTGTACCAACTACCAGGATCGTAACCCCTATGAGAGGCTCATCTGTACCGGCTTCTTTAACTGTTCCGCTGATTTCCAAAAGCGTTTGTGCCGGCAGTAAATTGGCAATGCAACCAAATAAAATGATCAACAGTGCTTTTTTCATCATATTTATTTTTTATAAATGGCGTTTTTATTGATTTTGCTCCCGGAGGGCAATTCTACAACCAGGCATGCCTGATTTGCCGGGATGGTTATTAAGGCACGGTCCTCCACATCGCTTGCCAGGTAACGAGCAGAAACGATATCATACAGGTCTGCCTTCTTGCCGGATACTTGATAGGTAACTTTCCGGTCTTGTTCATACGGATTGAAAAGTAAAAAAACAGGATGTGAGGGGTAAGAATAGAAATCGGTTACATTACAATCGTATTTCAAAATACCCGGAACATCCGTAGTATCTACCACAGCTCCCATAATGCCTACCGGAGCCGTACTGTAGAGGCTGAACATAGATTCTTTAGGGTTGTCCGGATTCCATTTAGGGCCGTCACCCAATGCTACCGGATGAACACCTCTCAGACGGGGGCTGTCGTAACAGTCTTCATACCTTAGTCCTTCGTAAGCAATAATGGACTGTGTGAAGTCTTTCATTTCCGGTAACCACTGGTTTTCATCTGCTATCTGATCAGGATAGAACAGACGGCAGGCATTAACATTGTTCAGCATCCACTTGCCTATTGCCCTTGCAAAGGAGGGTTCGTATTTAACCATAGGCACCAATGGCATGGCCATCAGAAGACTGTTCATCAGGAAGGCATAACCACCGCCGTCAATGATACTTCCCTGCAATCCGCTTACGTCATACCGGCCCCATTTGCCTACGATCACTCCCCACCCTTCTCTGCCCGACGGATTCCGGGTGCCTTCAAAAACCCAGTCCAGCATTTTGGCAATATCGTAGTTTGTCGCTTCTTCGGCATTCAGACGGGCAGCCGTATAGATGCCAATTGGCAGAAGAATTTCATAGAAACGGCTTTCTGTTTGGTCGTTAAGTGCCTGAATGGCACTTTTTGCATGTTGAAGGTAACGGCAATCACCAAATTTCATATAAGCCGAGTACAGCACATACCCGTGACCTCCGGCGGCATCCTGCTGAAGTGGAATATTGTTGACCATGCCCTGCATACGGGAATAGTCGAAGTAGGAATAGTCGTAGTTCCCGTTAAGCACAGAATCGGCTCTGCAAAATTGCTCTGCTATGATCTGCTGAATATTGTCTGCATTTTCCACTGGCGGGAAAATGTCGCATATATTATAATAAAGTACGTTAGGCAACACATCGTACCACCAGTCACGACCGTAACCTCCTCCCAGTAAAGCCACATGGGGATTGGTGTTATTCATCATGATGTTCCATCCGTTATCTGAATTGAAATAATTTTGGACCATCTTTACATAGTTATACCCTTCCTGATTGGTTTTATCTATGCCCATCAGCCCGGCTCCCATAATAGCTGACAAAGAATTAATGCTTTCATGGAATTCTCCCTGGTTCTTGTCAGGACCTTGTCGCGCATCGTTAACAGCAGTATACAATCCAAATGTAAACTGAGGGATATTGCGTTGGTTATCATCCAGCCAGATCATAGTACCAGCCGGAAGCTGAGCGTTGAAATCAAAAACATACCTGTCGAAATCCAGCGCTTTCTTTTTCCAGTCAATAATCTTGTACGGTTGTGGCATATTGGGCATAAGTTCAATGCGCTCAATATTAACCTGTTTTATTTCATTGCCACTTCGTTCGGAGCAACTGCAGAACAGGAACAAAAGGGAAATACATGCCGATAATACAAGATTCTTATTCATAATCAGTTAGTGTATTTTGTATCAATTTCTTTAATTATATGCCTGGCAAGAGGTAATGAGAGCAGTTGTATGGTGCCTACAATTATCAAAGCATACTTGAGTGCGAACATTTCTGATACCATATAGGATAGCATGATGAAAAGCAACATGCCAAAGGCACGTCCAATAAAAAGACCGATCTCATGACTCATAATATAAGTATACTCATTCCTATTCTCAATCTTCTTAACAGCATCAATGGTTTTCATCATAGTGGGAAAATAAGCCAGATCATGTAAGGGCTGAAACATAACCTTAAAGAAAATGAATATGATTACACCTGTTGCAGAAAACATGATTGCATTAAACATGGTTCCTATAAAGAAAACTATAAGACCAAATCCAAAGACAGTCATTCTGTGTTTGGGTTTTGTGACACGGCCCAACACATACACCATGATAGCCGTCAATGCTCCGCTAATTCCCTGTATCAGGCCTAAGGCACCTTCATCTCCAACCAGGCGCATAACTAATATGGCAGGAGTGGTGACTAAAAAACCCTGCACCATTCCTTTTAGTCCGGCCAGAACTAACAATTTTTTCCACAGAGCATGAAATTTGATATAAAGGAATTTTTTCTGAGACGGGTTTTTAAATTTCCCTCTGGACAAGACTATGCATGCCCAGATGGATATTAAAAAAGCGATTATGGTAACAATCTGGTAACCTGTGTTCACACTAAGTGATCGCCCGAAAAATGAGGCTCCTTCAATGGTTCCTAAAAAAGCACCTACTATCAAGGGCACTAAAATGCTCCACATAGAAAAGAAGAAAGTTTCCACTCCAAAGAAGTAATTTCGATTGTCATCGTTTGTTACATTCAATGCCAGAAAATAGCGGTTTGTCCAGAAAAAGCCCGTTGAAAAACCCAGAATAAGACCAGTAATCCCCAGCTCGACAATGCTGATTGAATTGACAAACATCATTGTTGCCATTACAATAGTCGAAAGAATGATACCGAAACCATACAGAAAACTGGAACTAAATTTTTGTAACAAAAAACCGTTTAAAAGTGAAGAGAAAACGATCCCGGCATACATGCAAAGCTGATAAATTGCAACATAAGCAGGCATCCCCGTATTACGCATGATATAAGCCCCGACAAAAATTTCAATAATGGGCAGTATCAAGGCATACAGCATATTTGTCACAAGCAAGGTCCTGATATTCAGAGGCTGTGAGCGAAAAAAGGCGAATTCTTTCAATATATTTTTTTTCACTTTATTTCAAAGAATTAAATAATTCATGTATGGAAAAAGATGCTCCACATATCACTTCATCACTGGCCCCGTAAAAAATGTTAAGAGTATCTCCGGTACGGTAATGACCATTTGTAAAAACGACGTTGCCAAAAAATCCCGTCTGTTCATAAGAGGCAATTGGTTCCATAACAGGTTCCTTACTGCGTGCCAGCACTTTTGAAGGATCGTTCAGATCAAGCAATAATGCTCCCAGGCAGTAACGGTTCTTGCTATCGGCTCCGTGATAAATCTCCAGCCAGCCTTCGGATGTTTTGACCGGAGGACCTCCTGCTCCTACCCTTTCCGAATCCCAACTTCCCGGGCGGGTGACTGCAACGCATTTGTGATTCCCCCAGTGCAGGCGGTCGGGAGACTCGGCAAGCCAAATGTAATTGCCTCCCAGCTCCGGGCTACTCGGCCTGTGAAAGGCATAAAATTTCCCGTTGATCTTTTGTTCAAAGATCGCACAGTCTTTGTTATGCGGAGGAAAGATCATGCCCATGTGTTGAAAGTGACGAAAATCGTTGGTAACCATAAGACCAACACCCACCGCCACAGGCGAAACCTGGGTAAATGTTAGGTAATAACCATCTTCCATGGTTGCAACGCGACAATCTTCAATCCCGAAAGATTCCAGGAAACCTTTTCCAAAAACGGGCTTATAAGCCGGGTCTTCACGAAAATTGATATCGTCATCACTCCATACAAGCCTGAGATAAGACAAAGTGGTCAGATAATTCTGTCCTTTGTATTTGATTACGCGGGGATCAGAAGCATCCAGCAAAGGATCATCCTTATCAAAATGCAGCACTTCAATTTCACCTTGTTCATTATATACCGGGAAACTAATCTTACCGGGAACCTGGGACGGCCTTTCAGCAACGCGTAGTATAAGCCAGGTCTTACCGTCCATTCTGAATACACCCGGATTGAGAAGACAGGTAATTTCCATTCCTTCTATTCCGGGTTTTAGGTCGGACGGTTTTAATAATGGATTACTTTCCGAACGTTTTGCAATATCCATAGAATGTTGTTTTCTCAAAATTAGCTTTACCCTGGAAAGAACAAGGTATCCAATTTTATCAAATTAGTTTACTAATCTTACAAAACAAGAATAAGATACTCTTTATATGCAAAAAGCATACTTATTCCGTTTATTTCCTGACAAAGTGTTGTATATTTACTAAACACAAGAATAATTTGATTTTATGAAGGAAAAGCTTTTGTGCTTCATTTCAGTTTTCCTATGTATCCCGCTTTTTGCGGAAAATTACGATATACAGCGATTGACCAATAATGACGGTTTATCCAACAGTTCCATAAACATTATTTTTCAAGACTCCAGTCAGATTATGTGGTTTGGAACCTGGGATGGCTTAAATATGTACAACGGTAGTGATTTTAAAGTTTACAAACCGGTACCCGGGAATCCCCAAAGCATAAGTAACAATATTATACGGGACATTATACAGGTAAGTGAAGATGTATTATGGATAGCCACAGATGTGGGGATAAACCGTTTCTCGGTAAAAGACAGGGCATTCAGACGGTTTTTTGTAGATACCCTGCAGACGGGAATTACCAATGAACATTCCTATCATATTGCTTTTGACCAGTCCGACAGGCTCTTTGCCTGGATTTATCAGCAGGGATTGTTTAATTACGATTCTGAACAAAAAAAGTTTTATCTTCTGAATATTGCTGCAGACCTGAATATTGAAAAGATGGTTTTTGATGATCAAAACAGTCTTTGGATATTGACAAAAGAAAAAGGGCTTTACAAACTCGTTACTGGAAAAATCAATCGTTTTTCCCTACTCCCTAATGCAGAATCAATTTTCTATGCAAATCATTACGGGTTGATGATACAGACTACAGACGGCGGTTTGTATTTATATAACACCGGTTCAGCATCATTAAGTAAAACAGGATTTTCAAACAGGGAAAATAGAACGATAAGAGATTTTTGCTGCAGGGATTCTATCTTCTACCTTGCAACAGATAAGGGATTGTATTCTTATGAATTGAAAAACGGGACCACCACGGAAATAATAGGTAACTGCTCGGTTTTGTCGGTTCATTGCGGTACACAAAACATTCTATGGGTGGGAACCGATATGAAGGGCATTTTCAAGATTGTTCCGTCTCAGGAACGGTTTATTACCTATTCTTCCCAAAACGTACTTGATTTTGGAAACAGTGCTGTGAGAACTTTCTGCGAAGACAGAGAGGGAAATCTATTTGTAGGTACTAAAGGTAGTGGTATATATACGTTCAAACGGGATGAAAAAAGCAACAAACTTTTTTTAAATGCGCATTACAGTACAGAACAAGGCCTGACCAGCAACTCGGTCTTTACAATCACCCGGGGAGATAACAATATCTTTTGGATTGGGACTGATGGGAACGGTATTAACTACTACGACAGTAAATCGGAACGGATATGGACATTAACTCTTTCCAATAATCTGAAGGAAAAGATCAACCTCTCATCTGTTTATGCATTTTTACCCGATGATGACAATGTATTATGGGCAGGCACCAGCGGGTACGGCATGTACCGGCTGGAAATAGACAATTCACAACATCCATACAGAATTAAAAATTACAAGCAATATGTATATAGTGCTAACCAATCCTCACTTAGCAATAATATTGTTTATTCCATCATTCGTGACGATTCGTCACATTTATGGATCGCTACCAGAGGCGGCGGAATCAACCGTTTCAATTCCGTTGAAGATTCATTTGAAACATTCAAATTTTCTCAAAATAATCCCGATTACTCCAGCAGTGATGATGTACTGTGCTTATATAAGGACCAAACGGGAGATCTCTGGGCCGGAACCAGTATGGGATTAAATAAAATAAGCAGGGGTTCTGACAATATACTGCATGTAGACAACTTTAGTGAAAAAAATGGCATGCCAAACAATACCATTCATGGAATATTGGAAGACAAACAAAACAATATATGGATAAGTACCAATAACGGTATTGCCAAACTGTCACGCGCAAAAGAACCGTACAAAATCATATCATATTATGCCAGCGACGGGTTGCAAAACAATGAATTTTCCGATGGTGCATATTATGCCAGCCCCTATACATCTTTCTTCTATTTTGGTGGAATAAATGGATTTAATGAATTCAATCCGCAGAATATCGTTCACAACAGCAGTATTCCAATGCTCTTGCTGGATGCCTTCTATGTTGATAACGAGGAATACAACCTAAACGATTTTCTTATACAAAAAAAAGAGCAGGATGTATTGACTTTATCCTACAAGTACAAATCATTAAGTTTTCATTTTACACATATTGACTATTTAACGGGTCCAAAATGTGAAATATCATACATGCTGGAAGGTTACCAAAGCGACTGGGTACAACTGAGAACATCCAATACCATTGTTTTCACTAACCTTCCCAAAGGAAAATACTTATTTAAAGTCAAGAACAGCAATGCCGATAAGGTATGGGGCGAGACGTGCTTCACCCTGCCCATCAAGATCAATCCTCCCTGGTGGGAAAGTAACCTGGCTTATTTGTTTTATACCCTTTTAGGTCTCTTTTTTTTAGTGGGAGCCCGTAAGATTATGTTTTACCAAATCAAAGCCAGGAATAATATTCGGTTGAAAGAAATGGAAAAACAAAAAACCGAAGAGATCCATCAGGCCAAACTCAACTTTTTCACTAACATTGCTCACGAGTTTTCGAATTCACTAACATTGATATACAGTCCCTGTGAAAAATTACTGAAAGAAAAATCTTCGGATTTGATGACAAAAAAATATGTACAAATTATCAAGTCCAATTCAGAAAGGATGCAACACCTGATCCAACAATTGATAGAATTTAGAAAAGCAGACACAGGTCATCTAAAACTCAACATAGAAACAATTGACATACAGGAGCTTATTAAGTTTGTGCTGGACAATTTCATTGATATTATGGAACAGAAAAAGATCCGGTATTCCATTACCTCAATCCCCGGCAATATCCATTGGCAAACTGACCGCGACAGTGTAGAAAAGATTGTATTCAATATGCTTTCCAATGCTGTGAAATACACTCCGGAAAATGAAAAAATTGATATTATCACCGATGTCAGAGACAATATGCTATCCATACGGGTAACCAATACAGGCATTGGCATTAAACCCGCTTTTCAGGAATATATTTTTGACCGGTTTGAAGTACTGAACCGGTTTGAAAAACAAGTTTCTTATAGCAGGCAGTCGCGGCATGGTATCGGGCTGGCGTTATGCAAAAGCATTACCCGAGTATTGCAGGGTGACATAAAAGTTCAGAGTGACGGGCAGACTTATACCTCTTTCATTGTACATCTGCCAGAAGCTCCTCTTACACCACAACCGGATCTGATAGTAGATAAAAAGCCTGAAGGCGAAAAGCCTGAAGAAGGAAAACATGAAGAGGGAAAACGCTTAGCCCGCGAGGTTATGACAGAGCTTCCTGAAGAACAGGATACTACCCCTTCAAATACAGACAGAATCCATGACAGCAAAGAGCCACTGATCCTTATTGTTGAAGACGATCTGCAGATTCGCTCTATGATAAGTGAGTTTCTTTCTGACCGCTACAACATCCTGGAGGCTTCCAATGGTAAAGAGGCCATCGAGATTACGGAACAATACCTTCCACAACTCATTATTAGCGACATCATAATGCCGGTGATGAATGGTGTGGCATTTGTTAAGGAAATCAGGTCAAGTGACCACACCAAACACATTCCGGTCATATTTCTTACCGCAAAAAGCGATATTGAAAGCCAGATAGAAGGTTATGCTATTGGTGCAGATGCCTATTTAAACAAACCTTTCAACATTCGCCACCTGGAAGTACTCATAGCAAGCTTGCTGAACAAGACCAAGACTTTAAGCGAATACTCAAATTCTCCGTCTTTCGCCTTAGCGCAATTTGAGGGCCGTATAATGCACAAAGAAGATAAAGAACTGTTGCTGCACATTACACAGACAGTTTACGATAACATAGACAATGAAAATCTTTCTATGGATTTTATTTCCACCGAAATTGCTATTAGTAAAATGCAGCTTTACAGAAAAATAAAAGAAGTAACCGGCATGACCCCTACTGAGTACATTCGTTCCATCCGCCTGAATCATGCAGAGAAACTGTTAAAAACCACTAATAAAACAGTTCAGGAAATCATGTATCAGTCCGGATTCAACAATAAAGCGTATTTCTATAAGGAATTCTCAAAAAAATACCACCTTACACCAAAAGAATACAGGAAACAGTTTGAATAAAAACCAACAAGGCTACAGGAAAAGTTCGCATCATTTACTCAACCCCAATATCCGTATTCGTCATCTCATTTTCAATGTACCACTCACCGTTTTTGCAGAGACGCCATTGTGTAAGATACGTTCCGGTCATCTGGCCGGCTTTCCAGACTCCCCTGTCAACCAATATGGAATCTGATATTACCAGGGCCCTGGAGGTGTTCTCGGTGAAACGGAAGCCGGTGGCATGCAGGAAGCTGTAATAGCCTTTGATGTTTTCCCTGCCATGGATCTCCCTGTAGTTGGAAGGGATCATACATGCGTTTT
>Ga0116152_10001789_pt1 | contig 17591 bp, 7 predicted proteins | sample AD_UKC119_MetaG_FD_89894 | JGI IMG/M metagenome (GOLD analysis project Ga0116152, IMG submission 89894) | Active sludge microbial communities of municipal wastewater-treating anaerobic digesters from Hong Kong - AD_UKC119_MetaG | ecosystem: Engineered > Bioreactor > Anaerobic > Digestate... | reverse complement strand
CTCGGGACTTTCTGGGCGTGCGACACCGACACAGTGATTCCTTGGGGGTCTGAGATCAATCTATTCATCAGCCCAGAGGCGGAGGCCTTTGAACTTGCCCATGTATTTGCCACCGTCCCAGCTTTAGCGGGGCCCTTCGTTCTCGAAGTCCCACTTGAGTCCTCGATGAAGCGGCGAGTGGTTAATCTGTTTGCGGCACCTGGGTCGTGGCGCTTTGACTGCTACATTGGCTATCACCCGGACGACAATGACGGCATGTGCTATATCTTCAGTCCCGGGGAAATAGTCATAGAGAGTGCACTAATCACGGCAAGCATTGGCGTGCAGAATGAGGAAGCTAGTTGGAGCTCAATTAAGTGGCTCTTTCGCTGAATCGGCCTGGGCGAGGGATGGGCTAGTAGACTAAGATCCGGCAGGGCGTAACAAGCGTTTGCAGCCGACAAAGTCGTTCGTCACGCCCCTTGCAGGGCAAGGAGCGCGCCAATCGTCTTTGCAGCTGAAGCCAAAGTTAGAGGGAATAGTACATGAATAGAATCTTTATGATGATGGCGGTGCTGGTTATCCCTAGCATGCTCTTCGCGCAGGTCGAACAGGTGCGAACAGTGACAGTGCATGGGACATCATCAGCGCAGGTTATGCCTGACCGGATATCTTGGGTTTTGTCGGTTATGGTCAGAGATGAGGAGCGAGCCAAACTCAGCCAGCAAGCTGATATCATCTTGTCAGAGGTGCTTGCGGCTGCAGCAAGGCTGGGTCTTCAAGATGATGAAGTTCGTATTGGTCGTGTGTCGATAAATATGCAATATAAAACAAAGGATCGTGATGAATCAGATCATTTCAGCCACTACGAGCTGACACAGATAATCACACTGATTCAATCAGATGTGGATAATCATGATGACTATTGGCGGGAACTGACTTCAATTGAAGGCCTAAGGGTGAGACAGGAGTTCATGGCCTCCAGTCTGGATGCCACATCACGTCGTTTGCGAATTGAGGCTTTGCAGTCAGCGCACCAAAAAGCGATGGATATGGCAGAAGTCGTTGGAGCAACAGTAGGCCGAGTGGTTTCGATTAGCGAATTTAAGCCAAACCCAACGCAAAGGGATATCGACGAGGTCGCTATGCAGGCAGGAGTAGTCAGGGGTTCATTGAAGCCTGAGGGAATCACTGTGACTGCGAAGATCTACGCAGTGTTTGAGTTGGAGTGATCCCTCTATCACGAGCTTGCAGCCGCCAAAGCCGTTCGTCACGCCCCGTGCGGGGCACGGGTCGCGCCAAACGCCTTTGCAGCTGAATCCAACGTTATAAGGATGTGAGTATATGACCGATAAAATGGCATTGGCTATCGTATCTGCTTCGGCTGCACTGTTGGGTTCTGTCTTTGGAGCTGGCGGATCGATTCTCATCGAGATGCTGCGACAGAAAAGGGACGACCGTATCCGTACTCAGAAAACTAAAGATGCTATTAGAATTCGAAAATCTGATGTTATTGAGAAGGCCGTCATTGACCTTATTCAATGTACTGATCCACATATAGAATACGGACAGAAAGAGCGTGTGGAGCGAATGCTACCTTTGGTGCTTCGTTTGCAGTTGGCGTTGGATCTGGACGTCAAAGAGCAAAATGAACTCAATACAGCTCTAAATCACCTTGCCCTGGCTGTTCAGGAGCAGCGCGGTGAGGGCGAGACTCTAAGATGCCATGGGAATATGATTGATAGCGCCAAAGCTGTGTTGCTAGGATTTGAGAAGAGTGCTTTAGCGTAGTGAGGACCTTATAACACGAACTTGCAGCCGACAAAGCCGTTTGTCACGCCCCGTGCGGGGCACGGGTCGCGCCAAACGCCTTTGCAGCTGAAGCCAGCGTTAAGTGGAGCCATGATGTGAGTAAGTTTAGCGATGATTGTGATAAACTAGCTCAACTTCAGTCATTTGAAGTTGGGGCATTTGAGCCCGATGGGACGGCGTCACGAGACTTGTGTTCTTTTGTGCTGGCACTTGCAGCCGTATTCAACGATCTCAAGGATATAGGCTATGGAATAGAGATACTTTCTGGCCAAAGGCCAGCGGGCGATTCTAATGTCTCGAGGCTGTGGGGAAACTATTGTGGTGTAGAAATGCATCTATATCGCAATCTCTTTGGCACACTGCATGAAGCATTCAAGATTATTCAGAAGAATAGAATAGTGCTTGATGATGAGTACTATTCCGAAATCGTACGTGTGATGTCAAGACCAGGCCGGAGTCACTGGGCGACCTTTATCGAGGTTGCTCTGGGCGCTGAGCCGAGTGACGCGTTTGGACGTTGTCTTCATCGCGCCAGGAATAAAGTAGCCTATCATTACGATCCGAAAGCAATTCTACAAGGATATCGGAGCCATTTTAAAGGGGGTGCTAGACAGGGAAGCAGGGCCTTTATATCGCGGGGAAACAACATGCGCTCCACAAGGTTCTACTTCGCAGATGCCGCCCTACAGGGATACATGGAGAACGTGGCACATGTAGGTGAAGTCGATGAACTGCTGAGAGATACTTTTGAGGCATTTGATCACTTGAATCAAGCCATATCAGAATTTGTGGAATTGTTTGTTCAGAAGCGCGCTGGGAGCTTTCGGGTGGAGAGAGAAGACAACACTTAACTAGAGCTTGCAGCAGTCAAAGTCGTATGTCACGCCCCGTGCGGAGCACGGGTCGCGCCAAACGCCTTTGCAGCTGAAACCACCGTTAGCATTAAAAAGGAATAGGGGCCTTCAGCTGTGAAAATAGTGAAAGCAATACTGTCGACCACTCAGGTTGATAGACATGGCGATCAAATGTCCGAAGGCGCATTGCACAGTATGGCAGCTCACATCAATAGTGGATGGGTGCCAATGGGCGTTGAGCATGACCCGCGAATTGCGCCAGTTGGTCGAGTGCTGAGGGCTGAAGTAAAAAGAACCGAGGGTGAAGTATTTGTGCTTGAGGGTGTGTTTCAACAGTTTGAGCCGGGAGATTTTGTAGAGATTGACAATAGTGACAGAGAAATACCAATGCGGCATGTTCAGCAGGGCAGCTATGAGGTGATATGCGACCGTTCTTTCTTGGATGAAGAGCAGAAGGCATATGTCGATGAGATTGCGAGTATTCTCAAGGTTGCTCCAGTTGAAGAGCTAAAGAAGGCCGTTGAGCCTGTTAGTGTATTGACTATCGCAGTTGGAGCCGCGATCGGAGCGTTTGGCAGAGCATTCTTCTCTAAGCTGGGAGAAGAGGCCGCTTTGGCTCTAGTTGATAGAATTAAAAGGGCATTTGCTAAAGGAGCAAAGCGGGGAGATGACGACAACCTTTTGGTATTCTTGTTTTCCTGTGAACAGGCAGATCGTAAAATTGAAATACAGGTTATCTTAGAAAATCCGAATCCAGAAACCATAGAGTTGTTTTTTAAGGAGGGGTTCTCGGAGTTAGATAATGTAGTGGCACAAAACATCATGATAGAAGAAAACCTGCGACGGCTTGTATACTCCTTCGACAATTCAGGATTGAGTGTGATGTATGGTGTGCGTAAGGATGCCTTCCCTTTGTACCCAAGATACTCTGACGGGACAGATGAAGGTAATTGCTAACAGGCGCTTGCAGCCGCCAAAGTCGCTTGTCACGCCCCGTGCGGGGCACGGGGCGCGCCAAACGCCCTTGCAGCTGAAGCTAACGTTAGACAAATATGGGAACAAATGAACAAGGTCCTAACAGCCGGTTTTTTGTGGTTAGCTCTTGGGCTTGCTTCAAGTGCGTTTTGCTTTGAAGATCAGCCTTTTGAGCTGGAAGCCGTTGTTCCAGAAAGCAGCTTGCTAGTTGTTCGCGGAGTGGAGTATCGGGAATTCCGGCTCACATACACTCCCGGAGAATGCCAACTGTACATAAATGGAGCCCCCATTTTTGGTCTTGGATTGAATGAGGGCCCGGAGGAATGCGCAAAAAAGTATTCTCGGGTTAGATCCGCCCAGCTGAAAATCCGCAATGGAGTTCCCTGTGAAGAAATCGGCCGTTGGTACCACAGTCAGAAAAATGAAATTCTGTGGGCTGGTGCGAGGATGATTCAGGACAACCAATCCAAGCACTCTGATTTGGGGCTCACGATGAAACTCCTTCAACTCTGTAACGAATCGCCTATCGCCGAAGACATCCTCGGCGCATTTGTTGTCAATGGAATGGGGTATGTGAAGTTCGCAACGCTCCGGTGGGGCGGTAGTGGGCTTGAAAGGGTTTATCTCGACGATGACTGGGACTCGGTTGGGACAAACTATCTGCCCTTTGGCGAAACGGCCCTTCGGTTCTCAAAGCAACTGATCAAGGAGGTGACTTCGGTAGACGGTGTCCCCAGGCTAATTGCCTTGGGGCCCGGTGGGGGCGGAATGCATGGCGCAGGCGAGGGTATGGTTTCGAGGGGTGTGGCTCAGTTGGCTGAAATCAAAAAGCTAGGCCACTATGTGAAAGGGCCAATTCCCCAAAGAACTTTTCGGTAGTTGGCCGGAACGATATTGTCTAACAATCGCTTGCACCTGTCGCGCGCGACGGGCAGCCCAGCTTGCATGCGCAACCTGGGCGCCCTGGCCGGCTTCGCCGTCCCGCGCCCGCAGGTGAACCTTCATGTTAGACTGAGACTCCCAGCCAACTCTATGGACTTGTTGATAAGGATATGATAAAATCAAGTGGGGCCTGGAATTGTCCAGACAGCCCCGAAGGGGGATTTCCTGCAATCCATTCAAATTTGATCTTCCGGTTCATTCGAGTTTTTCAGCTTGGGGACGTTTCTTGAAGTCCTGTGCCCAGCTGTTAGGAGTGCCGATGAATTCCAGGAAACTGCACCAACACTCGCGGTCCAAGGTGTTCATTGCCTCACTGGTTTTCGTATTGGTCATGGCGGGAACAGGTTTGGCTCAGGATCTGACCATCACGGATATCCAGGCCAACAGAACCCCATACGGCACCGACGCTACCATTACTCTCTCGCCTTTCAGCTTTGCCCGCAGTTCGGTCGATGTTCTGGCGACCTGGGAGGATCCCAACAACTACACCTCGGGACTGATGTACCCTCGGGAAGGACTATGGGCCGAATTGACGGTCGTCAACAATTCAACCTCAAACACTCTCGGAGAACTGGAAGTCTTCATCCGGTTTCCGGATGGCGTCATCCGTCAGATGGAGTTCTACCTTACCGACAGCGATGTCTTCGAAATCGATGGAAGTGCCACAAGAAATCTTGCTGTTTTTCTCCACCCCAACACGACAAATCCCTCGCAGGTCGATCCGGGTCAGTACGAATTCTTCTTCACTCTCGATGGAACATACGAGGAAAACAATCCGGACCTGACCGTCGAAGTCGTGGAGTTCTGCCGGCCCCAGCCCGCTGTCCACCATATCGGGAATCTCATCAGCTGGGAACTTGTGGATACCGGAGATGAAGGGGATCTGGATGCGGTGGACTGGATGCAGTTTTTCGTCAACACCTGCAGCATAGCCCTGGCGGCCGTTTCGGGAACTCCCGCGGGCTATGAACTTCATCATGTTGAAATTGGTGGTGGAGAGGACTACCGGGCCAACATAAGAAGAGAAATGTATGAAACCGCCCAGGCCGACGTGGAAATTCTGCAAACCGGTTCAGGCTCCACATCCATTGAAACCAGGTGGCGCGCGCTTCCTTGCTACTGGGAAGAGGGCGGTACGCAGATAACCACGGGTTTCAGATTCGACAGAGCTCAGATGGTTCTGGACATCCGGGTTCCTCCTCAGGGTGATTTTGCCACTCTCCAGAATCTGCCGGATCTGGCCCGGACGGGTTTCTATACGGACGACTCAGGATACAAGCACACCGTGGTTTCCTGGGCCCTTTACATGATAGAAAAGGGCATTGACGCCTATACGATTTCCGATTGGTACCCCGACCAGATGACCATTCTCCACTCGAGCGAAATCGAAGTGGATTTCATGGTCTCTCTGGAAGACGGTCCGTTCCGCGGGGTGCCTGGAGAGGACCCGGATGGATCGCTTTACGACTATCAGGCCTGGGACAGCAACCCCGAGGATTCCTACTGGATGATCATCGGGACGGACAACAAGTCCATGGAACTGGAAGGCGGCGGAATCGATCAGGTCAACTTCAGCGGGCTGGTCGAGGGTTATGAGGGAACCATTACCGTGGATGTGACGGCCCCTGGAAACGGAAATTACAAGGTGAAGGTCGTCGATGCGGAGGACTGGCCATGGGCCGCCCGTGAGACGGGAACCATCGATCTGGAATCGGCTCAAAGCGCTCAATTCCAGCTCCAGGTCACACCGTCGAGCCAGGCGACTTCGGGCTCGGTGGTGTTGCTCAAGCAGTCCTGGCTGCCGTTCCTCTACACCGTCGCCGACGAACTGGCCGTGGACTTTTTCTGTGGTCAGAACTCTCTCCCGCAGATCCATGATGTTGCCGTTGGCATGGAACCCGTTGCAGAAGGCGGCACCTTGTCCCGCTACACCAGCGACGACAACGAAATCACGGCCTGGGCGAGTGATGATGGTGATGTGGCCTGGCTGGAAATCTGGATCGACGGAGTCCTTCGCGCCGCGGAAGGGCCTTTCACTCCGGGGGAAAATCAGAATGTCAATTATCCCTGGGACACCACCAATCTACCTCTGGGGCTTCATGATGTAGAAATCCGGGCTGAAGATGACCTGGGTGCCCAATCCGTGTATTCGTTCCACGTCAACCTGCAGGCTCCTCCTCCGGATCCGACCCTATCCGTCTCCCCTCAGTCTCTGGAGTTCACTTTCGCGGAGGGGCAGGATCCCGATGACCAGTACATCTCGTTGACTAACATCAGCGGGGGGACGCTCACGTGGTCCGCCGTGACCAGCGATTCCCGGATCGATGTCTATCCCGCTTCGGGCACGGCTCCCTATGCCCCCCAGGTGCGCATAGACTCGTCGGGATTCAGCGTGGGGACATCGAACCAGTCCATCACCATTTCCTCACCGGAGGCCGCCAACAGCCCCATCACCATCCCGGTTCATCTGACGATCAACTCCAACCAGACCGGCAACGAACGCACGCCCATCGCCGACACCTATTACTACGAGGGAGGGCTGGGGGGCACCTACGGCGCCTACAGCTACCTGCGGGTCGGCAGCACCAACGGTAACCGTTATTACTCGTTCGTGAAGTTCAATGTCGACAACATCGTCGGATACGACATCGCCAGCGCGACCCTGAAGATGTATTGCTCCCAGAATCATACCGATTCACGGATGATCGTGGAAAGGCTCGCCACGGACTGGACCGAGGGCGACTCGGGCAACCAGTTGCAGGGCTACGAGGTCGCCTGGCCCTACGAAAGCACCAGCGCCAGGGTGACGGATACCGGCTGGGTTTCCTGGAATGTGACATCGCTGGTTCAGGGCTGGGCCGACGGCGGGGCGAATCGCGGTATCGTGATCTCCACCGACGAGGTCACGATCACGGAATTCGATTACAACCAGTTCGATTCGCGTACCGGAAGCAACCCCCCGATCCTCCAGATCGTCCTCTGCGTGGGCACACCCGATCTGCAGATCAGCACTCCCCGACCGGACAACGGGGCCACCGCCCCCCCGTTCGTCGCCGGCCAGGAGATCGACTGGTACGTGACGGTGAGCAATGAGGGAACAGGCTGTGCGCCCGATTACGATGTGGATTACTACCTGGGTGACAATACCTACGACTTCAGCAATCTCATCATGGATGACACCGGAACTCCCCTGCTGGGTGGAGAGACTTTCGACGAGCACGAGAGGTACACCTTCACCCTGGACGATGTCGGGACGGGCAAGTACCTGCTGGTCAACCTGCGGGGAACCACCAGCGTCAACTCCTACGGACCCTTCGAGGTGCGCGACAACACACCCTGCGCCGTCACGGTGACCTCGCCGGCAGGCGGCGAAAGCTGGGTGGCGGGAACCACGCAGGACATCACCTGGACCACAGGGAACTGCGGGGAACTGGTCCGGATCGAGCTGCTGCGCGGGGGCGAACCCTGTCGCGTGCTGGCCAGCAGCACCGCGAACACGGGCAGCTTAGCGTACCTGGTCGAACCTTGCGGTGAATTTGGGGCGGACTACCAGATCCGGGTCACCGATCTGGGGACGGGCAATTCGGGTACCAGCGATGCCATGTTCAGCATCATTCCGGAACCGTTCACCGAGGTGGCTGCAGAGTTGGCCGGGGCCTACCAGGGGTCGGTGGACTGGGGGGATTTCGACTCCGATGGAGATCTGGACCTTCTGATCACCGGTCAGGACAGCACTCCGCGGTCCGTCTCGCTGGTCTACGAGTATCGAGATGGCACCTTTCACCTGTATGATGCCGGTTTGCCCGGTATCCAGCGGGGAACCGGCAAGTGGCTCGATCACGACAACGACGGCGACCTGGATGTTCTGCTGGTCGGCTACGGCATCGCGGAAATTTTTGAGAACAACGGCGGGGTATTCACCGACGCCAACGTGGGGTTCACCTACTCTGATTACTGCTCAGCCGATGCCGGTGACTATGACAACGACGGGGACCTCGATATCATCATCGCGGACTCGGGCGGAGGGCAGAGCTACATCTACCGCAACGACGGAGGAACCTTCGCGCGGATCGAGGCCGGGATCGTGGGTCTGGATTACAGTTCGGTCAGGTGGGGGGATCACGACGGTGATGGTGACCTGGACGTGGTGCTTCTGGGATCCAACGGATCGGGCACCTACGAGACCAGGCTCTACGAGAACAACGCAGGGATATTCGTACCTGTCGATGCCCAGTTGCCGGGAATGCGCAACGGCAGCGTGGACTGGGGCGATTATGACAGCGACGGCGATCTGGACCTGCTTCTGGCCGGCCAGGATACGGCCTACGATCTTCGCTCGGAGGTTTTCGTCAACAGCAGCGGGACGTTTTCCCTGCTGGAGACGGCCCTGCCGGGCGTCACGGTGGGATCGGCCAGCTGGGGCGACCACGACAACAACGGAAGTTTCGATGTGCTGGTCACCGGTATCGCGGGCACGCCGTACACCCTGACCCGGATCTACGCCCAGAACAGCGGCACTTTCACCGATATCCAGGCCGGTCTTCCCGGTCATTCCAATTCCAGCGCCGCCTGGGGCGATTTCGATGGTGACAACGACCTGGATGTTCTGTTGAGCGGGAACCAGCCCGTGGAGGCTCACGTGTTCCGGAACAATTCCGTTGCCGTCAACAGCGTGCCCTCGTCCCCGGCGAATCTGGCCGCGGTGGTCAGCGAAGGTCGGGTGGACCTCTCGTGGGATCCTGCCTCGGACAACGAGACCCCTGCTTCGGGCCTGACTTACAACCTGCGAGTGGGAACCACTCCTGGGGGAGAAGAGATCTGCAGCGCCATGGCCATCGGCGCCACGGGCCGGCGGCTCGTTTCGGCCATGGGCAACGTCCAGACCAACACCTCGTGGCACCTGAACCTGGGACACGGCCAATATTACTGGAGCGTGCAGGCCATCGACGGAAGCTTCGCGGGTTCGCCTTTTGCCGCTGAACAGACCTTCGAGATCGTCAGGCCGCCCTGCGAGGTCACGGTCCTTTATCCCCAGGGCGGGGAAACTCTTTCCGAGGGTCAGGAAATCACCCTTGCCTGGGATGCGGGCAGCGGTTGTGGGGCGCAGGTGGCTATCGACCTTGTGAATGATGGGCAAGTATGTTCGTCCATTATTTCAATCACCGAGAATGATGGTGAACTCATCTGGACGGTGGCCGGTTGCGGTGAAACAGGTGGGTATACCGTCAGGGTCACGGACCTGGAAACCCTCGACTACGGCGAATCACCTGGCACGTTCGACATCCAGCTTCTGCCATTCGTTCTCACGGATCTGGAAATCCCGGCAACGATGGGAGATGCCGTTTGGGGCGACTACGACGATGACGGAGATATGGATGTCCTGCTCAGCGGACTGGATCCAACCGGGGTGGCCACCAGGGTTTTGCGCAATGACATGGGCGTTTTCACGGACATCGATGCGGGGCTTCCTGGACGCCACGGGATGCAGGGCTCCAACGACTGGGCAGACTTCGATGGAGATGGAGACCTCGACCTCGTGTTGACCGGAAACGGCAGTGCCACCGTCTATAGAAACGATGATGGTGCTTTCCACTACCATGACAACTTGACGGGGGTCACGTACAGCGATGCAGCCTGGGGAGATATCGACAACGATGGCGATCCGGATCTGGTGGTGACAGGTTGGCTGGACCCCGTGACCAAGACCTTCCTGTTCAGGAATGATGAGGGAGACTTTTTTCTTCTAAATGTGGATTTGCCGGGAGTGTACTTCGGTTCCCTGGACTGGGGGGATTATGACAATGACGGCGATCTGGATCTTCTGGTTACCGGAGACCAGGACTACTCGGGAAACACGGGGCATCTGACACGGATTTTCAGGAATGAAGAAGGTGATCTGTCCGAAACCACCCTGGATCTTCCCAATCTGCGCTACAGCACCAGCGAGTGGGGCGACTACGATGGAGATGGTGACCTGGACATCCTCCTGTCCGGCCACACGGACCAGGAGACCACCATCACGGCCATACTCGAGAATGTGGGGGGAGAGTTCATCGACGTGGGTGCTGCGCTACCTCCCACCGTTTACGGGACGGCCACCTGGGGAGATTATGATAATGATGGTGATCTGGATGTGCTGGTCGCCGGATCATTCGGTACGCGAGTGGTGGCCAACGACAGTGGCACCTTTGGTCGAGTCGCTCAGGAGCTTCCGGGCACCGGTTTCGCCAAGAACACCTGGTGTGATTTCGATAATGACGGCGACCTGGATATCCTGCTCTTCGCCTACGACGAGTCAGGCCATCGCTACGGTGCCATTTACGAGAATATCCTCGGGACCTCGAACAGTTTGCCATCCCCACCTTCAGGTCTGAGTTCCCAGGTCACCGAAAATGGAGTCGAACTGTCCTGGGCTCCAGCTTCAGATCAGGAGACCTTGCAGCCGGGCCTTTCCTACAACATCCGCCTGGGGACCAATCTCGGTGACGGTGATGTCGTCATGCCGCAATCAGGATGGACCACGGGCTACCGCATGATTCAGCAGCCCGGCAACGCAGGACAGCGACTGTCCTGGACGGTCAAGGGGCTCATGCCCGGCACTTATTTCTGGAGTGTCCAGGCGGTGGACGGATCCGGTGCAGGCTCGGCGTTTGCTCAGGATCAACTGCTCGTCCTGGAGGAACCGACACTTCTCGATTTCACGGAGATGGACAGCCCTCTGCCTGATGTGGAGGGGGCCTGCCAGGCCTGGGGTGACTATGACAATGACGGCGACCTGGATCTTCTCATTTCCGGGCTGACGGATTCCGGTCCGGTGGCCAAGCTTTTCCGCAACGAGGGTGGAGGCCACCTGGTGGACTCAGGCGTGGACATTCCAGGTGTTTACAATGGAGCGGCCGGGTGGGGGGATCTGGATCAGGACGGTTTCCTGGACTTCGTGCTGACGGGTGTCAGTGAATTTGAAGGCCTGGTGACTCAGGTGATGAGGAATCTGGATGGTGACGGCACGTTTTTGGCAACGGAGCACGGGGTGCAGGGGGTGCAGTACGCAGACCTCGACTTCGCGGACGTCGATAATGATGGTGATCTGGACCTTTTCCTCACCGGCCTCAACCAATTTTATCAATCTTCCAATATCCTCTATGAAAATCTAGGGAGCTGGGACTTCCAGTCGGTGGAAACGATGATACCTTCTGCCGGTGCGGGGGCCTGTGACTGGGCCGACCTGGATAACGACGGGGATCTCGACGCCGCCATATGTTCCTATGAAACTGGCAGTTTGACCAAAGTCTACCTCAACATGGGGAACGGGGTCTATGATGCCCCCGATTTCGGCCTGCCTCATGTAATCGGCGGAGACATGGCTTTCGGTGATTTCGATGCGGATGGTGACCAGGATCTGGCCCTTTCCGGATATGGAAATTCGGGAGCCATAACCCATGTTTACGAGAATATCAATGCCGGCGAACAGCTTGTACTTGCTGCAGAGTTGACGGGTTTGGTTGCTTCCGCTCTGGCCTGGGGCGACCTGGACAACGATGGCGATCTTGATCTCCTGGCCGGGGGTTCGGGATCCACCAATCAGGATCTCGCTTTTCTCTTCGTGAACCAAGGGGCGGGAGTCTTCGACCCTCAGGCAATTCCTGATGCCGGGGGTGTGAATGCCGATGTGGGTTTTGCGGATTTTGATGGTGACGGCGATCTGGACCTCCTGATCACAGGAGAGGTGGATGGCGGACGGGTAACAAAGCTGCTCAGAAACAACTTTCTGACCAGAGCTCCGGAGTTGACCATCAGCGAGCCCAACCTTGGCGAATGGACCTTTTCCGGAATGGATTCGCCGGCGGGGTTCACCCTGGCGGAGGCCGGGGTGACTCTGAGCTTTTCCTGGGAAGGATTCGCCGATCATTACGGTGGATCCGTTGCCGGGTACCGCTATGGATTCGACCTCTGGGATCCGACCGACCCCAATGATCCCGGCTGGGCGACACAACCGGAACCGGATCCGGATCTGCTTGAGGCTTCTCCCTGGGCCTTCAGCTTTGGTGTGCACACATTGACGGTTTTATGTACTGACGATGCCGGTTTCCAGACCATGGGCCAGGTGGAGATCCAGATCCAGACCGCGAACCAGGCCGGAAAAAGCAAATCGATCCAACCGGCGGTTCCGGATATCGCCGAGAAATCCGCGAGGGCGGGTTCCCCCAACTTCCCCCCGGACACACCTGCAGGACTTGTGAGCGCTGTCGACGGCAACCAGGTCACCCTGACCTGGGATGCTGCCATGGACGACCTCACGCCCTCCGCGGGTTTGACCTACAACGTGAGGGTCGGAACGGCGCCGGGCCTGAGCGACGTGGTTCCGGCCATGTCCGATCTTCAGACAGGGTTCCGGCGAGTTGTGGCCCCGGGCAATGGCTTCAACGGCACCTCGTTTTCCCTCCACTTGACGGCGGGACAGTATACCTGGAGTGTCCAGGCCGTGGACAACGGCTACGTGGGCTCAGCTTTCGCCTCCGAGGGCTCGTTCACCGTCGAGGCCGAGTTGAGCCAACCGGTGGCCGAACTGGGAGATGTGGGAGCACCCCGGGATGTGGTTTTCAACACCGACGGTACTCTGGCCTTCGTGGCCATGCAGACCGAGGGTATCGGGGTTGTGGATATGTCCTTCCCGGATCAACCCCAGCATTTCACGGCCTACGAGAATCCTTCGGGATCTTACTTGGCCCGGGGTTTATGCTTGCAGGGTGATCTGCTGTATGTGGCCTACGAACCCGGCGCCCTGGAAATCATCGATGTGAGCGATCCGTTGACTCCGGTGCGGCTGGGCTTCCTGCCCACGGGCAGCGATTCGAGCCACGATATCGTGGTGCAGGGCACGGTGGCCTATCTGTCCGACGGCAACCAGGGCCTGCAGGTCATCGATGTGAGTGATCCGGGTCAGCCGGTGATCACGGAAACGGTCGGAGGATTCCAGAACTTCACCTTCGGGTTCGCCGTGAATGAACCGTATGTCTACGTTCCAGCGGTCAACGGAGATCTGGCCGTGATCACCCTGGGCGCCAAGGACAAGGCCTCCACCGTACAGTTGATGAATCTGGGATCTTCGGTTCTGGATGCCAGGATCAGCGGCCATTATCTCTTCACCTCCGGTGATCCTGGATTGTCGGTTCTGGATGTTGCGGAACCCGGTAACCCCCAGCTGGTCAGCCAGTTGTCTCTCGATGGGGGCGGCCACGGCATGCATTTGAGCGGAGGCTCTGCCCTGGTGGCCAACGGGCCAGGTGGGGTGAAAGTCATCGACATCACAGACCCCCTGGATCCCTTCCTGAAAGAAACATTGCAAGGGACCTACTTTGCTTATGACGTGGCTTTTCAGGGTGAATATGCCCTGGTTCTGGATTACCGGCTTTTCAACTCGACAGTCCTGGTGTTCGAACCCACCACGACGGGTTCAGTGAGCTCGGTGTTCCATGTGGCCGAAACCGGTTCCGACGGAAACGACGGCTCGGAGGCGACCCCGCTGGCCACCATCCACAACGCCATGTCGCGGGCAGGATACGGTGACGAGATCATCGTGGCTCCAGGACATTACCTGGAGTACGGGATATATGTGACCGATGGCGTCACTCTGCGCGGTGCCTCAGGATCGCCGGCGGATGTGGTGATCGACGCCAACATGGAAGGTCGAGTCATGCGCTTCGTCGATGCCGGACCCGAGACGAGGGTCGAAGGCCTGACCCTGACCAATGGGGTTGCCGGCGACGACCAGACCGATGGATATGGCGGCGGTATCCATTGTCAGAACTCGTCCCCGGTGATCGTGAATTGCATCATCGCGAACAACGAGGCTGACGGGTTGTCGGGATCGGGTTATGGGGGAGGTCTGTACAGCTATGGCGGCCGGCCGGTTCTCGAGCGCTGTCAGTTCGTGGACAATTCTGCCTCGGGAGAAACCAGGGGGATGGGTGGCGGTTTCTACGGGACGGATTTCGAGATCTCGGGAGCGACTTTCTTCGGCAACTCCGCCACGACCGAGGGCAGCGCCATCCAGGTCCCGGGCGCCGTTCCTTCGGAAGTCTCGACCATAGCCAACACCATCATCATGTCCAGCGGCCCGGGCCCGGCCGTGTCCTGCATATCCGAGAATGTTCCGGTCTTCAGCAACAGCAACATCTTCGGCAACGCCGGTGGGGACTGGACCGGTCTGATTTCAGACCAGCTGGGGATGGATGGCAACTTCAGCACCGATCCCCTGTTCTGTGGGAGCGATCATTCCGAAGCCCCGCTGGGTATCGCCGAGGACTCGCCCTGTGCCCCGGCCAACTCTCCCAACCAGATCCTGGTGGGTGCCGTGGATGTGTCCTGCACCTCGGGAGTCACCTCGGGCACGGAGGACTTCGTTCCCCTGGCGTACCGGCTGTATCCCTGCGTGCCCAACCCCTTCAATCCCATGACGACCATCAGGTTTGACATGCAGAAGGCCGGCAGGGTCAGTCTCAGGATCCTCGATGTTTCCGGCCGACTGGTGGCCACGCTGCTGGACAGGGAGACAAGGTCCGCCGGACAGCACGAGGTGGTCTGGAGAGGCCAGAACACACGCGGCCGGCAGGTGGCGGCCGGAGTGTACTTCTATCGCATGGAAACCGATGGATTCACCGGAACCGGGAGGATGGTCCTGGTCAAGTAGCGTTTTGGGTGTTTGCTACTGAAATATCGGGCGCCGGTCCCTGAAGGACCGGCGCCCGGTTCCGTCACTGGATCACGATTATGCCAAAGAAGTCCTTCCCGTCAGCCACCCTCAGAGCGAACAAATAGACCCCCGGCGAAACCTTCTGGCCGTCGAGGTTCTCCAGTGACCACTCGCATGCGTCCGCTTCATCGTTTAGATCTTTTTGGGAATAGGAATTCCAACCGCATAGTCCCGCCTCTCATCGCCCCGGATCGCGCCTGATTCAGGGAGATAGTACCACCGCGATCATCCCGTGATCAATCTGGGGCTGGCCAAGTTCGACGCCAGCGCCGTCGGAAGGCCGGGTTTCGCGCTTCTGGGCGCGATTTCGCCTCGGAGTGAGCAGACCGGCCCCTTGCCGACGCTGCCGGTCTCGATCTCGTCGGTGCTGGCGTGTGGGTTCAGTTCCAGGCGTCCTGTCCGCCGGTCTGGTCGATCTCCGGCCAGGCCATCGGGGCGGCCGGCGGACCGGGGGGCAACTCAATCCCCAGCTCCGCCTGCGGTGGCGCCCGGGCCGGCAGCACCGCCGGCGGCGTGACCGGCTCGCCGATGTGGGTCAGGATCCGCTCGATGACCGGCGGATCGAGGATGAAGGCGATGAGCCGCATGGGTTTGCTACAGCGCGGGCACAAGAGCGGCAGGCACTCGTAGATCCTCGCCAGGAGCAACGCCCAGCAACGGGCCGCGAGGCGGCCGGCGGCGCTGCGCCGCTCGCCGTCGTCAGCCGAGAGCGGGCGCGAGTCGGTGTCGTCCGGCGCAGGTAGTCCCATCTTCCGGCGCGCCTGCTCGATCACCTGCAGCGTCGCACCCGCAGGACCGGCCGACGCGGTCACCGCCCGGCGCAGCTTCGCGTTGGGTGCCAGCACGCCGCAGTAGCGGTGCTTGTGGGTCCTGGGCGGGGTCACCAGCTTCGCCAGCCGATCCAGCAGTTCCAGCGGGGTGAGGATCAGCTCGGTGCGGCCATCCATGGTCGGCTTGCGCAGGCTGTAGACGAGCTGCTCGTCGTTGAGCCGGCCGAGGCGCTCCTGGGCCAGCGGCGGTCGGGCGCAGTAGCGGACCAGACGCTCCAGGCCATGGCGGTCCCAGTCCGGGATGGTCACCGAAGCGTCGACCGACCAGCCGCCGGCGTGATCTGGGGAGTCCAGGGTGTGGACGGCCAGGTCGTCGAGGTGGCCGTGGCGGTGCAGCCAGCGCAGGCCGCGTTGGCGAATCTTGACCTGGACGGCGGCGATGTCGGTGGCATCCAGCTCGGTCGCCGGATGGAACTCGGCACCGCCGGCGTCGTCACCCGAGAACACCCCGTCGGTCACCAGCACGTGGAAGTGGACGTGGCTGTTGAGATAGCTGCCGAAGCGATGCACGAAGGCCACGGCCCCGAACCGGGCTTCCGGCGGCGCGCCTGGGCTGCGCTGCCGCAGCGTCGTCTGCACCGCCCGCAAGAAGATCCGCAACAGGCCGCCGCTCACCTCAGGCTTCTCGCGCAGGTGCCAGCGGACTCGCTTGGGCACGGACAGCACCCACTGGCGGTAGGGCACGCGGGGCAGGACCTGGTCGGTGAGGTGGGCGGCGGTCTCCACCATCCGCCGCGTGGCGCACGAGGGGCAGATGTCGCGGCCCTTGCAGCTGAACGCGATCAGGAAATCGTGGCCGCAGGCCGAGCAGTAGGCGCGCGCGAACCCGTGGGCGAGGATGCCGCAGCGCAGGTACTCGCGGAAGGCGTTCTGGACATGGAAGGGGACGTTCGAGGCGAGGCCCTCGTCATGGCCGGTGGTGGCGAGATAGGTCTCGAGGTGTTCGCGAACCGTGCGGTGCAGGAGGGTGGCTGCCGGCCGGCGTTGGCGATAGACCGCCGGGCCGGTGCACGCCGATGTTGCCAGTGTGGCGGTCTCGGGCACGGACGCTCCCGGTGGCGCGATGGCCGCGGGAGGCGGTGGTCGAGGGGCACGCTGGCAGTTGCCAGTTGCCATTGGTTGTCGGTCGGTTGACTCTGCGTCGGCGGTGGGGGACAATTGGCCCGGCACGGCGCATGTGGGAGGGATCGATGCGAATCCTGGGCCCTGGATGCACAAGGCGTGACCCGTGGTCTAACTTCCCGTTGAAGCTGACGGATCTGTCCCGTCACGGAGCCGGCTGGCGCCAGCTCCGCGCCAGGCCAGCCCGCAGCTTAACGATGCGTTATACCGGAAACTGAGAGGCGCGCTTTTTGGACTGCTTCATTAGTTACAGTCACAAGGACTCCGCCGTTGCGCGTGAGATACACGCCGCGTTAGATGATCTCGAAATCGAAGCCTTTTTGG
>Ga0116152_10001786_pt1 | contig 17606 bp, 12 predicted proteins | sample AD_UKC119_MetaG_FD_89894 | JGI IMG/M metagenome (GOLD analysis project Ga0116152, IMG submission 89894) | Active sludge microbial communities of municipal wastewater-treating anaerobic digesters from Hong Kong - AD_UKC119_MetaG | ecosystem: Engineered > Bioreactor > Anaerobic > Digestate... | reverse complement strand
TTATAAATGGGCCGAAGTGCTTGATGCGGATGCATTTAGTGTGTTCAAAGAAAAAGGATTATTCAACAAAGAAGTGGCAGCTTCGTTCCGCAAAAATATCCTTGAAAAAGGTGGCACCGAACATCCGATGACTTTGTACAAACGTTTCCGTGGTCAGGAACCAAGTGTTGATGCCCTACTTGAAAGAAGCGGGTTGAAATAGGTCAATTAATAATATTAGAATATAAGGATGTCATCTGTCAACTGAGGGATGACATCCTTTTTATCGACTTTCTAGAGACTTTTATACCATTTCTTAAAATTCTCAGCATAAATTTTATCGACCACATCTCTTGGTAGTTTCAATCCATTGAATTTACCTTCAATCAAATCACTGGTCATGGTTTTATCTGTAACCAGGTATTCCCAGTCACGGAGCCAGGTTTCATGCAGATTGTTTTGAAAGGCCTTTTTCCTCTGACCACTATCGATTATGTCGGTGCCGTAAAGTAAACGGTCCTGGTATTTAATAAAAAAATTGCGGACTTTTTCCCTCTCTTGACACGTCTGGTAAAATAACTGTCCCATTCGTGCAGCCATATCAACTGCTGCGTTTGGAAACCGGTCAAGAAACTCAGCCAGCGTATCCACACTCCATTCGAGGCTTGCCAGATGACATCCAATAAATATCAGATTCGGATTTTTTTCCAGCATCCGGTCGCGTGCCGACATTTGTTCCTGGTAGGAAGGAAATTCGGGATGCAGGTACATATGATATTGCGGATGTTTAGTAAAATAGCTTTTATCGTTACTGGTAGTCATTTCTTCTGCAGGTAGCCAGCAGTTTTTAGGTTCACCCAAATGTCCGACCAGTGGTATCCCTTTTTCTGCAAGATGTTTAAAAACGGGATCAAATTGTGGATCATCAATCATGATCAGCACACTGTCTTTATTTCTGAATTCCATTCCAATATTTTTCCAAACTTTCACCGAATTGGCTCCCTCAGCAATACACTTGTCGATCCATGAAATAGTGTTTTCAGTCCAGTTCTGATCGCTCCACCCGTCCAGACAAAAAGTAGCCGAAAATGCAACTTCGCCTGGATGCTCTTTCGAAGCAGCTTTCAACCACTGATGATCTTCAACTACACGGTCACAAGTCCCCGAAAATGTATTGATGGTAAAAAGCTTGAAATTGTCTTTTTGAGCTTGCTCAACTGAATTGTTTGAATCAGTGTAAATATGAAAATGTGCATCAATCTTTTCTACCGATGAAAAATCATCTACCGAATAATACTGGTTCTTACATGAAGTGAATGCGATGACAAGAAATATTAACACGTAAAATATCTTCATGGGTTCCGGATTTAATTGTGGAGTTGAAGTTATGGTTTTATTATAACTTGAAATCCATTCTGTGCCAAAATTCTATGAAAGCATCTGTTAATTATTTTTTCTTCCTTTGCTGTAAAGCTCCTTATTATGATAGAATTAATCAGAAAAAGACGAAGCATCCGCAATTACACTTCGCAAAAAATAGAACAGGAAAAACTGGAAATTCTAAAGGAAGCAGTTTTGCGATCTCCTTCTTCCAAAAATATCAATCCCTGGGAATTTATTTTTGTGAATGATCCGGAGTTGATCACACAGTTAAAAAATTGCAGGTCGCACGGGACCACTCCGCTGGGAACGGCTCCACTTGCTGTAGTAATTTGTGCAGATGAAACCCTTAATGATGTTTGGATCGAGGATTGTTCGATTGCGTCAATAATGCTTCAGATGACCGCACAATCGCTGAACTTGGGAAGTTGCTGGGTACAGGTGAGAAACAGGCAAAATTCTGAAACCGTTTCAGCAGAAAGTTATATTCGAAACTTGTTGGGCATTCCTTTACATTTCAGGGTGTTAAGCATAGTCACCATTGGTTATCCTGAAAAATGGCGCGAAGGAAAAGCTTTTGAAGAACTTCAGTTTGAAAAAATCAGAGTTAATGAATTTTAAAAAAGGATGGCATCTGTTTTCAATATAATATACAGATGCCATTCTACGCTCAAACTTCGGGGCTCGAAGCCACAGTTTAATTAAAAAAACTCGTCAAAATTGCCGGTATTTTTCTTAACATCCACATCGTCGCAATCGAGGTTAATGTTGAAGTTAGCCGGTTTTTTAAACTGCATGTCATCTTCCTTAATTCCTAAAGTAGGATCAGCAAGTACTTTTTTGTAGAAATATCCCCAAATTGGAAGCGCCATGTTGGCACCCTGTCCTGAAGAAATGGTTCTGAAGTGGATGCTACGTAAATCTGCGCCAGTCCATACACCAGCTGTAAGTTTTGGTGTAATACCAATAAACCAACCATCAGAATGATTTTGGGTAGTCCCTGTTTTTCCGGCAATTGGCATAGTAAAACTACCATATTCCTGCCTTACTCTTTCACGACCCAGATTTGAATAACGCAAGCGGATACCAGTTCCTTCATCAATTACACCTTGTAAAAGATTCAGCATAAGATAGGCTGTTTGTGCATCAATGGCTTCGTGTCGTTCAGGTGTAAATCGTGCAATCACGTTTCCGTAACGGTCTTCTATACGGGTAACAAAATATGGTTTGGTATAAACGCCCAAATTGGCGTAGGTGTTAAAAGCACCTACCATTTCATATAAGGTTACATCCGAAACGCCAAGAAACATCGAGTTAACCGGATCAATCGGGCTGACAATTCCCAGTCGTTTCATTACCTCCACCACTGCAGCCGGATTGTATTGTTTCAGTACCCATGCCGAAATTCGGTTCTTGGAATTAGCGAGTCCCCACTTTAAGGTTACCATTTTACCATCCATCTCCGGATCCACGTCCGAATCTTTGGGTTCGTAAATGGATCCGTCGGGTTGAATAAATTGTTGACTCACGTAAGGTACCTTTGTACAGGGAGTTAGACCATTTTGCATGGCTAAGGTGTATAAGAAAGGTTTTACGGTTGAACCTACCTGGCGTTTGCCATCTTTAACCATATCGTACATAAAGTACTTGTAATTTGGTCCGCCAACATACGCCTTTACTTTTCCTGTTTCGGTATCTACTGCCATAAATGATGAGCGGAAATATCGCAGGTAGTATTTAATGGAGTCCATCGGTGTCATCACAGTATCTTTTTCTCCGGCCCATGAGAATACGCTCATCTCTGCGGGTTCATTGAAACTCTTTTTAATCTCCTGGAAATTTTTCCCGTCAAGACGCATCACACGGTAACGTTCGCTTTTACGAATTTCACGATCGAGCAGATCCTCCACTTCTTCATTACTCATGTTGTTGCCAAAAGGAGGGTTGTTCAAATCGCTCATGTTCTCATCGAAGAGTGGTTGCAAATTATATCTAAGGTGCTCCTCAATGGCTTCGTTTGCATAGCGCTGCATACGCGAATCGAGGGTGGTGTATATTTTAAGCCCATCAGTATAAATATCGTAATTCTCACCATTACTGTTTTTATTTTTATTGCACCAGCCAAACAAGGGATTACTTTCCCACTCTGCCAGGTCCTCGATGTATTTTTGTCCCTGCCAGGAAGCGTAATTATCGCGTTCCGGACGTTTTGCAGTCAGCGCCAGTCGCAAATATTCACGAAAATAAGGTGCTGGTCCTTCCTTGTAATCCACACGATTATAATTCAAATCAAGTGGAAGCTGTTTTACCGAATCGCAAACCTGTTCACTGATATAACCGTATTTTTCCATCTGGTTGAGAACAGTATTTCTACGTTGCAAAACCAATTCCGGCCTGCGGACCGGGTTGTACAGCGATGAGTTTTTAGCCATTCCAACCAACATGGCAGCCTGATGAAGTTTAAGAGAATCAGGTTGGATACTAAAATAAACATTTGCAGCCGATTTAATTCCCACAGCGTTATTCAAATAATCGTACTTATTTAAATACATCAGAATAATTTCTTCTTTGGTGTAACTGCGTTCAAGTTTTACCGCAATCACCCATTCTTTGAATTTCTGCAGTGCTAGGTCAAGGCTGCTATTAATACCACTTCTGGGAAACAGCATTTTGGCCAACTGCTGGCTTAGTGTACTTCCTCCTCCCGAACTTGAATCACTGGTTATGATACCTTTAGCGACACGCACCAAACCACGCAGGTCGATACCCGAATGATTATAAAATCGAACATCTTCTGTTGCAATTAACGCTTGAATCAGATTTGGAGGAAGATCTTCATAATCAACAAAGGTGCGGTTTTCACTCACAAAATACTTATCCAGAATTTTTCCGTCCTCAAAATATATTTCTGTAGCCAATATATTTTTCGGATTTTCAAGCTCTTCAAACGAGGGCATAAAACCCAGCTTTCCGTCAGCTATTAGCATAAAAAACAAAGCAAAACCAGCAATTCCAAACAGTATCAATGCCCAGAAAGCAATCAGATATTTTTTAAAATTCGACGTTTTCCCCTCCATGAATTTTGTGGATTAAAATACGGCAGCAAATATAGTTTATAATGTACTCGCGGCAATTGTTTTAACGGTCCAAACCTCGGTAATATTTTGGTTTAAACGAAATAATATCATCATTTTCAAAGAAATAGTATTCGAAAAAATAGGAGCTTAAATTTTGAACTTAGCATTTGATTTGCTTTAATTTGCAGAAATTTTTTGAACAGATTATAGAGCATATGCATAAAAACCTTGTAATTGTTGAGTCTCCTGCAAAGGCAAAAACCATCGAGAAATTTCTTGGAGAAGGATATACGGTAACCTCCAGCATGGGACATGTTAGAGATTTGGAAAAGAAGGACTTCGGTATTGACATTGATAATAATTATCAGCCTAAATACATCGTTACCCCCGATAAAAAGAAAATTGTATCGGAGCTTAAAAAGATGGCGAAGGAAGCGGAAATGGTTTGGCTCGCATCCGATGAGGACCGCGAAGGAGAAGCCATTGCGTGGCATTTGATGGAGGTGTTAAAACTAAGACCTGAGAATACGAAACGTATCGTTTTTCATGAAATTACTAAAGATGCGATCACTAATGCTATCCATCACCCCAGAAATATCGATACTCACCTGGTAAATGCACAGCAGGCACGTCGGGTGCTCGACCGCATTGTGGGTTTTGAGGTATCGCCGGTGTTGTGGAAAAAGGTGAAACCATCTCTCTCTGCAGGGCGGGTACAATCAGTTGCTGTTCGGTTAATTGTGGAACGCGAACGTGAAATTCGTGATTTTCGGAGTGAATCAGCATTTCGTGTAACTGCTGTCTTTCTGATTTCTGAGCCAAATGGAAATCAGAGTGAACTAAAAGCTGAACTTTCCGAACGTTTCAAAACGAGAGAGGAAGCAAATGCTTTTCTTGAAAAATGTAAGAATGCAGAATTTATTGTAAGCGATGTGGTGAAAAAACCGGGGAAAAGAAGTCCGGCACAACCATTTACCACATCAACATTGCAACAGGAAGCCAGCCGTAAACTTGGGTTTTCAGTATCACAGACCATGTCAGTCGCTCAGCGTTTGTACGAAAGTGGTAAAATCACCTACATGCGTACCGACTCAGTGAATTTGTCGAGTCTGGCGATTAATACTACAAAGAAGAAAATCGAGGAGCTTCACGGTGATAAATATGTAAAAGTCCGCAAGTTTAAAACCACGTCAAAAGGTGCGCAGGAAGCACACGAAGCTATCCGTCCAACCTACATGGATCAGGAAACTGTAGACGGGTCCTCGCAGGAACAACGTTTGTATGAGTTAATTTGGAAACGCACCATTGCTTCACAAATGGCTGATGCGATTCTGGAGAGAACCACGGTTACCATAGATATTTCAAGCACAAGTGAAAAATTTGTTGCCACAGGCGAAGTCATTGTATTTGACGGGTTCCTGCGTGTGTACATTGAATCAACCGATGATGAAGGGGGAAATGGAAACGGTGATAGTTTAATTCCGCCACTTCATGCAAAAGACAAACTTGAAATGTCTGAGATTCTGGCCACCCAACGTTTTACCCAACGTCCGCCAAGATACACGGAAGCATCACTGGTAAAACGGCTTGAAGAACTGGGAATCGGACGGCCATCAACGTATGCTCCAACTATTACAACAGTTCAAAACCGCAACTATGTGGTGAAAGAGGACCGGGCAGGATTGGAACGCGAGTTTATTGTTATTAAACTGAAGAACAATACAATAAAAGAAAAAGTAAAAACTGAAATAACAGGGGCGGAAAAAAGCAAACTTTTCCCAACCGACATTGGCATTGTAGTAAATGATTTTCTGGTGGATAATTTCGATCAGATCATGGATTACAATTTTACGGCCGATGTCGAAAAAGAATTTGATGCAATTGCAGATGGTGATAAAAAGTGGAATGATATGATCGATAAGTTTTACAGGCCATTCCACAAAAAAGTTGAGGATGCAACGCAGAATGCCGAAAGATCGAAAGGTGAACGTATTTTGGGTGTCGATCCAAAAACAGGCAAGGAAGTTTCTGTTAAAATCGGGCGTTTTGGGCCGGTGGCTCAATTGGGCGAAGCATCCACTGAAGGAGAGGGCGAAAAACCACAGTTTTCAAGTTTACGTGCCGGGCAACACATTGAATCCATTACACTGGATGAGGCTTTGGAGCTTTTCAGGCTGCCAAGAGAACTGGGTGATTTTGAAGGGAAGAAAGTAACGGTCGCTATCGGGCGTTTTGGGCCGTATGTTCGTCACGACAGTAAGTTTGTTTCGCTGGGGAAAGATGATGATCCGTATTCTGTTGATCTGGAACGTGCTGTTGAACTAATTCAAATTAAACGCGAAAAAGACGAAAAAGCAGTACTCAGGGTTTTTGGCGAAGATGCTGACCTGCAAATACTGAACGGACGCTGGGGACCATACATCAAGTACAAAAAGAAAAACTTTAAAATTCCGAAGTCAGTAAAGGCTGAAAATATGAATTTTGAGGATTGTATGAAAATCATTAATGAAGCTCCAACAACAAAATCGAAGCGAGCAACAAAAAAATAGGGAATAGAGGCAGGTGAATTAATCATTTGCCTTTATTTTTAAGAAAAAAAAATGGACCTGAGTCATTATTTCGATCCTGTCGATTTTTCGATGTTTATCGAAAGCACCCGATTAAAGTGGAACCAGACCCTTGGTGCTGTCATCGAAAAGAATACGTTAGCCCTGAATGAAAAAAACAGGGATAATGTTGAAATAGCTGTTGTTGGGATTCCTTTTGAAAGTCTGGAAAATGAGATGGTACTGAGTGATGCGGCTGATCTGGTTCGTGAAGAACTTTATCAGTTAGCAAGTGTTGGGAAAATTAACATCATTGATCTTGGTAATCTGAAACCTGCCCAAAGTCAGAAGGGTAATTTTATGGCCTTACGGGATGTGATTGATTATCTTTCAGAACTGAAAATTATTACACTCGTGATTGGTGGAAGTGAAGATTTCTCATATGGAATTAGTCAGGCTTTTCGAAATGATAAATTCTTTTCTTTCAGTACTATTGATGCATGTCTCGATATAAAAAAGACGATTGAAACATACCAGCCTGACAATTATCTCTCAAGAATTTTCAGTTCTCAACCCGATGTCTTTCAATTCAACCTGCTTGGTTACCAGCGTCATTATGTTCCCGAAGAAACATTTTTGAAACTAAAAGGAGTTGGTTGTCATTTAAGTCTTGGAAAACTGAGGGAGGATCTATCCCTCGCTGAACCGATTTTCAGAAATACTGATTTTGTGTCCATTGATTTTGGGTCGTTAAAGCATTCTGAATCACATGGCAAAAAGATGTTGCCAAATGGTTTAGGCGGCGAAGAGATTTGCCAGCTGGCACGTTATGCCGGAATGAGCAATCGTTTAAAAGTGATGGGTTTATTTGAAATAAGTGTGAATGAAAATTCCAGCATAAATGCAGCTCTGGCAGCTCAAACAGCCTGGTATTTTATTGAAGGAATTACTTTGCGAAATCACCTGGATCCTTCAAAACAAGAAGGTTTTACGATTCATAAAGTTGAAGTATGGCAGGTAGAAACGCCATTGGTGTTTTATCAAAATAGTGAAACAGGACAATGGTGGATGCAGTTGCAGACAGCCGATCATTCGTTTCATTATTTAGCTTGTTCTGAACAGGATTACTTGGATGCAACTTACAATGAGATACCTGAAATTTGGTTGAAATATGTACAAAAAATCGATGAATTATTAAAATAATAGGCTTTAATAAACGTTCTTTGCATACCTTGTTAACAGAAGATTGTTACAAACAACCCTATTTTTGTGGTATTACAGGGGTGATAAATGGTTAAATTGCCACGGGAAAGACAAGTATGAAGAAAACAATTGCTTTTCTATTTTTAATTATATTGGTTAATTTCGCAGTGTTCGCTCAACAGGATCCTCAGTATACAAATAACATGTATTACAAGTTAGGTGTTAATCCGGGGTATGCGGGTGCTGAGAATGCGATCAGCGGACTGCTTTTAAATCGTTACCAATGGGTTGGATATGGTGGAGGTGAGCCCAAAACCCTGGTTTTTAGTGTTGACGCTGCTATCACTGCTTTCGGATCTCCGGGAGGGATCGGAATAAACATTGTTAGTGATCAGTGGGGATTTTACGATAACAAGTGGATAAACTTAAATTATTCGTATAAAGTCACCACAAGTCTCGGTACACTTGGACTGGGGATTTCGCCGGGTTTTTACAATTTCAATATTAACCCGGACAAAGGTTGGGTTTCGAGTGATGATGTGCTTGGTGGTTCTGAGGGTGGAGCTGGTGATAACCTGATTCCACAGCAGCAGTCAAGCCAATTGGCCTTTGACATAGGATTTGGTGCTTACTTATATTCCAACAAATATTATTTGGGATTATCAGTAAATCACCTGAATCAAGGAGCCGTAAAATACGACGATCTTGCCAGCGATTACCTCGTTCGGCATTATTATTTGATGGGCGGATACAATATTAAGCTAAATGATCCGTTATTCGAGTTACGGCCCTCGTTCTTGTTCAAATCTGACATTGCCAGCTGGCAGTTGGATCTGAACACAAATATTGTTTACGACAATAAGTTTTGGGGCGGTCTTAGTTACAGGGTTCAGGACGCAATCGCCCTGCTTTTTGGAGTTGAATTATTTAATGGCTTACGACTTGGCTATTCTTTTGATCTGGTTACATCAGCGCTGAAAAGAAATAGCTTTAGTTCGCACGAATTTTTTATCAGTTATTCGATAGATTTGGAGCGAAATCGTAATCAGAAATATAAGAGTATTAGATTTTTGTGAAATAAATACTGTATTATAGCAGTTTACTTGAAAAGTCACATTTTTTAGTGAATTTTAGATTATCAAGCTCAGGATTGAAAATATACAAACTATGAAAAAACTAATTTTAATTGCGGTTGTATTCATCATGACAATTGTTTTTACTGGTTGTTTTGGTGGAGGTGCCGGTGGAAACGGAGAGTTAGTTGGGGTGCAAAAGAGGCCTCGTTTTAAAGAAACTCAACCTTACGGAATGGTATATATTCGGAGAGGGAGCTTCAATATTGGCCCCAGCGATCAGGATGCAAGTCGTTCTGGAATTCCTATTAAAACAGTTTCTCAGGAACCTTTCTGGATGGATGATACAGAAATCACAAATAATGAGTATCGTCAGTTTGTAGGCTGGGTGAAGGAAAAAATGGCTCGAGAAATGCTTGGAGATCAGTATCCTGAGTTTCAGATTACAGAAGACCGAGATGGAAATCCAATTGATCCGCCACAGATAAATTGGAAAGAAAAAATTGACTGGGAAGATCCGGACATGCAAATGGCCATGGAAGATCTTTACATTCCTGAAAACGAGCGTTTCTTTGGAAAAAGGGAAATTGATGCTCGAAAACTCGTTTATGAATACTGGTGGGTGGACCTGAATCAGGCAGCCAAACGCAGTAACTCATATAACTTTGAAACCCAGAGATACGAAGGAAACGTGTACAACATTGAAGGTGATCTGGTCCCAATCGAAAACCGTTCATCATTTATGATGCGTGATCAGGTACATGTTTATCCTGATACACTTTGCTGGATCAGGGATTTTACCTATTCGTATAACGAACCTCTGGCAACACGTTATTTTTCACATCCGGGATTCGACGAGTACCCGGTTGTTGGTGTAACCTGGAAGCAGGTGAATGCTTTCTGTAACTGGAGAACAAAAATTCAAACCGATTATTTGGAAGAAAAAGGCGAGCCCACTTTGATGGAATATCGTTTGCCAACCGAAGTTGAATGGGAATATGCTTCACGCGGTGGAAAAGACTTCTCAATGTATCCTTGGGGTGGTTATTATCCAAGGGATGATAAGGGAGTTTTTCTCGCTAACTTCAAACCACTTAGAGGAAATTACGTGGAAGACGGAGCAATCGCAACGATGAAAGTGGGAAGCTACGATCCAAACGAATACGGTTTATACGATATGTCGGGAAACGTTGCTGAATGGACCAGTACAGCGTATGATGAGGCTGGTTACAATTATTTCAGTGATTTGAATCCTACCTTTACATACAATGCCCGAAAAGATGATCCTGCAGTAATGAAAAGAAAAGTAATCAGAGGAGGATCGTGGAAAGACATTTCACAGTTCATCCAGGTATCTTCAAGAGATTTTGAATATCAGGATACAACCAAGTCGTATATTGGTTTTCGTTGTGTAAGATCCACTTTTGGTGAAGAATTTTAGATTAAATTAACAACTCATATTACCTACTATGAACCTCGGAGAAGTATTTAAAACCAAGCGATGGAAAACCTTTATGGGTTACGTTTACGGATGGGGAGCATCTGTTGTATTGATTGGTGCTCTTTTCAAACTCGAACACCTGCAGTATTCCGGCATCCTGTTAACTATTGGTCTTTCAACAGAAGCCCTGATTTTCTTTCTTTCCGCTTTCGAACCATCTATGGAAATGCCGGATTGGGGGAAAGTATATCCCGAATTAAGGGAAGATTATGAATTGGCTGGTTATGAAGAGATTAAGGCCAGTAAGAAAAATGGTTTGGAACAATTTCTTGGCAGCTCGGATTTAACTCCTGAACTGTTGGATAGGGTTGGTAAAAGTTTGGGTGAACTTAGTAATACAGCCAGGGGAATCAGTGATATTTCCACAGCGACACTTGCTACCGACATGTATGTGAAGAACCTGAGTTCAGCATCAGAATCAATGGGAAATTTTACTAAGATTAATGATAGGGCAAATGAATCTATCGACAAGTCTGTGTCAACTCTACTGGACTCGTACTCTCAGGCAGCTTCTAAGCTCTCTGAAACCGGTTCAAAATTATCGGATACTTACGATCGTTCTTCAAATGCCATTTCAGAAGGACTGCAAAGTATTGGCAGCACGTCAAAAGAATATGCTACTAACCTGGAAAAACTGAACAAAAACCTTCATTCATTGAATACAAGTTTCGAAAATCAGTTAACAGATACCCAGGATCAATTCAAGGCAACACAACAGTTCAATAAAGACCTTTCTGAAATGAATTCAATTCTTACGTCTTCGGTTGATGAGTTAAAGAAGTACAAGGAGAATGCTGAACAGTTGAATAAAAACCTTGAAGCACTGAATACCATTTACGGCAATATGCTGGGTGCAATGAGTTATAAAAAATAAAACCAGAAAACCGAGTTATGGGTGCAAAGAATTGCCCGGAAACCCCGAGGCAAAAAATGATAAACATGATGTACATCGTCCTCACAGCGCTGCTCGCTTTGAACGTGGCTGCAGAGGTATTGGAAGCATTCAGGGTGGTTAATTCAAGCCTCTTGCAAACCCTTAGCGCGGTGGACATGCAAAATGCTCAGATCTATTCATCTTTTGAACAAGCCTACATTGAGAACCCGGCCAAAGTACAGGAATGGAAAAATAAAGCCGATGATTTAGAGAGACGGTCAAACGATATTATCTCTTATGTTTCTCAGATGAAAGATGAATTGATTGATTATTCCGGGAGCCGGCCGGTTGAACCAGGTTCAGTGCAAAACAGTGAGAAATATTATCACGTTAATTCACAGGGTGATACGCTCGAATTATCTAAAGTGGATGATCTAAATGGTCCTTCTGAATTTATGATCACTCAGAAAAGAGCCGAAGAGCTAAAGCAACATATCAACGAATACCGTGATTTTTTAATTGAATTACTTGGTCCTGATAATGACGAATTAAAGAAAACTATTTTAAGTGAATTAAATACCGACGATCCAAAAGCTAATATTAAAGCAGGAAGTGAAGGGAAATCGTGGGAATCCGAACATTTCGAGGATAAACCCCTGATTGCGGTGATGACTTTAATGTCAAAAATCCAGATTGATGTTAAAAACTCGGAAGCAAATGTTGCAAAATACCTGTATGCTCAGATTGATGCGGGTTCGTTTAAGTTTAATTCTTTGGCAGCACGTGTTATTGCAAATTCCAATGTTGTTTTAATGGGTGATGAATATAGAGCCGAGGTTTTTCTGGCTGCTGAAGATACAACCCAACAACCGGAAATTATTATTAACGGACGTTCGGCTGAGGTTAAAGATGGAAAGGCAACTTATGTAGGTAGTACCGAGAAACCAGGTGTTTTTAAGTGGAGTGGTCTGATTAAATACAAGACACCGGGTGGGATCATTCAAAATTATCCATTTGAGCAGGAATACCAGGTTGCGCAACCCAGCGTTACTATGTCAGCCACCAAAATGAACGTGTTCTACAAAGGCCTTGATAATCCTTTTGAAATTAGTGGTGGAGCAATACCCAATGAAAACCTTTCGTTAGAAATGACGAATGGGACTTATGAGAAAAGAGGAGACGGTTATATTATTAAACCGAAAGAACTTGATGAACAGGGGCGGAGAACCAAAGTGAGCGTTTATGCCAATATTGGTGGTGAAAGAAGATTAATAGGTACTTCTGATTGGCGTGTAAAACAGGTTCCGGACCCGGTAGCTCTGATCGATGGTTCTTCAGGTGGAGAAATTCGCAAAGAAACTTTGGCTATTCAGCAGGGAGTAAGGGCTGTACTCGAAGATTTCGATTTCGAATTTAAGTATACCGTAACTCAGTTTACACTTGAAACACCCGCAGGAGGATATACCAACCGTTATCCAACTACAGGGAATCGTTTCTCAAATGAGCAACTTGAAGCGATAAAACGTATAAACCCCGGTTCGTGGATTTATATTGCAGATATTAAGGCCATTGGCGACGATGGCACAACCAGGGATCTCGACCCTATTTCGTTAAAAATAAAATAATTAGATATGAAAAAGTTATTCATTTATATCGGCATAATAGCTCTGGTTTTAAGCCTTGGATATACTAAATCCCAAGCACAAATAGTAAACGGAGCATACAAACAGACTGATATTTACGAGAAAAAACCAATGCCATTAGTTTCAGTACGCGAATCAGATGTATTTTGGTCAAGGATGATTTGGCGTGTGATTGATCTGCGTGAAAAAATGAATATTCCATTGTATTATCCAACTCACGAAATGGATCAACGAATTAATTTAATCAATTTGTTGCTGGAGGGTATAGAGAATGGACAAATCACTCCTTACGATGCTCAGGCTGACGACGACTTTAAAATTCCGATGAGTTTTGCACAGGTGAAAGAACGTTTTGGTGCCAAGGCAACTACTGAACAACGTGTGAATTTTGATACTGGCGAACGTGAAAATGTTGTGGTTCAGGGTGAGATCAGACCAACTGAAATTAAACAGTACATGCTGAAGGAAGAATGGTATTTTGATAAGCAAACATCAGCTCTTCATGTTCGGATTATTGGAATTTGCCCTATTCGTGAATATGTTCGCGAAGGAGATACTTCAGGACAGGTACAATACCAGAAACTCTTCTGGGTTTATTATCCTGAAGCACGCCCACTGCTTGCAACAAATCTTACAATGAATCCATACAACGATGCAAGGCAAGTTTCATTTGATGATTTCTTTATCAAGCGTACTTTTAGTAGTTACATTGTTAAGCAATCAAATATGTATGACAATCGTGATATCAGTGCTTATCTTACAGGGAAAGATGCTATGTTGGAATCACAACGCATTGAAGAAGAGATTTTCAATTACGAACAAGATCTCTGGGAATATTAATTGTATGACAAAAAATATGCGGCCTTATGGAAACATAAGGCTTTTTTTTGAAACAATTTATGTAAACACACAACGTTTTAAGATTGCACGCTTATCACTGTAAAAAATTAAATGAAGAAAGTACTGACATACATGTTATTTCTGGTTGTTATGCTGTTAAGCTCATGTCAGAGAGACAATCAGAATCAGTACCTTCTGCTTGGTAAAAATAACAGGGAAAAGTATTTTGAGCCCATTCCTTACGGTATGGTTTACATTCAAAGAGGAGCACATAATATTGGTGATAATGATGATGAACTGTACGAAGAAGCTCCTACAAAAGTTGTTTCAACCGAAGCTTTCTGGATAGACGATACCGAAATCACCAACAATGAATACCGGCAATTTGTATACTGGGTACGCGATAAACGTGCCAGGGAATTACTTGGCCAGACATATACCGATTTTCTGATTACTGAAGACAAATATGGAAATCCACTCGACGAACCTGAGATCAATTGGGATGAAAAAATAGAATGGAACGACATTGATTATCAAAATGCGATGGATGAATTGTATCTTCCGGTGGCAGATCGGTTTGGATTTAAGAAAGAAATTGATACAAGGAAACTGGTCTATGAGTATTACTGGGTTGATTACAATCAGGCAGCCAAACGCAGTAACAGCTATAATTATGATACTCAAAAATACGATGGAAGTGTGATGAATGAAAAGGGAGAGATTGTTCCGATTCAAAACCGTAGTTCCTTTTTGATGCACGAATCTGTTCCTGTTTATCCGGATACTCTTTGCTGGATTAGGGATTTTGCCTACACTTATAACGAGCCCTTTACTCTTAAATATTTCTCCCACGCCGGCTTTGATGATTATCCTGTTGTTGGAGTCACCTGGAAACAAGCCAATGCATTTTGTAACTGGCGATCCAATCTAAAGTCTTTCACGATGGAACGTTTTAAAGAAACGCCTCCTCACGATTTCAGGTTACCAACAGAAACAGAATGGGAAGTGGCAGCAAGGGGAGGAATGATGAATAACAAATATCCATGGGGAAGTTATTATGCCCGAAACGTAAATGGTTGTTTTGTCGCTAATTTTAAACCTCAACGTGGCAATTATGTTGCGGATAGTGAAACAACAACAACTACAATGAAAGTGGGACAATTCGACCCGAATCCTTATGGATTATATGATATGGCCGGAAACGTAGCAGAGTGGACTTCAACTGCTTTTTTCGAAGCTGGTTATGAAACGATGAATGATTTAAATCCGGAAATTCAATATAATGCTCGTCCTGATGACCCACCGGTTATGAAACGTAAAGTAGTTAGAGGAGGATCATGGAAAGACGTTGCTTATTTTATCCAGAATTCGACCCGGACATTTGAGTACCAGGATACTTCTAAATCATATATTGGTTTCAGATGCGTACGGACGTCATTCAGAAATGATCTGGGCAACAAACCAAAGGAACGTAGTACTCATTTTTAAAATGTCAGATTAACTCCTCCAAAGACGGTAGTGCCCGGCATGGTATAATATCTGTTTACTTCATATCTGGTGTTTAACAAATTCTCGGCGTTTACAATCAACTTCAGATTTTTTGATAATTTATACATCGCTTTTGCATTTGCCAGCGTGTAGCTTACTTTATTTACCGGAAGTAATGGATCATTGTCGAGATTATGAACGTACTGAATAGTAGCATTCAGTTGTAATTTATTTATCTGGTAGGTTGCTTCGAAAAACAAATGATGTTCGGGCGTTGCAAACACGGGGGTCTTCATGTGAATATAACTGTAGGTTGTATTTAAATTCAGATTTTCTGCTACTTGTGTTCGTAATGCCATTTCAATTCCCTGGTTTGAAACTTTACCGGTGTTTAAATATCCATTTGGCGGGCCAACATTTACAATCAGATTATCGCTTTCTATGGCAAAAAGAGTTACTTCAATCTGTATTTTATTGTCTGAGAAGTTGCTCAGGATTCCTGTTTCATAATTCCAGATCGTTTCAGGATTAAGATTTGGGTTTGGTCCCCACATAAATAGCTCACGCATGGTGGGACTTCGAAATCCTTTTGAGATATTGCCTTTCCAGGTAGTGGACTTTTTCAATTGATAGGCAAAACCTAAAGAAGGAATCCAAACATTTCCGTATTGACTGTTATTTTGATACCGGACGCCTGCGTTTAGCGTGAGCCCTTCAAATTCTTGCTGAGTAAACCCGTAAACTCCAAACTCAGTTAGTGTTGTATCTGCAAAAACAAGCCCATTTCCATTCATTGCCAGCGTATTTTCAGCAAAACCTCCATAATTCATATAATCGAAACCCGCAGTGAAAGTATTTCCTTTAAAAAGCTTGAAAGCCTCGTACAAGTTTGCTCCATAATTGTGATCGGTCGAATGAAAACCATCGGTGATCTCATGTTCACCGAAATTGTAAAATAACTTAACTGCACCCGACGCTTTTTCATAGTCGTTTAGCAAAGTAAAAGCCCAGTATCCGCGATCTATATCAATTTTCTCACCGGGCGTTGCATTAATTGTATCAGGACCGGGATCAGAAGCTTTAAAGGTGGCCATGCTGATATCGGAAGAAGCCGATAAATGAGAATTAATGTTGTAGCCCAGTTTCAGGTATCCGTTGGTAATGTTGAAATCTGAATTCGGGCGATGTCCGTCAGTCTGGTCATGATTCACTGAACCAAAAACACTGAATTTGTTCTTCTTAAAACCAAGTGCCCCTATGTATTTTTGGGTATTAAATGATCCATAAGAAAGTCTGGCATTTCCATGCATTCCGTCTTCAGTTTGTTTGCGGGTAATAATGTTGATTACGCCTCCCATAGCATTCGACCCATATAAAATAGAAGCCGGTCCCCGAATAACTTCCACGCGTTCCACATCTGAAGCAACATAGGAATCCGGTAGTGGATGTCCCATAATTCCCATAAACTGCGGATGACCATCAATTAACATTAATACGCCGGTAGTTGGATTTCCTCCGATACCACGAATGCTGATTTGCCCGGCAGAACCGGTAGCTACTCCAAAACCTGTTACACCGCGTTCGGTAACAAAAAGCCCTGGAACACGCCCGTTCAGAACAGGAAGCAAAGCCGATTCGTTGGATTGTTCAATTTGTTCGCGTTCAACAATGGATACTGCCATGGGTACACTGTTGCGGTTTACTTTCACTGGGGTACCTGTGACAATCACTTCATCAATTTGGATTGTATCCATTGTCATTGAGAAATTTTGAGCACTCGAAAACAATGAATGCATCATGATAAAGAGAAGAATTATTGCCGGAATTAGAATGCTATTTTTCATAAGATCGTGTTACTCATTATTATAAACGTGTTACTATAAGGACAAAAAAATTAACCGGCTTTGCTCATTACCAGTTTACCATGTTGAATACCTTTCAGACTGATAAGTTTGTCTGAAATTTCAGTCAGAATCCGGGATGGCCCCTTCACTGCAATAAT
>Ga0116152_10001784_pt1 | contig 17626 bp, 10 predicted proteins | sample AD_UKC119_MetaG_FD_89894 | JGI IMG/M metagenome (GOLD analysis project Ga0116152, IMG submission 89894) | Active sludge microbial communities of municipal wastewater-treating anaerobic digesters from Hong Kong - AD_UKC119_MetaG | ecosystem: Engineered > Bioreactor > Anaerobic > Digestate... | reverse complement strand
TTAAGCTGGTGGATATTTGCACTTTCCGGACTTCTCGCATTGGGCATTGCATTATTAACGGTAAGCTGGCAAAGCTGGCGGGCAGCTACACGGAACCCGGTTGAAGCGTTAAGGTATGAATAGATAATTATTAATATAGAAATACGATATAAATTATGCTGATTCAGTTTGTTATTAGAAATTTGAAAAAGCGACCTTTTCTTAACTTCATTAAAGTTGTTGGACTGGCACTCGGATTAAGTGGTATCTTGTTTATAACTCTTTTTCTGAAAAATGAATTGACCTACGATGTGTTTCATGTTAATTCGGCTCGTATCTACCGTTTTACGCTTACCAATCCCGAATTTTTTGGGAATAATCATTTTGCCCGTATTTACAATTCGGAACAGGTTCCGGAAATGGCAGCCTATTTTCCTGAAATCGAAAGTTACGTTCGTCTTTCGCCGATGAAAGGCGGGGTGGTGATGTATAATGAACAATATTATAACATTAATGAAGCTTTTGAGACCGATTCCACTTTCTTCCAGGTTTTTGATGCCGAACTTTTGATTGGAGATAAAAATATGGTACTTAATATGCCGGGATCGATGGTGATTTCAGCATCTTTTGCAAAGAAAGTATTTGGAAATACAGACCCGGTTGGTCGGGTGATTTCATTACCGGCAGGACAGTACTACGGCGAGCAATCTGATTTTACGGTGAAAGGGGTGATGGAAGACTTTCCGCAAAACAGCCATTTTCATCCCGATTTGGTTACTACCCCTGCAAAGGGGAAAATCACTGGCTGGGCTTTTACTTACCTGCTGCTCAGGAACAATTCCAATCCGGCAAACATCACTTCCGGATATGCGCAGTTTCTGGAAAAGCAATACGGGCAGCCGGCTGATAAGATCGAAACAGAGGCTCATTTACAGAATATCACAGACATTCATTTGCATTCGGATAAATTACGTGAGATTGAAGCCAATGGAAATATGACAAATATTTATGTGTTGTCCATTGCTGCATTTATCTTGTTGCTGATCTCGATGAGTAATTACGCAAGCCTGAACTTAGGAATGGCAGGTTTCAACAGCAAGTTCGTAAGCATTAACAGGGTACTTGGTTCAAGCCGGCACATGAACCTGAAATATTTTGCAGTAGAAAGCATTTTTATTGTTATGGTTTCTATCCTTGTCGCTTTGTCTATAAGCATTTTCGTCAATTCCTTTATCAGTAACTATTTCGCGATCAATCTTTTCAGCAATAATGTTGTGTTGATTCTTTTGTCTGTCCTTGTTTTTAGTGTGTTTGGCATTTTGTCGGGCTTACAACCTGTTTTGAAACAAAGTATCGGGAAAATTTACCGAACGGATCGTAACCTGATGAAAACCGGTAATATTCAGGTAAACCGCGGAATTATTATTTCGCAATTCACTTTTGCTATTATTCTTATTGCTGCGGTCATTGTTATTTCGAGGCAAACCAATTTTGCACTCACTAGTTCAATGGGATCAAAGGAAGATAATATCATTTGCTTTGAATCGGTACACGCAAGTGTTCAGCAAAAGTTTGAAGTGTTTAAGGCCGAGCTGCTGAAACACAATACGATTGAATCGGTTTCGGCCATGCTTGAGCCTCCCGGAGGTGAAGCGAATGATGCATTTGATTTCGAAATAGAAGGCCAGCAAACCAATGAGAATGAGCAGAAAAGAGTAGGGGTTTTCCCGGTCGATTATTCGTTTGCCAGCCTGTTTAACCTTCAGTTTCTAAGTGGCAGTAATTTCTCCGGGAAAAATGCCGATGCTGAAGGATCTGGTGAATTCATCATTAACGAAGCAGCGATGCGTTTAATGAATTTCAATAATCCCGATGAAATTGTAGGTAAGAGTTTCAAATTAAAATCTCCAACTCCTGCTGTCAGTATACCTGCCGGGAAAATTACCGGGGTTGTTAAAGATTTTCACCTTTCGAGTCTGAAAAAGAAAGTGGGGCCACTGGTACTTTTTAAACGCGACAAGCTTTGGTTATTAAATTTTGTTGTTTCATTTAAACCCGGAATGAAGAATGCTGCTTTGGAAGACATGCAGTCGGTTTGGAATGAGATGTTTCCTACATACCCGTTTTCGTACGAATATGTAGGGGCAATGTACAAGAAAGTATATAAAACTGAATTGTTGCAGGCACGTCTTTTGAGCATATTTACCCTCATTTCTATTTTCATTAGCTCAATGGGATTGTTAGGAATTTCATTATTGGTTTCGCAGCAAAGAGTAAAAGAAATAGGCATTCGCAAAGTAAACGGTGCTACCATTGCCGAGATCATGAAAATGCTCAACCGGAGCTTCGTAATATGGATAGTTATTGCTTTTATGGTCGCTACTCCAGTCGCTTACTACTCAATGAATAAGTGGCTGCAGGGTTTTGCTTATAAAACCACTTTAAGCTGGTGGATATTTGCATTAGCCGGAATATTAGCTTTGGGAATTGCATTGTTAACTGTTAGTTGGCAGGGGTGGAAAGCAGCGACAAGAAATCCGGTTGAGGCTCTGAGGTATGAGTAATTACGGGTATATAGTCTAAAAAAACGGGATTAAAGCAGTATCAATCATTAGTTTAAGTTGAACAGAGGGAAATGGATAAATGATTGATTAATAGGTTTGTGAATTTGTAACCGGCTAAAGATTTATGCGTCGTATAAACAATGGTTTTTTGCAGAAATCTCAGGATTTGAGATTCTGTAAATTATCGATTTAGATATAAAACAGGGATAGAAACTTATCGAAAAGAATTCGTTAACAATAAAAACAATAACCGATGAAAACAAAAATCTTTTTGCTATTCCTGATTTTACTTGCTTTCTCAGTAAATGTAAAAGCACAGTTTGCTAATGAAAAGTTTGAAATTAAGCTTGGCGAGATGGGGACTTTCTATATCGAATTCGATGAAACATCATATAAGCTATTGAACTCGATGGGTGACGTTTGTGTTGCTGGTGATTACAAAATTGAAAATAACATTATTCAGTTTAACGACAAAGTGGGGCCAATGGCTTGCGCGGGAGATTTAGGAAAATATAAATTTAAGTTACAAGACGATGAACTTATCCTGGAGCTTGTTACGGATGAGTGCACAGGCAGACCTCAGATGGCAACTGCCCCATGGAAGAAGGTGAAAAAGTGAATCTTCAGAGATCGACAAAATAGACTGTAACTATGGAGAAAGATAATCGTCTTATAAAAGATAAGCTTAATTAAACAAAAAAAGACATATTATGAAGACCAGAATAGATTTTAAAAAATGCTCACTGATTGTGATGCTGATTGCACTGCTAACGCTGAATGCATTCTCAAAAGATGATCAACCTACCATTATTAAGACCTTCGATATGAACCAGCCGGGAACCTTGAATGCTTCATCATCAGGTGGCGGGGTGGTGGTAAAAACTCATAATCAGCCAAAAGTGGAAATTCAGGCATTTGTTAGGAAGAATGGTAGAATTCTGTCTTCTTCTGACTCCGATCTGGATGAGATACTTGAAAATTTTAATCTTGATTTCTCTAAAAGTGGTTCTGTTATTACTGCAAAGGTTGAACGTAAGACACGCTTTAATTTCTTAAACAATGTTGGAATTTCGTTAACGATTATCGTTCCAAAAGAAATGTCGTGTGATGTTAGTTCCAGCGGAGGCGGCGTGAAAATTTATGGTGTGGAAGGAACGCACAAGTTTTCAAGTAGTGGCGGGGGAGTTCATCTGGAAAATGTTACCGGAACTACAGAAGCCAGGTCATCGGGCGGCGGTGTTAGTGCTGTAAATCAAAATGGAGATATTCGATTAAGTTCAAGTGGTGGCGGTGTAAAAGTAGAAGATGCTCATGGAAATGTGTATGCCCATAGTTCGGGTGGCGGAGTACATTTAACTAATATTGACGGTGATGTAGATGCGTCCAGTAGCGGAGGTGGTGTTAGTGTTTCAGGAGAAGCAGCCTATCTTAAAGCCAGTTCGAGTGGAGGATCGGTAAAAGTAGATATTACTAAATTGACGAAAGAGTTAAATCTTCAATCCAGCGGTGGCGGAATTGATGCGGTCATTCATGGCGGCAGGGATCTCGGTATGGATCTGGATTTGCGTTCTGACAGGGTAAATATTGATCTTCAGAATTTTTCGGGGAAAGCTGAAAAAGACCGTGTTAAAGGAGCCATGAACGGTGGAGGAATTCCTGTTTATATACATTCTTCAGGAGGAAACGTAAATGTTCGGTTCGAATAAAAGCAAGCCGAAGAGAAATATCTCGGTGTAATAAGGAGTTCATGCTATTATTTTTTTGCCGTTCTTAAGTACGGTGATTATTACACGTTTGTAACGATTGATTCTTGTGCGTTACGGGTATTCGTTTATAGTTACCTCAGGTTAATTCTAATTATGCATCATATCTCAAACACGAACTAGAGTTGTCATAATTTTAAATGATTTGAACATTCTTTCAAAACAATGTAACGAATTTTTATTTAGGAAGTCTTTACTTTAATTGTATAAACCATTGATTAAATTGAACAACGTTATGATCTTCAAAAATTTACTGATTGGCTGGAGAAATATCCGGAAAAACGGGATATTCTCGGTAATTAATATTTTAGGACTTTCGCTTGGTATTGCCGTTGTAACTTTGATCCTTTTTTGGGTAAATGATGAACTGAGTTACAATAAGTCATATGAAAATATCGATCGTATTTATACTGTCTATGAGCATCAGCAGTATTCTGAAGGGCAGGAGTTATTTACATACTGTACTCCATTCCCTTTAAGCACTTATCTGGCAGATAATTTCCCTGAAGTAAAATACGCAACTACCTTTTCCGGGGCGAGTGAGGAACGTTTCAAAATTGGAGACAAATCATTTAAAGAGGGGCCGGTTATCTTTGCCGGTAAAGACTTTCTTAACATCTTTTCTTATGATATTATTGAAGGAGATCCAAATGTTTTATCGAAACCCGATCAGGTAATTCTGACGAAAGAGATGGCTTCGGTTTTATTTGGTGATGAACCGGCCATTGGAAAAGTACTTCAAATAAATGATAGTATTTCCTATTCTGTTGGGGCAATAATTGCCTCAACGGATAATAATTCAACCATTGATTTTGAGATAGTCTTTCCGCTCAACCACATGAAAAGAGTGTGGGGAGCTGACCTTACCCAATGGGGAAACAACTGGCCAAGAACAAGCGTTTTGTTGGCAGAGGGCGCTGATACGAAGGTATTTGAAACATCAGTTAAAGATTTATGCAAAGATAACGGGCAGGATAATACTACTTTGTATACATTTCCTTTTGAGAAAGAAAGACTTTATTCGTACTCGGGAAAAAATAACCGCATCCAGTATGTTTACCAGTTTCTTGGAATCGCCTTGATAATTATTCTTATCGCTTCTATTAATTTTATAAACCTTTCTGTTGCAAGAGCCGAGCATCGCCGGCCTGAGGTTGGTATCCGAAAAGTGATGGGAGCCGGGAAATTTTCTCTTCTGAACCAATTCTTGCAGGAAAAAGGAATCATGATTTTTATAAGCTTACTATTGAGTTTCATTCTGGTTTTGGTTTTTATTCCTGCATTCCGTTCAGTTTCTGATAAGGTTATCACATTCAGCGATCTGAATAATAAGTACATGATTTACATGCTTGTTTCAGTCGTTTTAACGGTACTGGTATTATCCGTCGTTTATCCTTCGCTTTACCTGACTTCATTTAATCCGGCGCAAGCAATCAAAAAAATAGTACCACGTAAAGGAAATATCAGTTTGAAGAATACACTGGTTATCTTTCAGTTTGTATTATCCGTGGTACTTATTAGCAGCACGATTTTTATTACGCGTCAGTTAAAATATATGCACAACTACGATCTGGGCTACGATCAGGCCAACCTTGTTTACCTTTCATTGAATGGCGAGTCGCGCGATAAATATGAGGCCTTAAAACAGGAAATGTCACAGATTCCGGGAGTCACTAATCTTACACTTACAAACCGCCTCCCTTTTTATGGGGGCAATTCTTCCTGGGGATTCGACTGGGATGGGAAAGATCCAAATAACATGGTGTTGATTTGTACGATGAATGTAGACAAGGATTATTTCAATACTATGGGAATGAAAATGGCAGCCGGGAACGAGTTTCCGGAATCATACAATAAAGTAATCGATATTGAAAAATTGCCAAATCCGCAGGTTGTGCTAAACGAAGAGGCGATCAGGAGAATGAAACTGGCTGATCCGGTTGGAAAATACTTTGGACGGCAGGGCGAAGATGTGAAAGGAATGATTGCCGGTGTAGTTAAAGATTTTCATTTTCAATCGCTGCATGTTGGTGTAGAACCAATGCTTATTCTTCCTTTGTTAAGTACCCCTGATTATTTGATTTTGCGAATTGCTCCTGAAAATTTTACAGGCACTGTAGATAAAGTTAAGTCAACCTGGACCGGTTTATTCCCAACTCTTACCTGCGAAGTCGGCTTTTTTGATGAGGGAATTGAGTCGCTTTACAATTCTGAAGTTAAAATTTCAGGCTTGTTTAAATACTTCTCGTTCATAGCCATTTTTATTTCTTCAATTGGATTATTTGGACTGTCGCTGTTCGTTATTGAACGCAGGAAAAAAGAAATAGGTGTGAGAAAAGTTAACGGTGCTAAAATTGGAGAAGTAATGATTCTTCTAAATATTAACTTCATTAAATGGGTAACAATTGCTTTTGTGCTTGCCTGCCCGATTGCATGGTTTATTACAAAAAGCTGGCTTGAGAACTTTGCCTACAAAACCAGCCTTAGTTGGTGGGTTTTTGCACTTTCCGGACTCCTGGCTTTAGGAATTGCGATACTAACAGTAAGCTGGCAGAGTTTTAAAGCAGCAACCCGGAATCCTGTTGAAGCATTAAGATATGAGTGAGACCGAAATCCCGATTGTTCAGGGGCGAATTGTTCAAATATAAATAAGAAGATTTCCATAAATAGCTAAATCCAAATTTTAAAGTATTGTGTTAATAGTTTCCCCTATCATTGAAAATGCTTTTAAAATCCGGTTCTTGACTGTTCATATGAGATGAAATGCATTTCATCTATAAAATTCTGTCTAATAATATTCATCATCTAACTTTAAGATTATTAGGGAAAGTATTGAACAGAATAATATGAAAGCACTAAAAATCTTCTTTCGCAGATTAAAAAAAGACAGTCGGTTAAACCTACTGAATATTTCTTCAATGGCTATTGGGCTTGCTGCCGCGATAATTGTTCTGGGATATGTTTATCAGGAATTTAATTACGATGCTTACAATCCAAACTCAAAAAGGATTTACAGGATTTTAACTCAGAATAATAAAAATGAATTATCTGGCGCCGCAACCTACGGACCATTGGCACAGAGTCTTAAATCGAATTTTCCTGGTATAAAGGATGCAGCAAGAGTAAGTTTCTACTGGGGATATCTGGCACTTACTGCGGGTGATAATAAATTCAATGAAACCCGTACCATTTTTGCGGATCCCAATTTTTTCACTTTGTTTTCATTTCCTTTTGTAAGTGGCGATGCGGCAAATTGTTTGAGTTCTCCTAATACTATTGTCCTGTCGGAAAGTGCTGCCAGAAAATATTTTGGTGAAACAGATGCTATTGGAAAACAAATAAAGGTTGGAGAAGATAAACTATTTACGGTTGGTGGAGTTTACAAGGATTTTTCATCCAATTCCAATTTCCGGGGCGATATAATTCTTCCGCTCGAAATTATATCAAAAATCACCCAGGTTTGGATTGAACCCAGTTGGAATTATCCGTCAGATATCCATACTTTCATTTTGGCTGAAAACAATGTCGATGCTTCAGAGATGGGTGAGAAAATTGAAAATTACCTGTTTAGATATGTTCAGGAAGATCCTGAAAAGCTGGTACCGCAACCTTTAAAAAATATTCATACTGAAAATCAAACTGGATGGGAATCAGTGCCACAAGCAAACAAATACTACCTTTATATTTTAGTGGTTGTTGCCTTTGTAATCTTAACCATGTCGGCGGTAAATTTTCTGCTGTTGTACATTGGTATGGCTTCAAGAAGAGCAATAAAAACAGGAATAAAAAAAGTATGCGGTGCTTCCCGGACCTCATTGTTTAGAGACCATTTGAGCGAAGTATTGTCTTTTATTACATTAAGCATTCTGATTTCCTTGTTAATCGTTATTCTTTACAATTTTGTATTGGCAGCCAAAGTCTCCTTTCTTCCCTCAATAAAAGGTTTTGATGGCATGCTGTTATTAATTCTGTCGGGAGTAGTTATCGGATTTATTATTTTAACCTCTGTTTTTCCTGCCATTCTTGTTTCCCGCCAGAAATCACCTGTGATATACAAGGCTGATAAACAATCGTTACAAAAACAACCACGCATTATTAATATCCTGGTAACCGCGCAGTTTGCCGTTAGTGTGGCGCTTATCGCTGTTTCCACTTTGTTTTACAAACAAATTGATTTTCTTGAAAAACACAATCCAGGTTTTGCCAGAGTAGAACTGATAACTATCCCTCTAAACATGCATATTGGTCAGGGGATTTACAATGAAAATATGGATGTTTTTTGTGAAGAGGTAAAGAAACTGACAGGCGTAAAGAATATCACTTTTGCCTTTTCTTCTCCGTCTGATGTACAAACCTCTGCTGATAATTTTAGAGTTGATGGCATGCCGGCGGGAGAGACCGTAAACATGCAATGGAATTCGGTCTACTACGATTATTTCGAAACGCTTGGTGTAAATCTGGTTAAAGGGCGTGGTTTCAGCCGCGACTTTACAGGAGACATGGTTGATTACGATAATGGTAGAAAATGTGCTTATGTAATTAATCAGACAGCTGCAAAAGAAATGGGAATAGACGATCCTGTCGGGAAAACACTGCACGCATATGAGGAGGGTCCAATTGTTGGAATTGTTGAAGATTTCAATTTCAAGTCGTTGCACAGCAAAATTACGCCCATGTACTTCAATATAAACCCGGTTTATTTTAACGAAATTATTATTCGGACAAATTCCGGAGTGCCGGCAGTAACAGACCAAATAAAGTCAGTGTGGGATAAATTTGTACCTGAATATCCCTTCGAATTCAAATTTGTTGATGATCAACTTAACCAAATGTACGAATCCGAAAGTAAACTCACCACCAGTTTAAATGTTTTTGCCGGAATTGCCATTTTAATTGCCTGCATGGGATTGCTGGCTCTCACTATCTTATCGATGCAAAAACGCACCAAGGAAATCGGTATCCGAAAAGTAAACGGTGCCAAAGTATCCGAAATAGTAACCATGCTTAACAAAGACTTTGTAAAATGGGTGGTGGTTGCATTTCTTGTTGCAACTCCCGTTGCATACTATACGATGAATAAATGGCTGGAAAGTTTTGCTTATAAAACCAATATAAATTGGTGGATATTTGTCCTTGCCGGGTTGTTGGCACTGGGAATTGCTTTGTTGACGGTTTCATTCCAATCGTGGAAAGCCGCTACCAGAAACCCTGTTGAAGCGCTTCGATACGAGTAATGGGAGAGTGAATTAAATTAAACTAACCGTTTTTTCTGCCTGTTTCCAGTTTGGCAGTTACTTCGCGTATTACTCTGGAGTGAAGTTGTTCCTGATATTCTTCCATGAAATCTTCTACAGCTTGTTTATTTGTTTTGGAGAGTTCACGCAGAGCCCACGATAAGGCTTTTACTACCATGTCATCACGATCGGCAATTACTTTTTTACAAACCATTAGTGTTCTTTCCGGATCGCCGGTTCCACCTCTTGATTTAAGATTCAGAGGAACAGTACTAACTACAGCAACTCGTCTCAGCCAGCGATTTTCACTTTTCAGCCATTCCATTATTTGCTGGTTAGGTAATTTGCCTTCGCGCCAATGCCAGCCTGCTATCATTAAACTATAAGCATCAACCGAAGCCCAGTTGTCAAGAACACCTCCCAACTGAAGGATTTGATCGTAATCCAGGCTCTTCAAGGCTTTTTTATTTTTCCATAGTAACTCATACGCCAGTATCTGAGATTCGATTACTTTTTGCTGAACCAAACGAAGACATAAATTAATCCATTCTTCGGAGGTAAAATCGTATAAAATTTTAATCCATTTGTCCTCCACTGCTCTTAATTCTGCTGCACTAACATGCAAATGTTTCATTGAAGTGCGAAAACCCGGCACTCCCAAAGTGTTGTGTTTGATTGCTGAAACTTTTACAAGGTCTTCAAGAATCAAATTGGCTATTTCTGGAATGGTCATGGTTTGATTTCAACTTTGATAGTATAAAAATATAAAACATTAATGAGCTAATCAGAACGCATAAAATGATTCTTTAAGCCTTACTTGTATTCGTCGTTCTACACGAAATATGGCATTTGATTTGTTGTAACTAATTTATTAGTTATATTGTGTGATGTTTTAGTTGAATATATTCTTTTCTAAAAAATAAAACTCTGTACAAGCTTATTTACTAACAATCAAAGCCAAAACAATGAACTTTACCGATTTCAAAATTGCCTACCGAAATCTGCTCAAAAACAAGATTGAATCCCTGATTAGTATTCTTGGTTTGGGAATTGGTCTGGGGTGTATTATGATTCTGGGTGTTCTGTTTCTTCATGAATACTCGTTTGATAAATTTATTCCGGAATATAAAACAGCTTTTCGTGTGCAGGAGGGACCCCGATTGCAAATGCCATTTTTATTGGCGCCTTCAATAAAAAGCGAGATACCGGAAATAGAAGATTATTTTCGATACTATCAGGCGGGTAGAGCAGAGCTGAAAAACAGCCAGAACCGCATTGTGAGCGAAAATCTTTTTGCTTTTGCCGATGAAAATATGTTTGAACGCTTAGGCATGAAACTGAAATACGGAAAGGCAGCCGCTACGGTTTCTGAGGTAGCCATTTCTGAGAGTATGGCGCAAAAGTACTTTAATGCTGACCATGCTCTTGGTTCGCCGCTTCTTGTAAAATTGAAGGACAACTTTCTGACTTTAACCGTTTGTGGTATTTACAGGGATTTTCCAGGGAATTCATCACTTCATCCCGAATTTGTGGCCAACATAAAATTAACTCAGGAGGTACTTGGATTTTCCCGGCAGGTTATGTTGGGCGATTACGCAAGCGTTGAAAACGATTTGGATAACTGGGATAAATCTGACTTTTACACTTACGTATTTCTTAATCCAAAAGCCGACCCAAAAGTAGTAGGTGAAAAAATTAAAAATTTCATGCTGGCAAAAGATGCAGAGAAATATGCAGAGTCGGATTACAAACTCCAGGCTGTTGAAGATACTTACCTTCACTCGGCTGATTTGGTGGATTTATACTGCCGTCAGGGAAATTCAACTGAATTGAAATATTATGCCGGAATTGCACTTATTATTTTAGTGATTGCAATTGTTAATTACGTTTTCCTGACAAAGGCCGGAATAATGAGCCGGCTTACCGAAATAGGAACTAAAAAAGCTGTGGGTGCAGGAAATGGTACCATTCGAAAACAAGTGCTGCTGGAATCGAATATAACTTCATTACTGAGTATAGTTCCTGCTATAGTTATCATTATTGCCGGAGTTCCGTTTGTAAATTCCACACTTGGGAAAACTGTAGGTTCAGAGGTAATTGGAATGTGGCAAACCTGGGGTTTGTTGTTTGCGGTAGTCTTACTAACCGGAACTATTTCAGGACTCTTAATTGGTACCAGCATTTCCCGGACTTCAGCCATTAAACTATTATCAGGACAACTTAAAATCAGAAGAAAGAAATACAATCTGAACCATTCATTTTTGAGTTTTCATTTTGCTATTTTCATGGTATTGGTAGTAAGTATTCTAACTTTTAAGAAGCAAATTAACTTTGGTCTGAGTAATTTTACGGCCATCAATCCCCATAACATTATGGTTTGTGAACTCAATTCTCCTGAACTTCAGAAACAAATTAAGGTGTTGCAAAATGAACTGGAAAAAGACCCGAATGTGATCATGACCGCAGGTTCGTCTTTTATACCCCCGTTTAATAACTTTTTACCTATCAAATTACAAACCGGCGACGAAAGTATTCGATTCGACGGACTCATCATGGGGCAGGGAATGATCGAACTATTGGGAATGGAAATTATCGATGGCGAAAGTTTTGGCGAATATGATCCTGAGAACAGGGTGAATTTTGTATTGAATGAATCGGCAGCCCTGAAATACAATATTAAAGCAGGCGACCAGCTAAACGGTGCAAACATTCGCGGAATTGTTAAGGATTTCAGTGCCCATTCAATTCACTCGCTTATACAACCTATGGCAATTTTGCAACAGAACCCCGAGAAGATGCGGCTTTTAGCCATAAAAACAAACGGATTAAATGATAATGCGATTAAAACACGACTCGAAAATTTAATGGCCGAAATCTCTCCTGAATCCATTCCTGAAATTAAATATTTAACTGATCAGATTGGACAATTCTACAGTCGTGAACAGAATCAGGCAAAACTGATAACGGCTTTCTCGCTGCTGGCAGTTTCCCTGGCAGTAATGGGATTATTTGGAATTGTATTGATCACTATTTCAAGGCGAACCAAAGAAATTGGAATTCGGAAAGTAAACGGAGCCCGGGCAACCGAAGTGGTTGAAATGCTAAATAAAGATTTTCTGAAATGGGTGTTGGTAGCGTTTGCGATAGCCACGCCGGTTTCTTATTATGTGATGAATAAATGGCTGGGTAATTTTGCCTACAAAACCAGTTTAAGCTGGTGGATATTTATGTTTGCCGGAATACTTGCTCTGGGAATTGCCATGCTGACCGTTTCTTTTCAATCGTGGAGAGCAGCAACCAGAAATCCGGTTGAGGCACTGAGGTATGAATAAATGTTGGCAATATTTTTGTTGTACATAATTTTATGAAAACAGCAAATCATGCTGACCTAAAACCTTAACAATGAAAAGAATACTTCCATTCTGTTTGATTCTTTTTTTATTTATTTCCTGCCATCAAAATAAACTTAAGACTGATGAGAAGAAACTGGCTGAACAGATAAATGCAGAAGAAATGGATGAGTCGGAGACTCAGAATGACTCTGATATAAGTATCCGGGATTCTGCTTTTATGGGCATTCGGTTTCAGGAAGATAGGTTGGTTGATCCTAAAAATCCACCCCGGGTTATCGATATTGAAGGAAGCCTTGATAAGGTTGTGGACATTTCTCTGTCTGAAGTAGCTTCAAAAATCAGATACATTAGAATGGAAGCTGTACCTGATTCCACGCTTCCTCGAAATCTTGAGTACAAGTATTCTTTAATGGATAATTATATTGTTGCGACAAATTTGTACGGGATTCATCTTTATAATACGGAAGGCAAATTTATAAGAACAATCATTAAAAATGATTTAACAGGTATTACTTACGACGAAAAAACAAAGTTTATTTTAATTCGCGATGATCATACAAAAATAGGCGCTGGTACTTCTGTTTGGGAGCAGGGAGATAACTTATTTTATGAATACACGAATAGTATTACAGGTGAAGATTATATTATGCAATATGATTGTTCCCAAAATCAAACACTGACCAATCCAGGTTTTGATCCTGAAAATCCAAATAAACTAATTGGGTTAGGAAATATTTTCATCAAGTTGAGTAATAAGAATACGGCAAAACAAAAAGGTCGGGGAATGTGGGGTACTGATCCCGCTTCATTTTATGGCGAGATGAATATTTATTCTTTTGATAGCGGCACATATATTAAGAAGTTACATGGGCATGATATGATGGCGGCATTTAATTCTCGTGGAGATACTCTAACTACTTTTACTAAAATTGAAAGAGTGGATAATTATGCTAAGTCTGTTGCCCGGGGAACTGATTATGGCACTCAGTACGAGAAAAACGGAAATCTCTTTTTCAGGACAGATTTTAATGATACTGTTTTTCAGATTATTCCTCCCAACCGCTTATTGCCAAGGTATGTTCTGAATCTTGGAAAATACAAAACCAGTATGCTGGAAGGAATGGACCCTGGTATTAGTCTGGAAGGAAAAATTATCCCGATGGATTGGGCAGAAACCAATAATTATATCTTCCTTACTTTTTCAAAAGATAGTTACGATTGCCCAAGAAACAGAAAGGATAAAAGTGTAAAAATCTATCACGCTCTTTATTCAAAACAACAAGGTCAGTTATCGATAATAAAAAGTGATCCAACTGATTATACGCCGAACATCCTTAAAAACGACATTGACGGCGGATTCCCGGTATGGCCCCAAAACTATATGACTGGTAAAAACGGCGAAATCCTGGTATCTCTAAAAGGGAAAGAACTAAAGTCACATGTTTTAAGTTCCCGGTTTAAAAATTCTTCTGCTACATCCGACAAAAGAAATAAGCTTTTGGAATTTGCAAACTCGGTAAATATAGAAGACGACATTTTAATGATTGTTGAATAATTGAGAAATGAAATCACTTCTAAAAATTTTATCCCGAAAGCTCAAAGCAAGGCCCGTTTTCTCTTTTGTAACCATCTTTGGTTTTACGGTTGGAATTGCATCCAGTTTGTTGATTTATTTGTGGGTGTACAATGAATTGAGTTACGAGAAGTTTCATCAGGACTATCAACGCGTTTATCGTGTTCTTACACTTGCAAAGCAAGGCGATGAGATTATGAAATCGGCAAGCAGCTATTCCCCACTTGCAAGTACATTGAAAAACGATTACCCGCAGGTTGAAACGGCGACCTATATTAGTTTTAATTCAGAAGACTCGCCGTTACAGATTTCAGATGACAGCGAAAAAATGGATGGCCGGGGATGTTGGCTTAACGATCACTTTTTTAATGTTTTCGAAGGATTTACTTTTAAAGAAGGTTCTTCCGAAACTGCGCTTTCCAATCCCTCTGGTATCATTCTGAATGCGGATATGGCGTATAAATTGTTTGGCGATAAACCCGCATTGGGTAAATCAATTATCATCAACAAATATTTTAGGGAGGAATTCACAGTTTCGGCGGTGATTGAGTTTCCTTCACAAAGTCATATCCGTTTTGATTATGCCATTTCAGAGAAAAACAGTCAGGTTGCAGCATTCACAAGAAGTTGGTCAAAAAGTAGTTATGTTCATGTATATTTTAAACTGAAGAAAGGCGCTGAAACTGATGGCGAATTTTTGACCCGGATTACGGACCACCTCAGCAGATATACCAGCTTTACTGATAAGCTGATGTTTCAGCCTATTGCTGATATTCATCTTTATTCCGATTACAATACCAGTTTGGATAAAAATATTGGAAGTTATATTTACGTTTGGATTTTCTCAGGACTGGCGCTTTTGATCGTTTTAATGGCTTCGTTGAATTTTTCTATTCTTTCGGTTGCCCGGGCTTCAGAACGTCTGACAGAAATTGGTGTAAAAAAAGTAAATGGGGCCAGTCGTTTCCAAATTGCCAGCCAGTTTTTAAACGAATCGCTGCTTCAAACGTTTTTCTCAATGGTTTTGGCCATACTTTTGGTTTGGCTTACGTTGCCATTATTTAACCATCTTTCGGGGCAACAACTTCATTTGCACTTGTCTCTCAAACTTCTGTTTAATTTAATGATCCTCACCCTTTTTGTAGGACTGGCAGCCGGAATCTATCCTGCCTGGTATCTGTCGTCGTTAACACCAGCCGGAATTATTAAAGATAAATCGCCGGTAGGTTCGGGAGCCAGAATGATAAGATTGCTGCCGTTTGTACAGTTTGTAATTGCCATATTTTTTGTGGTAACTACCACTGTCTTTATCAAGCAAATGAATTACATCCGGAATAAGGATTTAGGTTTTAATGATAAAAATATTGTTGTCGTTCCAACGGGTTTGTGGTACGATAACCGGGCATTTAAAGATGAATTGCTAAAAAATCCCAACATTCTGAGTGTATCGTCAAGTGTTTATGCGCCGGTTGATTTTGGCTGGAAAACAAATATTCCGTTTTCGCGTGGTAATGGCAGCGACAGTTTGCAGGCATCCATGTTTTGGGCTGATGAGGATTTTGCTGCAACATACAATATAGAAGTTGTGAAAGGGCGGTTTTTGCAAATGAATTATAACGATTACTGGAAAGAATTAAAAGGAAAGGGAAAAATGGATGATAAAACCCGGATCTCTCTGCCGGTTGTTATTAATGAAACCGCTAAAAAGAAACTTGGATTTGAAAACCCGATTGGACAAAGACTCGGTGATTTCGTGATTGTGGGCGTGGTAAAAGATTTTCATTACCGGCCTTTACGTTACCCAATCGAACCTTTGATTCTTACGAATGATCCTCAGAATATAATGTCAGCAAATATTCGAATTTCTCCCGAAAACAAAATGGCAACTTTGAAATATATTGGAGATACGTATCGGAAATACAGGGACAACAGAACTTTTTCTTATCAGTTTTTCGACGATTTGTTGAACGATAAGTACAGTTCCGAGATTCATTTACGAAACCTGACCTTTTTGTTCGCAACCCTGGCGATAATCATTGCTATACTAGGGATCTTGGGTATGTCGGTATTTTCGACGGTAAAAAGAACCAAAGAAATTGGTATAAGAAAAGTAAACGGAGCGACACTTGTTGAAGTTCTGGTTTTATTAAACAAAGATTTTATGAAATGGGTGGTCATCTCTTTTCTGGTTGCAACTCCTGCAGCCTGGTACGCAGCAAATCGCTGGCTAGGTAATTTTGCCTATAAAACCAGCTTGAGCTGGTGGATATTTGCACTTGCAGGAGTATTGGCTTTGGGAATTGCAATTTTTACAGTATCGTTTCAATCGTGGAAAGCTGCGACACGGAACCCGGTAGAAAGTTTGAGATATGAATAAGAAATCATGGCTTTCAAAAGATTCTGCCTGTTAAATAAAACATAATTGAACTTATTATCTTTATGAAATGAGACTAAAATCAATACTTAGAAGCCTTTACCGGTATCGTTTAAATTCTTCAATAATTATTGTAAGTCTGGCCATTGGAATTGCCTGTATGAACCTGATTACGATTTTTATCACACGCGAATACAATGCCGATGGGTTTCAGAAAAACAAAAAACGGATGTATGCTTTACAGGCCGATGACCCGTTTGCAAAAGGCCAAAAGATGTATTATATCTGATATGGAGCAGCAGAATACATGAAAGATAATTTTTCAGAAGTTGAAGATTATTGCCGGATTTTAAATGCAAGCCCATCAAAAGTACGCGTAAATAACCAGGATTATTTTGATGATAAGTTAACCATTGCGGTTTCTTCCAATTTCTTTACGCTTTTCTCGTATCCGCTTGTTGCAGGTTCGCCTGAGCATGCCTTGGAGACTCAGAATGATGTTGTGATTTCTGAAAAACTGGCTTCAAAATATTTTGGTGCAGCAAACGCGTTGGGGCAAAAAATAGAATTTCCCAGCGGGGACAAAATGACAGAAATGTATGTGAGCGGTGTATTTAAAAAGCCAGACGAAAGTACTCAACTGGATTTTGATATGGTGAAGCTTATTGGTGAAGACAATTCACGTTGTTATCTTCTCTTATCAGGAAATGCAGACCCTGTTCAACTCGAGGAAAAGTTTGCACAACATAAAGAAGATATCCCGATTATTCATGATGGCACTCCCGG
>Ga0116152_10001783_pt1 | contig 17630 bp, 14 predicted proteins | sample AD_UKC119_MetaG_FD_89894 | JGI IMG/M metagenome (GOLD analysis project Ga0116152, IMG submission 89894) | Active sludge microbial communities of municipal wastewater-treating anaerobic digesters from Hong Kong - AD_UKC119_MetaG | ecosystem: Engineered > Bioreactor > Anaerobic > Digestate... | reverse complement strand
GTTGTGCCGGGGAGCATCGCCGTGCGAAGGCCCTTCCTGGAGGGTTTCCGCCAGCACTGCGGCCAGCGCATCGTCGATCCTCCACAATCCGTGGCGATGTGTGTCGTACCAGAAGCTGCTGTCTCCCAATAGGATAACCGTGCCCAGCGGCTCCCGTGGAAAATAATCGAACTTTTTTGATGTCCTCGGCAACCGGTGACCCACTCATGCATTGTACGTATACCGGAGATGGCAGGGCCTTGGCCGGGCGTCGACCGACCAAGCCGGGTAACCTGCACATAATGCGACTCGAATCTCTGGGCAGTATGACACAACCACGATCCTACGCCCATCCATCTTGGGGGCCTTCGGGGATCGCGGACGAGTGAGGGAGATCCGCCGGGAAATCGGTGGGGGACACATCGTCCGCGAGACCCGAAGGGTAGGAAGCGGCAGGCCGCCAGGCTTGCCGCTTCTGTTTTCACCCTGACTTTGATCCGCGTTTGCAATCCGGGCCGATTCGCCATAGAATTGGTCCGGTTTGGGACGACGTGGAGGAGCCCGCCCCGTGATCACCTTGTCCGACAATGCCCTGGCCGAGATCCGCCGCCGGCTTGCCGCGTCCGGCGGCCCGGTGTCCGTGCGCGTGGCCACCAAGGCCGGTGGCTGCGCCGGGACCAAGTACGTGATCGAGGTGGGGGTGCAGCCGCGCGAGGGCGACGTGGTGGGTGACCAGGGCGGCCTGACCGTGGCCTGCGACCCGGGGTCCCTGCCGCTGATCGACGGCCTGGCCATCGATTGGGTGGACGCCCTGATGGGCGCGGGCTGGCGCTTCGCCAATCCCAACGCCGGCAGCACCTGCGGGTGCGGCGAGTCGTTCCGCCCGCTGCTGGGACTGGAAGTGCTCTAGTTCCGAACGGCGACACGGTTTACGCCCGGATCCGATCCGGTTTTTTCGTTGTCAACCGGGGTGCGGGCCCCTAGTATCCGTTCCCGGACCGAGATTTCGCCTGGATCCGCCGGCGCCGCACCGCGCTGCGGGTGCAGGTCCGCCGTTTTCTGCTGCCGAAGGGGGAGAGTCGCTTGACTCCCGATCGCAACGACCTCGAGCAGGGGCCCGGCCGCGGCGCCACCGAAACCGACAAGTTCGTCTTCCCCAAGTGGACCAATGGATTGCGTGAGGCCTCGGCGGTCATGGCGATCGGCGGGCTGCTGTATGCGGTGGTGCTGGTCACCGGCGTGTTCTCGCCGAAGAACAGCGCCGTCGGCTACGCGCCCGAGCAGCCGGTGCCCTACAGCCACGCCATGCACGCCGGGAAGATGGCCATCGACTGCCGCTACTGCCACACCACCGTGGAGACGACGGCCAAGGCCAACATCCCGCCCACGGCCACGTGCATGAACTGCCACGCCACGGTGCGCACCGAGAGCCCCAAGCTCGAGCTCGTGCGCAAGAGCGCCGAGTCGGGCGAGGCGGTCAAGTGGGTTCGCATCCACGATCTTCCCGACTTCGTGTACTTCAACCACGCGGGGCACATCCAGTCCGGCGTGGGCTGCATCAGCTGCCACGGCCGCGTCGACCGCATGGAGGTCGTCGAGCAGGTGGCGCCCCTGAACATGGGCTGGTGCCTGGAGTGCCACCGCGATCCGGCGCCCAACATCCGCCCCGTCGAGTTCGTCACCGACATGGAGTGGAAGCCCGAGGGCGACCCGCGCGAACTGGGCGCTAGGCTGATGGCCGAACGGGGCATCGCCCCCTCCACCGACTGCGCGACCTGCCACCGCTAGGAAGGGACCGAGCATGGCCGAGATCAATCACGACCCGGGCCGGGGCCAGGACTACTGGCGCAGCCTGCAGCAGCTGGCGGACACCGACGAGTTCCGGCAGCAGCTGGACAACGAGTTCCCCGGCGGCATCGACGCCCCCGGCGGGCTGAGCCGGCGCCGCTTCCTGCAGATCATGTCCGCGTCCATCGCCATGACCAGCCTGGCGGGCTGCCGCTGGCCGGTCGAGCGCATCGTGCCGTTCGCCAAGCGCCCGGAGGGCTACCAGCCCGGCACGCCCATGCAGTTCGCCACCACCTTCGAGCTGGGCCCGGTGGCCCACCCGGTGCTGGCCACCAGCTACGACGGCCGTCCCATCAAGATCGACGGCAACCCGGGCCACGCGCTCAGCGGCGGCGCCACCAGCGCCTTCGCCCAGGCCAGCGTGCTCGACCTCTACGATCCGGACCGCAGCCGCCGCGTGCTGTCGCGCCGCGGCCGCAGCACCACCGAGACCGACTGGGCCACCTTCACCGCCTGGGCCGGCCCGCACTTCGCCGGGCTGCGCGGCGGCGGCAGGGGCGTGGCCATCCTGACCGGCGCCACCAGCTCGCCCTCGGCGCGCGGGCTGCTCGAGGCCGCCGCCAGGGCGTTCCCCGGCGGCAAGGTCTACCTGTGGGAGCCGGTGTGCCGGCAGAACGAGATCCTGGGCGTGAAGGAGGCCTTCGGCACGCCGGGCCTGCCGCAGCTCGACGTCGAGCGCGCCGCGGTCATCGTCGACTTCGATGCCAACCTGATGCTCGACCATGCCACCGCCCTGCGCAACAGCCGCCAGTTCGCCAAGGGCCGCAAGCCCGAGCACGGCGCCATGAACCGGCTGTACTGCTGGGAGAACGGCTTCTCCATCACCGGCGGCATGGCCGACCACCGCTTCCCCGTCGCCGCGCGCGACGTGGGCGCGGCCGTGTGGGCCCTGGCGGCCGAGCTGGTGCTGGGCGAGGGGCTGCCCCTGCCCGTGGGCGCGGGCGTCAGCCGCGGCGAGCTGTCGGCCTGGCGCGGCCATGCCGCGGGCGGCGCCCACATCGCGGCCGTGGCGCGCGACCTGATGGCCAACCGCGGCAAGAGCCTGCTGGTGGCCGGCCTGCGCCAGCCCGCGGGCGTGCACGCCCTGGTGCATACGCTGAACACGGCCCTGGGCAACGTGGGCCAGACCATCACCTTCCTGCCCTTCGCGGCGCCGGCCTTTGGCACCGTGGAGGAGCTGGCCGCCGACCTGGACGCCGGCCGCATCGACACCGTCGTGGTGCTCGACGGCAATCCTGTAGTCACCGCCCCGGCCGACCTGGACCTCGGGGCGAAGCTGGCCAAGGCGCCCAACCGCATCCACCTGGGCGACAAGGACGACGCCACCGCCAGGCTGTGCACCTGGCACCTGCCCAAGGCCCACTACCTCGAGTCGTGGGGCGACGCGATGGCCTGGGACGGCGCCTACCTCGCCGTGCAGCCGCTCATCGCCCCGCTGTACGACGGGCACACGGCCACCGAGCTGTTGAGCGTCATGGTGGATGCCGAGCCGCGCAGCGCCTGGCAGATCGCCCGCGACACCTTCGCGGTGCTGGGCGGCGGCAGTGCGCCCGCGCCGGCCGAGGGCGCCGACCGCGCCTTCGAGAAGCGCTGGAACGCCTTCATCCACGACGGCGTGCTGGCCGGCAGCGCGCAGGAGCGGGGCCAGGCCCTGGCCCTGGCCGGCGCGGCCATCAAGGCCCCGGCCCCGGGCAAGCCCCTGGGCGCGGACAACCTCGAGATCTGCTTCGCCCACGACCCGAGCGTGTGGGACGGCCGCTTCGCCGACAACGCGTGGCTGCAGGAGATGCCGGACTTCATGTCCAAGCTCACCTGGGACAACGCGGCGCTGGTCAGCCCGGCCACGGCCGCGGCCCTGGGCGTGCGCCACGGCGACGTGGTGACGCTGAGCCTGGGCGGCCGCACCGTCGACGCGCCCGTGTACGTGCAGCCGGGCCAGGCCCGCTGGTCGGTCACCGTGAACCTGGGCTACGGCCGCACCGACTGCGGCCGCGTGGGCCTGGGCGCCGGCTTCGACGCCTACCGCCTGCGCACCTTCGCCGCCCGCGACTTCGCCGACGGGCTGACGATCGCGCGCACCGGCCGCACCTACCAGCTGGCCACCACGCAGGATCATCACGCCATCGACACGCGCGGCGCCGCCGAGATCCAGGACCGCGCGCCGCGCCTGGTGCGCGAGGGCACGCTGGCCGACTACGAGGCCGACGGCCACTTCGTCGACCACCTGGGCATCCACCATCCGCCGCTGGTCTCCCTCTGGAAGGAGAAGGAGTACGACGGCTACAAGTGGGGCATGTCGGTCGACCTGAACGCCTGCAACGGCTGCAACGCCTGCCTCATCGGTTGCCAGAGCGAGAACAACATCCCCGTCGTCGGCAAGGACGAGGTGTCGCGCGGCCGCGAGATGGCCTGGATCCGGCTGGACCGCTACTTCCTGGGCGATCCCGAAGAGCCGACGGTCACGCCGCAGCCCGTGGGCTGCGTGCACTGCGAGCTCGCGCCCTGCGAGCAGGTGTGCCCGGTGGCCGCCACCATGCACACCGACGAGGGCCTGAACGCGATGGTGTACAACCGCTGCGTCGGCACGCGCTACTGCTCGAACAACTGCCCCTACAAGGTGCGGCGGTTCAACTGGTTCAACAACTTCGAGGACCTCACGGCCACCCAGCGCCTGGTCCTGAACCCGGACGTGACGGTGCGCGCGCGCGGCGTCATGGAGAAGTGCACCTACTGCGTGCAGCGCATCGAGAAGGCGCGCGTCGCGGCGCGGGTCAAGGGCCGGAAGATCATGGACGGCGACATCACGCCGGCCTGCGCCCAGACCTGCCCGACCGACGCCATCGTCTTCGGCGACCTGAACGATCCGGGAAGCCGCGTCAGCAAGCTGCGCGAGGACAGCCGCGCGTACGACCTGCTGGGATTCCTGAACATCAAGCCGCGCACCTTCTACATGGCGCGCCTGCGCAATCCGAACCCGGAGATCGCGCCGGCCCGCATGAACGACGGCGGCCATGGCGGCGGCCACGGCGGTGGTCATGAAGGCGGCCATGAAGCCCCGGCGGCCGGCGGCCACGAGGAAGCGGCCGGTCACGGCCAGGCGGCGCACTAGAACGGAACGAACGTCCCCGGAACCGCCCACACACGGAACTGGAGAGCCTGAATGATGAAATCGTCGGTCACCGACCCCCTGGACAACACGCTGGACGACCCGACGCGGCCGGCCGAACTGGTCCTGGGGAACAACAACTTCACGACGCTGACCGAGAAGGTCTCGGACATCGTGCTGGAGCGCAAGACGCCCCTGGCGTGGTACGTGGCCATCACGTTCACCGCCGGCCTGACGGGCGTGCTCTTCCTGATGATCGCGTACCTGTTCGTCACGGGCGTCGGCGTCTGGGGCCTGAACAACCCGGTGGGCTGGGGCTGGGCCATCGTGAACTTCGTGTTCTGGGTCGGCATCGGCCACGCGGGCACGCTGATCTCGGCCATCCTGTTCCTGCTGCGGCAGAAGTGGCGCACCTCCATCAACCGCTTCGCCGAGGCCATGACCATCTTCGCCGTGGTCTGCGCCGGCATCTTCCCGGGCATCCATGTGGGCCGCGTGTGGGTGGTCTACTGGCTGTTCCCGCTGCCGAACTACCAGGCCATGTGGCCGAACTTCCGCAGTCCGCTGCTGTGGGACGTGTTCGCCGTCGGCACCTACGCCACCGTGTCGCTGCTGTTCTGGTACACGGGCATGGTGCCCGACCTGGCCACGCTGCGCGACCGCGCCCGCGGCCGCCTGCAGCAGATCGTCTACGGCGTCCTGGCCATCGGCTGGCGGGGCAGCCACCGCCACTGGCACCGCTACGAGAAGGCCTACCTGATCCTCGCGGGCCTGGCCACGCCGCTGGTGCTGTCGGTGCACTCGGTCGTGTCGTTCGACTTCGCCACCAGCCAGCTGCCCGGCTGGCACACCACGATCTTCCCGCCCTACTTCGTGGCGGGCGCCGTGTTCTCGGGCTTCGCCATGGTGGGCACCCTGCTCATCCCGGCGCGGCAGTGGTTCGGGCTCAAGGAGTTCATCACGCTCCACCACCTCGAGAACATGAACAAGATCATCCTGGCGACGGGCTCGATGGTCGGCTTCGCCTACGCCACCGAGTTCTTCATCGCCTGGTACGGCGGCAACCCGAACGAGAGCTTCGCGTTCGTCAACCGCGCCTTCGGCCCCTACGCCTGGGCCTACTGGATCATGGTCAGCTGCAACGTGATCACGCCGCAGCTGTTCTGGTCCAAGAGGATCCGCACCTCGATCCCCATCATGTGGATCATGTACATCTTCGTGAACATCGGCATGTGGTTCGAGCGCTTCGTGATCACGGTCACCTCGCTGTCGCGCGACTTCCTGCCGTCGAGCTGGGCCTACTACCGGCCCACGCCCGTGGACATCCTGACCTTCCTGGGCAGCTTCGGCCTGTTCTTCACGCTGGTGCTGCTGTTCATCCGCTTCCTGCCGATGGTGGCCATGGCCGAGGTCAAGACGGTCATGACGATCGCCGACGCCCACGGCGGCGCCCGGCGCTCGGTCGGCGACTACCACGGCGAGATCCCCCAGCACGTGCGCCACAAGGACACGGAAGGAGGGAGCCGCTGATGGCCGCCACCAACGCCGCCGGCCGGCTCTACGGCCTGCTCACCGAGTTCGAGAGCCCGTCGGCCCTGGTCGCGGGCGTCGAGAAGGTGCGCGACGCGGGTTTCAAGCACTGGGACGTGCACACGCCGTTCCCCATCCACGGCATGGACGACGCCATGGGCATCCGCGGCACGAAGCTGCCGTTCATCATCCTGGGCGGCGGCCTGACGGGCCTGGGCCTGGCCACGCTCATGCAGTGGTGGATGAACGCCGTGGACTACCCGTTCCAGATCTCGGGCAAGCCGCTGTTCGGCCTGCCGGCGAACATCCCCATCATGTTCGAGCTGACGGTGCTGTTCAGCGCTTTCGCCACGTTCTTCGGCATGTGGGGCCTGAACGGGATGCCGCGCCTGTACCATCCGCTGTTCACGAACCGGAGGTTCCGGCGAGCCACCCAGGACCGGTTCTTCATCGTCATCGAGGCCCGTGATCCCAAGTTCGACGCAGAGCGCACCCGTGCGTTCCTGGCCTCGCTGGGCGGCATCGTGGTCGAGGACGTCAACGAAAGCACGGAGGGCTGAGCGATGCCCCGCTGGATCCTTTACCTGCTGCTCGTGGTCGTCGCGCTCACGCTCATTCCCATGGGCCTGATCTACCGGTCGAGCCACGCCGCGAAGCACCGTCCGCGCATCCAGGTCGTCTACGACATGGACCAGCAGTCCTACTACAAGAACCAGGCGGAGAACCCGTTCTTCGGCGACGACCGGGCCTCGCGGCAGCATCCGCACGGCACCGTGGCCCGCGGGCAGTACTCGGACGACGAGGCCTTCTGGCACGGCACCGCCGGCGCCGACACGGTCTTCGTCGACGCGTTCCCGATGCCGGTGACCGAGGCGATGGTGGCGCGCGGCCGCGACCGCTTCAACATCTACTGCGCGCCCTGCCACGGGCAGTCGGGCAACGGCGACGGGCTGGTCAACCGCCGCGCGCAGGCGCTGGCCGAGGGCACCTGGACGCCGCCGACCAACCTCACCACCGCGGCCATCGCCGAGCGGCCGGTGGGGCACATCTTCAACACGATCACCCACGGCATCCGCAAGATGCCGGCCTACGGGCCGCAGATCGAGCCCGCCGACCGGTGGGCGATCGTGGCCTGGGTGCGGGCGCTGCAGCTGTCCCGCAACGCGACCATCGACGACGTCCCCGCGGACGTCCGGGCGACGCTGCAGTAGCGCGCCCCACGGGAAACGGCGCCGGCCCCGGGGGCCGGCCGAGCACGGAGAGTAGGCTTTGGCTCATCACCACGTTCCCAGCCTGTCGGACACGAAGACGACCCTGGACGGCCTGGGCGGCCGCGTCTTTGCGGTCAGCGCCGCGGTCGGCCTGATCGGCCTGGCGGCCACCGTCGGCCTGGGCGCCGCCGAGGGCGACGGCATGCGGCACTTCGGCTATTCGTACCTGGTGAACTACGCCTTCTTCCTGGCCATCAGCCTGGGGGCGCTGTTCTTCGTGCCCATCCAGTACGTGACCAGGGCGAGCTGGAGCATCGTCGTCCGGCGCATGGCCGAGACGATGGCCGCGGCGCTGCCGGTCATGGCCGTGCTGGCGGTGCCCGTCATCCTGATGGCCTCGAAGGTGTACAGCTGGGCCGGGCCCGAGGCCGTGGGCAACCCGCTGCTGGCCCACAAGGCGGCCTACCTCAGCCCGCGCTGGTTCACCATCCGCTGGGTCATCTACTTCGTGCTGTGGACCTGGATGGCGCACCGGTTCTGGCGCAACTCGCTGGCGCAGGACGCCAGCGGCGACCTGGGCATCACCCGGAAGCTCGAGAACTTCCGCGGCTTCTCGCTGATGGTCTACGCCCTGTCGGTGGCCGCCGCGGCCTTCGACCTGCTGATGAGCGTGGACGCCGTGTGGTTCAGCACCATCTTCGGCGTGTACTACTTCGCCGGCGGCCTGGTCACCTTCTACGCGGTGCTGACGCTGGTCACCATGGGCCTGCAGAACACCGGCCGGCTGACCCGCATCATCAGCCCCGAGCACTTCCACGACTACGGCAAGCTGATGTTCGCCTTCACGTTCTTCTGGGGCTACATCGCCTTCAGCCAGTACATGCTGTACTGGTACGCGAACATCCCCGAGGAGACCGCCTGGTACCTGCTGCGCAGCCAGAACGGCTGGGGCAAGCTGGGCCTGGCGATCCTGTTCGTGGCGTTCGTGCTGCCGTTCGCGGGCCTGGTCTCGCGCTACGCCAAGCGGCAGCGCAAGATGATGGCCTTCTGGGCCTTCTGGATCATCGGCGCCCAGTGGCTGAACCTCTACTGGGTCGTCATGCCCGAGTTCAGCGAGCACTTCGTCTTCGCCCCCATGGACGTGACCGCGTTCGTGGGGATCGGCGGCGTCTGGTTCGCCGCGGTCACGCGCCTGGCGATGGGCCGGTCGCTGGTCCCGCTGAAGGATCCCCGCCTGGCCGACTCGCTGCGGTTCGAGAACGCCTAGCCCGGGGCCCGAGACAGGAGAAGACACATGGCTGCGGCCGAGAAGAAGACCGGATTCAACACCTTCGCGGTGGCGGCGAGCGCGATCGCCGTGCTCGTGGTGGTCTGGGTGTTCGCCCTGTTCATGCAGGGCGGGTTCCTGGCCGCGCGCAACCTCGAGGTGCAGAGCAAGGTGATGGCCCCCGTCGACCAGGACGTCGCCGACTTCAAGGGCGAGCAGCGGGCGCTGCTGGGCGAGGGCTATCGCTGGATCGACAAGGAACAGGGCGTCGTGGGCCTGCCCGTCGAGCGGGCGGCCGACCTGGTCGTCGAGCGCAACGGCGGCCGGTAGGCCGGCGACGGGAGTGGCCGTGACGGGCATCGCAAGCGCACTGACCCAACTGTTGAGGAGTGTTCCCGTGGACGTAGGCAGTCTCACCGGACGTGTCCCGCTTTCCGCCATGCTGCCGGGAGCGGTCCCGACCGCGACCATGGGCAGCGGCACCTGGCTGCCCCAAGCCGCCGCGAGCGGCGCGCCGGCCGTCGACAAGCCGTTCCTGGGCCTGTACATGGCCGGGGCGCTGATCGTCGTGCTGGTGACGGGCCTGGTCCTGACCTGGGTGCTGACCTTCCGCCGCGGCGACGCGGGGGCGCGGGGCGAGCCGGTCGGCCGGCCCAACCCGGCGCTGCTGGGCGCCTGGGTGCTGGCCGCCCTGGGCCTGGCCGTGTGGGCCTTCGCCTCGGGCTTTGGCGGCTTCCTCGACCGCTCGGTGGCGCCCTACGGCGCCTACGACATCGCCGTGAACGCCAAGCAGTGGCAGTGGTCCTTCACCTATCCCAACGGCTGGACTGCCGACACGCTGCACGTGCCCACCGGCCGCCCGGTGCGGCTGACCCTCAACAGCGAAGACGTGATCCACGGCCTGTCCATCCCCGCCCTGCGGGTCAGCCAGGCGGTGCTGCCGGGCCAGCCGGCCCAGGCCTGGTTCGAGGCCTCGGACAGCGGCACCTTCGACCTGGGCAGCGACATCTACAGCGGCGACGGCTACAGCACCATGCGCTCGGCGCTGGTGGCGCAGAGCCCGACCGAGTTCGACGCCTGGCTCACCCGCGTCAGCGACATCTTCGAGGGCCGGACCATGGAGCAGGTGGGCGAGCTGCTGTACAACCGCAAGGGCTGCGTGGCCTGCCACTCGCTCGACGGTTCGAAGCGCGTCGGCCCCTCGTTCAAGGACGTCTACGGCTTCGAGTTCGACACCCGCGAGGGCGTGCGCATCACGGCCGACGACGCCTACATCAAGCAGTCGATCCTCGACCCGAACGTGTCGGTCATCGCCGGCTACGAGCCCGTCATGACCCCGTTCGCCGGCCAGATCACCGATCGCGAGATCGAAGCCATCACTGCCTGGCTGAAGACGCTGTCCAGCCGCGGCGGCACCGCGGCCGCGGCTGCCGACTCGACCGTCGGCGCGGACGCCGGCCAGAAGAAGGAGACGGAATGAGCGGCGGCAGCGGCGCCCTGAACACGGGCTACCTCGGCGGCGGCGACGGACTCGGCGGCTGGCTGGGCACGCGCGACCACAAGCGGATCGCGGTCATGTTCCTGGTCTGGAGCCTGGGCGTGTTCCTGCTGGGGCTGATCTACGCGCTGATCATGAAGCTGCGCGCCCAGAGCGGCATCATCGACACGCACACCTACCACCAGATGCTGACGCAGCACGGCGTGCTGATGGTGTTCCTGTTCGTGGTGCCGGCGATCCCGTCGATCCTGGGCCACTTCGTGCTGCCCCTGCAGCTGGGCGCGCGGAACATGGCGCTGCCGGGCTTCTCGGCCTGGAGCTTCCGCTTCTACGCGCTGGGCACGCTGCTCTTCCTGGTGTCCCTGTTCGCCGGGCCGACGGCCACGGGCTGGACCTTCCTGACGCCGTTCTCCCTCGGTGGCACCGGCGCCTTCATGGTGATGGCCGTCGGCCTGTGCCTGTCGGCCCTCGGCTGGCTGACCACGGGCGTGAACATCGTCGTGACGGTCCACACGCGCCGCGAGGCGGGCATGGGCTTCTTCGCCATGCCGCTGTTCAGCTGGGGCGTGTACCTGGCGGGCTACCTGCTGGCGGTGGTCGGTTCGCTGTTCGCCATCATCATCATCTACCTGGGCCTGTCGCGGGCCTTCGCCGGCGGCATCTTCGGCCCGGGCAGCGACCCGCTGCTGTGGCAGAACTACTTCTGGTTCGTCACGACGCCCGCCGCCTACTTCGCGCTGCTGCCGGCCGTCGGCGTGATCAGCGACATCGTCGCGGGCATCGCGCGCCGCGGCGGCTTCGTGGGCTACCGCCTGACGGTGGGCTCGATGATCGCGCTGCTGGCCCTGAGCTTCACCACCTGGGGCCTGCGCATGCTGGGCACCGGCCTGGGCGACGGGAACGCGGTGGTGTTCGCGGCGCTGAACCTGGCCACGGTCGTCCCGGTCGCCATCATCGTCTACTGCTGGCTGGCCACGCTGCACAGGGGCGCCGTCCTGTGCGTCGCGCCCACGACCTTCGTGGCGGCCTTCGTGCTGCAGGCGGGGATCGGCGCGATGATGGGCCTGGTGCTGGCCTCGCTGTCGGTGGGCCGCTACCTGGCCAACACCCTGTTCGTCACCGCCCAGTCGCACTACCTGATGATGGGCGGCGTCATGACGGCGCTGCTGGCGGGCCTGCACTGGTGGTGGCCGAAGCTGACGGGCCGCATGTTCCGCCAGGGCCTGGGCCGGTTCGGCGCCGCCCTGTACATGGTCGGACTGAACATGGCCTTCATCCCGCAGATGATGCAGGGCGTGGGGGGCGTGGCCCGCGGCACGTTCAGCCTGCCGCCGGCGCTGGCGGGCAGCGAGTCGGTCTCGTTCATCGGGGTCTGGGTCATGATCACCGGCCTGGTGCTGGTGGCCTCGAACCTGTTCGGGTCGCTGTTCGACGGGCAGGCGGCCGGGGCCAATCCCTGGGGCGCGGGCAGCCTCGAGTGGCAGGCGGCGTCGCCGCCCCCGCAGGGCAATTTCACGGAGGCTCCCGCCGCAGGCGAAAATCCCTACGCGGCATAAGTGAAGCTTTAGCCCGGGCTTTGCGGGCGGCGGCCAGGTGCGGCAGCCGCCCGCCTCCATTTTCCGGGAATCGCTTGGCCGCCCACGCGTTATCTTGGTCCCATCGCGTCCGTGGGCTTTCGTTCCGCCAGCGAGGAGCACCTGTGCCGTCCCATCCCGATACGCGGCTCGCACCCGAGATCCTGGCCGATTTCCAGGGCACCATCGACCTGATGGCCCGCATCGTCGGCATGCCCGTGGGCCTGCTCAACCTCCTGGAGGGGGACGAGCTGCGGGTGGCGGTCTCGGCGGACCACCCCGACAACCCCATCGAGCCCGGCCTCCGCATGCCCCTGAACGCGCCGGGCGTGTTCTGCCAGAAGGTCATCAGCACGGGCGGCATGGTGCATATCCCGGATGCCCTGCACGAGAATCCCTGGGCCGACGTGCCGGACTTCCGGCCCGGGATGCTGTCGTACTTGGGATTCCCGGTCCGCCTGCCCGACGGCGAGGTCATCGGCACCCTGTGCGTCCTGGACAGCAGGCCCCACGCGCTGGATGCCGACCGCATCGCCCTGGTCGAGCGCATGCGCGACCTCGCCGAGCGGCACCTGGAGCTCTGGTGGCTGAACCGGAGCCTGGGCGACTCGGGGCGCAACCTCGTCGACTACCGCAGCGAGATCGACGCCCTGCGCCGCATGGTGCCCATCTGCTCGAGCTGCAAGCGCGTGCGCGAGGACGAGGGGTTCTGGCGGGCGGTCGACGCCTACTTCGGCGAGCATGCGGGCGTGGAGTTCACCCACGGCATCTGCCCGGACTGCGAGCAGCGCCTGTACGGGGACCTGGCCCGCGAAGGGCGGGGCTGACGGCCGCGAGGCCGGCCTGCCGAAGACAACGCCGCCCCGGTCCGAGGACCGGGGCGGCGCCGTTCGAGGCCGGCTTCGGTGGCGTTGGGTTCCCCGGGAAGGGGACCTGCCTGCTCAGCCTTGCTGGCCGGGAGGGCTCCCGTCAACGCCGGGACGCCACCTCCACCGAGCCGAATCTATGACAACCCACTGGATCACCTCCATTTCAGGCGTGCTCCGTGCGGCGAGTCCCATCTCGCCCGGTCCCCGGGGCCGCCCAGACCCCCTGCAGGGACCGCCGCAATCGCGTGCGGATCGCTCCTGATGAGTCTAGGGCCGGGGCCGGTCCTCCCGCAAGGGCAAAAAAACGGGCGGGACCTCGCGGCCCCGCCCGTCGTCATCGCCGGCTCCGGGAGCCGGGGCCGCCTACTTGACCGGCACGCTCAGCGCGTCGATCGAGGCCTGCAGCAGGTCGTGGACGTACTCGGGGTTGTGGACGCCCAGGCTGCGGTCCTCCTCGACCATGATGTAGTTCCAGGCCGCGCCGACCTCGTCCGGCGTGCCGCTGGAAACCAGCGGGTGGCCGGCAGAGTCCAGCAGGCCCAGGGGCTCGAGGATGGCATGCAGCTCGGCCAGCAGCTCCTCGGTCTCGGTCTGGACCCCGTTGACGTCGAAGTCCGTCAGGCCGCTGTGACAGTTGTTGCAGGCGGCGACGTTGTGGGCGCCGGCACCGTTGACCATCACGAACGAGTGGCCGCCCAGGTCGGCCGTGGCGTTGGCGGCGCCATGGCAACCGAAGCAGCGGGCCTCATCCGTGTTGTGCGACGCGGGCACGGCGCGGTTGTAGGTCACGCCATCGTACTCGTATCCGTTGTAGCCGTAGAACAGGTCACCCTGCGGGCCGTGGTGGGCGCCCCAGTGGGTGCTGGTGATGTGGGCGACGCCGTTGGTGTCCGGCGCGCAGGCCACGGTGGCGTCGGTGCGGCCGACATGGCAGGCCGTGCAGATGTTGCTGATACCCATGTCCATGGACTGACCGCTGGCCAGGGGCTGGGCCGTCGTCACGCGCAGGGCGAAGTCGCCGTTGCTGTGCGGGGCATGGCAGTTCCAGCAGCCGATCGTCGTGGCATAGGGAACCGCGGTCTCGCCGTCGAGCCGGGCGACGAAGCCGGCGCCCGAGTGGCAGCCCGAGCAGCCGTTGCGGCCGCCGGCGTAGCCGACGTAGGCGCCGATGCCATGGCCGGAGTACGACCACTCCATCTGCTTGTTCACTAGGCCGTACTGGTCGGTCGCCGGGTCATCGGTATGGCAGTTGAAGCAGTTCGACGCGCCGGGATCGACCTGCTGGACGGTCGTGATCTCCCTCGTGCAGGCGGTCAGCGCCATGAGCCCGAACAGGGCGACCACGAGGATCAGGGTCTGGAGAGTCTTCGACATTTTCGGTTCCTCCTTGTGCGGTCCGGTTGAACGTTCCTAATCGACCGAGAATCTGTAGCCGGCGTTGAACCACACGACGTTCGCCGTGTAGTAGCGGTCCAGCAGCACGTAGTCGTCGTAGTTGTAGACGTTGTACTTGACCTCGACGAAGTAGTCCTTCATCAGGTCGTAGTGGCCCTCGAACGACAGGATGGACTTCTCGATGTCCAGGTCCTTGCCGATGTCGAGGTAGGTCGCGCCGAACGACAGGCGCAGGTCCTTGACGTACTCGAGGTCGACGCGGCCGGTGATGGTGCTGTTGTCGGCCCGGAAGCCGGCCAGCCGGTCCACGTACTCGTCGTCCGAGTAGCTGTAGTCGACCGAGATCGCGCCCCAGCCCGGGTAGACCAGGCGCCCGAAGGCGGCCCAGCGCTGGCCCGTGGTCTTGACGTCGATCAGGGGGAACTCGCGCTGGCGGTCCTGGTACGAGCCGCCCACGGTCAGGTCGGACGTCAGGCGGGCCTGGAGGCTGGCCTTGAAGCGGTTGGCCTCCATGTCCTTCAGCAGCGTCAGCTGCTCCTCGTCCGTCTTCTCGCTGCTGGCGTAGGAGACCTTGGCGGTCACCAGGTCCTCGTAGCGGAAGGTCCCGCCCACGCGCCACACGTCGTACTTCGTCAGCGTGTAGTCGTCGTCGTTGGTCACGTAGCCGTAGCCGCCGGTCAGGTTGCCGATCGGGTTGGTCCAGACCACGTCGCCGTCGTTGCGGATGTAGTCGGTCTTGATCCCCGTCGCGCTGTCGTCGACCCGGCTGCCGAAGAAGCGGTACTTCAGCTGCCAGTCGCGGGCGGGCTTGATCACGCCGAGGTACTGGAAGGTGCCCATCGTGTAGTCCGTGTTCACCTCGGTCAGCTCCTGCTTGCCGTACGAGGCGCGCACGTAGTGCGACACCAGGTCCGGGAACAGGACGCAGGGGGTGAACAGGCGCGCCGACACGACCTGGCCCTTGCGGTCCGCGGCCACGACGTCCTCGTCGGTGAACTTCGAGAACTCGTAGCCGACCGCCGCCGTGCGCGCGCCCGAGCGGCCCTCGGCCTCGACGCGCCCGGTGTACAGCTTGTAGTCGTACCCGGCGCCCAGGAAGCTGGCCGTGCCGGCGGGGTAGGAGACCCGGTCGCCGGTCCGGCGCTGGTCGCCGAAGTCGGCCGAGATCTTCCAGTTCCGCGACGGCGTCAGCACCAGCGACCCGCGCATGTTCTTGTGCCTGCTCTCGATGTCGCCGGCGGCGTCGAACAGCTGCCGGTGCTGGTCGTACCTGAGGGTCAGGTTGACCAGGCTCGGCACGCGGTACGAGAACAGGCCGCGGGCGCTCTCGTGGTTGACCTCGTGGACGTCCAGGTTGAAGAAGCTCTTCGGGCCCATCTGGCCGTGGAGGTTCACCCGGGAGACCACGAAGCCCTCGTGGATGTTGAAGGTCTCGGGCATGACGCTCAGGTCGCCCGCGGTCTCGTCCTTGACGATCCCGCCAAGCTTGACCTCGCCGCCCAGGCTGCCCGCCCAGGCGTTCGCGGCCGTGCAGGCCGCCAGCAGCAGCGCCATCCCGAAGGTCCTGGTGTTCCAGTTCATGGCGTCACCCTCCTATCGGGAATGGCAGCCCGCCGCGAAGCACCCTTGGCCTTCGAGCGCGGACGTCAGGAAGTTCTTGTTGGTGTACGAGCCGTGGATGTCCACGTGGCACTCGGTGCAGGACATGCCGGCCCAGTCGCTGCCGTGGTTGCTGTTGTAGTTGTGCAGCGGGACCACGTGGCACTGGGTGCAGGTCTGGTAGTGGGGCGCCTCGTAGGGCTGCTTCAGCAGCCGCGGCACGTACGAGCCGTGCGGGTCGTGGCAGGCGATGCAGCCGCCCTCGTCGGTGCCGTAGTCCACCGCCGCCTGGTGCTCGTAGGGGAACGGTCCCTGGAACTCGGCGTGGCAGTTCAGGCACACGGCGTTGGTGCCCTGCATGGCCAGCTCGGCCATGCGGTCGTCCGTCGCCAGGTGGCAGCTCGAGCACTTCAGGAACTCGTCCTCGCCGGCCGGGTGGCGGTACGGCTTGGCGAACTCGCCGCGCACGGGCTGGTGGCACGAGTAGCAGAGCTCGGGCTGGCTGGCCTTGAGCAGGTGCTCCTCGGACTTGCCGTGGATCTCGTGGCAGGCCAGGCACGACACGCCCTCGCCGGCGTGGGGGCTCAGGGTCGCCTGGTCCACGGCATGGGTTCCGCTGTGGCAGCTGGAGCACACGGCCCAGGTGCCGGCCACCGAGGCGGCGTCCGGCTTGGACATCGGGTTCGCCGACGGGTCGTCCTGCCAGTGGGCCGCCGCGCCCTTGTGGCAGTCGGTGCACGCGACGTGCGTGTCCGCATCCGCCAGCCGGACCATGTGCGGCCCTGCCTTCAGGCCGTCCGCCATGTCGGCGTGGCAGTCGAGGCACGCCTGCGATTCCCGCAGGTCGCCTCCTCCCTCGCCGGCGGCGGCAGGAATTGCCCACCCGACGGCCAGGATTGCGCCGCTGATCGCCAGGGCTGCGAACCGCGACGCGTGGGGGAATCTGTTGCGCAAGTCACCAACCTCCCTGCTGGAGTGCGTCATGACAATGTTGTGATAAGCTAGGCACGCGGTCGGGGTTTCGTAAAGCAATAACCGCGCCTTGAGTTAATTTTTTAACGGGAGTGAAATTGAATAGTTTTACCAACTTGCCGACGAATCCGTGACAAGCGTTGGCTTTGCATCAGTGGCGTGATAGCCTGTGGATGCGGCAGTTAGAAATGAATGTTCGAGATCGTTTGACCTCGAAGCATTCAGGTATGAATTTCCGATCGAATCCCGGGCGGCCGCGGCCCGTCCGGGGGCCTGCCCTGCGGGGCGGCACCGCGCCGCGCGATCCGCCAGCGAAAGGACGTCCGATGTCCGCAGCGTCTCCCGGTTCCGGCCGCGGCCGGAAATTTCCCTCGTCGTTCTACAACGCCATCACCCTGGGCGGCACCGCGCTGGCGGCCATCAGCCTGGGCCTGATCCTGTTCCTGATGGCGCTCGAGGGCCTCAGCCATGAGCACAAGCCCTACATGGGCATCATCGCTTTCGTGGTGCTTCCCGGCTTCCTGATCGTGGGCATGGCCCTGGCGGCGTTCGGCGTCTTCCGCCAGCAGCGGCGCCGCAAGCTGGGGCTGCCCAGCACCGAGAAGCTGCCGCGGCTCGACCTGAACGACCCGGCCCAGATGCGCGCGACGATCCTCGTCGGCACCGGCGGCCTGCTCACCATGCTGGCCGAGAGCGGCAGCGGCACGCTCGCGGGCGGCGCCCACATGGAAGCCTTCAAGTCCATCGCCAGGGCCCGCGCCGCCAAGATCTCCGAACTGTTC
>Ga0116152_10001781_pt1 | contig 17632 bp, 18 predicted proteins | sample AD_UKC119_MetaG_FD_89894 | JGI IMG/M metagenome (GOLD analysis project Ga0116152, IMG submission 89894) | Active sludge microbial communities of municipal wastewater-treating anaerobic digesters from Hong Kong - AD_UKC119_MetaG | ecosystem: Engineered > Bioreactor > Anaerobic > Digestate... | reverse complement strand
TGAGTGATTATTTTAAAGATACATCGTTTACACAAAATAAATAGCAGAGAATGAAAAAGGTTCTTGTATTGGATGGCAGTACCCGTAAAGGAAATACTTCGGTTATGGTTGAGCATTTTAAAAAAAGTGCACTCAAAAACACATGTTATGTTGATCATGTGCAGGCGAAAGAGTTAAATATTGAATTTTGTAATGGATGTTTGCGGTGTAACCTTATTAAACGGTGTTCCATTTCTGGCGACGACTGGAATAATTTAAGCCAAAAAATCTCTGATGCTGATATTTTAGTCTTTGCATCACCCATTTATTTTCATTATGTGTCGGCACCCCTAAAAAAGATTATTGATCGTTTTCGATCATTTGTGCATGTGCAGATAACTGAAGAAGGAGTAAAACATACTCCCTGGAATGCCTGGCAAAAAGATTTTGTGTTATTGCTTTCAATGGGTTCTTCAAACGATATGGATGCACAGCCTGTTGTTGATTTGTTTGAATACATTACAGAGGTAATGGGAGAGTCAAACCGCCTGTATGTGGTAAAAGCAACACGTTTGGCGTTTGTAAATCAGATACTTAAACCTGTAGATGAATTAGCGCCAGTGTATAAAAAACTTAACTTGCCAGAAGAGTTGGCAATACCCGATGCCCATAAAAATAAAGCTTTACTGGAAAGCATCGAAAAACTGGGGTTTGATTTAACAAGTTAAGAAAGGTTGTTTTATTTGGCCAGAAAAGCAATTATTCCCTTTGTCTATCAAAATGTTAGCATAGACAAAGGGAATAAAGTTATTGGCAAAACCAAGCATAATCAACGTATAGGTTAACTTTTGATAAAGCCTATAAAAAGTTATCCCGAATATTTACTCTACAGTTACTGAATATTCAGCCATTCCGTTTGCATCAACATTAATCAGGTAAATTCCTGCAAGATTATTTAAGCTAACCGTTTTGTCGATTGTATTAACAGCTTTACCATCTTCAATATTTACATATAAAGGCATATAATTTTCATTTAGAATTTCTTCGCCTGTTTTGGCATGAAACAACTGAACAGAAAAACCTGCTTTGGCAGCATCGCTGCAAGCAATTTTAAAGGCAGCTGTTCCTGATAATTCTACAGGCCCAAATACTCTGGAACCTTTACCACTGAAGGTAATTGGAGTAGCAATCTTTTCTTTTTCCAGGGGTAGTTTCTTATATTCGATAATATATTCACCTGTGGCTTCTACTTTGTATTTTAAATTTTCGGTTGAACTAAATGAAGTGATATCAACTGTTTCGTAATAACCCGATTCTTCATTTAGTGAACTGGCAGAATAAGGCATTAATCCGTTCCACGAATTTAAAGTTTCGATAAAAACCGAGAGGTTTTTTAATGCCCCTATTGTTTTTTGTTTAAAACAAACCACATAAGCCCCTTGCTCAAATTCCATTTCAAATTCGTAATCTTTATTTCCTGTAATAGTTACATTGCCATCCGATTTAACTGCACTGGCAGTATATTCGGTAGTTGTTTCTTCGGCAGTTGTTTCGTTTTCGGCTTGTGGTGTTTTGGTATTTTTACAAGCCATTAAAAAGAATAATGCTAAACTAATTGCAAAAATCGATTTCTTCATAGTTTTAAATTTTAGGTTATTGATCATTTTTTACATAAAAATAGTAAAAATTATTTTATCAGATAAATGGTATACCCAATATAAATTATCAATAAAACGATGGCCTCCCATCGGTCTAGTTTTTTCTTTTCGCCGGTAAACATTGCAGTAAAAAGAAAAATAGTACCACCTACCAATATAAAAATGTCGGTATTAAAAATTGTATCAAATGAAATGGGCCTCACCAATGAACTAATGGACAAAATGAGGAAAATATTAAAAATATTCGACCCGATAATATTCCCAACAGCCAGGTCTTTATTCTTTTTTATGGCAGCCACAACCGAAGTTGCCAGTTCGGGCAATGATGTTCCTATGGCTACAATGGTCAAACTAATCACTTTTTCGCTTACACCGAGCGAGTTGGCTATTTGAATAGCACTATTTACAATAAGTTTTCCGCCAACCACTAATGATGCTAACCCGATTAGAATAAATAACCATATCTTAAAGTTATTTTTTATCTGTGTTTCGGGCTGGGGCAGGTCTTTGTCTTTTTTCATTTGCCTGAAAATATAGACAAGGAAGAGGATAAAAAATACCAATAGGATAAACCCATCTATGCGTCCCATCATATTTATTTTACTCTTAAAGAACATAACATCATTTACCAGGAAAAATAGAATGAGGGCAGCAAACAGCGAAAAAGGGATTTCTTTCCATACAGTACTTCGTTGCACAACCAATGGTGTTATTATACCCGAAATGCCAAGTATAAGGAATAAATTAACAATATTACTTCCTACTATATTCCCAAAAACAATATCGGGATGGTTTTCGAACGCAGCAATCACATTTACAACCAGCTCGGGGGCCGATGTTCCGAATGCAACAATGGTTAATCCAATTATAAGCTCTGATATCCGGTATTTACGGGCTAAGGATGAGGCACCCTGAACCATCCAGTCGGCACCTTTAATAAGTAAAAGTAACCCTGCAATGAGCAAGAGAATGGTAACAATCATTTTTTAGTTAAATTTAAGTTATTATTATGGATGTGATTGAGGTAAAAACCTCTGAAAAAAGCTTTAGCATTGCTGCCCAGTACCTGGTTTCTATAGCCTCCTTCCTGTACAACAAGTGTTGGTAGTTTTAATGAGCCTATTAATGCTCCATTTCTTTCAAAATCTTTTACTGAAAGACTCCATGTGCCTGTAGGGTCTCCCTTTGCAGTATCTAAACCAAAAGCAATAATTAAATAATCAGGTTTGTATTTTTTAATCTTACTGATTGCTTTGGTAAGTATTTCGTAGTATTTATCGCCATTAATAATTTCATCAAGGGGGTAATTTATATTGTACCCTAAGCCTTTGCCTTCGCCTGTTTCTTCTTTAAATCCTGAAAAATAAGGATATGCAAAAGAGGGATGCCCGTGTATTGAAACGGTAAGCACATCGTTACGTTCGTAAAATATCTGTTGCTGGCCATTTCCGTGATGATAATCGATATCCAGAATAGCCACTTTGCCATATTTGCTAAAATAATTGGCTGCTATAGCTGCATTGTTAAAATAGCAAAAACCTCCAAATACAAAACGCTCTGCATGGTGTCCCGGAGGGCGTGTTAAAACATAGGCTGCTTGTGTTCCCTGTAAAATCTCATCGGCGGCTGTTAAGGTGCAGTTTACACCCCATCGGGCTGCTAAATATGCATTTTGATTTAACGGTGTAAATGTATCAATACAATAGTATCCGGCACGTACCGAAAGCTCCTGAGGTGGTTTAGTACTATTTCTTATGGGGAAAACATAAGGATAAACCGATTTTCCGGGTTTGAGATTTTTGCAAACTTTCTTAAAGTAATCCACATACTTTCTATCGTGAATTTCAAGAATAAATTTCTCGGGATATTCCTTTATTTTTCCAATTCTGAAATATCCGGTTTTTTCTAACTCCTTTTGGATGCTGCTTACACGTACTGGCGATTCAACATAACCTCTCTCCCGGATATGGTGTAAGGTGTGTTTATTGTTTATTACCCAGAATATTTTCTTTTTTTCGGGTAGTTGGGTTTTGAAAATGGACAAATCATCTTTCTTTAAATACCTGGGCTCTCGCAACAAAACCGGACTATCTTTAATACTGTTTACAATTTTCTGAATATATTCCTGAGGGCAGTATTCACCATATTTGCGCGCCAATATGGCACGGACTATCTTTTTTGTAAGCCGCAGAGGGAGAGTGTTTAGTATTCCAAGCCCGTCAAAAACAAGGTAAGGAGGGCAATCATCACCTTCATTAACGGGGGTTTCGTATAGTGTATTTGCAATTGGACGTGCGCCATAACGTTCATAAAAAGCCAGCCTTTTTTTATTTTGTTCCAAAAAGCTTTGGTCTTTGCATAGTTTGGGCTCATCGGGTAAGCACTCATAAAATATTCCTACAGCATTTAAGGCTTCAGCTTCTTCGCGCAGCCTTTCGTAAATTGCCCCACCTACTCCCGATGATGTTTTTCCCGGCGTAACCGCCAGGAAATCTAAAAAACAGAATTTTAAATCGGGCATATATTGAAACTTAGCAAAACCGCGGATGCTACCGTTTAAATTTTCAGCTATCAATAAAAATGTCTGGTATTTATATTTTAATGGATTAACCAGTTCTTCAGAAATTTCATTGATCTTATCTTCTTTCAAAGCCGAAAATTGTTCCTTTATAATGGACTTTACCTTTTCCATTGCTTTGATATTTACATCCAGGTAGGGGTTTGTAATTTTGCGAATGCGAAACATAGACAAATTTTTACGAATGTAAGATTTTTTAGAATTTGATATTGTAAAGTTTTTGTACTTTTTTGGTGTATTTGCTAAAGTACTTTACTCGAAAGTTCTTCCTTGATTTTTAGGAGATTCTTTTCGAATGATGCCGATTTATATTTGTGGTTATAACTTGGATTTCGAACAATTGTTCCATCTTTATAATTGAAATATCCTTTTACAAACTGTATGGGTAGCGTATATATATCCTCGTAATTTTCATCTTTTTCTACCGTATGCTCTGTAAGTATTTGTTCTGAAGCTATATTTTTTGCTTTTATTTTTCGTAATTCATCGGTGTAATGATCGTATGTTTTTTTTGCAATTCCAATTACAACTACAAAATCGCCAAACTGTTTATGTTCGTGGTGCCTTTGCAATAAATAAAGCTCGTCGTGATAGATATATTCTGCTGTTTTATAAAACGAATTAACAAACCGAAAACCTTCCACGATAATTTTCATGGCTATATTTTCGCTGGCTGTGTAATGCACAAATGCCTTAATTTCATCTTCTTTTTCGAAAATAAACTTCTGAACTTTTTCATCCAGGAATTTATCTTTGGAAATTAGTTTGGAGTATTCTGGTTTCTTAATATTATCCAGATATCGCACAATATCTTCTTTTTCCAGCTTGCTGTTGGGGCGGTCTATTTTTTCGTAAATTTCTTTTAAAAGCGCATTTTTCTTAACAACCTGCAATTGCAGGTATATAATGTACAATAATAAAGCTATAAAAATTATAAACTCATAATTTGTACCAGCAAGAATTAAAATCAGAGCTTCCAACATTCAAATCGTTCTTAATGATAATCTTAAGTAAAGGTATTGAAAATGAATGAATCAAAAAAAGAAATGAACTAAAAAATTACAGGTTTTATTTGGTTATATTGGTTTTATTTAGATTCTTTTTTTTCTTCCTGGTTCAATGTATTCGATACTTTCGCAACAATATGTGCCGATATGGGCGAAAGAAAAATAAGAATATGAAAGACAACAATGGTTATTATAAGTACTTTAAAGCTAAAATAAATAATATTTATGGCTATCAATAACAGTAAAAAGGCAAATGAGGAAACTTTCGTTACCACATGCATTCGGGTATACAGGCTTTTAAATCTTACAATCCCGATGGAGGCAATTAAAATGATAAATGCACTAAATAAAAGTAATATCCCAGCAATATACTCAGTCATTTTCGCTTTGTTTTTTATATAAATACCGCACTATAATCATCGAACCAAATACCAATAAAAAAGAAATCGTTAACACCACATCAAGCAGCATAATATCGCGCGAATAAAAAATATCACAAATAATAATCCCAATTACGATAAATGCAATCTGGTCGAGGGCAACTATTCTGTCGGGCAGGCTTGGGCCTTTAAATAAACGGTATAATGGAAATAACATGCTTAAAGTCATTATCCATAGCGCTGTTAGCGATGCCTTTTCTAAAAATACTGCTCCTGACTCGAAAATCTCCATATTTTATTTTTTATTGATTTTAAGAAAAAACCTTTTGTGTTAATTTTTCAATTTGCCTTGTGGTTTTAATAAAATCCTCTTTATCATTTTTATTTAACAGATGCACCAAAATAATATCGCTTTCATCCGAAATGTCGGTACTCAGAGAACCTGGTGTCATGCTTATAAGATTAAAAATCAGAATAATATGCCATGGGTTTTTGTAGTTTATTTGATATTCAATGATTTCTTCATTTTCACCACGGTAACCTTTTATTATTTGCCAACCTAACAACCAACCCGAAATAATTACCTTATAGCAAAAGTAGATAAACAATATCCCGAGGTAAACTATTCGGGTAAAACTTTTCCCTATGGTATTCAATATTTTCATCCTAACACAAATTTAATGTATTCCTGAACATTTAAGAGGTTTCTTGCTGCTTCCTCGCAAAAAGTATAGATAGGGCCTGCAAAAATACCCATTACAATAATTGAAACTGCCAACATAATCGAGCCGGTTAACATGAATGGATATGATTTTGGTTTTTCCGGAGTTTCTTCGTTCTCATCTTTTGGGGCATTTTTCCAAAAAACTTCTAACCAGATTTTTATCATCGAAAATAAAGTAAACAATCCAACAAAAAGAGCCACTAAAGCAATGCCTGTTTTATCAGCTTCAATACCGGCTTTAATTATTAGATATTTTGCTGCAAACCCGCTTAATGGAGGCAAGCCTGCTAAGCTAAATGCCGATATAAAAAACAACACGCCCCACAAGGTATTTTTAGTAAACATTTCACCCAAAACTTTCAGGTTAAGTGTGTTTTTTTCCTTATGTACCCAACCTGCCACTAAAAAGGTATTTGTTTTTGATATCATGTTATGCCCCAAAAAGAATATGGCAGCCGCTAATCCTGAAATGGTAAAAAATGCCAGTCCAATAACTACATAGCCTACCTGGCTTATAATATGAAACGATAATATCTTACGAAAATCGTATTGCGATGTGGCTGTAATAACGCCAATTACCATGGATAAGATACCCAACCACATGATGATTGGATTCCAGAAATAGTCGTAATGGTAAAGGAATAAAGTGTAAATACGTATTAATGAGTATATTCCCACTTTAGTTAATAATCCGGCAAAAAGGGCTGTAACTGCTGGTGGTGGTGTATGATACGATGCCGGAAGCCAGAAGAAAAATGGGAATAAAGCACCTTTAATAGCAAATCCTACCACAAACAAAACCAGCGATGGTTCAAATAAACTCGGAAAAGCCCCTGTTTGTGCAAATTTCTGTGCCAGGTCAGCCATATTTAAACTTCCCATCTTTCCATATAAAATACCTATACCGGCAACAAAGAAAAAGGATGAAATAAGATTTAATATCAGGTATTTTATAGCTCCCTCGAGCTGAGCCCTTTCACCTCCGAAACTTATCAGGATGAATGATGCCATCAGCATTACCTCAAACCATACATAAAGGTTAAAAATATCTCCTGCCAAAAAACTACCGTTTACTCCCATCAGTATTCCAAATGCAAACAGAAAATAATTATTTTTTAACCTTTGCTTATCAACGGATTGGACAGAATATATTGTTACTGCTAAATAAATAATGGCCGAAATAAATAACATAAAAGCACTAAACCTGTCAGCCACAAGCGTAATGCCGAACGGAGCCTGCCAAGTGCCCATCTGAGCTTTTAGCATTCCCGATTTATTTACCTGTATTAAAATATAACTGGTAAGCAAAAGATTTATAGTAGCAAAAAGTATGGCAATAATGCTTTTTTTATGGCTGCTTTTTATTAGTAAAGCCAGTATTATAAACAGAAAAGGGATTAATATGGTTGATGGCAATAAAATCATTTCTGGTCTGTTTTACTTAGTTGGTCGAGATCGTGCGTTTCGGTAACTTCAAAATACTTGTATTTTAAAGCCAGTATGTAGGCTGCAATGCCCAATCCAATAACAATTGCTGTAAGAATAAGTGCTTGCGGCAGGGGGTCGCTCATTGCTGTAAGCTGAGCCTTTTCTGCTCCTTCTGCAACAAATGCCGAGCCACTACGTTTTATTCCACCAGCTAAAAATATAATCAGGTTGGTGGCATTCGATAATACCAGTACACCTAAAATTACTTTAACAATGCTACGGCGCAGAATAAGGTAAACCCCTGCTGCGTATAATAATCCTATAAATATGGCTAGTATTAGTTCCATTTTAAAACCTCCATAATGCTAATGGCAATAGTTAAAATTACACCTGTAACACTAAAATAAACGCCAGTGTCGAATAACAAAGGAGTACCTAAATGAATTGCTCCTGTTATGGAATGCTCCACGTTAATCCAAACCCCGGTTAAAATCTCTTTAGTAAAAAATAATGGTATTATGGCCGATATAAAAACAAACATCAACCCAAATCCAATCCATTGCCTTGATGAGAAAAACATTAATTTTTTTATTTTTTCGGTACCATAAATCATGGCATAAAATATAAAGCCTGTTGATGCTATAATCCCTGCAATAAAACCTCCACCAGGATTATTATGCCCACGTAATAATAAATAAACACTATAAATAAGCATTATCTTTAAAAATAACTGAACAACTTTTTCGAGGATTATATTTCGTATGTTATTGTCCATTATTTATTTTTTTATTTACAGTAAATCTGAATAAGCTATACACACCTACGGCAGCAAGTGTTAATACGGTTACTTCTCCCAGGGTATCTAAGGCTCTGAAATCTACCAGTATAACATTAACAATATTTCGTCCGTGGGCTTTTAAATAGCTGTTTTCGGCAAAAAATCCCGAAATGGGTTCGTAAATATTAATGGCATTTGCATGTAAAACAACCAGTGTTACCATAAAGCCAACCATTAACGAGATAATAATGTCGCGTATACGTGATTTACGGGTAGAAAGTAAAGCAAAATTAGGCAGGTAATAAATTACCATTACAAATAATACCATAACTACTGTTTCAACTAACAACTGGGTTATAGACAAATCTATAGCACCATATAACAAATAAATTAAGCCTATTACATAGCCAATAACACCCATTGCTATAATAGCCGATAATCGTGATTTTGAGAAAACAGCAAAAATGGTTGCTAAAGTTCCAACTAAAATTAACAACAACATATTGATATTAATAGGAGTATATCCTGATAAAGGTTTTAGCTCAGATAAATTCCAGTTAACCTGAAATGCTGCAATAATTATGGTTACCAAAAAAAATGTCATCAGGTAAAAACGATGATAGCCATGTTGCAACCTGCTTGTGTTTTTATTGGCTACATGCAGATAAGTATTTAAAACTTTCATAAAAAGGGTTGGCAGATGGTATTTATTGAGCCATTCAATAATGTAGTGGATAAACCGGTTTATGTATTTTCTGTAAACAAATACCAAAACTCCCAGTGCAACGGCAAAGATACTAAGTAATACTACCTGGTTAAAACCATGCCACAATAACAAATGCACATCAATAAGCTGATCTTTAGTAACAAACAAAGCATTCGATACCAGTGTGTTCAGCCCTCCCGGTGCTATTCCTAATAAAAGGCTTGTTGCGGCAAGTACTATTGGACCGGCAATAAAATACCAGGGTAATTTTTTTTCGGGGTATTTAATTTCGATTTGTGGTTTATTTTTTAAAGGGTAAAATATCTCAAAAAATATGGTTAATGAAATAGCTACCATCATGATATTGGCTCCTACTCCCAACGGTAATATTACCCACGAGAGCCCTGGTAGCTGAATTTTTGCAACATATACCAGTTCTTTGCCTACAAAACCCAGCATAGGAGGTAAGCCCGCCATAGAAATCAGCGACAGAATGGCAAAAATGCTGGTAAGTGGCAATGGCCTGAACAGTTTGGATAAAACATAAATGTCACGTGTGCCGGTACTTTTATCAATTATTCCGGCAACCATAAATAAACCACCTTTATATAATCCATGAACGATAAAAAATACCATGGTAGCTTCAATGGATAGCGGAGTTCCTATTCCAATAAGTAATACCATGGTGCCTAATGCACTTATGGTTGTAAATGCCAGAATACGCTTTAGGTCTTTTTGCCCCATAGAAAAGAAGGCACCTAAAAACATGGTTATAACACCCGATAAAATAAGCGTGTATTTCCACAATTCTGTTTCTCCAAGCATAGGTTTTAGCCTTAACAAAAGGTATATGCCGGCGTTAACCATAGTTGCTGAATGCAGGTACGCGCTTACCGGGGTTGGCGCCTGCATAGCTCCGGGTAACCAAAAATGGAACGGAAACTGTGCCGATTTAGTTAAAACGGCAACTAAAATCATTAAAAATATAAGTTTATATTGTGGATGATTTACAAAATCGGTATTTTGAGATATTATTTCGCTAATTTGATAAGTGCCGGCTATTTGCCCAATTAAAATAGAAGCAAATAGTAAACACAAGCCTCCAAAACCTGTGATTAAAAGCGATTGTAATGCAGCCTGTCTCGATTTTTCCAAATGATAATCGAATCCGATAAGCAGAAAAGATGTAACGCTGGTAAGCTCCCAAAATACAAAAAGCATGATCAGGTTATCTGAAAAAACGAGAGCTGTCATGGCAGCCATAAACAACATAAGGTACATGAAAAAATGCCCTTGCCTTTCGTAGTTTTTCATGTACCACGAAGCATATAAAAGCACCAAAAAACCTATACCACTAATTAATAAGCCAAAAATGATACTCAGCCCATCCACACGGAAGTCGAGGAAGATGTTTTTAAGGAATTCTGTTTTTCCATGTAATACCAATAAATAATCAGAGTTTACATCTTTTATTGAAAGGAAAAGCAACACGAAAATCATTAAAGGGAATATGGCCAAAAATAAGCCCAGTCTTTTTTTTAACAAGGGATAAAAAACTACCACCATAAATCCGGCTACGAATAATAATCCTAATAATAGGGGCAATATTTTTATCATACCTTATTTACTGTATTTTATTAAAAGCTAAACAAAATTACATTTTTAAAATTAAACTACGAACGAAAAAAAATATAGATTGTTCAATCAGTAATAGGCACTGTGATTATTATTTGTTATTTTGAGCCAGATAATGCTGAGCGTTTTTTAAACTTTCCGTTTTTCCAATATCAAACCAATAATCGTTAGGGTGGAGATATGCTTTTATGGGTTTATTTTTAGCAATTTCGAGGTAAGTATCAATTATAGAAAAAGGTTTATCAGGTTTAAGGTATTGAAATAATTCAGGATTTACGATATGTACCCCACTAAAAGCAAATGGCTCTGTTTTTTCTTCATTACGGGCTATAATAGTTTCTCCGGTTTTATTATTTTTCCATCCGGAAAGCAACATATCGCCATTAAAAAGTAAATATCTTCCCGATTCTCTTTTTCTTACGGCAAGTGTTGCTATAGCTCCTGTTTCTTTGTGATACACCAGCATAGCATTTATGTCAATATTGCTCATAATGTCAACATTGTGCAAGAGAATAGGCTCTGAATCGTTAAAAAACCACGAAGCTTTTTTTAATCCTCCGCCGGTATCTAACAATTCGTTGCTTTCATCCGAAATATGGATATTTATTCCAAAAAAATCTTTTTGTTGAAGAAACTGAATAACCTGGTTGGCAAAATGATGAACATTTACTATAATATCTGTAATTCCGGCAATTTTAAGCTTTGTAATGGTATGTTCAAGCAAAGTTATTCCATTTACCTTTACAAGGGCTTTGGGTAAGCTCTCGGTTAATGGTTTTAAACGTGTGCCTTTGCCGGCAGCAAAAATCATAGCCTTCATGTGTATAGTTTTTAATTAAACTATTGAATATTTGAATGTTATGTTTCTTTACTTGTTCTTTTGTTTTTGTCCCTTTACATGTAATTCCTTTAAGGATGAGGGTTATACAAGCGTATATTATTATGTGTTCAGTTCGGTATGTTTAAGTATTACAATAACATCGTATTTTTCGCTTAAGTGCTCTGAAAGTTTTTCAGCCGAATAAACAGAACGGTGCTGCCCCCCGGTACATCCAAAATTAACCATTAAATTAGTAAAGCCCCTTTCCATGTAATTTTCCACCGATAAGTCAACTAAAGCAAAAGCATGCCTTAAAAACTCGTGCATTTCCGGCACATCGTCAAAGAAATCAATTATCTGTGGGTCTTTGCCGGTATAGTGCTTAAACTCTTCATATCGTCCGGGATTTTCAATAGCCCGGCAATCGAAAACGAAGCCGCCCCCATTTCCATCTGTATCTTCGGGAATTGCTCTTTTATAAGAAAAACTTTGAATGGTTACAGTTAACTTTTTACTCATTATAATTGTATTCTAATAAAAAAATTCGTTCAATTATATTTTCCAGTTCAGGCATTTTCTTTATAATCTCTGCTTTTTGATTAATAAGCAAAAGATTATTAACAGCAAAAGGAATGCTTTCGATAAAGTGTTTTTTCTGTTCAATTATACCTCTTAAGCCATAAGCCCCTAATGTTTGTAAAACGCGAATAAGTGCAAAAGTATTATAATCTTTTTCAAATTCATTTTTATTGAGAGGTACAAAAAGTTGTGCTGTATTTATATAATAATTCATTAATAACTCCCTGGTATTTTCGGGTATTTGGGCTTTTGCCTGATATAACAAAGATACCAGGTCGTAAGGCAGAGGACCTTTGCGGCCTCCCTGGTAATCAATAAAATAGGGTTCGTTTTCAAAAATCATGATATTCCGTGCCTGGAAATCGCGGAACATAAAATATTCCGGATCTGTCTTTAAAGCTTCATTAGCAAGGGTGTTAAAATCCCTCCGTAATTTTAAATCATTGTATTTGATGTTTAACGAATCCAGAAATTTTTCACGAAAATAATTCAGGTCAAAAAGTATAGCATCTTTATTAAATTCTTTAAAAGGATAGGCGTGTGAGTAATCAAAGTTTTTTCCTGCAATTACCTGCATTCTAATGAGTTCCTGAATTACTCTCTTGTAAAACAGGATGAGATCATCATTGAAGATATTATTTTCGTTTTTTATACGGTCAAATAATGTGGTATTTCCTAAATCAGAAATCAGGTAAAAATGTTTGTTTGTACTTATTTGCAGTATTTGAGGCACATTAATTCTGTTTTTCTGAAATTGTTCGGTAAAGTGAAAAAAAGCCTCATTTTCACTTGTATTATGGTTATAAACTCCAATTACCGATACTTCGGGTTCTGAAATACGGTAATACATGCGCCCCGAGCCTGAAACAGGCATTGGTACTATAGCCTGGGGTAATTTGTTACACCAGCTTTGATATAATTTTGCTAATGATTTCTCTATTTTCGAAAAATACTCCATTTATCCAAAAAAGTAAACTAAAATAATTATAATTACCAGCGAAGGAAGCATATTCAGGATCTTAAGCTGTTTTATTTCAAGAATATTAATTCCTAGGCCAATGAGCATTAAGCCTCCAATGGCGGTAAGTTCGTTAATGTATGTATCTGAAAAATAATCACCAAAAAAAGTGGCTAATAAAGTAAGCCCGCCTTGGTAGATTATTAAAGGGATAATAGAAAAAGCCACACCAAATCCCAAAGCTGCCGATAAAGCAATAGATGAAACGCCATCTAAAACAGATTTTGCCAAAAGCAGGTTGGGTTTACCTCCAAGCCCTTCTTCAATAGCTCCCAAAATAGTAACCGAGCCCATACAAAACAAAAGAAACGATGTTACCAGACCTTCAGAGAATCTTGCGTTTTTTGACTTAAAACGCGATTTTACCTTATTCCCAAAATTAGTAATATGTTTTTCTATATTGATCCATTCACCCAAAATACTACCTGATACTATACTTAAAACCATTAAAAACATGTTAGAGGTTTTCAATGCCATAAAAACACCAATAAAAAGTGTGAATAAACCGATAGACTGAAAGATAATCTTAATAAAACGCTCTGGCAGCCTCGAATGCAATAGGATGCCTATGACACTTCCGGCTAATATGGCTATGGCATTAATGAATGTACCTGTCATAATTTAATTTAAATTTTTAGCTAATATAAGAAGATGCTTAATTTTTAACACAACAAATAAAGCGATAAAATTTTGTTGTTTTTAATAGTTTTAATATTTTTAGACAAAATAAAACAAATACATAAAATCTTATGAGGATTGAATTATTTGGTTCGGAATATTTAAATATCGTTGAGTTAAATACAACGGGAGATAATGAAAACTACATAAAAGGCGATTCAGAGTCGAACTACGTAGAAAGTGAAGTTTTTAATATTTTTACTGATTGTTTTGAAAATGCGAATAAACTTTACGAATTTTTCGGTGCTACAAAGTATAATGTTCGTAAAATAGTTCCGTTGCGAAACGAACTGTTAAGTAAATTAGAGAAACTGGAAAATATTGACAGTATCGAAAAATTTCAAGATCACATTGATCAGATATTTTTGGGGCAGGAATTTGTTGATGAATTAACGGTTGAAGACCCTGAGTGGCAGAATAAATGGAAGTTTTATCTGGATAAATTAATCGTTTTAAATAAGGGCTTGATAGATATTGTTGAAAAATGTATCGAAGAACAACGGGTGTTGTGGGTTATTGGATATTAATCCTTAAAATTTAAAACGTTGAAAATTAATATATTACAATAATTTTCAAAAAAAAGTAAAAATTTTAACATTTTTTAAACCTTTTGTATTAAAAAACGTCTTATATTTGTAATGAAATTAAATATGGCTATTTTCACTTCATCATAATAGCAAGGTTAATAAATTAGAGTGTTAGCATCCCGGGGCGCCGGGATGTTTTTTTTTGCTTTATTTTCAGCATTTTCGTTTATTAGAAAAATAAAAAAGCCCAATTTTACTTGAGCTTATGATGAGTTTTTAAATAGTTGGTGTTTATTTTTCCTCTTCGTTTTCAAATTCCTCTTCGTAATGATATTCTACTACTTCTACCTGAATACCTTTTTCGTTGCAAATTTCATGTACTTTATTTTTTATTTCTTTTACCTTTTGATAGGGCAGCCAACCAACCTGAATCAATTTGCGTTTGCCTGTTTTTTTATAAAACGCAACATATGTAAAGCCCAGTTTAACTTTGGTTAAAGTTTCCCAAATAATCTTATCCGGAACTTTACTGAAGAAACCAAATTGATATTCAAGGGCAAAATCATCACAATTAATAAACATTTTGGCATTATAACCTACATAACCAAAATATATAAAAAGAAGGAAGTATACACCCAAACCAAGGAATATCCATTCGTTGGGATTGTTATTTATAGAAAGCAACCAAAATGTAAGGGCAGAAGTCACTAAAAATATCAAAGCCAATATTAATAGTAGCCTTTTATAACGGCTACCTTTGTCAGACATTTGGTTAAGATTTATTGAGCAGGGTTCCATAGTTGTATTTTTTAGTTTACTCAAAGGTAATTATTTTCAGGTTTTTATGTAAGCTCTTATCTAAAAAAATAATTAACATTTTATGAGATAAATTAAAAAAAATCTGGATAAGGAAAAGAATAGGAATAATTAACTTTAACTAAAAATATATGGTTTAATTTGTTTTTAAAAAGGAAAGTGCCCGGAACAGGACTCGAACCTGCACATCATTGCTGACACTAGTCCCTGAAACTAGCGCGTCTACCAATTCCGCCATCCGGGCTTAAAGCGGAAACAAAAATATACTTTTTGTTTTAATTTTAAACCTTTAATTTAACTTTTTTGTCATACCATAAGTTTTTTAGGTCGCAATTTTTTTATCTTTAAAACCATTAATCAAATATAAATCTAAATCAAAACGTATGAAAAAGTACTTATTATTATTCATTTTTACCGGATTAGTTATGATAAGTTGTACAAATCAGAAACCAAAGGAAGAAGGCAATCCTTTGTTAAGCGAGTTTAAAACGCCATTTGAGGTTCCTCCTTTTGATATTATTGATACAACACATTTTATTCCGGCATTTACTGCTGGAATAGAACAAGCTAAAGAGGAGATTAATGCTATAATCTCTAATCCTGAAGAGCCGGGTTTCGAAAATACCATAGCAGCTTTCGATAAAGTGGGTGAAACCCTTCGTAAAGCAGGTGTTTTTTACAGCCTTAGCTCAGCAAATACAAATCCTACTATGCAACGTATTGCAAGGGAACTAACCCCTATGATGTCGGCATACAGGAATGAAGTAAACTTAAACCAGGATTTGTTTGCCCGTATTAAAGCGGTATACGAAAAAAGAAACGAACTTAAACTGGATGTTGAGCAAATGCGTGTTGTTGAAATAATGTATCGCGATTTTGAGCGAAGTGGTGCTGCATTGCCTGAGGATAAGCGAGAAGAATTAAAGAAAATTAACGAAAAACTTTCGATGCTTTCTTTAAATTTTGGCGAAAACCTGTTAGCTGAAACGAATGATTTTAAACTAGTTATTGAGAATAAAGACGATTTAGCCGGATTACCCGAAGGATTAATTTCTGCTGCTGCAGATGCTGCCTCTCAAAATGGTATGGAAGGTAAATGGGTGTTTACATTGCACAACCCAAGCTGGATTCCGTTTTTAACTTATTCTGATAAAAGAGAGCTTCGCGAAAAATTATTTAAGGCATATTATAGCCGTGCAAATAATAACAACGATAATGATAATAAAGCTATTATCACTGAACTAGTTCAATTGCGCGACCAAAGGGCTAAATTGTTAGGTTTTGATAATTTTGCCGAATATGTGATTGACGACAATATGGCAAAAACACCTGAGAACGTGTATAGCTTTTTACATCAGGTGTGGAAACCTGCTTTACAGGTGGCTAAAGCAGATCGTGACGAAATGCAAAAAATGATTGATGCCGAAGGTGGTAATTTTAAGTTAGAATCTTGGGATTGGTGGTATTACGCAGAAAAATTACGTAAACAAAAATACGATCTGGATGAGGAGGAGTTAAAACCTTATTTATCATTAGATAATGTGCGCGAAGGAATTTTTTATGTATCGAATAAACTTTACGGATTACAATTCGAAGAGCGTAAGGATATTCCTGTATATCATGAGGAAGTTAAAGCTTATGAAGTAAAAGAAGCTGATGGTACTCACTTGGCTGTTTTATATATCGACAGTTACCCTCGTCCGGGTAAAAAAGGAGGTGCATGGTGCGGTGCTATTCGCAGTGGTGCATACGAAGATGGTAAGAAAATTACTCCTGTGGTTTACATTGTTACCAATTTTACACGTCCGGTAGGTGATAACCCTGCCTTGCTCACATGGGACGAAACAACAACTTTCTTCCACGAATTTGGGCATGCTTTGCATAATTTCTTTGCTGATGGGCATTACAGGCGTACTTCAAGAGATGTGCCACGCGACTATGTTGAGCTTCCATCGCAAATTATGGAAAACTGGGCTGGCGAACCTGAGGTACTTAAAGCTTATGCAAAACATTACCAAACAGGTGAGGTTATTCCTGATGCTTTAATTCAAAAACTGCAAAACAGCGGGCATTTTAACCAGGGTTTTACGACTGTTGAATATGTTGCTGCATCGTTATTGGATTTAGATTGGCATACCATTAAAAATATTGAAAACATTGATGTAAATGCTTTCGAGAAAAATGCGATGAAAGAAATAGGGCTTATCAACGAGATTATTCCAAGATACAGAAGTACTTATTTTTCGCATATTTTTAGCGGAGGTTATTCGGCTGGTTATTATGTTTATTTATGGGCTGAGGTGTTAGATTCTGATGCATTT
>Ga0116152_10001778_pt1 | contig 17654 bp, 14 predicted proteins | sample AD_UKC119_MetaG_FD_89894 | JGI IMG/M metagenome (GOLD analysis project Ga0116152, IMG submission 89894) | Active sludge microbial communities of municipal wastewater-treating anaerobic digesters from Hong Kong - AD_UKC119_MetaG | ecosystem: Engineered > Bioreactor > Anaerobic > Digestate... | reverse complement strand
GATGCGAAAAAGTGCATCAAATGCGGAGCCTGCAAAGATACCTGCAAATTCAATGCCGTGCTCGTGTAAGAAAGGGGCGGACTACGATATGAAATCCAATCAAATGGTAACCATTGACAATAAACAGGTACCCATTGAGGGCGAGCGCAACCTTTTGGAGCTTGTCCGCAAAGCCGGCATCGAAATCCCCACTTTCTGCTATCATTCCGAGATGAGCATCTACGGCGCGTGCCGCCTGTGCATGGTGGAAGTCGAAGGCATGGGCATGGTTGCCTCGTGCTCCACGGTGCCCCGCCCGGGCATGGTGGTCAAAACCTCCACACCGCAGATCCGCAAAACCCGCAAGATGATATTGGAGCTGCTGCTTGCCAGCCATCAGGGCGACTGCCAAACCTGCCCCAAGGGCGACGACTGCAAGCTGCTGGCGCTGGCTACCCGCCTTGGCGTGAAGGACATCCGGTTCAAGCGCACGGGCCGCAACCTGCCGCTGGATGTGTCCTCGCCGTCCATTATGCGCGATCCCAACAAATGCATCCTCTGCGGTGACTGCGTGCGTATGTGCTCGGAAATCCAGGGCGTCGGCGCGATCGGCTTTGCGGGCCGCGGTTCCAAGAGCATCGTTACCCCCTGCTTCGGCCGCGAAATCGCCACCGTGGAGTGTGTGGACTGCGGCCAGTGCACCAAGGTGTGCCCCACCGGCGCGCTGACCATTAAAACCGATACCGAGGACGTGCTGCGGGCGGTGCAGGACGACAGCAAATATGTCGTAGCCGCCATCGCGCCCGCCGTGCGCGTTGCCATCGGTGAAGAATTCGGCCTGGAAGCGGGTGCCAACGTGGTGGGCAAGCTGATTACCACGCTGAAGCTGATGGGCTTTGACGCGGTGTATGATGTGTCCTACTCCGCCGACCTGACTATTGTGGAAGAGGCCAACGAGTTTTTGCACCGTGTGGAGAAAAACGAAAATCTGCCGATGTTCACCTCCTGCTGCCCCGCGTGGGTGAAGTTTATGGAGCAGTATTACAGCGATTTTGCACCGAACCTGTCCACCTGCCGCTCTCCGCAGCAGATGCTGGGTTCGCTCGCCAAGGAAATGCTTCCCGATATGCTCGGCCGTGATAAGAAGGACATCGTGTTCGTATCCATCATGCCCTGCACCGCCAAGAAGTTTGAGGCCAAGCGCCCCGAGTTCAAGGTGGCGGAAGAACCGGACGTGGACTATGTGCTTACCACCCATGAGCTCAGCCGCCTGATCAAGCAGCAGGGCATCATGTTCAACGAAATGGAGCCTGAGGCATTCGATATGCCGTTTGGCTTTAACACCGGCGGCGGCATCATCTTCGGCAATTCCGGCGGCGTCAGCGAGGCGGCCATCCGCTATGCGGGCGAGAAGCTGACCGGCAAAAAGAGCGACGATTACATCATCCGTGAGGTGCGCGGCGAGGAAGGCATCCGCGAGGTAGAGTACGATTTCAGCGGCACCAAGGTGAAGATGGCCGTAGTATCGGGCCTGGGCAACGCGCGCAAATTGATGAATGCCATCAAGGACGGAACGGCGCAATACGATTTTGTGGAAATGATGGCTTGCCCCGGCGGCTGCATCAACGGCGGCGGTCAGCCCGTAAGCGTGGACCGGTTGGTACGTAAAAAGCGCACCGAGGGCCTGTACCGCACCGACAAGATGCTCCAGCTGCATAAATCCCAGGAGAACCCCTATATCAAGGACCTGTACGACACCCTGCTGGGCGTGCCCAACAGCAATAAGGCACACGAGCTTTTGCACACGCACTATCATGCGCGCTCCCGCATCAAGTCCGACCGCATTGAGGAACCCGTGCAGACGGCCGATACCGATAAGCTGCCGGTTTCCATCTGCTTTGGCACGGGCTGCTTCATCCGCGGTTCGCAAAAGCTCTTAACCCAGTTGACGCAATTCATTTCGCAGAATAAACTGGATGACAGGGTATCGCTTGGCGCGACCTTCTGCTTTGAAAAATGTGACCGCGGCCCCGTCGTTAAGATCGGGGACGAGCTCATCACCCACTGCACGCGGCTGAAAGCCGTAGAGGCGCTCACGCAGAAGCTGCACCTGTAGGTACCAATTTACCTAAGGAGGCCACCCCATGAGCATCGTCAAGACGTTGGAGGCCATGTGCCGCGACTGCTACCGCTGCGTGCGCGCATGTCCCGTGAAGGCGATCGGCATTAAAAACAACCAGGCGTTTATCAACCAGGATCGCTGCATCAACTGCGGCACCTGTGTGAAAACCTGCCTGCAAAAGGCGAAGGTGGACATCAGCCAGCTTGACGATATCAAAAAGATCGTCAAGTCCGGCGATGTGGTGGCGTGCGTCGCGCCTTCGTTTGCAGCCGAGTACCCCAGCTATCTCCGCCGCCGTTTGGTGGCGGGGCTGCGGGGGCTCGGCTTTAAGCGTGTGGAGGAAACCTCCATCGGTGCCGACGCTGTGGCGTCCTACACCAAAAAGCTGGTGATGGCCACCGGCCGCGGCGGTATCTCCACCGCCTGCCCCGCTGTGGTGGACTATGTGCAAACCTACATGCCCGAGCATATTGATCTGCTGCTGCCTATCGTTTCTCCCATGATCGCGCATGCCAAGATCACCAAGGCGCTGCATCCCGATATGCGCGCGGTGTTCATCGGCCCGTGCGTAGCCAAGAAGGCCGAAGCCCAGCAGGAAAAGTACAAGGGCATCGTCGACGGCGTGCTCACCTTCCGCGAGCTCAACGGCTGGTTTGCCGAGGAGGGTATTGTGCTGGACGAGTGCTGCGATTCGGGCTTTGACCAGATCGGGCATCTGGATACCGCCAAGCTTTTTCCGCTGCCCGGCGGCATGATCAAGACTGCCGGACTGGACGGCAGCATCGATTCTATCAACATCGTGCACACCTCCGGCCCGGAGAATACCATTACCCTGCTCAAGGCCGCCGTGGACTCCAATGATCTGGAGGTCATCGAGCCCTTGTTTTGCGAGGGCGGGTGCATCGGCGGCGCCGGCAACGATAACACCAACAACATTTTTGAAAAGCGCAACGATATTATCGAATACGCCCATGAAAAGGAGCCCGTGTTCGGCGTGGAAGAGAAGATGCCGACGGTGGACCTGTCCACCTCGTTTGTCAAAAAGCCCTTCCCCACCGTGAAATACACTGAGCAGGACATCCTCGACGTATACGAGCATACCTATAAATCCGCACCCGAGAACCGCCTCAACTGCGGCGCGTGCGGCTACAACAGCTGCGAGGAAAACGCCATCGCCATATTAAACGGCATGGCGGAATACTCAATGTGCATCCCTTACATGCGCCGCCGCGCGGAAAACCGCGCCGATACCATCCTGGAGCACGCGCCCGAGGGCGTGGTGATCCTCGACGAGGCGCTGACCATCCAATCGCTCAATCCCGCGTTTGAAAAATACTTCTCCTGCTCATCGTCGATTATCGGACGCAAAATATCCTATCTGCTGGAATCCACGCTCTATGAGCGGGTGCTTGCCCAGCCGGCCAAGTATCTGGAGTCGATCATCGAGTACATGGGCAAGGAGTTCCACCAGGTGGTCTTTTACCTGCCGATGGAAAAGCATTATGTCGGCATTTACATGGATCTGTCCAACATCAAGCTCAACGAAGCCAAGATCCAAAGCTCGCGGGACAAAACCATCCGCCGCGTGGAAAAGCTGATTGCGCAAAACCTGGAAATGGCGCAGAAAATGGCGGACTACCTGGGCGAGAGTGCCGCACGCAGTGAGACGCTGCTGGAGGAACTGACACAATCCGATGACTAAAGAAAAGACGCGGCTTTACACCGAGCTGTTGCTCAAACAGGTGAATAAGCGCCATTACCGCGAGTGCGGCGATCAATCGGAGATCGTGCGCACAATGGAGCATACCGATTTTATCCTGTCGGACGGCATCGGCTCGGGCAGCTATGCCAACATCGCGGCACGGCTGAACAACAGCCGGATATTGCACCTGATGCAAAGCGGCGTGTCCATCCATCCCGCGTGCGAAAAAGCGCTCAAGCTGATGCACCGCGCCCGCACCGAAAAGGTGCCCTTTGCCGCGTTCAACGTCGCACGCATCATGAAGGGCGGGCAGTTTACCTCGCTGTCGTTTGAGGCGCCGGTACCGCTTTTAATCCGCGACGGCATTGTGCAGCAGCTGCGCACCACCTATTACACCCTGTCAAACGAGGTCGTTTCCGAGACCTCCGTGCTGCTTAAGGAAGGCGACTCGATGATCTTTTTCACCGACGGCGTCACGCAGGCGGGGCTGGGCCGCGGCCACGGCATGGGCTGGGGCACGGAGGGCTTCCAGGATCTGCTGCAAAAGTGCATCAGCGCCGGCATGACCTATGACGACGCGCTGGATATTATCCTGATGAAAACCAAATCGCTGTCAGGCAACGAGCACGGCGACGATACCTCGCTTGCGCTGATCACCCTGCGCAAGGCCAGTGTCATCAACATCCTCTCCGGTCCGCCCGCCAGCAAGACCGACGACGAAAAGCTGGTGAAGCGTTTTTTGAAAGCCGACGGTCTGAAGGTTGTATGCGGCTCCACCACCGCCGATATGACCGCCCGCGTGATGAGCAAGCGGGTAAAAATCCGCGAAATGCCGGATTCCCTCACCGCGCCGCCGGAGTACACCATCGACGGCATCGATCTGGTAATGGAAGGCGCGGTAACACTCAACCAGGCCTATAACATCCTGGACGAGGACCCGACCGACGACGAAGAGGGCATTTTCAAGCTCTGCTCCCTTCTGCGCAACGCGGACATCGTGCGCTTTTTCGAGGGCACCGCGGAAAATGTCGCCCATAACGACATCACCTTCAAGCAGATGGGTATCCTCAAGCGCGCCATTATCGTACAGCTGTTAAATGAAAAGCTGATCAAGATGGGCAAGGTAACGACGATCGAGAAGATGTAGGCGTGGTAATTTCCCTGATAAACGCTTCCCTTTCCCCAATTTTGGCAAAGTAAAACCGCGGGACGAAAAATCCCGCGGCTTTGCTGTATTATCAAGCTTCGTCGGCTGTCGGTGCCGCGTCCGCACCGGCTGCTTCCTCCTCGTCCGCCGGCTCCTCGGCAGCCTTCGGGTGGGCGACGGATACAACCATCCGCTCTTCTTCCGTCAGGCTGGTAACACCGCTTGGCAGTTTCAGCTCGCCAACAGTCAGCTGGTCGCCCGGTACCATCGCGCTTACATCCACCTCAACGGCGGTGGGGAAATCGCCCGGCAAGCCTTTCAGATGAACGGATTCCAACTGCTGCAAAAGCTCGTAGCCGTTATGCTGCAGCTCTTCCCGCCCGACAATGTGTAATGGGATATCCGCCGTTGTTTCTTCCGTGAGGGATACCGCCTGGAATGTGACATGTAAAAAGTCCTCGCTCCCCGGGACATATTGAATTTCGCGGATCATGGCGGTGAATACCGTCTTTTTGTCCGCCTGCAGCGTATAGATACCCGACGTTCCGTTGGCGGCAAACGCCTTCCTGAATTCGATTTTGTTTACGGAGAAGCTAACGGCGTCGTGGCCCTTCTGCGATATAGAGCCCGGCAGAAGACCTTCCCTGCGCAGCGCATGCATGGCACCCTTGCTGCCCTTGGTCCGTTTGGTGATTAATAGCTTCGTAGACTTGTCCATACTCAATCCTCCTGCATGATCGGTCGTGTAGTTCTTGCCATCATGAGGCCTCTGGGAAGACAATCTTTAATAGGTTTTCTTTCTTTTGGTCGTTGTCTATTATATCAGATTCTGTCAAAAAACAAAAATGCAAGCCGGCGCTTAAGTATGGTCCGGCAGCGCAAACGTAAATACCGTGCCTTCCCCCACCGTGCTTTCCACGGCAATGCCCATCCCGTGGCGCTTGGCGATCTGCTTGGCGATGGCAAGGCCCAGGCCGCTGCCCTGGCGGTTTTCCTCGGAGGGCGTTTTGCGGAAGCGGTCGAAGATGAAGGGCAGCAGGTCGGGCGCGATACCCACGCCGTGATCCCGAACCGTAATCTTCTCTTTGGTTAAAATCACTTCGATGCTCCCGCCTTGCGGCGAAAACTTGATGGCGTTATCCAGCACGATCATCAGCATTTGCCGCAGACGGCCGTAGTCGCCCTGCAGGCTGACCGGTTCCTCCGCCAGGGTACAGGTGATGGTAATCTGTTTTTTGCGCGCAATCTGGTCGGCGGCATACAGCGCGTCCCCCAGTATCTCCTGCAGGCAGATTTCCGTCTGTTCGATGGGGAAATCCGGATTTTGCAGCTTGGACAGCTCCAGCAGGTCGTTGGTCAGGCGCTGCAGGCCGATGGTCTCCTTGAGCATCTGTTCATGGTACTGCTTCACCTGCGTTTCGTCGGTCACCACGCCGTCGCACAGTGCCTCCAGCGATCCGCGCAGCACCGTAGCGGGCGTGCGCAGCTCGTGCGATACATTGGAGAGAAACTCCATGCGCAGCTGCTCCTGCTGCTCCTTTTGCCGTCTGGCCTCCTGCAAGCGGTCGCTGAGCACATCCATGGCCTGCGCCAGCTTACCGATCTCATCCTTGCGGACGATCTTCGTTTTTGCCGAATAGTCGCCTTTGGCAAGGGTCAATGCGGTATTTTTCATGGTATTCAGAGGACCGGCAAAGGCGTAGCTCAGCCAGATGGCAAGCGCCACGGCAATGCCCAGCGCGATCGCGCCCGAGTAGATCAGCACGCGCACACCCTGTGTGATGGCCGTTTGCATGGCGGATACCGCGTCGTGCAGCAGCAGCGCGCCGTAAATGGTGCTGCCGCGATAGATCGGCACGCCCACGGTAAGCGTCGGGGTGCCCAGCAGATCGCTGAAGCCGCGGCTGGTCACCGTTTCGCCGGCAAACACAGCGCTTACCACCTCGTCGGCGTCGGCGGGAAGGTCCTCATACACGATGGTTATATTGTGCCGCCCCGTCGTCAGGAAATTGAGGTCGGCGTCCAGCACCCACACATCCACATCCAGCAGGCTCAGCGCGGGAAGATAAGCGCCGATGCCCGTATCCATGCCGTTGCTTGTGCCGCCCGACCCCCTGCCCATGCCATTGGACGAGCCCGTGTTTTCGCTGCCGGCGGCGGCGGAAAGCGCATCCGCCAGCTCGGTTGCCTGCGACAGCAGCTCTGCCTGCTTTTCTTCCATAATAGCGCGGGTAAACAGCGTTTGAAACAGCACCCCGCTCATGATCGCAAAGATACACAGCGGAATGATGAAATACACCAGCAGCTTTTGCGCAATGCGGTTATGCATCTTCAATTTCGCAGCTCCCCTTCAAATTCCAGTTTGCGGTCGGACATCCAGGCCGGCCGATAGCCGACCCTGTACCCGACCCGCTGGGACGCGATATTACTGGATGCCGTTGTATACACCGGCACGATATTCCGCTGTAAAATCTCATCAGTCAGCGTGTTCACCAGATAAGCGGCCAGCCCGTTGCCACGGTATGCCGGCAGCACGTCGATCCCGACGGACCACATGACGGGGCTCCAGCCAAACGCGCCGGCTACCCCGGCAACATCGCCGTCCAGCCCTGCTACAATCGCCATAACGTTGCGCACGGGATGGCTGTCATCATACTGTATGGCATTGGGAAATCCCTGCAGGTCACAAAGCCCGTCAATCTGATCCTGCCGGATCGTTTCGTAGGCAAAACCCTGCGGCTGCGCGATGCACGGACGGTGATCCAGGTCCGGCAAATAGCACAGCACATGTCCCCGGATAAACGGCAGGGCAAAGGCATCGTCGCGCTGCCTGCCCGCCAGCTGCTCCCTGGCGTATTCCAGCCGCGCGGGCGTTGCACTGACCACGATGGACTGCCCCATGGTGACCATTTCAAAGAACTGCTTTCCGCGCCTGAACGGCCTGCGCCCCGGATTGTCCTTCGCCGGCGCAAAAACAAAGCTGTCTTTTTCACGGCTGAAATCTTCCGGCTGGCAGTTCAGATCGACAGCAAGCTGCTCCCGCACGATTTTCAGCATTTCTCGTGTTGTCATTGTATCCTCCCGCAATCGCGCGCTTAATCGGCGTCCGTTTCCAGCCGGTAGCCCACGCCCCAGATGGTCTTGATTTCAAATCCCTCGGGCTGCGCCGCCTCCACCTTGGCACGCAGGCGCTTGATGTGGGTATCCACGGTGCGCGTGTCGCCGAAGTAATCAAAGCCCCACAGGCTTTCCAGCAGGTTTTCGCGGGAGAATACCTTGCCCGGGTGCTCCGCCAGCGTCCAGAGAATTTCAAACTCTTTTTTGGTCAGCGTCAGCGTATTGCTGCCCACCTTGGCCGCATATTCATCCGCCGAAACCCACAGGTTGCCCAGCGTTACGGTATGCCCGCCGGTTTCCGCCGGCTTTTGCATGCGCCTTAGCACCGCGCGCAGGCGCGCCATCACCTCGCCCGGCGAAAACGGCTTGACGATATAGTCGTCCGCGCCGATATCCAGCCCCATGATTTTTTCAAAGTCCTCGCCGCGCGCGGTGATCATGATCACGGGCACGGTGGACGTTTTGCGGATCTCACGGCACACGGAAAACCCGTCCATCTTCGGCATCATCACGTCCAGCAGCACAGCGTCGATCTTCTGTTTTTCAAACAGCTCCAGCGCCATCTCGCCGTCGGTGGCAATATACGGCTTATGATTTTCTTTTTTCAGGTACTCTTCCAGCACCGAGGCGATTTGGCGGTTGTCGTCCGCCACCAGAATGTTGGCCATTTTGACGCCCCCTTCTGCTGATATCTTATTATAAATACGCCGCAAAGTCTACACTGTCCACAGACTGTTGCGCCGGGCGACACACTTCTGCCATATACTTTGATGATAATACTCTTGCAGCAAGGAACTGCAACACAAATTTTGAAAGAAGGTTTAATCCATGAAACGTAAATCCATTTTGATCCTCGTAGCCGCTATGATGCTGGCAGTATCCATCCCCATGTTCGCCCTGGCGCAAAGTGACACCGCAGTACAGGCCCTCGACGGCACCGGCAATATGTACGGACAGAGCAACGCAGCCAGCCAGGGCTCCCGCCTGCAGGCGCAGGACTGCGACGGTACCGAAGACTGTGACTGCGACGCCGAAGGCCTTGGCCTTGGCAACGACGGCGAAGCGCTGCACCAGTACGCCGGCACCGGCCACGGCATGATGCTAAACGGCCGCGATACCGAAAACGAGAACTGCGTCTATGGCAGCGGCACCGCAGCCGCCGGCCAGACCGGTCGCTCCACCTCCACCCGCGGCGGCCACGGCCGCAGCCTGGGCGAATAACCAACATCTAGGTAAACGCTGATTAAAGCGTCTGTGCGATGGCGCGCTAGATTTTTTCAGGTTGTGTTTGCGCAAGCCGCAGTAGTAGCAGCGCTACGTCAAGGCTTTCGCGGGCACAAGATGGGAATAATATGGCGCGGCAGCATGCGGGGGGATTTATTCAGTGTTTACCTAGTTCCCTGACCGCAAAGGTTATATAAGCCGCTTCAACACGAAGCGGCTCATTTTTTACCCCGATAATCCTTCGGCTTCACGCCTGTGAGCTTTGTAAAGGTGCTGGAGAAGTGGCGGATATCGGAATATCCCACCTTTTGCGCTACCTCATAAACCAGCAAGTCGGAGCGCATCAGCAGTTTTTTTGCTTCGTTCATACGCAAATGCGTCAGGTAATCCTTATACCGGACGCCGGTTTTTTGATGAAAGAAGGAGGAAAAATAACTGGGGTTCATGCTGAATTTGCCGCTGAGAACCTCCAGCGTGAGGTTTTCGCCGTAATGCTGCGCCAGATAGCTTTTTACACGGTCAATCAACGGAATCTCCTGCTGCGCGGGTACGTCCTGTCCGGCATTAAGCAGCATCACGCAGCGTTCATAAGCGGCTTGCGTTTCTTTGAGCGTATGCAAAACATCGCTGACGGCATAACAAAACGGATATGCCAGATTGCTTTGCACCGCATGCGCGCATGCCTCCGCCAACCGCTGTGCACGCTCGTCGCACGGTTCTTGCGGTAAGTTGGGAACAACAGCGCACAGATAATCATTCTTGGCAAAGGCGACGCAATGCTGCGACAGCAGATAGGCTTCGCCCTTACCCAGCGCCGAAAAATGCAGCAAACCGGAGGAAAGCACACTGTTTTCCTGCGGAATATTGAGATGAAAACAAACAAAGCAAAACGGTCCGTTATCCACAGGCAGGTTTTCCGGCAGCACGGCTGTATTTCCCTGTGCGTCGGGATGGGACAGGCTGTTCAGCCGGCGATGGAACGCGGTGTCAACCCGTTGGTCATCCAGCATACCGCCGATCCTGATCAGCACTTGCGACAGCTTTTCCGCATCAACCGGCTTTACCAGATATTCCTGCGCACCCAGCGACAGTGCGGACTGCGCATACTCGAAATTACGATACCCGCTGAGGAATAGCACGCGCGTTGGCAGTTCTTCCTGCCGGATCAGCTTGAGCAGCTCCAGCCCCGAAAGATTGGGCATCTCAACATCAGCCAGCATCACCTCCGGCCGTTCCTCCCGCAGCAGCGTGAGCGCCTTACGGCTGTCCGTAGCGCTTAGCACCCGATCAAATCCCATGCTTTCGTAATCCAGCAGGCGCAGCAGTCCCCGCACGATCACAGGTTCGTCATCAACAATCAGCAGCTTCATTCCGAGCCCTCCTTCAGCCTGTAGGGCAGCCGCAGCTCCACGGCGGTGCCGACGCCTTCCCGGCTTTCGACTTGCAGGCCGTACTCCGTTCCATAGGACAGATGAATTCGCTCCTGTACGTTTTTCAGCCCGATACTTTGAAGGGTTTCCGGCGACGGCATGCTGTCCGGCGCATCGCTTGCAAGCGAAGCCCGCAAACCGGCCAATGCTTCGGGCGTCATTCCCTGTCCTGAGTCCATTACGGTCAGCTGCAGCACTTCTCCTTCCGCCTGCGCACTGATGCGGATCAGCCCGCCGCCCTGCGGGCGCAGGCCGTGCTGCACGGCGTTTTCCACGATCGGCTGTAAGCACAGTTTCAGCACCCGGCATTCCGTCAGCTTTGAGGGAATGTCCAGCGCCAGCTCAATATTGCCGTAGCGCAGATTGATCAGGCTGATATAATCGCGGATCATGGTCAGCTCGGCATCCAGTGACACGCACTCGCGCACCTCGCCGATCACGTATTGCAGCTGCTTAACCAGTGCCATGATCATAGCCGCGCTTTCCGGATCGTTGTGCTCTACCGCGCTCATGCGGATCACCTCCAGCGTGTTGTACAGGAAGTGCGGATGAATTTGCATTTTCAGCTCGTTGAGCTCCGCTTCATTTTGCTTAAGCCGCGCTACATAGCTGCGCTTTACATAGCTGTCCAGATCGGCTACCATGCGGTTAAACCCACGGGACAGCTCACTCATCTCATCGTCGCCGCGCACCTCCACCCGCACGCTCAGATCTCCTCCGCGCACTACCTTCATCTTCCGCAGCATCTGCTTGATGGGCTGCGTCAGCCGCCGGGTAAACAGCGGCGCCAGCAGTAGGATAACAGCCGTCGTGATGGCGCCCAGCAGCAGCACATACCGGCGCAGCAGGCGTATACGGCGGCTGATAGCCCCGCGGTCGAGATCATAGCGAATGTCCCAGCCGGCGGACGCCACCTTTTCTTCGATCAAAACGTTCTGTGCATCCGCGGCGGTATCATCCAGTGTTTGGCCGATACTTGCTTCCTGATCGGAGTATATAATCAGTCCGTTTTCGTCCACCACATCCAGCCGCCCGAAATCGGACCACGTATAGTTGCCAAAGGCGGCATCAAACATCTGATAATCGATATCCAGCATCAAAATGCCCAGAATACGTTCGCGCTCCGGTAAATCATCCAGCGAAAGCAGCGAGCGGCACAGGGTGATAACTGTCGCGTCGGAGAAGATATAATAGTCCTCCGCATGCGGTGAGGAAATGGTCAGGTCACGGGGATTGGCAAGCGCCTTTTTAACGTAATCGCACTTTGAAAAATCATAATCCTGCTCCAACGCCTTGGTTGACGGATAGCCCGCGGCATACACGGCATCGTTGACCAGATCATAAAAGATCACGTTGCAAAGCGTATCATAGCTGTCACACAGCATCTCCACATAATCGCGCATGATTGCGCTCGGGTCCTCATTGCGCAGCAGGATATCCGGCAGGCGGCCATAGTTTTCACTGTCGTAGAGATACATTTTCTCCGTAATGCTGGCCAAGCGCTGGAAACTGGTTTCAAAATTGCTGGCGACCAGCGATACCATCTGCCGGGTACGGGAGATGGTATCCTCCTCCATCGTGGCGGAAAAACGCGAAAGGCTGAACAGCATAATTACCAACAGCGGCAGCAGCCCAAACAGCAAAAAAGCCGTCGAGAAGCGGGCAAAAACGGAGCGTGGCAGCAAGCGCGAAATTCTTTTCATATTGGATCAGCCTCCATGGTATTATCAGTATACATAAGAAGTATCCGACTCACAACACAAGCTTTGCCCCACGGCGCCGATTTCTAAAGCTTACCGCAGAAATTCCTGAAATTCTTCACTCACAGCCGCCGTGAAAGTTTCCTATAATGAAATTAAACAAGGCCAACTACGGATTGGCAAGCAAAAAAGGAGGAAAAATTATGTACAAACGACTGATCGCACTGCTGCTGGCACTGTTCATGTGCCTGTCCATCGTATCGGCTGTGGCCGAAGAGGACGAAGAACTGCCGTCCGACGACGTAACGCTCACCTTCGTTTGCGGCAACGGCGACGTGAAATTCAACGAAGTGATTGAAACCCTGGTTGCGAAATTCGAAGAGGAATACCCGATGATCGATATCGTCAACGTATCGCCGACATCGTCGTCTTTCTCCGAAGGCCTTAAATCGCTGGACGCGGTGAACGAGTTTCCGGACCTGATCGAGGCGCGCGACGTACCCATGTGGGCGCGTGCAGGCAAGATCGCGGAAGTGGATCCCGAGCTGATTGCACTGGTCAACAACGCACCGGACTACAACGGCAAGTACTACTGTGTACCCACCGCGTCCACCCTGCCGCTGGGCTTCTACTACAACAAGGCATATTTTGACGAAAAAGGCTTCACCGAACCCACGAATTATCAGGAGTTCCTGGATCTGTGCCAGGCCATTAAGGATGACGGACAAATGTCGCCTATCGTGGTCGGCGCGGCGGATATCTGGCATGTCGGCTTCAGCTGGATGCAATGGTACATCAACTATGTAACCCATCATGACACCGATTTTGTTAAGCACCTCTACACCGGCGATACCAAATGGACGGATGATTACGTAGTCGATTGCTTTACCAAATATGCGGACATCTTCCTCAACGGGTATGTGGACGAGGGCTTTATGTCTACCTCTGACAGCCAGATTGCATCCTTCCTGGTAACGGGCAAGGCCGCCATGTTCATCAGCGGATCACACATGGTCGCCAATATTGAGGATGCTGATCCCGACTTTGATTTCGGCTGGTTCCCGCTGTATAACGAGGACGGAGAGCTGAACATGTACGGCGGTCCCGGCCTTAACGGCTGGATGTATTCCGTGGACTGCGCCGCCGATGAGGATAAGCTGATCGCCGCCAAGCTGTGGATCAAGTTCTATCTGCGCGATGACAACTATGCCTACTATCTCACCAGCATGTCGGTCGCACCTGTGACGAATATCGATATCTCCTTTGACAGCGAGATCGTCAACAAAATGGTCGCTACGCTCAATGCCGCCGACAGCGTGGAGCAGGGCTGGAACGGCAAATGGGGCGACAACGAAATTCCCTCGGCCTTCCGCAACTTCGCCTACAAGGTAGCGCAGGAATGGGCTACCGGCTCCAAGAGTATCGAGCAGGGGCTGGAAGAAATGCAGACCGAATGGGATGTGCTGTCCAAGGACTTCAATCCCGTAACCGGCGTCGGTATAACCGAATAAAAAACCCTGTTAATAAAACCGGAGAGCCGCCGCACAGGCGGCTCTCCCGCTAAATTGCAGTTCCGGTTGCCGTTTTGCGCCCGGGCCACAGGAGGAGGCTGCCCATGAAATTCACACCGCGACCCACCGTACCGGCAAAGGCCGGACGCTCCAGATTGCACATTGTCCAAACGCTGCTGGCGCTGTTTTTGCTGATCTGCTTTCTGATGCCGATGTTTGAAATCACCGCGTGGAAAAGCGTATCACTGAAAAACGGCGCCAAGGGCAACGGCATCACGATGCTTACCGCCGCCAACACCCTGGCAGACGGTCTGGCCGGCGTTGTGCGCAAGGCAAAGCTTGCCGACGGCGTGGAAACCACAGTCGGTACGGCGGCGCAGTCCCTGCGCTGGACAGGCATCGGCACGCTGTGCGGGCTGCTATGCGCCGCAGCCATGTTTTGCCTGAGCCTGGCGGAAAACCTGGGGGTCCGTCTGGGCAAACGGCGCAAAGCACTGTTTGCCGCAATGGGCATAGCAACCCTCGCCCTGATGGCGGCCGGCTTTTTCGGCTTTGCGGCATTTCGCCAAGCCATTGCCGACGCGGCTGCGGTATCCGACGAGGCGCTGGCAAAGGTGACGGCCAAGCTGTATCAGGACGATGCGGTGCCCGCAATGACAGTTACACCGTGGGCCTACATGGGCGTGCTGGGCATGGCCGCCATGGTGGTGCTGCAGTTTGTTAAAACCGGCAAAACGGCGTTTCGCAAAAGTCTTTTATGGTTTGTGCTGCCGATGCTTGCGATGTATACCGCTTTTGTCATCGTTCCCTCCATCTCCAGCGTTTATCTGGGTTTTACATCCTACGACGGCATCACGGATGCCTCCATGCGCTTTGTGGGCTTTGAAAATTACAAAGACATTTTTCAATCCGCCCGGTTTCATTCGGCTACTGTCAATACCGTGGTCATCGCCTTCAGCTTTACCCTTTTGGTCAACCTGCTGGCGCTGCTGCTCGCCATCGCGGTAGACTGTGTACGCTGGATGAAAAACGTTTTCCGCAGCTGCTTCTACCTGCCTGTGCTGATCTCCGGCATTATCGCCGGCTTTATCTGGCGCATAATGTTTAACTACTCCTTCGGCGTCATCAACTTCGTGCTTAACGTGCTGGGAACGGGTTCACTCAAGTTTATCGATACCATGCCCAATGCGCTGCTGTCCATTATCTTTGTGCTGCTGTGGAAAAACGCGGGGTATTATATGATCATCTATCTTGCGGCATTGCAGAGCATCCCCTTCGACCTGATGGAAGCCGCGAGCATCGACGGCGCCAACAGCCGCCAGCGGTTCCGGCATATTACCATTCCGATGCTGGCCGGATCGTTCACCATCAACCTGACGCTCGCGCTCATCAACGGGCTGAAGATATTCGACGAAATCGCGATCCTCACCGACGGCGGCCCCGGATTTTCCACCGAAACGATCACCTATATGGTGTATAAGGTAGCGTTTGGCGAAATGCGGCAGGGCTACGGCACAGCGATGGCGGTTATCCTGTTTCTGATGATTCTGGTACTGGGCGGCGTGCAGTCCACGCTGCTGCGCAAGCGGGAGGTGCAGGTGTAATGGAAGCAACCATGACGAAATCCAAAATTAGCCGGGGGCAGATCGTTCTGTTTGCGGTGCTGCTGATCTTTGCGCTGCTGTACATCTGCCCGCTGCTGATCAGCTTTATGTCGGCGTTTAAGTCCAACGGTGAAATTTTAAGAAATCCCACGGCATTTCCGGAATCGCTGTATCTGGGCGGCTTTGAATACCTGTTTGCCAAAACGGATTTCCCCACTGCGTTTTTCCACAGCGTATTTCTGACCCTCGTGTCCGAGGCACTCATCATCCTTCTTATCCCGATGGGTGCTTACGGCATCGCGCGCACGAAAAACAAGCTGAGCAGCGCGATCTACACCTTTTTTCTGGCCGGCATGATGATTCCGTTTCAGGCGTATATGGTCAGCCTGTTCAAAGAGCTAAACACGATCGGCATCTTCGGTACGCTGGCGGGACCGGTCGTGATCTACATCGCAGGTTCCTCGGGGTTTGGTACGCTGCTGTTTACCTCCTTCATTTCCGGGGTGCCCCAAGAGATTGAAGAGGCCGCGCAGATTGACGGCTGCTCGCAGCTGCGCACCTTCTGGAAAATCGTATTCCCGCTGCTTAAGCCCTGCACCGCTTCCATGCTGATCCTAAACGGGCTGGGCATCTGGAACGACTATCTGATGCCCTCGCTGGTGCTGCCCTCCACAGGCGCCAAAACCATCAACGTGGAAATTTTCCGCTTTGCCGGCGAGCTGTCCAGCCGATGGGATATCGTGTTTTCCGGGGTGGTCTGCGGCATTGTGCCGATTTTGATCCTGTTTTTCTGCCTGCAGGGATACTTTGTCAAGGGCATCACAGCCGGCGCGGCCAAAGGATGAGGTAACGGTATGACCTATGAACAGCTGAGGCAAAACGCAATGCCTTTTGCCCAAAGCCTTCGCGATAAGCTGATTGCCAAGATGCCCGTCGCGCTTGCGAAAGCGCAAGGCCTTGATTTTATCCCGTATACGGTTCGCGGTAACGCATGGGCGCCCGGGCCGTTTGACGGCATCTGCTGGTGGACCAACGGCTTTTGGGCAGGCGAAATGTGGCTGATGTACCTCATGACGGGCGACGCTGCCTACCGTACCGAAGCCGAGCATACGGAAGCCATACTGGATGCCGCCTTTGCCGACTTTGAGCACCTGCACCACGACGTGGGGTTCATGTGGCGTATCTCCGCGGGCGTAAACCACGCCATCACGGGCAGCGCCGAAAGCCATACCCGGGCGCTGCTGGCCGCTACGCTGCTGGCGGGCCGGTTTAATCCGCTGGGCTTCATCCGCGCATGGAACGGGGATTGCATCGGCTGGGCGATTATCGACTGTATGCTCAACATCAGTCTGCTGTACTGGGCCAGCGAACAGACCGGTGATCCGCGGTTTCGCATGATTGCCATGGCGCACGCGGATACCACGATGCGCTGCTTCGTACGGGCGGACGGTTCGGTCAGCCACATTGTGCAGTTCAATCCCGAAACCATGGCCGTGGAAGGTATTCCCGCAGGGCAGGGATACGCGCCGGGGTCCAGCTGGAGCCGCGGGCAGGCCTGGGCGATGTACGGTTTTGCGCTTTCCTATCTGCATACGGGCAAGCAGGCGTATCTGGAAACCGCCAAACGGGTATCGGAGTATTTTATCGCGCAGGTAAGCGACGATTGGGTGCCGCGCTGTGATTTTCGGCAGCCGGACAGCGTAACGCTTAAGGACAGCTGCGCGGGCGCTGTCGCCGCCTGTGCGCTGCTGGAGCTTTCCAAGCTGGACATCGACGAAGCGGAGCGCTACTTCGACGCCGCTATCCATTTGCTGACCGCCATGGACGCAGCCTGCGCCGATTGGGGTGACGAAAATCCAGCCATCCTGCAAAAGTGCACCGGTTCCTACCACGGGCAGGACCATCACATCGCCATGACCTATGCGGACTTCTACCTGATCGAAGCGGTAAGCAAGCTGTTGGGTGATCCGCTGCTGTTTTGGTAATTCACGGCTGATTTCATATACCACAAAGAATCCCGTGCCAAACGGCACGGTCACTTGTAAGTGATACCCCTTTCCATCCCGCAGCTGACAATAAGGGAGGCCATACGGCCGACTAGCCACCGAGGTTTCGCAG
>Ga0116152_10001772_pt1 | contig 17674 bp, 22 predicted proteins | sample AD_UKC119_MetaG_FD_89894 | JGI IMG/M metagenome (GOLD analysis project Ga0116152, IMG submission 89894) | Active sludge microbial communities of municipal wastewater-treating anaerobic digesters from Hong Kong - AD_UKC119_MetaG | ecosystem: Engineered > Bioreactor > Anaerobic > Digestate... | reverse complement strand
CGCTTCGGACTGATGCCGACCCAGCGGCTGAACAGGCGCTGGGTGTGCGATGGACTCAGCCCAAGGTGCGTTGCCAGCTCGCGCAGCTCGGGCCGCACGGGGTGCCGCGCGCGCAGGAAGTCAATGGCATCTGCGATCCGCTGATAGTTGTCGGTCTTGTCCATCGCCTGCGCGCCCGTTCCCGAAAAGAGTCCGTCAGTCACTCTAGCCGCGGGAGCAGCCGCTGCCCACCCGGTTCTTGCGCCCACCACCCGCACCGACGGTCAGGCCAATGCCACGAAAACTGTGTGTCTGCGATGCTGCGGCCCGGTTTATGCTTTTCGGCGGCGTCAGCGAATGGGCAGACGCGAGGGCCGGGAAGTCGGAGGCAATATGGATTGGTCAACACAACACAGGGCGCATCTGGGTCGCTGGATCGAGTCAGCTGCAGTGCAACGGCTGATCATTGCACTGATCATCGTCAATGCAGCGACCCTCGGACTCGAGACCTCAACGCACGTCATGGCGGTGGCAGGTGGCCTGCTCAGCCTGCTCGACCGCATACTGCTTGGCATATTTGTCACCGAAATCCTGGTGAAACTTTACGCATTCGGTGGGCGATTCTTCCGCAATCCCTGGAATCTGTTCGACTTCGTCGTCGTCGGTATTGCACTGGTTCCATCGACCGGCCCGCTGACGGTGTTGCGTGTACTGCGTGTGCTGCGCCTGATCTCGATGGTGCCGCGCTTCCGCTTCGTGGTCGAGTCGCTGCTGCGCGCGATCCCGGGGATCATGTCGATCGCCGGACTGCTATTGATCCTGTTCTATGTCGCCGCGGTCATGGCCACCGGGCTGTTCGGTGAGCGTTTCCCACAATGGTTCGGCAGCATCGGCGAGTCGATGTTCAGCCTTTTCCAGGTAATGACACTGGAAAGCTGGTCTATGGGCGTGGCGCGCCCGGTGATGGAGGTCTATCCCTGGGCCTGGTCGTTTTTCGTTCCTTTCATCCTGATCGCGACCTTCACCATGCTCAACCTCTTCATTGCGATCATCGTCAGTACGATGCAGTCCATGGTCGAGGAACAGAAGGCGCAGGAGACGGCGCAGATCGGCGAACTGGTGCATGACGAGAACCTCGAAGTTCATGCCGAACTGCGTGCCCTGCGCCGCGAGATCCAGGCCCTGCGCGAGGCTCTCGACAGTTCGAGCTAGCACCCGGGCCCACGCGGGCACAGATCGTGCGATGATCGGCGTTATCAGCCACAACGCGGAACCTGTACCCGATGAGCACACCCGGCAAGACTCAGACCATGGCGCTGTTTTGCGATTTCGAAAATGTCGCCCTCGGGGTGCGTGATGCGAAGTACGCAGCATTCGACATCGGCAAGGTCCTGGAACGCCTGCTGCTCAAGGGCAGCATCGTGGTCAAGAAGGCCTATTGCGACTGGGAGCGCTACAAGGAGTTCAAGTCGCCAATGCACGAGGCGGCATTCGAACTGATCGAGATACCCCATGTGCGCCAGTCCGGAAAGAACTCGGCCGATATCCGGCTGGTCGTCGACGCCCTGGACCTCTGCTACACCAAGGCACACGTCGATATCTTCGTGATCATCTCAGGCGACTCGGACTTCTCACCGCTGGTCAGCAAGTTGCGCGAGAACAACAAGGAAGTGATCGGGGTCGGCGTCAAACAGTCCACCTCGGACCTGCTGATCGCCAACTGCGATGAGTTCATCTTCTACGACGACCTGGTGCGTGAAGACGAGAAACAACGCCGCGCCAAGCGCAAGCGCAGCGCCAAGAAGTCCTCGGCGAAACCCGCTGCCGGGGAAGCGCCGAGTGAGGAAGACAAGAAGCAGCAGGCCCTGGACCTGGTGGTCGAGACCGTCGAGGACCTGTTCGAGGAACGCGGCGAACAGGAAAAGGTGTGGGGGTCGATGGTCAAGCAGGCGCTCAAGCGCCGCAAGCCCGGTTTCAACGAGAGTTATCACGGCTTTCGCAGCTTCGCCAAGCTGCTCGAAGAGGCCTCCGCACGCAAGCTGCTGGAGCTGGAGTACGACGAGAAGTCAGGCGGCTACATCATCCGCAACTATGTCCACGAGGACTGAACCGCGGTCCTGGCGTTCGGCGCCTGCTATGCCCTGGCCTGACGGGCCTGGCGCTGCATCGACCAGCCGGCGATCACGATCCCGATGGTCACCAGGCTCACCAGCACGGTCGCCAGGGCGTTGATTTCCGGACTGACGCCCAGGCGTACGCTCGAATAGACCACCATCGGCAGGGTCGAGGCGCCCGGCCCCGAGGTGAAGCTGGCGATCACCAGGTCGTCGAGCGACAGCGTGAACGCAAGCAGCCAGCCGGCCGCCAAAGCGGGGGCGATCAACGGCAGCGTGATGACGAAGAACACCTTCCACGGCCGCGCACCCAGATCCATGGCAGCCTCCTCCAGCGAAGGATCGAGGCGCACCAGGCGCGACTGCACGATAACGGCGACATAGGCCATCGAAAAGGTCACATGGGCGATTGTGATGGTGGTCATCCCCCGCCCTGCCGGCCAGCCGATCAACTGTTCCATCGCGACGAACAGCAGCAGCGAGGCGAGGCCGAGAATCACATCGGGCATGACCAGCGGCGCACCGATCATCAATGCCAGTGCGGAGCGCCCGCGAAAACGCCCAAAACGCACCAGCGCGGTACCGGCCAACGTGCCCAGGACAACTGCCAGTGTCGCGTTCATCAGGGCGATGCGCAGACTGATCCAGGCGGCCCCGAGCAGCTGCTCGTTGTGCAGCAGGCTCACATACCACTTGGTGGAGAATCCGGCCCAGACCGTGACCAGGCGCGACTCGTTGAACGAATAGACGATCAGCGAAAAGATCGGCGTGTACAGAAACGCATAGCCGAATGCCAGCAGGCTGAAGACCAGGGTGGGGCGGCGCACGGTCATTCCGACTGGCCCCGCTCCCGGAAGCGCTCGAACAGCAGCACCGGCACCACCAGCAAGGCGAGCAGCGCGACCGCCACGGACGCCGCCACCGGCCAGTCACGGTTGTTGAAGAACTCGGTCCACAGCACCTTGCCGATCATCAGCGTGTCCGGTCCACCGAGCAGGTCGGGGATCACGAACTCGCCCACGGCGGGCACGAACACCAGCAAGGAACCGGCGATGATGCCCGGAAGCGACAGTGGGACAGTCACGCGCCAGAAGGCGCACAGCGGACGACAGCCCAGGTCAGCAGCTGCCTCGAGCAGGGCGTTGTCCATGCGCGACAGGGTGGCGTAAAGCGGCAGCACCATGAATGGCAGGTAGGCGTAGACGATGCCGAGGTAGACGGCAAACTCGGTATGCAGCAGGTGCAGGGGCTGGTCGATCAGCCCCAGTGACATCAATACATTGCTGATCAACCCGTTGCCCTTGAGGATGCCAATCCAGGCGTAGACGCGAATCAGAAAGCTGGTCCAGAACGGCAGGATCACCAGCATCAGCAACGGCACCCGCAGGCTCTCGCGAACCCTGGTGATGCCCAGCGCCATCGGATAACCGATCAGCAGACACAGCAGGGTCGATACCGAGGCGACGCGCACCGAGTTGGCAAAGGCGTCCAGGTACAGGTTGTCTTCCCACAGCAAAAGGAAGTTCCCGAAGTTCAGCCGTACCTGCAGCATGCCGCTCTCGGCGAGATCGACCAGGGCCGAGTAAGGCGGAAGGCCGATCACCACCTCGGACAGGCTGATGCGCGCGATGATCAGGAACGGCAGCCCGAAAAACAGCCCAAGCCAGAGCAGCGGGAGGCTGGCCACGGCACCTCGCCCCAGGGTGAGGTGCTGGCGCAGGCCGCGACGCGCGCGCTGAAAGACGTTATTCAAGGAGGGCGACGGCATCTTCGGAGTTCCAGCCGAGCCACGCCTCGTCTCCCCATGTCAATGGGGCGGCGGCACGTCGTGCACGGTTGGTCAGCTGCGCCTCGATCAACGAACCGTCGGGTACGCGCACATGGTAGATCGAGACATCGCCGAGATACGCGATCTCCTCGATCCTGCCGTGCAGGCGATTGTCGCCAGGCGGCGGCTCCGCGGTGCCGATGCGCACCTTTTCCGGACGCACCGCCACCGACACCGGCGTACCCGGGGCTACCGCCTGCGAGGTGCGCACACGCAATTCAGCCGCATCGCCGTCGCTGTCCACGTGCACCAGCAGCAGATCGTCCTGCTGTTCGACCACGCGCCCCTCGAACTGGTTGACCGCACCGATAAAGCCGGCGACGAAGCGGTTGCTCGGAAACTCGTAGATCTCCGAGGGCGTACCGATCTGGCGGATTCGGCCTTCGTTCATTACCGCCATGCGTGTCGACATGGTCATCGCCTCTTCCTGGTCATGGGTGACCATGATGAAGGTGATACCGAGGCGCTCCTGGATGTTCACCAGTTCGAACTGTGTATGCTCGCGTAACTTGCGGTCGAGCGCCCCCAAAGGCTCGTCGAGCAACAGCAGTTTGGGGTGTTTGACCAGCGAACGCGCCAGCGCGACGCGTTGACGCTGGCCGCCAGACAACTGGTCCGGCTTGCGCCGGCCAAAATCGCCCAGGCGAACCAGCTCGAGCATTTCCTCGACCCGCTGCCGCACCTCGGCACGCGCAATCCTCTCCTGGCGAAGACCGAACGCCACGTTGTCGGCGACCGACAGGTGAGGAAACAGCGCGTACGACTGGAACATCATGTTGACCGGGCGCCGGTACGGCGGCAGATCCGTGACATCCTCGCCACCGATCAGCACGCGACCCTTGTCCGGGCGCTCGAATCCGGCGAGCACACGCAGCAACGTCGATTTGCCGCAACCGGAAGCGCCCAACAGCGAGAAGAACTCGCCCGGGTAGATGGTCAGCGAGACATCGTCGACAGCGTAGTGGCTGCCGAAGGTCTTGGTTACGCCATTGATCTCGACCAGAGGCGCGGCAGTGGGGTCCTGCCACGCCTCCAGTTCAGGTCTCGGCCCCGCCATTGGCCTTTAACGACCAGCCTTGACCCGGGTCCAGGCCCGGGTACGGGCGCGTTGTGCCGCCGGGTCGAGTTCCGCCGGGGCGATCAGCCTCTCGAGCACCTCCTGCGGCGGGAAGATGCCTTTGTTGTTACGTACTTCCTCGTCCATCAGCGGCAATGATGCCGGGATCGCGTTGGCATAGCCTACGAAGTTGCTGATCTTGGCGATTACTTCCGGGCCCATCAGGAAGTCGATCAGTCGATGCGCGTTTTCCGGGTGTGGAGCGTCAGCCGGTATCGCCATCACGTCGACGAACGCCACCGCGCCTTCATGCGGAATAGTCAGGACCACCTCGACACCGTTGTTTGCCTCGACCGCCCGGTCGCGTGCCTGCAGGATGTCACCGGAGTAGCCATGCGCGACGCACAGGTCGCCGTTGGCCAGATCGTTGATGTACTGGGAGGAATGGAAATAGCGGATGTAGGGGCGGACGCTTTCGAGCAGCGCGGTCGCCGCATCCAGGTCCGCCTTGGCGGTGCTGTTCGGGTCCTTGCCCAGGTACACCAACGCAGCGCTGAACACCTCGGTCGGATCATCGATCAGGCTGATGCCGCAGTCCGCCAGCTTCGATGCCACCTTGGGGTCGAACATCAGCGCCCAGGTATCTTTGGGCGCATCGGCGCCGAGGCGCTCGTTCACCTTGGCGGCGTTGTAGCCGATGCTGGTCGTACCCCACATGTAGGGCACAACGTGCTCATTGCCCGGATCGAGATCCACCAGGCCCTTCATGATTACCGGGTCAAGGTTCCCGTAGTTGGGGAGCCTGGTCTTGTCGACCTTGCGGTAGATGCCGGCCTTGATGTGCCGTTGGGCGAACGGACGGGCTGTCGGAAACACCAGGTCATAGCCACTATGGCCCGCCAGCAGCTTGGCCTCCAGGACTTCGTTGGAATCGTAGACGTCGTAAACCACCTTGATGCCGGTCTCCGACTGGAACTGCTCCAACACCTCGTCCGCGATGTAGTCACTCCAGTTGTAGACATGCAGTACCGGCTCCTCGGCTGCAGCGATATTGGCGCCAAACACACTGGCTGCCAGCAAACCTATCAGGGAAAGCCTTGACACCGAATCTATCTCCAAAAAAGGGTTTACAGGGCAGAATAGGTTGCACGCAACGCACCGATCCGTCACCTGGTTTTTTTCGATTCGGGGAACGGCCCGCTGCACCCCGCAGCGGTGATCGAATTTGGTGCACCGACAGTGCCGCCCAGCGCCGGGAGATGGGTGGTGCGACGCGCCGCGGCGCCAATGGGGCTGGGCACAAAACAGCGACAAAATGGCGCCCGGCAACACCTGGGAGGGGGCGGTGTCGCCACCCGCCGTAGAAACACAAAGGCCCCCGCCGTCATTCGACCGGCGGAGGCCCTGCTGCAGCTACTGCGACCTTGTTGTCGCAGCGGACGGGAGGACTTATTCGCAGTCCTCGTCCATGCCCGCGGCATACTCTTTCTTGCTGAGCTTGCCGTCGCCGTCCTTGTCCAGCTTGGCCATGTCCTTCTTCATACCGCTGGCGGCGAATTCGGCGGCGTCGATTGAACCGTCACCGTTGGCATCGGCCTTGGCGAACTTCATCGGGGCCGCGACAGCAACACTGGTGGCAAAGAGAGCGGCCACAGCCGCGAGGGTCAATTGGGTCATTTTCATCGGTTGTTTCCTAATAAGATTCGATACATATCGCTGAGCAGCCACACCTGCTTGCCCGGACTGAAAGTGTGCTCGCCGCATAATTTAGGCCTTTCCACCGCTGCGCGTCGAGCACCACCCATAAACGCATGTAATTTGTCGCAAATTCATTAATGTCAATCAAGCTTTGGCGGAAAATGTCGCTCGATCGTGCAAACCAGAGACCAAATCTGCGGCCGATAGTTCCCGTACTGCAACCGCTGCAGGGATGGCGATGCGTCGGTTTGGGGCAATCCGTCTGCGCCGGCACTCAAGCGTACCCGGCCTGCACCCGCTAGTATCCGCAGTATAGACAGATGCCGGGCGCGCCACATCTGCCCTGGATCGCGACGATTGGCCCTTGCAATGACACAGAGATCGACACACAAGAGCTACCGATTGCTTTACCTTGCACTGGGGTGGAGCTGTGTCCTGCTGGGTGTCATCGGTGCCTTCGTGCCGCTGATGCCGACCACGGTGTTCCTGCTGATCGCTGCATGGGCCTTTTCGCGCTCCTCGACACACTGGCACCGTTGGCTGCGTGAACACCCCCGATTCGGAGAGACCATCCGCGCCTGGGAGGAACACCATGCGATGCCACGCCGCGCCAAACGGATCGCCCTGCTGGCGCTCGCCGCCTCCTATGCATTCACCGCCTGGATATTCGGGCCCTGGTCGTGGACCGCGATTCTTGGTGGCCTCTGCATGGCTGGCGTGGCCCTATACATCATGCACCTGCCCGTCCTGGGCAAGACAGAGCAGCAGACCGCCAACGCTTGATTTCTGCGCCTCTCGACCGCACATTCTGCGCATCGAGATCCATTTCCGGAGAACCTCCAAATGATGCGCATCCTGCTGTTCCTCGGCACCAACATCGCCATCATCGCGCTGATCAGCATCACCTTCCGCCTGCTCGGCATCGACAATCTGCTGGCACAGAACAATGTCGACCTGGACATGAACGCATTGCTCATCTATTCGGCGATCATCGGCTTTTCCGGATCGCTGATTTCGCTGTTCCTGTCCAAGTTCATGGCCAAGAAGAGCATGGGCGTGCACCTGATCGAACAACCGCAGTCACCAGACGAGATGTGGCTGCTCAACACAGTACAGCAGCAGGCCCAGGCGGCAGGCATCAAGATGCCCGAGGTCGGAATTTTTGAAGGGGCGCCCAACGCATTTGCCACCGGCTGGAACCGGAACGATGCACTCGTGGCCGTCAGCACCGGACTGTTGCAGTCGATGAATCGCGACGAGGTCGAGGCGGTCATGGCGCATGAGATCAGCCATGTCGCCAACGGGGATATGGTCACGCTCACGCTGATTCAGGGGGTGGTAAACACCTTTGTGGTGTTTTTCTCGCGCATTATCGGCCACGTCGTGGACCGCGTGGTCTTCAAGGTCGAACGCGGTCACGGCCCGGCGTTCTGGATCACCTCACTGATCGCACAGTTCGTGCTCGGCATACTCGCCAGCATGATCGTCATGTGGTTCTCACGCTGGCGCGAGTACCGCGCCGATGCCGGCAGCGCGCAGCTGGCAGGACGCGACAAGATGATCTCGGCGCTGCGCCGACTGCAGCAGGCCAAGGATCCACAGCCGCTGCCGGACGAGATGGCGGCATTCGGCATTTCCGGTGCCGGTCTCAAGGAGCTGTTTGCCAGCCATCCGCCGCTGGAAGAACGCATAGCCGCGCTGCAGCGGGGGCGCTGAGCCTGTCGAACAGCAACCGGGGAAACTGGTTCGCGGTTTATTCAAGCCCCGTGGTTCGCGGCCGCTGACCCGGGAATGGACATCTCCGCCGTTTCGAACAGCCTGCTGCAGCAGATTGGCAACAGCGCCACCCAGACCGGTGACGCGGTATCGGTTTCGTTGATGCGCAAGGCCATGGACATCCAGTCTTCACAGGCGACTCAGCTGATCGAGTCGGTAGCCAGGAGCATGCCTGATCCCGGGACCCGCCTAGGCAGCATTATCGACGTCAAGGCCTGATCACGAGGCCTGCCAACTCGGCTTCGATTCGCGTTGCAGTCAGCCCCTCGAAATCCGCCAGGGTAAGCGTCGTAAAGGCGCCTGCCAGTTCCGACCAGGCGAACCCGGCCGTCCATGCGCTGTGCACATAGCTGCCCTGCATCGGGCGTTTCACCAAATAGAGGCATCCGGGTCGATAAACCAGGTTGTACGCGATGTCGCGCACATGCAGATCGCGCAGCGCCGCCCAGGCGACAAGTCTGTCATCGAATCTGTACACGGCCAGGGGATACGTTTCGGATCCACCATTGTGCCGCCAGCGCATCGATTCGATGGGATAACCGGCGTCAGCACGCATGAACACCTGCAGGTGCAGATGATTCACCGAGGCATAGGCACCGTGGGCGTTGTAGCCGAATCCGATGCCGGGCAATGTGCGCCCCAGCAGCATGGCGATATCCCATACGCGCTCGTGGATCTCCGCGTCGAAGTATTGCGGCCGGTTCGAGGCCGCCTGCGGCACCAGCAACCCGTGCAGATCGGCAAACGGAAACTTGTTGAACAGCAGCCGGACCGGCGTACCGGCCAACTCGCCCTCCCAGAAAATCTCGCTGCGCAGAAACGGCTTGTTGAAATGGAAGCCGCCGGGGTCGAACGGTTTGTACAAGCGGTTCACCACGGCATTGCTCATACGCGGCGGACGCAGGCCCCGCAGCGGGTTGAACTGCAACTCCCATGGACCCAGATGCCGGCGGCGCGCGGCCGTCAAATGCCCGAATCCCAGTGCACGCAATCGCGCGAAGACCTCCACGTCATCCTCGGCCGCCGCTGCCGCCCGCGGATCACCGCCGTCGAAACGGTCACACCAGTGCCCGAAAGCGGTCCGTAGAGCGCCGTGCAGGCGATCGAATATCGCCCCGTCATAATTGGCATTGGCCAGCGCAAGAATGAACACGCCGAGGGTGTCTTCACCCACCAGCCGGGCGAGCCGCGCTTCGAACGCGTCACGGTACGCCTTTGGCGATGCAAAGACTGTAGCGCCGGACCGGTCAGTGGTCATGTTCGTGTGGATCGGGAACCGGGTCGTAGCCACCTTCGTGGAAGGGATGGCAGCGTGACACACGGCGGATGCCCATCCAGAGTCCGCGCCAGGGGCCCCATTTTTCGATCGCCTCGAGCGTGTACGCCGAACAACTGGGCATGTAGCGGCAGTTGTTGCCGAGCACCGGGCTGATCAGCAGCTGGTAGCCACGTACAAATTTGATGAATAGTCTCTTGAACATTGCAACGCCCTGTTGGCGATCCGATTAAAGCACAGCACGGACGGGAGGGCGCGGGCCAGCGCTTGCTGCCGGATCTGCACTGCGCCACTATCGGCGCGATGTCGCTCAGCAGCCTGTACCTCGCACCCGATGATCCACAATCAGCCCCCGACCTCGATGGCCCGACGGTTGTACTGCACGAACTCGGCCTGATCGGCCGCCCACTCGCCCCGAAGACCTATTCGGCCGGCGAAGGATTCAGCAGACACGTGATCTACGCGGGCTGCTCTCCCTTCCTGGCGATGCAGCCGCCGCACGACGGCAGCCTGCAGTTCTGCCATGTGGCGTTGCACGGCCCCTACGCACAACCACGGCTGGTGACCGGTCCGGGCACGGTAAACCCTCGCTGTCCGACCTGCCGGGCCCGCCTGACAGACTGGCGGGAACAGCTGGACCAATGGCGGACCGGGACGACCAGACCGCTTTGTCCGGGCTGTGGCCGATCCTGGTCAGCGCACGAACTGGACTGGCGTGCGCACGCGATCAGTGGTCGTGTGCTAATCGAGTTGCGTAACGTGTTTCCGGGAGAAGCCAGCCCGAGCGACCTGCTTTTGCAGCGCCTGGAGGAGCAGACCGGCACGCCGTGGCGATATGCCTGGGCGCCCTATCTGAACGAAGATTGACGGCCGCTGTGAAGGCGGCGACTTTGGGGGTCAGCGGCGGCCGCCGCGTCCTTTTTGCATCCGGTCGGGGCCGACGCGGATCATTGCGCCGTTGAACTCACTGCCATCGAGTGCCGCGATCGCGGCGCGGGCCTCGTGCCCTTCCATTTCGATGATTGCGAACCCCTTGCAGTCACCCGAGAACAGGTCTTTGGCGAGTTTCAGGGAGCGGACCACGCCGTACTGGGTGAACAGGCTGGTGAGGTTGTCTTCTGTGGTCGATCTGGCGAGGCCACGAACGGCAAGGGTAATCAATGGCGTTGACCTTATCTGGCGACTGGAGACAGAAAGCCATGCCGATGCGCTCGGACAGTTCTTTCGTCGGACAGAAAAACGCTGCCCCTCTCAGGGCAGCGTTCTTGCGGCAGGCGTCAGAGAGGGACGACGTTGTCCGCCTGCGGGCCTTTGTTACCGGCCACTTCGACGAACTCCACGCGCTGCCCTTCTTCCAGGGAGCGATGGCCTTCGCCAACGATAGAACGGAAATGAACGAACAGGTCTTTGCCGCCCTGGCGCTCGATGAAACCGTAGCCTTTGCCACTGTCGAACCACTTCACGGTTCCGGTCTGTTTTACTGACATTTGAGTATTCCTCGAAAAATTTCTACAAGCCCGTGAATACGGGCCATTCAAAGCCACGAATCTTGGCGGACACTATTTCAGTTCGATTCGGGTGTATCAGCGAGGAAACAACGAATGGAAGATGGTATAGAAGAGCAAAGACGGTGTAGCTGGCGCAGCTTACCCTGCCTGCAGTCGGAAAAGCAAAGATTGTTTACACCCGCAGGTTTGCCGGGCGATGCACGCGGTCGTTTTGACTCTCAGCCGAAAACCACGCGGTTCTTGCCCTGGCGCTTGGCAGAGTACAACGCCTTGTCCGCACGGTCGAACGCACCATCCAGCGAGTCCCCGACGCCAAACATCGTCACACCGATCGAGACCGTCACCTTTACCGGACGCCCGTTTGCGTGCAGCCCGCCATCCTGGACCCCGGCACGCATGGCCTCGGCCACGCGCAGCACGTCGTCCCGCTCCGCCCCGGTCAGCAGCGCGATGAATTCCTCGCCACCATAGCGCGCGATGAAATCGGTCTCACGCACGCGTTCGCCGAGGATCTTGCCGATCATGGCCAATGCCTTGTCGCCGGAGCTGTGCCCGAAAGTGTCGTTGATCGTCTTGAAATCGTCGATATCGAGGACCAACAGCGCCAGCGGATCACCAAAGCGCTTCCAGCGCGCGTATTCCTGGGCCACACGGTCGTCATAGGCACGCCGGTTAGACAGCCCGGTCAACGGATCGCGCATGGCCTCACGGTACGACTGCGCGACCTGGCGCCGCAGGTCGAAGGTATCGTGCTCGAGCCGCCGCATCCGCTTGCGCAGCTGTGCGGCATCCGCCTCCGCACCTTCGAGACGCGCGCGCTCTTCCTCGATGTGCGCACGCACATGTGCCTGCATCCGATCGAGGCTGTCGATGACGCCGGCCTGGAGGCCTGAGAGGTCCTCGCTGGTACGCACCCTGTCGGTCAGGGTCACCACTTCGGCATCCATCCTGTGCCCTAGCGACTGTCCGCCAAGACGCGAGTCCTCCCGGCGCTGCGCCTCACCCAGCATGTGCCGGTCGAGCTCTTCGAGACGGTGATTCAACTCGGTGAGGAAAGCCTCTGCCGAACGCGCATGGAAGTGGGCTTCGTCCATCGCGATGACGGCGAGGTCGCTGATCTGTCGCACGACGCCGACCCAGGCGGCATCGTCACCCGCAAGCTGGGTACGGAATTCCTCTATCCTGGCAGACAAATCTTCAGGCCATTGCACGACGTCCAGGACCTGCAACAGCAGCTGGTTGGGCCCAACCGCGTCACCGGTCGTCCCCTTACCGACGAGCCTGGCCAGAAGACCCGGTCTCCTATCCTCGCCGCCCGCCGGCTGCAGCGTCTCCGCCAGGACCTTTGCCAACGCGTCCAGCTGACGCGTGCTGGCACTCGCAGGATCAGCGGCAACAGCGGCCCAGAGGGTGAGCACGTCGTTGGTCAGGCGCGGCCCCAGCCCCGTGTGCGCGAGCAGGCGCTGCAGGACGCCCGGACGGGCACGCTGTTCAGGGGCATGCACCAGTGCGTCCGCCAGCGCCTCCGCTTGCCGCAACAGGGCCGCCGGGTCGCCCGCTTTCGCCGCATTTCGCAGCCGGTTGAGGTGCGGGTCGAGCGCGGGATCAAGCCCTGAGCACGCGACGCACAGGCGGACGATCAGTCGGGTGAGGTCACGCTCTGCGTCGGCATGCGCCACCAACTGCTGCTCATGCCGATCGGCAAGCTCCAGATAGCGTTCCCGCCAGTCAGTCGCCATCTTGGCGCGGCCGGCCTCAGGCGGCCAGACGAACGCCCTCCGGGGCAACCAGCTCGACGCAGATTGGCAGGTGATCGGACAAGGCATAGTCGACGACGCGTGTCCGCAGCACCTCGAGCGAATGTGAGACGAGGATGTGATCAATACGGCGCACCGGCCGCCAGCTGGGAAAAGTTGCCTGATCACAGGCCGGTTCGGTGAGCCCGGTCTTGTCGATGAACATCCGCACCTCGCTGCTTTCGCAACCGGCATTGAGGTCGCCCATGACCACCAGGTGCTTGCGTTCACCAACCAGCTCATTGATGAAATCGAGTTGGCGCGAACGCACGCGCCTGCTCAACGCCAGGTGCATCGAACAGATCGCCAACGCCTCCGGACCCTCGCCGAACTCAATCAGCATGGCACCACGGCCATTGCCCGGCGGCAGACTATGGTTGCTGACCCGGGTCGGGCGTATGCGGCTGAGAAAACCGTTGCTGTGCTGTGCCAGCACACCCATATTGCGGTTGACCTGCCGATACCAATGCGGGTAACCGCCACGATGCGCCAGGTACTCGGTCATGTCGACGAACCCGCTGCGCAGGCTCCCGGAGTCGACCTCCTGCAGGCCGACCAGATCGTAGCCGTGCAACATCTCCGCGATCAGGTTGAGATTGCGCAGGCGCTCGCGGTTGGGCAGCAGGTGTTTCCAGCCCTTGGTTACGTATTCGCGATAGTGGCGGGTATCGATCCCCGCCTGGATGTTGTAACTGAGCAAACGCAGGCTGCGTCCCTGGGACGCCAGGCTCTCATGATGAACGGGAGGAGGCGGGTTCATACGTTTGCATTCTTTTTCAAATCAGCGGCCCGACTGGCGCTGCATCAGAACCTTATCGACCACATAGTCGACAACTTCAGTGATCTCCTGATAGCCGGAGAACCCGGTCCCACTGCGATAACGACCATCGACCACCACCGCAGGCACGCTGCGCACGCCATAGCGGCGCATCAGCGCCCTGGCCCGATTGACCTTGGCAGCCACCGCGAACGAACTCATTGCCTCGTTGAATCTGGCCATGTCGACACCGTTTTCCTGCAACAGGGCATCCACCTCATCGCGTGAACGCAACTTACGCTTTTCGTCGTGCATGGCGCGGAAAATGACTTCGTGCAGCCTGTCGAGCTCGCCCATCCCCTCAAGGGCATAGTAGACCTGCGCGTGCATGTCTGCCGCGCCGCCGAACATCACCGGAATCTGCGAAAACTTGACGTTGGCAGGCAGCGTGGACGCCCATTTCGTGATAACGGGTTCGAAATCACGGCAATGCGGACAGCCGTACCAAAAGAACTCCAGGACCTCTACCTCATCCCCGGTGCCCACGGCCGGCTGGGGTTGGATCGGCACATACTGCACGCCCTCTTCGAAGCTTTTCGCCATCGCAGCGCCAACCAGCAACGCGATGCCGACAAACAGGATTGTTGCAATTCTTTTCACGCTAATACTCCGTTAGATCAGGTCCCGCCTGTCAGACCGAATACCGACCCGTGAGTTCAGCGGCAACGATCAGATGATGGCGGCATTCTTGCCCGGCGCACGGCCTGCTGCAACCGGGAATCGACTGTGCGCCGTTCCGGCTCCGGCACCTGCCTCTGCCTTGCGGGCTCACGCGGCGCGTGGCGGCAGCGGACCCCCATAAAAAAGGGCGGCCGAAGCCGCCCTCTCGCGCAACTGCCGGTTCCGGTCAGTGCAGACCCTGGATGTACTGGGCGACCGCTTCGATCTCGGCATCGGTCATCTTCTTGGCTATGCCGCGCATCATCGACCCGGCGTCGTTGGCACGGGCACCGCTGCGGAAGTTCTTCAGCTGCAACACCGTGTAGTCGGCGTGCTGTCCGCTCAGGCCGGGGAACTTGGCCATCGGGTTGCCGCTGTTGTCAGGGCCGTGGCAGGCCACACAGGCGGTAACACCGCTCGCCATATTGCCCGCGCGATAGAGGGCCTGACCCGCTTCGACCTTGTCCTCTGCCGCCTTGCCATTGCCACGCTTCTGGCTGGCATAGAAAGCGCCCAGGTCGGCCATATCCTGCTCGCTGAGCGCCGCCGCCATACCGTTCATCGTCGCATCAACCCGTTCGCCCGCCTTGAATTCCTTGAGCTGCTTGGCGATGTAGTCGGCATGCTGACCAGCCAGTTTGGGGAAATTCGGTGCCGGACTGATACCGTCAGCGCCGTGGCATGCCATGCACATGGCGGATTTCGTCTTGCCGGCCTCGATGTCTCCGGCGGCAAAAGCCGTTCCGAACAGGGCAAGACTGGCGATGGAGGCAATCAACGTTTTCTTCATTTCTGTCATCCGACTGCGGTGGAGTGGGCATCCGGACCGGCACCTCTGCGGGACCGGACCTGACGATCGCGGAATATCTATTTCAGGGTGGCGACGTATGCGGCCACGTTGTCTATATCGGCCTCACTGAGGCCTGCTGTCATCGCTTTCATCGTCGCATTATCGCGCGCACCTGACTTGAAGGCGCGCAATTGTTGGCTCACGAATGCAGCATCACGGCCGGCCAGCTTCGGGTATTTCAACGCCTCGTTACCCGCACCGGTCGGACCGTGACAGCCTGCGCAGACAGCGAACTTGAGCTTGCCGGCAGCCGCATCACCGGCAACGGCAACCCCGAACGACCCCGTCAATCCAAGTGTCGCGACGGCAATAACGGTCATTTTCATCACGAGTATCTCCAGACTAATCCAGCGCCAGTTTGTGTTTTTCACCCATGCGGGCGGGGCCGGTCTGCTTGATTTCGGCACGCGTTTATATCAGAACCTGCTTAAACAGGCAAACTGCGGACCGCCGACGCCAGTAGCGTCAGGGGCGCTGCGTATGGAAGCGAAATGGCACTTCCAGACGCCGGCTTGCACGCAGCAGCACCGCGGCTTCCCACTCCATTCGCCTTTGACTGCACAGCGGCAGGATGGTTTCGCCTTCCCAGTGGCTGCCCGCAACCGGCGTCAACCGGGTGCGGTTGAGCCCCATGTCCATGTTGAGACCCCGGATTTCGACGCTGATCTCATCCACAGTGAGGCCATCAGTCACGACGGACAACCGCAGCGGCTGCATCAACGGAATCTGACTGGGGGCAATGGCAAGCGTCACCGATCCGCCATCGACCTGCTGCACGCAGGGGCCGGCACGCAGATCGCACCCGGACGGCGGGGCAATGCGTGTGAACTGGTCCTGCATGCCCTGCCAGTATCGCGCGCCAAAGAACCCCGCGACCGCCAGCACAGCGGCCCCGAGCAGAATCAGCACGCCCCTTGTCGTCTCGCTCAACTGCCCCCCTCGAGCACCCGCCGGATCGCCAGTATTTCAGTCCGCCGTGCAGCAACTGAACGGGCCCCCAGGCAATCGCAAATCCCGCATTACCGGATTCCCGTCCGGGTTGCTTTCGCCGCCCGCCACATTAGTTTAACCAGTCAACAGCACCGGCGCTGCGGTAACAGGGGTGATAGATGGCGCAATGGCTCAGTGGCAAGGTGGTGCGAAAGACGCGCTGGAATGACACGCATTTTTCCCTGGCGATCCGCGCCGAGGGGCCCGAGTTTGTTGCCGGGCAGTTCGTCCGCATTGGCGTCGATCTCGGCGACGAGCGCATCGGCAGGCCCTATTCGCTGGTCAACCCGCCGCACGAACCCGTGCTCGAGATCTTTTTCAACATCGTACCCGAGGGACCGCTGAGCAGCCGACTCGCCGCACTCGAAGCCGGCGACTCCTTGTGGCTGACTGACGCGGCCAACGGCTTTCTGACACTCGCGGAGGTCCCGAATCACACCCGGGACCTGTGGATGCTGGCGACCGGCACCGGAGTGGGCCCCTTCCTGTCCATGCTGCAAACCGCCGAACCCTGGCAGCGCTTTGACAAGGTCGTGCTCGGCTACGGTGTGCGTCGTCATGAGAATCTCGGGTATCGCGATCTGATCGAGCGCCTGCAACGCGAACACCCCGATCGTTTCGAATTCGTATCTTTTGTCACGGGTGAGCCGGCGGAAGATGCCTTCGCGTGCCGCATCCCCGAGACACTGGCCGACGGCCGCCTGGAGCGACGTGTCGGGCTCACGCTGGATCCGGCACGCAGCCACGTGATGCTTTGCGGGCATTCCGAGATGATCAGCGATGCGGTGGGTGTGCTCGAGGAACGCGGGCTACGCCGCCACCGACGTCGTGAACCGGGGCATATCAGCACCGAGAAATATCACTAGGCGGTCTGCCGGCCAGCTCAGTGCAGACCCGGAAAGTGGTCGGCAAACCGTTCGATCCATTCTTCCGCCGCCTGCTCGCTGGTCAGACTGCGCCCTTCCTCGCGCTCCACCTGCCGACGGTAGTCTTCGATGTAACAGAGTTGCTCGACCATACGGACACTGAAGCGATCCTGCTGCGAGAGGAATCGCACCCCCACCTCGTATCCCTCTCCTGCGGGTCGACACCAGGCAACGATGCCGTCAACCGCGAACTGTTCCCCCAGCACCGGTATCGTCAGGCGTATCGTAAGCCCGGTGTCGAGCGTCATCCTCGTAACGAAACACAGGCCGCCCTCACTGACGTTGCGCAGCCGTTCGTCGCGACCAGTCAGGTCACCCTGCAGATCGAACCGGATCGGCATCCGCGACGGGTGCCGGATGAATCGCCTCTCGACCGGTGGTGACTTCACACGATGCATG
>Ga0116152_10001770_pt1 | contig 17694 bp, 20 predicted proteins | sample AD_UKC119_MetaG_FD_89894 | JGI IMG/M metagenome (GOLD analysis project Ga0116152, IMG submission 89894) | Active sludge microbial communities of municipal wastewater-treating anaerobic digesters from Hong Kong - AD_UKC119_MetaG | ecosystem: Engineered > Bioreactor > Anaerobic > Digestate... | reverse complement strand
AGGATTTCATCTGTCCAGCGTTTCTTTACCAGACTGGCATTTTGAAAGACATAAGGAATACCTCTACTCCAGAGATAGTATTCCAGCACACCTATGAGTCTTGGAGTCTCTAGTTTAGAATATGATTGTGCTGATGTTTTATCAGGATAAAGTATATAATCTTCTATTACGACTATTGTATTTGGAATACACCAATACTTTAAACCTTGTATTACTCCAGCCCAATAGCTGACGTTGTCGTTAAAGTTTTTGGCAGTAATAGCTTTATGCTCTAATAGTTGTTTACCTCTGAGTCGTACTATTCCTGTAGTTCCTTTACCTTCTTTGAAGTTACCTGAAGGATCTATACCAATGATATGTTTGTACATTTAGTCTCCTTTCTCAGCCCAATTAGTTGAGCTGTATTCTATGTCTGCGACTATTGGTATCAGAGAGTCTTCCCAGTCTTCCATGATTGCCCGGATCTCCTGTACAGCCTTATCATCTGTTTCACCATATTCAAATACCAGTTCATCATGTATTTGCATCTGGAACTTCATATCGTAATTATGCAATTTGAGATAATGGTAAATCTCAATTATCTTTGTCTTTAATAGATATGCTGCACTACCCTGTATCAGCAGATTCTTTAGTTTATGTCCTGAGACATTATAATACCTTACTCCAAAGAGATTCTCTGTGTTACTATACTTCTGGGCTCTCTGAGCACAGTAGGTGTGGTAACTTTTAATTCCTGGAAAGGCTTTATAATAAGCCTGGTCTATTCGTACACATTCTTCATGAGTCTTATTGGGGAACATCTGCTTTATACGATTGAGTTGGGCTCCATAGTTTTTAGCGAAGTTCACTCTTTTACCTATCTCAGCTCTGGCTCTTTTGAATTCAGGATCTCCTGGCTTCAGACCAGTAGCTTCGGTTGTGGTTGCTCCATGTACATCTACAGGGCTCCAGTCTTCCGGGTCCATTTGGTAGGGCATATATGCCCTGCATAGATTGATGTCAGGGTTACCTACGAGAATAGTGTACATAGCCTGTATTCTCAGTTCTATTTGAGAGTAGTCTATACAGACTAACTTTTTACCTGGTGTGGGTGTTATCATTTTACGAGGATGGAATAATTCGTTACCATCTTTATCCAGAATTGCTTGTTTCGGGAATTGCTGGAAGTCACTGGATACTCTGCCAGATACTGTTCCTACTTGGTTTATTTTGGGATATAATTTATTACATCTTTTTAATTCATTCTGAAATCTTAGGATATAAGTAGAATACCATTTTTCCAGGGTCCTGAGTTCAAGTATCAGATTGATTACTTTTGCTGTATCAGGATTGTCCAGTTTTGTTAGTTCCAGTTTCAGTTGGTCAGAGCCTGTGCTGGCCAGATTAAGATTAAATAATGTTCTCAGGAGTTCTTTTATTTTAGCGTGTTGTCCTATGGTGATATGCTCTCCTAAGACTTCATATAAAACTTCCCGCTGTTGTTTTATATAATTCTTTAGTCTTAATCTGGACTGCTCAAGATATTCTTGGTCTATGTTAAAGCCTACCCTCTCCATTTCCAGTAGCGGATATATTAGTTGTTCTTCAATAGACAACCCTATTTCCTGATGTCTGCCTTCTATGATATGTTGTAATGACCTGAATATTTCCAGAGTATACACTACATCATAGTGGGCATATTCGTGCATGACTTTCTTATCCACTAGGTTATAGGGTATATCGTTGGTATTTACCACTGAGGTTATCCTTGCTGCTATTGATAATGGAAGTTCAGCTCTCCAAGTGATGTAAATGTCTCGGATGTTTCTAGGTAAGTCATCTACTTCAAACAAGGGGTCTTTGAAGTACATCATCAGCTCTTTGAGGGAGCTTCCTGCAGTCTTCAATGCCTGACTAAGTTTAGCGTTATAGATTTTTGCCATAAGTTTTCTGGTTTCTTTTACCTTCTTCTCATAGTTTTTAGCTTTCGGGTCAATATAATGTGTGGCGTAATCCTTAAGACTCAGTCTCGGGCCACCCTCTTCAAAGTGTAAAGCATCATGAGCATATCTTATATAGAATTGTGTATCAGTGATATTGTCTGCCCTATAGATAAAACCTATATTATGCAGCATATGCAAATCGAATATAACATTATGTCCTATCAGCTTCTCAAATTGGGTAGCCCTGTCGAGAAATAAACGTAAAGCTCTACAGCTCCATTTGTTCTGTACATCCAGCAGGTAAACATAGATGGTTTTATTAGGCTCTGAAATAAAACCTACCTGAACCAGAAAGGGCGTGTCCTTTATTATATGAAGACCTGTGGTTTCTGTGTCAAAGGCTCCATATTTTGGTTTAACTCTGGTTAGGTTTCTTTCCATAGCTTCATAATCATTTTGATCTTTGATCTGATTAGTCTTAGAATGATATCTCAACATCTGGTTCACCTACCTTTGGAGCGTATGTAGCTCTGTTTATTTTGGCTAAGCCAAGTCTGAATCTTTCTGTTGGGATTATATCATAATTACTGTAGCGTATGAATAATCCCATAGTCAGTTCTTTGAGTTGTTTTGAAAGGATGTCTGCAGGTAAACCTGTAGCTCCTTGCAATATTTTATTGTTTGTTGTAGGACTTTGTTCCAGTTGCATAATCAAGCTGGGTGATTTAGTATAGATGTCCTGGAGTTTTGCAACTCCATCTTCATCTATGGTTGTATATTGTCTTTCAAATTCTACAAATTCTTTGAGTTTGAATGTGCTGTTGTCATAGATACTTATTAGAAAGTTTATTGCGTAATCTACATGTTCTTTAGTTATTATGATATTCTCATAAGACTTGTCAGTACTTACAAGATATCCTGCAACAGCTATGGCAAGTCGGGATATTTTTTTCCAGGTCTCTGGACCAAAGATTTTAATATGACCATCATAGATTTTGTTGAGTCTGTTGGACTCTTCTATGATGTACAGTTCTGTCGTTGGGTCGATTATAATCTGGTCAGCAGTTCTGGACCATATCCATCTAATTCTATCCTGGTAAACTTTGGTGTCTAAGGGTTGTGTCGGAGACCAGGAAGGGTCTATCTGGTTTACACCTTTATTGGGTAGGATAACAATTAGATCATATCTGGCAATATCTTCTGCGGTAGATACTAATTCAGTCATTAGTGCTATACCATTAGGGTAGGATGCGATACTTTTTATCTGACCGTTTACATTCTTAGGATTAGTCAGTGCTATCATACGAACTAATGCAGGGACAGAAAGATTACTGGCTATTCTGGATAGCCTTACCTCATTACTGGACCTTATATCTGTGAGTTCTGTGATAATCGTTTGATTGGATTTACCAAATTCCTCAAAGATGATAAGACCTTTATGGTTCTGAGGAATCAAACCTGCTTTAGTCTGATAGCCTGAACTAGTCTTATTACTTCCTCCTATCAGTCCAGCTATAGTAGCTGAGTTACCTGCTAGTGAAGTAAATGTACCTAAGTTATATGTTCTGCGTAAACAGTCTGCTGTGGTAGACTTACCTGTTCTTGACTCACCTACGATAATAGTATCAAGGTAAGCTCTTTCATTTTTAAAGTTATTAAAATTAAATCGTAGAGGGGTATGGAAAGCTAAGTCTATTGTTTTTATAAGCGTCTCATTTCCATTATATCCCAATAGACCTTTAACACATTCTGTGAGGTGGTCTATTTTTTCAGTGGGAGTTCCTGGAATTTCTTGTATTGTTTGTAAAGATGTTTTTGTATCAGCATCTAGTACGAAGTTATTTACTGAATCATTAGCCTGTTGTATATTGAGTATTATCATAACTAACTGTGATCCTTTGTAAGGATGTGGAGTTATCTTATATGTGACCAGGTATTTCTGGCCAGATTCTAATCGTTTATTTATTGAATAAGCCTGATACTCCATCAGTTGGTTTGATTCAGTGTTTGATGTTTCGTACATGTCGGTAACATAACATTTAAAGATTGTAACTTTACCTAGTTTTCTGATTTTGACATATGCTTCTTTTCTCAGTATCTTTAGTAAGTCACGCATATGTTCTTCTATCTTCTGAGGATTGAAGTTATTATCTATTAAATGTAATATATCCTGGCAGTTCTCGTCTTGTAGTTCCCACTCCTTTATTTGGTTTAATGTCATGGTGTCTGTTGCTCCACCATTTCTGATTTGAAATTTCTCACCTATAATTGAATTGGGGCATGTAAAAGTCTCTGAACTTGTACCTACTACTTGGATATTACTTTGAACGATTTTGTTAATGTTCTGTGGACTGCAGGCTTCCAGGAGATTTACTAAAGGATAGCTTCTGATTGGGTCTTGTGTTTTTTCGTACCATGGGGTATTTTCTATGTATGTTATTAAATCCTCTTTTGATTTATTGTACTTAGTAAAGAAGTCAGTGATGTCTTCTTTATCTTCAGCACAGATTTCGTGAAAGCCTGTAACAACCTTCACTTTGTTTGTGTATTTGAGTAATTCGTTAGCTACCTTATGTGCTCCTGTAATTCCTGCTTGGTCGTTATCGTAACAGATTGCGACTTGCCTATCTTTAAAGTAAGCTAGTTGTTTAGGGAGAGTCTGTTCTCCACCTGTGAGTGTTATTGCGTTGAAGCCGTGTGAGCGGGCAACAGCCATGTCTTTTTCCCCCGCACACAACAGCGTGATGCGGGTTTGAGAGGCCTGTTGCCATAAATCGAATGGAACAATTAGACCAGAAGGGCAGTTCGTCCTGGATTTAATTTTAGGAGACCGCCCTGGATTGTAGGTACGTATATCCATTAAATGGTTATACATAAAGACAGGGATCGCTATTTCATCAGTTCCCCCTGAAGGAGTTTTTATATTTAGTTCCTTTATTATTTTTTCAGAGATACCTAAATTTAAACATCTCTTCTTTGTCTCTTCTGAAAGTTCGGTGTTATTTTCCCATTCTATTATGTCTTCTTCTGTTTCAAAACATCTAGCTATTTTTCTAGCGTCTGTATATTTGCAGTCTAAGATTTTTTCTATGAATTGTGTTTCACTATATCCTTTATCGCACACAAAACAGTGGAAAACATTTTTTTCTGTGTTAATGTGAGCGGAAGGGTTTGTTTCTTGATAGGCTACTCCGCTAGGTGTGTAGTGGGGGAAGGGACAACATACTGCTATTTCTTCCCCATCATCTACACTGTCAAAATACTCTGTTAGAAATGACATTAGTATTCTGAGGGAGTGTTGTCTTCTTCAGGTTCAAATACTGGAGTGGATTCTTTCTCCTTTTTAACTGGATAGTAAATATCTGCGGAGAATATATCTACTACAGTTTTATCTGTATCCTGAGAGTCGTCTATTTTGAGGTCTACCATCATTTCTTTTCCCTTAAGTACTTTTGTCAGGTCCTTAAGTTCAAAGTTGTTTGTGAATGGTATGTTGAATACTTTTATCAGTCTGCTTATCTTGTAGCGTACATGTTCGTTAGCACTTTCTGTGATAATGTCCCATATTTTTCCAAGAGAAGCTCCAGTGTCATCAAATATTTCCAGTTGAAGATTTAGGTATTCTGGTTTTGTTTCGTCTTTTGGGGTTTTCATTTCTGCATTTTCGATTATACAGCGATATTTTCCTCCAGGTATCAGTGCATACTGACTTGCAGGTTTTTCCTGAGGAAGGTCATTGAAATTAATAGCCATTAGAATTCTCCTTTCGTTGCCAATAATACGTTTGTATAGTTTGCTTTAGCATTGAGATAAATCATGTCTAGTCTTTTTAGATAGAATTGAGCGACTTTGTCAGCTTCTTCTTTCATTTTTTGTTTTTCTGCTATGAGATTTTTACACTCTGTGTTAAGTAGGTTTATTTTATTGTCGAGTTTAACTAGTTCTTCTTTTAAGAAGATACAGAGGTTTGCCTGTTCTTTTGGGGTCATTTTGTTCCAAGCTACGTCCATGAGTTCAGTCGCACGTCTCGTGGGCTTCTGTACTCTGATTGATTTTGGGGTTTTTGGTTTTTTTGTAGTTTCCATTTTGTTTCCTTTCTACACTGTAAGTGTTACAAACATTTCTTTCAGGTCTTTTAAATTTAAGTCTTTTAATGCTACGTCTTTTAAACCTCTGTCCTGCTTAAGTGCATTCCAGACGTTTCTGGCGGGTTCATTGGTATCAAGAAATTCTTTGATACCGTCTACATACTGAAGTCTCTGTTGTTCCAGAAGTATCTCAGGTGCTGTACCTTCTTCGAGATATTCTCTGATTTGGTCACAGAGTTGAGGAGTAAATTCATACTGCTCTCCTTCTGTGAGGATTGCATATCTGGATTTTACTACTTTTGCTACAGGATAGCTTGCTTCAGTTCTGGTTCTTTTTCCAGGTTTTATCATGTGTAGTACACAATCAGGTTCATATTTGATGTCTGCTTGCATTATTTCTTGTTCGCCTAAAGAGTTTAATACGGTTTTGCCTGAGGCATCTTTGTCGTATTCCATTTTTTCTTTTACTCGAACAGTTGAGATAATATGGCAGTTGGGGTCTCTGAAAAGTTGGAAAAGTTTCTGTTTTTCTTTGACTATTTTTTCGTCTCCCCAGGCAGCATAGGGGTCTCTTTCATAGCGTTTATTGCTTTTTTTGAGTTCATTTATCATGTCAAGTACTCCACCTTGATATTGCCAAGCGTGGGAAATGCTGTCTTGTATGATGACTTCTGCTCCTGTTGCAATAGCACTTTTTTTGAAAGCTTCATAGTTGCTGGGTTTGTAACCTAGTTCTGGAGTGAAGTTTGCAATTTTGAATTTTTCAAATTTTACTCCTGACGTACTTTCAAGACCTTCAAATAGTTGAATAGATTTGTTTTCTGTGTCTGTGTTGTACACCTTACTCCAGTCATGGTTGGCTAGTGCATAACCAAGTACTAAAGCCAGCCCTGATTTGCCTTTACCTGTGAGTCCTTCAATTAGTATGGAAGCTTTACATTTTTCACGTTTGACTTCCTCAAATTGAAATAGAATGTTGTTGCTCATTTTGTTCTCCTTTCGATGTATTTTTTGTAACTATTTATGACATCTGTTTCTTCTGCTCTTTTGTCCAGCAGTTGATTCAGTTGTTCATCGAATGTATTTTTCATATATAGGTTTATTATTTTATGTCCTTTATGTGTCATTTCTTTTACTGAAGCTATGAATCTATCTTCAGCTTGTTGTATAGTTCCTATTGGTGGATAGCGGTCTGTAAAAATAGTAGTGTCGGCGTTATCTAATGTAAGGCCTTCTTTACCAGCGTCCACATTAATCAATAACACCCCACAACAATTATTTTGAAAGTTCTGTACTATCTTTTGTCTTTGTGGGATTGGTGTCTTACCTATGATTAGACCTTCTTTACAGTATTTGTCTAGTGCCTTATATAATTTTAACAGGTAGCTGGTAAATTTTGAAAATATTATTATTTGTTCATCAGGGTAATCCTGAATGTATTGTATCAGCCAATCTGTTTTTGGAGATCTTCCTTCTAAGTGTAAGAGGTCAGGGTCTAAACAGATTTGTCTATATTTTACGAGTCTATCCAGTGTACCTTGTGCTACAAGTTGTTCTGTGGTATAGGCTTCGTTTAGTTCTCTTAAATATTTCTTTTGTTTTGCATTGGGTTCCAGGGGTATGTTTACATAGAATTTGTCAGGTATCCATTGCATTACATCTTTTCTTTTAGTGTTGGTGGAAATTTTATTTAAGTATTCTTGTAGTTTATGTTCTTTGTTGGGTTGAAACTCATCCCATGTTTTAAAAGTTCGTCTTGTTCCTTTAGTGTAAATAATTTCATCTTTTATAATGAAGTATTCTTCAAGGAATTTCCAGAATCCTTTCCAGGTGTCTGGGTCTATAAATTTTAATATTGGATATATGTCTGCAGGTTTTCCTGGTGCTGGTGTACCTGTCAGTGCTAGTCTTTTTTTGATCTTGGTTAGTTTAAACATAGCTCTGGCGTTTTGAGATTTAGGATTTTTTATTCTGTGTGCTTCATCCAGTATTACCATGTCGGGGTTTTGATTTAGTATTTCACTTATATAGCCGTCTGTTCTGGAAGTTTCTTTCAGACTGTCTAATGAAATTACTAGTCCGTGTTTCCATTCTTTGATTAACCTACGTTTTTTTGTAGAGTTACCTATACAGGTTAGACATGGTTTGTTAGTATATCTTTCAAATTCGTATTGCCACTGAGGTATGGTAGAAGCTGTGGTTACTATTAAGATTTTCTCTGAAGATTCTGCCAGTTTTAGTGCTATTAGTGTTTTACCTGTACGTTGTTCGTTAAAACAGGCAGCTCCGTTTAGGTTCATTAGTTTTTTAGCGTCTCTTAATTGATAGTCTCTTAGTGTTGGTTTCAATCTTCATCATCTCCTTTTGGTATAACAAAAGCCCCATCTTCGTCTTGATAGATGCCATGTTCATCGCATACTCTAATGTTAGGTGCGTGTGTTTGTTCAGCACTGAGCGGAACATGGCAAAAGATAAAGGTGGGGCCTTTTTTCTGGGATGTGTCTTCTTTTACTTTTTGAAGGGTATTTATTAGTTGAGACTGTCCTACAGAGCGACTGTTTGCGGATTGTTGGATCATTTTATTTATACTGGTTTCTCTTATGATTGCCATTTCTGATTCGATATATTCTGAAACCTTTGGAGTGGTTATAAATTCTTTCCATAATTGTGGATTTTTTATTTCAGTTATATCTGCTAAGGCGTAATGATTTAGGGTTAGAGCTTCTTCGCCTAATGCTATGAATTTTTCCCAAAGTTTTGTGAATTCTGTATTTGTCATATTATTGCCTTTCTTAAAATATCTAATAAATTTAGAAATTTTTCAATTTCTATTACATCTTTGTCTTTTAGTTTTGCTGTGGTAATTATTTCTGGGTCATTGTCCAAACTATATCGCACTTGTCGTGTAGATATGTTAAGTATAACACTAATTTGTTTATTTGTGTAGTGGTATTTTGAAGCTAATTTAATGAATTCACTTCTTTTTGGAGTCAGGCCTATGTCGCTTATAGTTTTTACAGCTAAATGTTGAAGGCGTACTGTGGACAATGTGCCTATATTGGAGAGAGCTTCTATTACATAAGTGATATCCATTAGATTATGTCTAATTTTAAAGATATCTGAACAGAAGTAATAGAATCTTAGCTCTATCCATCTTTTGTATTCGTTATCCATATTGTGTCCTTTCTTAATGCTTTACTTAATAAGATTATAGATTTCACGGCCTCTCAGCAGCGAGGACGCCCCTTTCGTGGGCTTCTGTACTCCGAGGGCTCCTCGGGTACTGAGCCCTGAAGGGGGGCGTCTATGCTGTGAGTGCCCGTTGAAATTGAACTTTTGTCATTTTTTCAGAACAGTTTTTAACTTGTTCTTCCAACTTCTGTTGGATATACTAAAGCATTATTGTTTTATGAACATTTCACTTAATAGGATTTGAGCAATATGTTCCCGCTTCCCCGGCGCGGAGACTAGCCGGTTGGACCATCTTTATACTTGATGGTCCATCGGCTGTCTTGCTGCGGGGAGGTCGGGACTATGTTGCATGGGTATATAGCTTAATATTAGAATAGTTTTTAACTTATTCTCTTAACCGTGTGGAGGCGATTAAGTATTCTGAAATGTTATTTGTTTGATTATTAGTTTACTATTATATTGTTCTATTCATTGCTTCTTTGATTAGTATGTCCCAAGTGCTGTTATATTTGCTGCTATACTTTTTTAGGACATGGTTTGTATAGTCTGGTTGAATAGATTTATAATAAGCAATTTTTCCTGTCATCTGTTGAATTTCAATCAGAGACCAGTGATTATTGAGAGTGAAGTTGTCTACTAGAAAGTTGTTTATCATTGCTCTCATTCGTTGGTTATTTTCATGCCCTATTGTTATTTTATTTTCTTTATTGAGCATGATGCCTAAGTTCCAATTCTTTCCTGATGAACTTCCGAAGCTGGATTTTTCTTCATTTAATTTGAACGGTGTATTAAATTGTTTGAAGATATTTTTTATAGCTGTTTCAATATGGTTTGGATTGAATTTGTATTTGGAACTTATTATTAGGTCATCGGCATATCTTGTGTATCTGAATCCTTCTTGTCTTTTGCTTAGGTATGTAAATATTGCGTGATCTATTGGGACCATAAGGATATTAGTTAAAGTTGGACTTAGGCTTGAGCCTTGTGGTATTTTGTTATCCAGAAGTGCTGATTTTATCCATTTATCTTTTATTTCCTGAGGAATAAATTTGAAGGGATATATTAAGTTCATCATTCTGTTTATATATTCAGCGTTGTGTGAAGGGAAGAATTCTTCTATGTCCAGTCCTAAGAACCATTTTGATTCATAATCTTGATGTACTTTTAAACATGTTGCTGTACTTCTCTTCTTTGTATAAGCGTGTGCTGCATCATGTGGAAGAATTTTTAAGGTGTCTTCTATAGCCAGCTTTATTAAAGTTTGTTCCATTTTGAGTTCTGGATTTGGAGCATCTATTGATCTCCATTTTGAAGGGTCCCTTCTTTTTGGAATCCTGAATGAATAATATTCTTTATCAGGTTTAGGAATTGATGGGATATGTGCCACTTTGCTATTTATATTGTCAGGAAATCTTTTGTCAAACATTGTTTTCCCAACGTGTTCTGGAATTTTTGTTGTTAATTTTAGCCATTCAGGTTCTATAGGTGTTGTGTTTATTTCTTGATAGGGGTTTGCAAGAATGTCATCAAATGTTATTTGAGGCTGTGCTGCTTTAATGTTCTTGTAAAATGTTATGAACATGTTGTTCTCCTTTCATTTACTAAGTTTCTTAATAGTAACTTTCGCATTACCTGGGCTTCGAGGAGTTGCGGGATTGTCTCTGAGATCTGTGTCTATGTTAAAACTTTTCGTTAATCTCTTTAATATACCTTGAAACCCTTTTGGTTTGCTGTCCTTCCGTTGTCTTTTTCATTTGACTTTGTCCCAGCCTTACCTTAGAGTCTCCGGGGCATCCTGCCTCCGCTCTTGTTCCTTTTGTTTCTCTTTGTTTTACATCAGTTTTGAACTTGATGCTTCCTCTTGTCGAGGAAAATATTCAAACTTAGTTTTAAACTGCGGTTAGTTCTGCCCTGAATGGGTCAGAAATTATTAACTTCTTGAACATTTTATCTTCTTTGTTGTTGATATATTTCATGAAGTTAGCTATTGCGTAGCTTGTAATTATTCTTACTGTTGGTGCTACGCTGAGTGTAAATCCACAAGCTGAGACAGGTGTTTCTGCCATAGCTTCTTCGTGGGTGAAATTCATTGAGTCTAATAGAGAATTTTTCTCTATGGGGTTGTCCCATTTTGCTGTATAACATTGCCCTTGAGTTAGTGTCATTCTACAATCTGTAACCAGTTTTAGTTGCTGGTTGTCTTTATTGTACAGAAGAACCTTCTTTCTTGTTTCTATGTTATCAAGGCAAAGGAACATATAATTATTTATTATATTGTTTTCCCAGCCTTGTTCATGAGTTGTAACTTTTATATTACTGTTGATTTTTCTGAGTTGTTTTTTTAATGCTTCTACTTTAGGTCTGTTAATATCCTCTTCAGTGTAAATTTGATTTACTATATTATGGGAAGCTACTATGTCGAAGTCCCATAAGTGTATATCTTTTACACCTTGTCTTGCCAGAAGTTCTGCTATACAGCCACCTATAGCTCCACAGCCTATGATATGACACGGACCTTTTATTTGGTCGGGGTCAAAAAACTCTAAACTTTTATTCAAGTTCATAGTCATTTCCTCCTCTGTATTCAAATTTAGGATAGTTATATTTTGTTTTCTTTTTCTTTTTAGTGTCTTCGGTTGTGTAAGAAGACCAGGTTTTCTTTTTTAAATATTTATCTAATTCTTTTTTTGCCCATTGATTGGCCGTTTGGTCTTTTAGGAGAGTTTCTATCTGGATGTCTTTGGTTTCAAATTTTATGTTTTGTATGAAATCATAGATTGTAATATAGATTTCTCCTTTTTTATTAAGTATCATAAATACATAATAATCATCTATGTTTGTAGTCAGGTCTTTTTGATATTTATCATCTATGTCTGAACTAAATACACTCATGTTTACGTGTGAATGTCCATGAAATCTTAGATTTTTTAATGGGAAATTCGGGTCTTTTATTCTGTCCAGCTGCCATTTAGTGTATTCATCTTGGTCTGTAGTACATGATGCGTATGAGACTTCTTGTGGAAATAGAATTAAATCATAAAGTAGAAAAGTATTTGTTTTAGGGTCATGTTTAATTAATCCGTGCCATTGTACTTCTGTATCACAAGTTTGTACAAGTGCTTTCATTTTTTCTTTGACGGATGGTTTTATAAAGAATATAGGTTTTTTTATTTTATCTTCTTTTATAGGTTCGAGGATGAGTTTTAAGTTTCCGAGGTCTTGCCTGGTTTTAGCTGCGAGTACGCTATCTTTCAGGTGTTCTAAGATTGTCTGCCTCTCCTCCCCCGTCAGTCTTATTCTTTCCATTTTTGATCCTTTCTCTTAATTGATTAAAAGTTATAAATTCTCCTGTTTCTTTGTCTTTGATAGTTTTATTATTACGCCATGTATTTGGTAATTCGTCTAAAATCAGATTAGAAACTATACCATCATTGAAATTAATGTTTTTACTTGCTGCTTCTATTTGTCCGATAGCATTAATATAGTTTAAAGTTTGTACTGAAGCTTTTATGGCGGAGTAATGTGTACCAAAACAGTTAAGTCTGTTTATGTGTGGGTGTTCTATCAGGTCATTATTTTGTGTATGAAGTCTTATTAAACTTCCTGAAGCCTGGAAATTTTCTGTATCAAAGACTATTCCGCATCTGGTCCAGAGTTCATATTTTTGTTCCAGGAATATTGCTTTTCGAGCTTCTATTATGTCATGGGCTTCTCCTATTCCTGTATGAGTTTTCATTCTGGATCGAGCGTTTTCCAGGTGTAGATAAACATCTTTATCATAGAAAACTATAGGATTTACAAAGGTTATTTCTACTTTTGATGCTGAAGGACCTTTTGCAAAGTGTTCTATTGCTTTGTTATGTTTGATATAATCTATAACTTCTTCAGATTTATCTTCAGGATCTGCTTTAGTAAAGATTAGTATTTCTTCGTTTAGTTTTTCTTCTGTGCTATAATGATTTATTAATTGTTTTTCAAGATGGTTGATATTTTCTTGTGTATTTTTAAGTTGAATTTTTTTAGCTTCTAATTGACGTAGTATGTTTGGTCTGAAATAAGGTTTTAAAATATTGTATTTAAAGTCTTTAATTTCTTCAGCGTTTAGGAGTTCATGAATAGCTTGTTCTATTTTTTGGTTGTCTCCTGTTGGAAAAGTATTTAAGACTTTGTATATTTTTTTGCTTAAAGAATCTTGTTTGAATAGATCTTTGTAAAGAGCCACTGTTAAAGCGATTGTCTGACTCAGTAGTTTGAAATCATATCTATTGGTAAGTATTATAAGTTTATTTCCCATTTTAAAAATTCTTATAGCGTGTCGTGTACTGTTTTGCATTATTAAAGCAGGTCCTGTTAGTTCCTGGCTTTTATCTAATATAGATTGATTATCACAGTCCCTTAAAAATGGAATTCTTGATATGGGGTCTTGTTTATTGTTTATTATACGGACTATTCTGACTATGAATTTTTTATTTTCGGGGTCCACCCATCCTGTTCCTGAAATTATTCCGTTTAATGCTGTACTTTCGTGAACAGTAGATCTTCGTACATCTATGTAACTGTTGGGACCATTAATATCAGGGTCAGAGCCTTTGTATGCTATATTTAATGCTTCTTTTAGAAAGTTTTCATAAGCATAGTCTTGGGCTGATGATAGAGTTGTAAATATTTTGTTTGTCGTGTTTAAGTCCCTTAGTGTTTTTGCTCCTTCCCGTAGGAGGGCTATAGCATCACTTGACCAGTCATTTATTATGTTGGGTATCGCAAACATTTTGTCCTCCTAATAAAATATGTAGGAAGGTCCTCGGATTAGGGCCTCCCTACATTATGGGGGTTTACTTACCTGCGTCTGCTTTGACTGTGGAAATTAGGTAAGCCTTTTCTTTTACTCCAAGTTGTTCAAAGGTTTCATCCAGTTTAGGCCCGCCTATGGATATTCCATCCAGGCTTATCCCACCTACACTGTAGTTTATGCCCTGCTCTTCGAGAATCTGACGGGGTGTTCTTTCTGGTGATACAATAACTTCTTTTGTGTTGGTGTTTGGACCAACTATGATCTTGATCATCTTTGTTCTCCTTTCTGATTATATTTCAATTACTTCGATTTTATCGGCCCATTCTTCCAGGTCTTTTTCCAGTGTTTTGGCTTCTGTTTTAATGAATTCTTCCAGGGCGTCTGCTTTTGCCAGGACTGTCAGAAATTCTTCGCTGACCTCTTCAGGTTTCTGGATTTTGTCTCTGTGCAGTTCTACAAATGCTCTTCCGTCATCTGTTACAGAGTCAAAGGTGATCCCAAAATTGGTTACTGAGGGTATAGTGCCTGTTTCCATGGCAAATACTACCTCTTTGTTTTCGTTTACCAGAGTGAGTACTTCAGGTCTGAGTGCCTCCAGTTTATTCAGGTGTTCTGCTTTGATGTCTGATACAAACGTAATGTTTTTTCCTATAATTTTGATTTTCATTTTTTATTTCCTTTCTGTTATAAAAATAATTAACAAACTTTACCATAACTCACAACAATTAATTTGTCACTGTGCTGCATTCTTGTGAGTCTTTTTTTATATATGAATTCACTGTGGAATTCAAGACTGAATTTTTTCTTAGTTTTTTTATTTATCACTGTTATGTAGTACATCTGCAACATCCTCCAAAATAGTACCAAAATCTATTCCTATAGGCACTACTTTTCTTTTGTTTTCGGGTTTATTAAGGATGAACTCTATTTCTTTTGGAGTTTTGTCTTTGTTGGCGTTTATTATTTTTTCTACTTCATCCATTTGTTCTATTAGAACAGGTCTTATGCTGTTATCCAGGACTTCTCCTATTTTCCGTAGAAGTTCTTCGGCTTTTTCTCTGTTCATATTAAAGTTTATCATAGTATTTACAAGACAGTCGTTATATTCTGCGTGGTAGTTTATCATAGTTTGTATCATAATTTTGATTAAGATAAACTCGTTTTTTTCAGTGTTCAAAAATTTAATATTGGCCATATTATTTCTCCTTTATAACAGGTCTTAAAGTTTTAACTTTTGTAGGTCTTGGACCTACATCCGTGTATATTATTTTAGGTTTAATAGGGTTGAATTCCAACTCATCCCCAAACAAAACAATTAATTTCTTTCTGTGTTTAGTTCCGGCCGGTATTCCGTTTTTGATCCAACCGTATATTGTTTGTGGGGCTACTCCTAGTGTATTACAAAGGGAAGTCATCGTCAACGGGCTCTTTGCTATTGCGTTTTTTAAATTCATCCTCGATTACCTCCTCTATGGCTCTAAGATCTACTTCTATGAGTGGTTCCTCTTTATTTATCATCCATTCGCATGGTAGAATCCCCATAGCGAAAGGACATTCCTGTGCTAGTTCAAATGGACAATTTCCGCATCCTGTAGCACCGTAGTTGTGATCACATGTGTCAGCTATCATTTCAAGAGCTGCTATGAGCCCTTTTCTGCCTTGGGGCAGTTTTATATCTGTGTCTATCATTTACTTTGCCTCCCTGTAAATTGAGCACATAGTTTCGTAGTGCTCTGTTTTGTTTAGATTTCTGAGAACTGTCTTTTTGGTTGTTCCGCAGAAGTAAGTGCCTGGGACTTTTTGACATAGGTCAGTGCATTTAAGGCAGTTTCTCAAGGGTTTATATTGTTTCATTTTTTTATCTCCTTCCATTAACTACAAAAACACAACAATTATATACAACCGCCACATGAACCTGGACGGAAGTCTTCTTTCTGAATAGCATAAAATATTTTTTCTTGTGTTTCTTTATTATCTGTAATCCTATCAAGCCATTCTTTATTGGTTTTTATCCATGTGTCTTTGTCAAGGCCATCTTCATAAGATTCAAAGATTTCTTTCCAATCTTCGAAATGCCAGTGTTGATATTCTCCGATTGTATTCATGTCAGAGTCTTGTTTTTCTTCTGGGATTAAGTCACTTACATCTTCATCGTTTATTATAAGTGTCCATTTCCCATGGCAAAGATTAGGATAACATCCAGACCATTTAGCTTGTATTTTATCCATTTTATTTTTCCTCCTTTATTAAATAGACTTTAACTTTCTTTACTCCCAGTTCTAAAGCCTCTTGATGTGATTCACAATAGATGTCAATTCTATTTCCTTTTATCGCTCCACCGGTATCTTCAGCGATATAAATTTTATTGTTTATGATAACTTTGGAACCTAGTGGAATTATTTCAGGGTCTACCGCAACGGTTCTCCCTGCTGTCGCTTTCGTGCCTGTCGCTGTGATACCTGTTTCTGTTCCGCAACATTTGGCACATGAGCAGTAATGTGTGGCTGTAAAATCTCCTAAGTCTGTCGTTAAGGTGGTAGTCGACATCAACAAGGTAATTATTAATATTTTAAACATACAATATTCCTTTCAAAAGGCCCCCGGCGGGTGAGTGAAGAGCCCGCCAGGGGCTTATAAGGAGGTAATTGAGGTTGTCTATTCTACAATTATAACAAAAAAAAGAATAAGGGGCAACCATTATAGTTGCCCCAGACCGTTTATGCCTCCTTTGCTGCTTCCTCTGTGATGAAGTCTATGTCATAATAAAGTTTTTTGTCTTTTTTAGACACTTTTGAGTTGATTTTTACCCAGATGTCTTTACCAATAACTTTGTTTCTTTCGGAAATACTGAGACCGAATTGACCAACAAGGCCTGCAAGCCTTTGTCTGTTGATGTCTCGTCCTTCGGGCGTGTTTAACAGGTCTGTCATGATATAGTGCTTTTTGTTGAGTTCGAAGAGGAAATCGCATTTAGCGAATCCACCTTCTATTTCTGAAGTTTTAACTTCAATTCCTTCAAGTTTAATTTTGAAGACTCCATTGGCTCCTCTGTAGGGCATGGGAGCGGGAGTTGTTTCGTTTAAATATTCAAGCATGGTTGTTCTCCTTTCATTTTTTTTTTATTAATCATAAACAAAACAATTATTTTTTATTTTGTGTTTTGTTTTTTGTTTTGTTTTTTTCTTTTTTAATTATCATAAAATCCATAAACATAACAATCAAAAAACAATTCTAAATATTCTGATAATTATATTTTTCTTTTCATCACAAACCTAACAATTTATTTTTTTCTTGTTTTGTTATGTTTTGATTACAAAATATCCTAATATATAGTAATATATGTAAATATATGTAAATATAAATATTGTAATATTTATATATAATTGTAAATAATTAGGAGAAAATGTAACAAAAACACTACAAAAGTGAAAAAAAAAAATTCTATAAAAAAGGTTTGAAAAAGTAGATTAGACTGGAAAAAAATGGATAGAAACAATTCTTAATATTCTGAATAGTCAGAATACTCAAGAATGAGACATACAGACGGGGACATTCACTTATATTTACGATTATTCTCAAATTTGAGAATAGTTGAAGGGGTTGTTGTTAAAAATATCAATAAAGAGTCGGTTCGGGTGGTCAGGGTATAGTTGTGGTAAAGAGTTACATTAAAATCTAAACTAGACGGTCCTAGTCATTT
>Ga0116152_10001769_pt1 | contig 17718 bp, 8 predicted proteins | sample AD_UKC119_MetaG_FD_89894 | JGI IMG/M metagenome (GOLD analysis project Ga0116152, IMG submission 89894) | Active sludge microbial communities of municipal wastewater-treating anaerobic digesters from Hong Kong - AD_UKC119_MetaG | ecosystem: Engineered > Bioreactor > Anaerobic > Digestate... | reverse complement strand
CCTGTTCAATATTATCTCTAATATTATCTGCGTTTGCTGCAGCCTGAGATGGGTTATTTGGATAAAGCACCCATGGAAAATATTCTTCTCCATTGGAATCTTTAAATATTCTTAAATCAAGATCATTCACCAACATTAAATCTGGAGGATCTACCGCAGGTTGTGGAGGTGTACCAGGCGGATCTGTCCAACAAATAGTTACAGATAATTCATCTATGTTAAGTGGAACAAAAACCGGATATGTCCATTCTTGTCCATTATTTAATGAACTTTCCATTATATGAGGGACGTCATCCTCATTATTTAGGGTCATTAAATTAGCAGCTTTTTCAGTATTCATTAATCCCCATCCATATATATAGTCGGGACCTAAAAAATCACCTGCTTCATCTGCTGTATGTATCACTAATGCTTTATAAGTGGAAGATAATAATTCCCAATTTGAATACATATTATGTTGATGTTCCATTAGCAATGAAATTGATCCAGCAACTGATGGCGAAGACATTGATGTTCCATTCATTGATTCATATATATCATTCATATTAGGGAAAAATGAACTAAAAGTACTTGACCAGAGTGATACACCATTTGCCACTATATCTGGTTTAATTCTTCCGTCATCAGTAGGCCCCCAATTTGAAAATGCAGAAATTAAAACATCATTTGGGTAAGTATATCCATTTGGGATATCATTTACAGCTCCAACCGTAAGAATATTTTTTGCAGTGGACCTTGCTGATTGAGTATCAAATCCATTTGTTAATTGATTATTTCCGCCATCGGGTGGTGGGGGTGGGTCTGTGGCGGCATTTTTTGTTACCCATATTTCAGTGCCCAAAAGATTTCTATGCATGATATAATAATCATCATTAGATCCAATAGTTGGACTATCGTTTCTATCATTTCCTGCACTTTTTACTATCAAATAATTAGAGGCTTCGTATGCAATATGATCCCAGTCCTTAGCATCTTCATTATAAAAACCAAACTCATAGTCTTCTTCGAGTGAATAATTGTCAACGCCAAACCAATGCCAACCAACATTACCCGAAAAATTTCCATACTCCCACCCACATGGTACTCCGTATGAATGATTTGAAATTAACAGACCATTATCCGCTTCATTTGCCATTTCAGATTCATCATTCCCAGTATCATATGCTCTTATTGAAGCATTGAATGCCATTCCTCTTGCGTCACTGTCAACACCGCCCGCTATTAAGGTTCCCGCAACATGAGTTGCATGATTTCTATATTCATCATCTCCATTTGTATTATCAACAAAATCAATTCTACTACTACCAGTGTTATTAAATTCAACATGAGTTGTTAAAGGTCTGCCAACCTCCCATAACCCAATAATTTCTCCTTGGCCAGATAAATTTAGCCCAGAACTTCCCCCCGCATAAACTTCGTTAGTTGAAATTGTTGCAGCCGCATCTGCATTAGTTTCAATTATATATTTCAATCCTTTTGATACTCCTACAAGTTTCCAATATGACCCATCTAGAGTATAACCATCTTTAGGTATATTATTCTTTTCAATATATTCATCTATTTTCTTTTGTTCTTCTACCCATTCTCTGCTTTTTCTTTCGGAAAATTCATTTAATGATTCTGAATTGGCACCAGATTGCGCAATTGAATATATTGGTATGAGAAGCACTATAAACAATGAACAAAAAATAAATTCGTGTAGATTTTTCATTATATCCTCCAATTGTTAAATATCACCCGGAATTAAAAACAATATATTGCTTTAAATAATTTGTAAGAATAAAAATAGTCTTTTAATTACCTTCTATTTTAATTGTGTGGTTTTAATGTTTAAAGAGCACAAATTACTGTATAAATACAATTCTTCGCTGTAAAACAGCGATTAAATTAAAATATTTACCACCATCCTTCCAAATCCCGCACCCCCTGCTTCGTAATCACCACCTTCATCACACTCTCCTTCACAGAAAAAGTACAACTTCTCTCTTTACGGTTCACCTGTGTCAGGTATTTGGAATTGATGAGGTGAGAGCGGCCACAACGGATGAAATCAGGGTTGGAGAACATCGATTCGGTGACCGAGAGATTGTAACTCACGGTGATCTGCTGGTTATTGATCAGGAATATGTCAGTGTAATTGGCATCGGCCTGGCAGTAAAGCACCTCTTCGGGATCGATGAGGATGAATCCGCTACGGGTATTGAACTTGATTCGTGGTTTTCTGATGTAGTCGAGGATACGCCGGGATTGTTGTTTAAAGTCATGGTTTTGTTGTTTGCTTTGATAACGGGCCAGGGTGCGTTGCAGTTCATGGATTTTCACCGGTTTTTGAAGGTAATCGAAGGCGGCGTGCCGGATGGCCTCAATGGCAAACTGATCAAATGCGGTGGTGAAGATGATGGTGGGATGTACATCCAGTTGTTGCAGTTCGTGAAGTAGCTCAAAACCGTTTTTCTTTGGCATTTGAATGTCTAAGAAAACGACATCTGGTTTAAGTTTAAGTATTAGGCCAACACCTTCATCAACATTTGAAGCTATTCCCTGTAAATCAATTTCAGGGAATTCATCTTTGAGTATTCCCTGAAGCAAGTCCTGCGCTTCGGATTCGTCATCTATGATGATTGCAGTAATGTTATCCTTCATGTTACAGCATTTTAGATTTCCAGTTCAATAGTCACCCTTGTTCCTGTTGCTTTGTTTTTGGAATCTTTCAAGTCCTCTACATTATGTGTTATTCTTTTACCTCTTAACTTTTGGTAAAGTTCAAAGATCTGGTCAATTATCCTCAATCCTTTTCCAGTGCCATGAATACCAAGTTTACTTGCAGCTTCACGTCCAATGCCATTATCTTCAACCACAATTTTAAGGATTTTGTCATTTTGCGAAAGGTGAATTTTAAGAATACCCTCTTTTTCAAACTGACTTAACCCATGTTTCACCGCATTTTCTGCAAAAGTTTGCAGGATCATCCTTGGCACTTTAACATTTCTGTCAACTCTATCTCCTACCTGAATTTCGAAATCAAATTTTTCTTTAAATCGGAATTTCTCCAGGTCAAGGTAATTGGTCACGAATTCGATTTCATCTGCTAATGGAACAGCAATTTTTTCGGCGTTATTGAGGGTGTAACGAATCAAGTCACTGAATTTTGCAAAGAAATTGTAAGCCGTCTTTTTATCTTCCTTATAAATAACTGAGCTTATCGAATTTATTGCATTGAAGGTAAAATGAGGATTCATCTGGTTGCGGATGGTGAGCATCTGGAGTTCATTGAGGCGGCGTTCTGTTTCGTATTGTTTTGAAATCCTTTTTTTCTGGAAATGAAAAAGTAGGGTAAAGAATCCGTATAAAAACATAAATATTCCAATATATATAGGATATTTTGCATAATATAATGGATTTTCACGGTATTCATAAGCATAAAAATCTTTAACACAGTTAATTCCGATTTGGTCAGGTTTTCCAACAGTATATTTTACTGAATATGGTTGTAAGTCCTCATTGGTGATCTCCAAAGTTACCGGATGGCTAAAATCATTTCTGTATATGCTTATCTTTCGGGGATCACTATTTGTAACTACAAATTCATGTATTCCATCATTTCCCAAATCAATCTTATCAAAATCGGGTGTTGCATTATCGAGATATTTTTCTATTCTATAATTCAAGTTAAAATCCAGTGATACAAGATGACTATTGTAAACAGAATAAATTTTATTGTCTTTCAGGAAAAAAGGATATCCAATTCCAGTAAACTTAATCTGGTTAAGCAATTGTTCCTTAATCTTCTGGCCATTAATATCATATATTGCTGCAGCATAACTACCGGAGGATTCACCTGGATGTATGTTTATTATATAGCTGATACCTTCTTTTCTTAATACAAAACTTTGATTGCCAGAATATTTGAATTTAAACTCAATCGGTTCGAAAAGAAAAGTAAGGTCGTTGTCTAAAACAATAAGCCATGTGCTGGTATCGGAATATGGAATTGGAACCTTGTAATTATCGTTAGCTGAATTATTGACTAAAATTTCAGCCAGCCCATCATCATCAATATCGGCAAAACTTATCTTTTGTATGCTAGCTCCCATTAAAGGTGATCTATAGATTGAATCCCGGAAAACATCATAAGCAAAAACAGCACGCGGTTGAAGTACAAAACTATTATTCACACTAAAAACAACCTCTTTGAAATTGTCCCCATCAAGGTCGACAAGCTTCCCATTCTTTATAAAAGTGGGGATTTGATTATTTTTCAAAGGTGAAATAAACAAAAATTTCTTCTTTAAAATAAAATTTGGTTTTGCCATCGGTTCAATACTATTCAGAAATACCGAATCATTTTCCCAGGTAAATCCATAGATCTCCTGTTGACCGTTATTATTATAATCTCCAAAAATAACCGAAGCCGTTATTATCCATTCACCACTGAAATTCCATTGGTCAAGAACCCTATCATTGTTATAATTAATACAAAAATATGGAACTCGCGAACCGCCGTTATGTCCTTGCCTGACTGTTTCACTGTTTCCATCCAGATCGAAGTCATGAAAGAAATAACGAGTCGAGAAATCATCATCGCTGTATTTTTTCGCAATAAGTCCCGATTCATATTTTGAAAAGAGCGGTGGCATCAACCAAATGGCAAATGCAGTAATTAAAAGGGATAAAAAAATCGGATGAGTTAAAATATTCAGGTATTTGCCCATAGGAATTGGTTTAGGCAAATATAAGAAGTTTAAAATATTAAAGGATTAATTTTTAAGGATAATTTATTATTTATCACCATGAATCTTCAGCAATACCAAGAAAATGAGCACATAATGATTCAACTGCTATTTTAATTCAATCCCCTCTATGTATTTCAGAACTGAATAATAAGTTTCAGATCGAACTGAATTTATCAGTTCTTGCTGCTTTGATTTCATAGCTTTTGCATTTTTAGCCCTTTTCTGGGTGGTTTCCAGCCTTTGCAAAACAAAATCTTTAATCTTTTCTATTTTCTCTTTATCAGTTATTTCGTAAAATTTACTACAGGTTCATATATTTCATTGGTTATGTTACGATCAGCCCCATATAAATTCAGAATCCAATCTACCCTCTTTTGCCCATTTCGCTATTAACGTCAGCAGAATAGCGCTTTCTTCTTTTTGAATTGTGCCAACTCAGACTAAACACTGACCAAAACAGGAGCTAGAATGTACAGGTCAGTAGCTAAAATATCCAATTTCGTCAAAGAATTTGGCAATTCTCACTAAAAATAGCCTAAAAAAACCTCCTTTGTTATATGAAAAAATGAGAAATCAGTTGAATTCCTCTTATTTTTCTATGATTAGCTATTAGAAGAAGCTCAAATACAAATTTAGACTGGGAAATTAGTGATATTTTGTGAGTGAAATTTATACTTTGACCGATTAATTTCTTTTCAAATCAAATTTAAATTAATCTGTAGTTAGAAAGTACATATTCATAACGCCTTTGCCTTTTACTTCAATTGGATTTCGCTTTATAAAATCAAACCTGTGTGAAACCAGGTTATATGTTGCTTCAGAAACATTTATTGTCATTGGATCAGCATTAGTTTCCATTCGACTTGCTGTATTTACTGTATCACCGAAAATATTATAAGCATATCTATAAGTTCCTACTAACCCTTCCGCAACTTCACCTGAATGTATTCCAATTCTTATCGACCAAGGTATAGTATTTTCATCATTTGATCTGTTTTGTCTTTTCTTTATATAATGAAGTATTTCCTTTGCTGCTAGGATTATATTTTTTGCGTGATCTGGATTGGGTTTTGGTATCCCGCATGCACCAATATATGCATCTCCAATTGTTTCCATTCTTTCACATCCATACTTAAGCATAATATTATCAAACTCAGTGAATATATCATTAAGTTCACCTATAAGTTCCATGGGTTTTAGTTTTTCAGAAATTACTGTATACCCAACAAGATCAGAAAAAAATAGTGTCACATTATTATAGGTTGTTGGACTTACTTTGCCATGTTTCATTAAGTCATTAACAAATCTCTCATTAAGGATATTAACAAGCAATTTATCGGCTTTTTCTTTTTCTTTTTCAAGTTCATTCTTAGCTAGAACAAGTTTATCCCTGGTTGTCTTTAATTCAATATGTGTTTTAACTCTTGATAATAACTCCTGGCTATTAAATGGCTTAACCAAGTAATCAACTCCTCCTGTTTCAAAACCTTTTACAACACTTTCAATATCATTTTTCGCAGTAATGAAGATAATTGGTGTATCACTATTTTGAGTATTGTCTCTAATGGCTTTGCAAACAGTATAACCATCCATTTCTGGCATCATTATATCCAGTAATATCAGGTCGATTGAATCTGAATTAACCCATTCTAAAGCTTCCTTACCACTCAGTGCTACGGCTATTTCATAGTTTTCTTGTTTTAGAAAATTTCCAAGCACTTGAATGTTTTTTACATTATCATCAACTATTAATATTGAATTCCCCATGGACTTGTAATTTTTATAACCGTTTGACAAATTCGATATATTCTCCAAATAAGTTTAGACCTTGACGTACCTTATCAATTTCAAAATTTTCATAATGTTGTTTTATCTTATCACCATATTTTAGTAATTCACGTAAGTTAAATTGTTCAGAAACATCACTCAATAAATCTCTGAACTCGTCAATATTGCGGGTCGACTGTTGTTTACTAATTTTTGTCCAAAACATGAACACCTTCCCTTCAATAATTTCTTTAAAATCACCTAGTTTAATAATCTTTTTCGAACTCTTTTCAAGTTTTGTAATGATTGAATTGAAACCTTCATAATCGACATAGCCCGACTCTTCAAAGTCCATTTCCTTTTTGCTATATTTTAAGTACTTCATCAATGCACTCTTAAGTACTTTCAGATCAACTGGTTTTATAATATATTCATTGAATCCAAGTTTAAGAATTTCTTCTTCATTAGTTGTTATAACAGAGGCTGTTACTGCAAAAACAGGAATTGAATTAAACTTATCATTTGATCTTATCAATTGGATAGCTTCAAGACCACCCATTACAGGCATCTTTAGATCCATAATGATAATATCTACTGAATTTTTTTCCAGACATGTCAAAACTTCTTTACCATTGGTGGCTTCTATAACATGAACCTCCAGCTCACGGAGATACTCAGATAAAAACAATCGATTATTTTCATTATCGTCAGCAACTAGTATTTTTGAATCTTTGAAAACAACATCAGTTGCAACCTCTTTTTCTTTATTTGCAAGTTCTATATTCTTAATAACTTCCACACCATTAAAAGAAACACAGAATGTTGTTCCTTTGCCAATTTGTGATTCGCAAGAAAGCGTTCCGTTCATCATTTCAACTAATCTTTTAGATATACTTAAACCTAATCCTGTTCCCCCATAATTTTTCGTAACATTTAATTCGCGTTGTTCAAATGATTCAAAGATTCTTGGTATATCCTCCTTTGAAATACCTATTCCAGTATCTTTAACTGTAATTTTCAAATTGGCCTTTGATTCTTGAATCATATGAACATTAACTATTAGCTCAATAAATCCTTTGTCTGTGAATTTTATAGCATTGCCAATTAAATTTATAAGAATTTGACGCAGTCTTGCTTCATCGATTATTATTGGTTCATTGAAATTAATATCACCAGACATACGATAATCAAGGTCCTTTTCTGCAATTCGGAGTGAAAATATCTGTTCCAGATCGGATATCACAGTTTTTAACAAAACTGGTTCAGGTTTTATTTCCAATTTCCCAGCTTCAATCTTTGACAAATCAAGAATATCATTAATAATAGTTAATAAACTCTTGGAGCTTGCTATAACAGATTCAACAAAGCTTCTAAGTTTCGTTTCCTTAATTTGTCTCTGTAATAGTTGTGAAAATCCCAATATTGCATTAATAGGTGTTCTTATTTCATGACTCATATTTGCCAAAAACTCTGATTTTGCTTTTGTGGCTGATTCCGCAATCTCTTTTGCTATCTCTAACTCCTTTGCTTGTTCAGATATTTGCGCGGTTCTCTGACTAACAGCAGCTTCCAGCTCAATTTTCTCTTTCTTAAGTTTCCGGGTTCTAAAGCGAACATAAGCTAAAAGCATCAAATTCAGAACGACAATCAGTAAAATCTTAAACAGAGTGGTTTGGTAAAAGTAAGGTTCTATCGCAAATAAAATTTCTAATGGTTTGGAGGATTCGATACCATTAATGTTTGTTGCTTTAATTTGCAGAAAATACTCACCAAAATTAAGATCATGCATGAATAAATAATTCTGCTTATCTAAAAAATTCCATTCTTTATCTTCAAAATATTTATATGCGTATGTTATATCATTTGAGTTAGTTAAATTAATTCCTGAGAATTCAAGCTTAATAGTATTTTGATATGGTTTAAGTTTAATATTATCGGCATATTTATATGAATTAAAGTTGACCTCGTAATCCACAAGATATGTTTTAGGGGCAGAAAGGTTCAATTTTTCCTGTACTGGATCCATTAATAATATTCCCTCTGATGTACCAATCCAAAATAAACCTTCGCTGTCTATAAAGGGATTATTATTTCTTAACAAATTCCCTCCTACGCCATTTTGTGCCGTATATTTATAAATTCGATTATTTTGCGTGTTTATTTTTACAATCCCTTTATTGGTTCCCACCCAAAAAATATCATCTCTATAATTTTTTACAAATGTGACAAAATCAGATAATAACCCATCTTTTTCTTTTATCACAGTATCAACAGTATCTTTCTTAATTACAAGGAGACCATGACCATTAGTCCCAACCAATGTTACCCTATTGTTTGAGGTTGAAAAACATGTAACTGAACTTTTTTCAGGCAACGTGATTTGATCTATTCCGTCTTTTGTAATTTTTGTGACATATCCAAGATAATACCCAATCCAAACATTGCAATCTAAATCTTCATATACAGAAGAAATATAATTCTCCGTTAGCAAGTTACCTGCATCAAATAATTCAATTTTACCTGATTCGTCAATTTGCAACAATCCATTTGTAGTTCCAATCAACAGATCTTTTCTGCAGTTCCTTTCTAAATCTGTTACTTTACCTAAAATGATATAATTATTTATAGTAAGGTCAGGTTCCAATTTGTGACTTAGCACATTATATTTCCACACACCCTGGTCATCAGTGCCGATCAAAACTTCATTATTAAAATAATCAAGGCTATTAATCTTTACGCCAGGGAGGTAGCTGGCTATTTTTACGACAGAATCAATCTTGCTATTGGTGGATGAGAATTTAATGATCTTTAATAGCCCTCTATCTGTACCTAAATAAATATTTCCAAAGCTATCTGATACAGTTGAATAAAGAGCAACTTTATCTAGATCGTCATAATTATTTAAGGTATAAAATTGGTTACCTTTGAAGATAAAGAATCCATGCTCCTTTGTCCCAATTAAAATATTCCCCTCAGAATCAAGTTCAAGACAACTTATGTAATTATCACTCAATCCATTTTGGTAATTATAAATCATGTGAATTGAATCATTAACCATATACAAACCATCACCCCATGTTCCTATCCAAAGATTTTTTTTATCATCCAGCAGTATTGTTGCTACTCCCCCGGCTATTTTTTTTTGATTTTTGAAAATTACTTTCTGTTGACTGCCATCATCTTTAGTCTCATAAACATTACCTGATTCATCCCCCCAAATTATCTGATCTCCAGATGCTGGATAAATATAAGTAGTTCTAGATTTTCCAGGAGGTCTGATGAATTTAGAAGTATTGTCCCTAAAATTAAATTTCTTAACACCTAACCTTGAATTCAATAATAGTATTGAATCATTTAGGGAGGATATCTGATAGGCAAAAGGAGTTAGCTCATTGGGCTTGAGATATTTCTCAATAATGTAAGATAATGTATCACTATCGTTAATATGATACTTAATTTTATGAACATCATCACCTGTAGTTGTTATCCAAATTGTATTACTCGGGTTACTTGTTATTGCAGTGATATCTGAATTAATTATAAAATTGTCTGGTTTCAACTTTTGAAACTTCCCCAGGTTGGTTTTTACAGTTAAACCACCTTCACGGTGACCAAACCATAAATTTTGGTTTTCATCCTCATATATACACACTACTCCATAATCTGCCATTCCATCATTGGCAGTATAATTAATAATTTTACTACCATCAAATTTAGATACCCCGTCCTGGGTTGCAATCCATATGAATCCATAAGTGTCTTGTAAGATAGCATTTACCTTTTTATCAGGTAACCCTTCATTTATACTGATTTCCTCAAAATAATAGTTTTGACATGGGACTTTAGCTGGTAATATTATCAGGAGTATTAGGCTTAACTTTAAACAAAAACTCTTAACAATTTTCATTCAAAAATCAGATTAATTGATATTTTAATTATCTTCTTTTTTAATAAAAAAGTAGGTACCATTTCCATGTTTTAGTCCCGGTATTATACCAAATTGAGGAGATTGAAAACCTCTTTCATTCAATACTGTTTTGATCTCCTTTGCTATTTTGTCAACTGGAACACAAGAGGTTTTATTCGATTCAAGATAGTTGTAAAACACTTCTACAAATTGTGATTGATCTAATGCTAATTCATAACTATTTGAGGAGGTAAAAACTTGAAGTGACTTAGAATTGACTATATTATCATCATTACAATTTACATTGGAATTTGCCGATCTTGTTGCATCATAAAAAGTAGGCCCAGACTGGCATGCATCTGAGACAACAAGGAGATGCGTTAGATCATCAACATATGATTCAATTGCAGATTTTAAAGAACTTAAACTATAAAAGGACATTTCATCATTTGGGACTCCATCTATTGGTATCCAGTAACCTATATCTTTAATTGTCGATCCATGTCCGGCATACCATATCAATAATGAGTTAATGCGGTGCTTTTCTACGAGGTCTCTCATTGTGATAGAAAAAAACCTTTCAAGTTCATCTTTAGTTAGATTTTTTTTAGTCTGAATACTAGTGAAATTATACTTACTATCCAATAGACTTTTCATCATACTTATGTCCTTCTGGGGTCCCTCAAGTTTTTCAAAACTATCATAATCCGAATTTTCAATAAAAATGGCCCATGTCCTACCCATCGGATTATCATCATATTCTATTCTTTCATGTTCGATATAATAAGGATTAATTGTTATGTTTCCATAATAATCTTCTACTTTGATTTGAAAAGACCGTTTATTAACGATTTCAATATTCGCATAAAATGTTGGATTTAGTCTGTCCTTTCTAAAACTTGCATCATATATGGAATCAATTGTGATTGATTTTATTAAACTCTGGTCGTCAATACTTCCCTCAATATATATGCTTGTGGGAGATCCTTCAATGTAAACTATTTTGTTATCTGGTGTATATGGATCAAATAAATATATCTTAGGGGATTCAGTTTCTGTCCTTCTAATAGAAAATGTAGATTCATATTTATTATCATATATATCAGCAATTTCGAAAAGAACTTCATTTGATTCTGGAATATCTACAATATATTCAAATTCATAAGTCTCCGCTATAGCTGATTCACTGATGGGTATATCCTTACCGTTAATTTTTAAGTAGTTAATTCTACTTTGATCGAGTATCTTTCCCTTTAAATTAAAAAACTCAATATCTTTTGATACATCCAGCTTTTTATCTTCTCTTTGAATAGGCTCCTCAATAACCAAGGAGGGGATATTTTCTTCTCTATTCAGATTATAAATTCTGTTACGGGCATCTTCAATCTCTTCTGAGAAACCTGACTCATCGGAGACCATCATAATAAAATGTTCATAATCAAAAGTAGCATCTTCTTTTCGATAGGCTTTTTCACAAAGTTTGCCACGTTCATAGTAAGCAATTGCAAAATCCTTGTTGTTTGATATTACTGTTGTAAAATCAATGATTCCATTCATTTGCTGATTCAATGCAGCATAATACAATCCACGTTGAAAATACCATTTATCTATGTCTTTATCATTTGGATAAAGCACAATCACCTTTGATATATCGTTTACAGCATCCTGATATTCAACCATCTTGTAATTTATTTGCCCTTTAACAAGTAAACATTCTTTACATGATTCATCCATTTCAAGTGCCAGGTTTATTGTAGCTAATCCTGAGGTTAATTTGTTCAGCTCATAAAATGATTTTGCCTTGCCCAACAATGCCGGTAGATATTCATCGTCTTTTGATAATGCAACTTGAAAGTTTGCAAGAGATTTTTCATATTCTCCCAAGTAGTATTGCACCAGGGCTTTATTGTAAAAATTCTCTTTGGAATTCTTTATGTCAATAGCCTGTTCTGCAGTGAATAAAGCCTTATTGTATTCTTTTAATTGCATTTGTGCTTTAAACATCTCTTGATAGGCTGGCAAAAAGTTCTTCTTAACTTTAATAGCAGAATTGGCATATGATATTGCTTTATCATACAAATTAAGTGCATTGGATAAAATACAAAGTTTATAATAATCCTCTTCATTAGGTCTTTTTAAAAGGGTAACATAACTATTATAATCCTGCAATGCCCTTTCCAGGGAATCCAATTTTTCAAAAGCCTGAGAACGTAAAAAATAGGCCTCTTTCAAATCAGGATCTACTTGAATAGCACTAGTTAGCAAATCGATACCATTAACATAATCGTTAACCTCAATGTACGATTTTCCTCTTTTCAATAAATTTTTTGAGTCCGAATCCTGGGAATTAACTGATAAAACTGTTAACAGTAATAAAGCAGAAAACATTATCTTCCTTTTCATAAGCAGCTGTTTGATAGTAATTTAACTTGGTTTGTTATAATTTATTCTATGAACAAATATAATAGATATGTCTTGAAAATCAAAGATATATGGCAATTTAGATAGATTCTAAAAAAGATATGGCAATTCCTATTGATTTCTGATTGTGAAAAATATGCTCAATTAATAGCCGCAATGTTTATTGTTATAAAAGTCAATTGACATTACCTTATAGTTTTGTCTGATATGCTATTAACATAGTATACTTCTGGGTTTATATTCTGGATGGAAATTCTTAACAGGAATCCAAATAATTAGCGTAATTAAAATTAAGAACCAAATTGGGTAATGTTTAATACAATTTCATTAGCTCATGCACTTTTGTAATGATTTCATCTTGTAGGCTCTGAGGCTCAATGACCTTTACATCACTCCCCCTCCCCAAAATCAATTGAATCATCTCAACTGTTGGGTGAACCTTAAAGGAAAAGGTAATTTTCTCATTAGTTTCACTTACTATTTGCTGACTTTCATGAATGGGTTGGGTGATTAAATACTGGCCAGCATCCTTATTGAACTCCAGGATGATCTCTGGTGGCTCTTCTGCCGGTGAAAAAATTCCGATGGTATTTTTAAAATATTGTTCCGGCGAAAAATTACTTACCTGGTATTTCTTTTTCGGGACTTCTTCAATCTTTACAATCCTGTCCAGGCCGTAGATTCTGATCTTCTGAAAATAATCATGAAGTCCGATCAGGTACCATCGGTTGCGGTATTCCTTTAACAGATATGGATGAATATCATGGTGATGATCCTTTTCAGAATGAAATGCCCTGTATACAACATGTATTACTTTTTTCTGCCGGATGGCCTTTATAAGCACATCGAGGTACTCACTTCCTTTTAAGTAGGGTACTTTCTCAAAATCTATAAAATCCAGGGTGTTTTTCTCTTTTGTAGCCCGATGAATATTTACAGCATCTACGATCTTCTGAACACTTCCGGTAAACTTCCTGAAAATATCGATCTCCTTAAATTGATCTAATAACGTTGCAGCGAAGGTTAAGGATTGGATCTCCTCATCATTCAGCGGTATATTATCAATGGTATAATCCGGATCACTATAATAATAGGCCTGTTTGTTCTTATCAAATTCAATAGGTGCAAAATAGCCCAGTTGATTATCATAGCGCATTGAGCGGATATCCTCAGCAAATGTCCGTTCACTGATGGGGGAAATATCAAGTGCCTCTTCGCAAGCCCTGATCAGTGCTTCTTTGGAGACATAGGTTTTCGCCTTTAAACTTCGATTAATGACACGGTAACGAATGAGGGCATGTTTGTTTTTAGGCATGGGTGTTTTTTTGATAAAAATAAAAAAAATCACCAATGCAGATACAATGCATCCTTCCCAGGTAATATTGCAGCAAATTCGATGATTATGACTGAAACAAGCACCCAAGGAAATACAAGTTCAGAGAGGCTTACTTCTCAATTGGAACATATAGCAAAAATGGCAAGAAAAAGTAAGTTTGATCTTCCGAAGGATCTGGATGATGAATTCATTTTGAGAAAAGTAACCGACTTTTTAGGTTGTAGTCCTGTTCAATCTATCATTTTTGCTGTTATTTTTCAATTATCATTTAAAGATGAGGATGTTTCAGTAAATGATATTGCCAAGTATCTTCGTTGCAGTCCCATCAGAATTCTGGATTACACCCTGGATATTAATCAATTGAAAAGACTCAGACTTATTATAGTCCGAAGTGGTCACTCATTTTTCAGAGGGTTTAATTATCAGGAATATTTTATTCCCGCCAGTGTTAGTGAAGCTATAGGTAATATGGATAAATCCATGCTACCTGAAACTGAAAAGTTAAAACTACTACCCCTTCTCGACCGAATCTACCAATTTATTAATGAACGAGAAGAGGGAAATCTCATGTTTGATGATTTAATTATAGATGTTAGCAGTCTACTCGATTATAACAGTGACTTGAAGTTTGTAAAAATCCTGGATGGTTTCGACTTGTCAGAAAACGAGTTGATTTTGTATCTTTTAACTTGCAGGGAAATTCTAAATGATGGAGATGCCATGGATTTGGGCCGTGCTTGCAATAAAATTTTTCCAGACACTTCTTCACGTTTCGAAATGAAGCGTGACCTGGTAAAAGGTAAAAGCAAATTGATCAAACTCGACCTGGTAAAACTGCAGGATGGATTTTTCAGAAACGACCGGGAAGTTCTGTTGACCGACAAATCTCTTGACCTCTTATTGGAACAAGATGCAGATGTTATTCAGCTAAACGAGAAGAAAATCCTGGGATTGGTAAAACATGCAACGATTAAAAAACAAAAACTTTTTTATAATGAATATGAGCAGAATCACCTGAATGAGCTGACCAGCATCCTACAGCAAAAAAATTTCTTGAAAATTCAGAAACGAATGAAGCAAAAGAATATGCCTGCAGGGATATCCATTTTATTTCATGGTGCACCAGGCACTGGCAAAACTCAAAGCACTTATCAGATTGCTTCTCAAACCAGACGGGATATTCTAATGGTTGACATTAGCGACACAAAATCGATGTGGTTTGGCGAATCTGAAAAACGGATCAAAGCAGTTTTTACCGATTATAAAAAGCTTTTAGCTTCTGAAAAGAACTGTCCCATTATTCTATTTAATGAAGCTGATGCTATTTTCAGTAAAAGAAAGGATGTTGATCGCTCAGGCGTAGGACAAACCGAAAATGCGATACAGAATATTATTCTCCAGGAACTGGAAGATTTTGAAGGGATTTTGATCGCAACGACCAACCTCACTTTCAATTTCGATAAAGCTTTTGAGCGTCGCTTTTTGTACAAGATCGAGTTCCACAATCCGGATGTGGCAACCAGAACCCTGATTTGGAAGGATAAGATCCCTGGCCTGACCGTTGAGCAGGCCGGGATCTTAGCTGAGAAATTTGAGATGAGTGGCGGGGGTATTGAGAATGTGGTGAGGAAGGTGGAGATGACTTCAATACTCGGTAACCATAGGGCCAGTTTCAATTCAATTCAGGAATTCTGTATAATCGAAGCTCGAACAAAAGTTGATAGAAAATCTATCGGATTTATAAAATAATTTTTTTCAATTAAAAAGTTTTAACTATAATTCGCAAAGATTAAAAAAACACGATATGTTTCAAGATTTAGTAACAGCAACTCAAAAAATTCTTCAAAATAATTTCGCACCCTATGACCCGCAGCGTTTTGGGCGCAGTAGTCAATTTGAATTGTACATAAATGACCTATTATTAGATGTGTTAGGTTTTAGTAAAGGCTCTATCGAAAATTTTAATTCAAGAAAGTTTGATATAAAGAAGCATAATAAATCTGGTAATTACTGGGAGGTATGTGAAATTGGTCATGAAATATCAAATCGAGGATATCTCGCAAAACTTAATGGTAAACTAAATAATATGGGGCTAATAAATAAGCTATTCTTCGATTATATCAAAAATTATCAGTATAAACTATTAGTACCCAAATCATATGCATATTTATATTTTTCATTAGAAAATAACGTGAATTTGATGGAACTCAATAAATTAATATCAGCTATTATTAATATTTACCCTAATAGTCATGCTATAAAACAAATTGATGTTCTAAATAATCAACAAGTAGTGAAGGGGAAAATTTTAATTATTGATGGCTTAAACAGCATTAATGATGTGAGAAATTTATATCAAACAAATCCAAATATTCAACAATACGTTAAACCCATTGAACGGGGCTGGGATAAGCATGAAATTTTAATGGGATTAAAAAATCCATGGGATTAGATGTGAAATTAGCTATTACCCATATGAAACTACAATTTAAAACAACTTTAATTTTGATCCCTTAATCATGTCTAATAAATTGAAAATTTCTAAATCCTCATTCATTCGCGGCAAACAATGCCTTAAATCATTATATCTTTTAAAAAAACACCCCGAACTCCGTGATCAAATCACTGAAGCACAACAAGCTATTTTCTCACAAGGACATAGGGTCGGTGAACTGGCTCAACAGCTTTTTCCCGGAGGTATCCTTGCAGCTTTCGACCTTCCTGAAGGATTTATGAAGAGCATGAATTATACTCAGCAATTGCTAAAAGATGGAAAAGATGTTATCTATGAAGCAGGTTTCATTTACCAAAACACCCATTGTTTTGTAGATATTCTTATGAAAGAAAATGGTTCCTGGAAAATTTGTGAAGTAAAAAGCTCAACGGAAGTTAAGGAGGTCAATGTGCTGGATGCAGCTTTTCAATATTACATTCTCAACGGACTTGGAATGCAGGTTTCAGATGTTTCAATTATTCATATCAACAATCAATACGAGCGTCTTGGAGAAATTGAGGTTGAACAGCTATTTAAAATTGAATCTGTTTTTGACCAGGTAAAAGAATTGCAACCTGTTGTGATCAATTTGCTGAAACAAGAAAATGAGGTATTGCAATCACCCGAAGCCCCTGCGATAGAAATCGGACGTCACTGCTCTGATCCCTACGAATGTGATTTCATGGGACATTGTTGGAAACATATTCCAGACTATTCTATATTTAATATTTCCAGATTGAGATCTGACAAGAAATTTGAACTTTATGAGAATGGCATAATAGAAGTTGCTGATGTCCCAGATTCATGGCCATTAAATCCAAATCAATTGCTTCAGGTAAATTCGGACAAAACCGGAGAAGTTATCATTGACAAAGATGGAATAAAAGATTTCGTAGCTTCCTTGAATTATCCGTTGTATTTCCTCGATTTTGAAACCATCAATCCGACTATTCCTTTATATGATTATTCACGACCTTACCAACAAATCGTATTTCAATATTCCTTACACATCATTGATGAACCCAATGGAGCGTTAATGCACAAAGAATTTTTGGGCAAT
>Ga0116152_10001763_pt1 | contig 17741 bp, 16 predicted proteins | sample AD_UKC119_MetaG_FD_89894 | JGI IMG/M metagenome (GOLD analysis project Ga0116152, IMG submission 89894) | Active sludge microbial communities of municipal wastewater-treating anaerobic digesters from Hong Kong - AD_UKC119_MetaG | ecosystem: Engineered > Bioreactor > Anaerobic > Digestate... | reverse complement strand
GTCGAAACTGATGACCAACGCCATGGGCGTGGCCCACGGCGCCCGGACCGAGGCCGAAACCGCCGTCAAAAGCCTGATGGACCGCTGGTTTGCCGACCGCGATTTCGTCACGCGCGAGGAATTCGACGCGGTGCGCGCCATGGCCCAGAAAGCGCGCGAGGAAAACGAGGCGCTCAAGGCCCGGATCGAGGCCCTGGAAACCCGCGCGTAACGCGCCCCCCCGCGGGGTCCGCCCCCCACTTCACAGTTCCGTCATTCCGCCCTAGTCTAGCGCGATCCGTCGTCTGGGGAGGTATTCATGCGGGCATGGCTGCGGGCCGAATTGCGGCGATTGGCATCGACCTGCATCTGGTCCTGGAACGGCTGGCAAGCGGCCTGGACCAGCGAAAAATCCCTCAGGCAATGGACGCTGGCGAATATCCTGTCGGCGGTGGCGGCCTTTGCGCTGCCCCTGGCGCCGGCGGAACGGGCGCTGATCCTGGCGCTGGGGCTTCTGTTGCTGGCGGCGGAACTGGCGAACACCGCGATCGAGGCGGTTGTCGATTTCGTGACAGACGAGTCGCACCCGCTGGCCGGAAAGGCAAAGGACTGCGGCAGCGCGATGGTGGCCGTGACCGCCATCGCCGCCGGCGTGGCGTGGCTGGTGCTGATCTGGGGCCTGGTGCGCGGCGGCTGAACCGGGCCGGGCAGGGCCGGCCAGGCGCCGGTCACCCCCCCAGAAGCCCCCGCAACAGGCCCGCGACCGAGGCCCTGAGCCCGTCGATCAGGCCGACATAGGCGGACAGCGGCCCGCGCAGCGCCGGCACATAGGCGACGATCAGCGGCGCCAGCAGATACAGCATCACCAATGCCAGCGCGAGCAGCAGGACTGTGGACAGACCGCGGCGAAAGCCCTTGGTCTCGGCCCCGCCGTCGGCATCGTCCGCGTCGTCGTCGGACCGTTCGCGACCCGGCTCCAGTGTCGAGCTGAGCTCTTCGATATCGGGCAGCAGGTTGCGGCGGCGAACGGGCTCGACATTGGTGTCCTCGGGCACATCGGCCTGGCCGGGCTCGGGTTCGGGCGGGGCCGGGTCGTCCTCGCCATAGATGCGCGAGGGCGCGGCCTTGGACCGGGTCGGTCGGGTCAGGCCCAGGTCGCCCTGGGTCTCCAGCCCCTGCTGGCCGCGCTTGCGCTCGCTCATCTCGCGCTCGGCCTCTTCGCGCAGCACGTCGAGCACGGTCTTGTCGATCCGGGGGGGCTGCCGGGGCCGGTCCGCGGACAGACCGGCGGCGCCGGACCCGTCGCCGGGCCGGGTCGGCGCGACGGGGTCGTCGTCCTCGTCGTCGTCATCCAGTTCGGCGGCGCGCATCTGCAACGCCACCTCCATCGGGTATTGATACCAGGTATGACCGCAGGCCGAGCACTGCACATCGCGCCCGCCCTTGGGAATGACCTTCTCATCCACCTCGTACTGCGCATTGCAGTTCGGACAGGTCAGTCGCATCGGCTCTCCTCAACAGGACGAATTTCGCCCGTCGCCTGCCTCGGCCATTGGCTACGGTGTCCCGTTGTTGTAGCAATCCCCAGACCAACTTCCAAGGGCGGAGCCCGGTTTCGGAGGGGCAAGAGGGGTTAGCGTGATCCGACTGGCAAACGTATCGCACGACTACGGCGGGCGCGGGCTGCTGAGGGGGATCGACCTGCACATCGCCCCCGGGGCCTTTCACTTTCTGACGGGCCCCTCGGGCGCCGGCAAAAGCACCTTGCTGAAGCTGTGCTACGGCGAATTGCAGCCGCGCGCGGGCACGGTCGAATTGTTCGGCCAGTCGCTGGGTGGGCTCAGCCGCGACGGGCTGGCCGATACGCGCCGGCGGATCGGCGTGATCCATCAGGATTGCCAGTTCCTGGACCACCTGACATTGGCAGAGAACGTCGCGCTGCCGTTCACGGCGACCGGCCGCACCGTGCCGCTGAACGACCTGCGCGAATTGCTGGGGTGGGTCGGGCTGGGCGCGCAGGCCGATGCCCTGCCGCCCACGCTGTCCGGCGGCGAACGCCAGCGCGCGGCGCTGGCGCGCGCGGTGATCCTGTCGCCCGAGGTGGTGCTGGCCGACGAACCCACCGGCAACGTCGATCCCGACATGTCGCAGCGGCTGCTGGGGCTGCTGATCGAACTGAACCGCATGGGCACCGCCGTGCTGATCGCGACCCACGACATGACGCTGATCCGCAACGCCAAGTCGGCTGTGTCGGCCCGCGTGCTGCGAATCGTCGATGGCGGGTTGCACGCCGCGGGGGCGGACCTGTGAGCGGCGCCCGCGCCCCCTTTGGCGATCCGGCGCGCGTGGTGCCCGACAAGGGCATCACCGCGATCGTGACCGGTGCGACGGCCGCGGCGATGGCGTTCCTGGCGGTCTTTGCGCTGGCGCTGTCGCTGTCCTCGGGGCAACTGGCGCAACGCTGGTCGGACACGCTGTCGCAAAGCGCCACGCTGCGACTGTCGGCACCGCCATCGCAGATCGGCGCGCAGACCGCCGCGGTACTGGAGATCCTGCGCACGACGCCCGGCGTCACCTCGACCCGGGTGATGGATATCGAGGAACAGCGCGCCCTGCTCGAACCGTGGTTCGGGCCCGACCTGCCGCTCGAATCCCTGGCGCTGCCCCGCATGATCGAGATCATCGAATCGTCCCAGGGCTTTGACGCAGCCGGACTCAGGCTCAGGCTGGCCTCCGAGGCGCCGGGCGCGGTGCTGGACGACCACACCCGCTGGCGGCGCCCGCTGGTGCAGGCCGCCGACAGCCTGCGGCTGCTCGCCTGGCTGTCGGTCGCGCTGATCGGCGGCATGATGGCGGCGATGGTCACGCTGGCGGCCAGCGCCTCGCTCGAGGCCAACGCGCAGGTGATCCGCGTGCTCAGGCTGGTGGGCGCGCGCGATGCGTTCATCGCCCGCGCCTTTACCCGCCGTTTCGCGATCCGCGCCTTTGTGGGCGCCACCGTCGGCACGCTGCTGGGCATCGCCGCCTTTGCTCTGCTGCCCGTCGCGGGGGACAGCGGGTTCCTGACGGGCCTGGGCTTTGCCGGGGCCGGATGGTTGTCACCGCTGGTCATCCCCCCCCTGGCCGGGGGGATTGCCTGGCTTGCGACCCGCGCCGCGGCGCGGCGGGTGCTGAAAAGGGAAGGCTGATGCGCTACGGGCTTCAATGGCTGAGATCGCTCTTGTTCACGGTGCAGATCTACCTGGCGATGGTCGTGCTGGCCGTGGCGTTCCTGCCCTGGGCGCTGGTCAGCCGCAAAGGCGCCTTTGCGGCGGTGCACGCCTGGACCGGCTGGGTCCGCTGGAGCGCACGCTGGATGATCGGCCTGAACTCCGAGGTGCGCGGCCCGGTGCCGACGGGCGAGGTGATGATCGCCGCCAAACACCAGAGCTTTTTCGACATCATCTTGTTGTGCAACGTCCTGCCGCGGCCCAAGTTCATCATGAAGAAGCAACTGGTCTGGGCGCCGATCCTGGGCTGGTATGCGCTGCGCATCGGCTGCGTGCCGGTCGATCGCGGCCGGCGTGGCGCGGCGATCAAGTCGATGGTGGACAAGGTGCAGTCCGGCACGCAAGAACCGGGACAGCTGATCATCTTCCCCCAGGGCACGCGCGTCGCCCCCGGGGCCAAGCCGCCCTACAAGGTGGGCGTCGCGGTGCTGTATCAGGAACTGGGCACGCCCGTGGCGCCGGTCGCGTGTAACGTCGGCGTCTTCTGGCCGCGCCAGCGCATCTATCGCAAGCCGGGTCTGGCGGTGATCGACTTCCTGCCCCTCATCCCCGCGGGCCAGCCCATGCGCGACTTCCTCGGTCAGGTCGAAAAGGTGGTCGAGGATCGCTCGGACGCGCTGATGGCCGAGGCCGGCTTCCTGCCCGGAGGCTCGCATGGCGACGCAGCCTGACACCGCGGCCTACATCCTGGAACTGCTCGAGGGCACCGGCGAGACGCGCGTGCGCGCGATGTTCGGCGAATACGCGCTGTATCTCGACGACAAGGTGCTGGGGTTCATCTGCGACGACACGCTGTTCCTGAAGGACACATCCGGCGCCCGCGCGCTGATCGATTCGCCGGAAACCGGCCCCGCCTATCCCGGATCGAAACCCTATCTGATCGGCGCGGCGCTGCTGGACGACCCTGAGCATCTGCGCGCCGTCGCTCGGGCGATCTGGCAGGACCTGCCAATGCCCAAACCGAAAAAGCCCCGCAAACGGCGCTGATCGCTTGCGCCCTTGGCCCCCGCCTCGGCGGTGTGGACGACCGGATCGAGGCCGCCCCCATCGCTGCCCCCATCGCTGCCGCTGTCGCCTCAGGGCGCGCGTTTTCGCAGAATGCGGTCCACCGGCGTCCCGTCCGCCAGCGGCACCGCCCGACGCAGGGCGTAATCGACGAAGCCCATCTTGGCGTAATAGGCCAGCCCCGGCCGATTGTCCGCGCGGATGGTCGCGTTCAGCGTGCTCAGCCCCAGCGCCCTTGCCCGGGCCCGGGTTGCCGCGAACAGGGCCGTGCCCGCCCCCCGAACCGGCGGATCGCGCCGCGTGAAGCTGGCGATGTCGCCCCAACCCTCGGGCAGGGCCGGGTTGGCATTCAGCACCTGAAAGCCCACCGGGTGATCGCGGTCGAGAACGACGTGACAGCACAGCACCGACGCGCCGTCCAGATGCGTCGCGCGCAGCCGTTCGGGGGTGAACGGGGTTTCATACGCGGTGGTCCCGCCGGCCGCGATGATCGCATTCAGGATCGCGGTCAACGCGCCCTCGTCGCCCGGCTGAAAGGGCCGGACGCGCAGGTCTGTCATGCCGCCAGCCCCTTGCGGCCCATGTCCAGGAACTTGCGCCGGCGCATCGCGATCAGCTCGTCGCGGCTTTTGCCCGCGACCTTGTCCAGAGTCGCGCTCAGCGCCTTGCCGACGGCCGCAATGGCGGCCTCGCGGTCGCGCTGTGCGCCGCCCCGGGGTTCGGGGATGATCTGGTCGATGACGTCCAGCTTCAGCAGATCCTGCGCCGTCAGGCGCATCGCCTCGGCGGCCTCGCGCATCTTTTCCGAATCCTTCCACAGGATCGACGCGCAGCCCTCGGGCGTGATGACCGAATAGACCGAATGCTCCAGCATCAGAACCTTGTCGGCGGTCGCCAACGCCACCGCCCCGCCCGAGCCCCCCTCGCCCACGATCACGGAAACGACCGGCACACCCACCTGCAGGCATTTCTCGGTCGAACGCGCGATGGCCTCGGCCTGGCCGCGCTCTTCCGCGCCCTTGCCGGGATAGGCGCCCGGCGTGTCCACGATGGTCACCACCGGCAGGTTGAAGCGGTCGGCCAGCTCCATCAGACGGATCGCCTTGCGATACCCCTCGGGGCGGGCCATGCCGAAGTTCCGCTCGATCCGCGATTTCGTGTCCGAGCCCTTCTCCTGCCCGATCACCACCACCGGACGGTCGTTCAGACGGGCCAACCCGCCCATGATCGCGTGATCGTCGGCGAAATTGCGGTCCCCGGCCAGCGGCGTGAACTCGGTGAACAGCGCGTCGATGTAATCCTGGCAATGCGGCCGGTCCGGGTGCCGCGCCACCTGGCATTTGCGCCAGGGGGTCAGCCCCTTGTAGAGATCGGTCAGCATCTGCTCGGCCTTGCGGTCCAGCGCCTCGGCTTCCTTCTCGACATCCATCTCGGGGTTGTTGCGGGCCATCGCGCGCAACTCGGTCGCCTTGCCCTCGATCTCGGCCAGCGGTTTCTCGAATTCCAGGTAATTCATCGGCAACACCCCTTGGATCATCGCCTATATGCAACTCCTGATCCGGGGTTGCAACCGGGGCCGACCGCGCCCCATCATCTTGTCGGAAATACGCGCCGGGGGGTCCGGGGGGTGGCAAACCCCCCGGTTCCGCCCTCAGAATTGCAGCGACACATCGCGATGATGCGACAGGCAGCCCGCCACCTCCAGCGCCAGGTCGCGCGGCAGGCGATCCTGTTCCCGCAGGCCCAGCGTCTCGCGCGTCTGCGACTCGAGGGACTGCAACGCGGCCAGCAGACCGCCCTGCGCGGCGGCCTGGCGCCAGGCGATATCGGCGTCCAGTTGCGCCAGCAGGTCGGGCGCGGCCTGGGCGGCGCGGTCGGGATCGGCGCGGCGGCCCGTCAGGTAGCGCCTGAGGGTGCTCGACGCGCTGCGCAGATCGTTCGAACCCGCCAGTTCGCCCAGTCCGGATTCCATCGTGCTCAAGTCCTCGGCCAGGGCCTCGGGATCGGCCTGCCCCACCCGCGCGACGATGCTCTCGACCGTCGGCCTGAGCGCGGCGAACCCGTCGCCGGCGGCAATCTCGGCGGCGATGTCGCGCATGGCGACATAGCTTTGCGAACTCGCCTGCTGGAAGGCCCGGCGCGCGTCCGACTCGGCCCGGGTCAGGGCGCGGAAGGCGGTGTGGCGGTCCTCCCAGTCGGCGGGAAGTTGCCCGTCCAGCGCGTCAAGCTGCGCCTGATAGGCCGCATTGCGTGCCTCGAGTCGGGCGCGCTCGGCGGCCTCGTCCTCGCCGTGCATCCGGCCGATCAGCGTCTCGTTCGCGGCGATACGGTCCGCCAGCCGCGTGCGATCCTGCCGGACCTGCCGCACGATCCGGTGCAGCGGTTCATAGGCCGGGGTCGCCGCGGCGACATCGGCCTGCGCGGCGACCAGCGCGTCCAGGCGCGCGAAGCTGTCCTCATAGCCGCCAAGCGCGCGCTCCAGATCGCGCTGCCGGCCGCGCGGCAGGGCCGAGGCATCGGCCTGCCGCACCCGGTCGATCAACGCGATGACCGCGTCGTGTTGGGCCGGGACGGTGCGTTCGAGGATGGTCTCGATGCAGGCCTGAAGGCGCGGGTTGCGCGGCGGCGGCGCGGTTTCCGACAACAGCGCGATGCGCGTCGGCAGGTAGTTCGCCAGCGGCGGGACATAGCCCACCACCGCCAGCCCGATCAGCTGCATGGAGATGAAGGGAATGACGCCCTTGTACATGCTCAACGTGCGGACCGTCTTGTCGGCGACGCCGCGCAGGTAGAACAACGCAAACCCGAACGGCGGGGTCAGAAAGCTGGTCTGGATGTTCATCCCGATCATCACCCCCAGCCAGATCGCCGTCACGTTCGCCTCGGGGTTCATCAGCAGGATCGGCGCGGTGATCGGCACCACGACAATCGAGATCTCGATGAAGTCCAGGAAGAACCCCAGCACGAAGATCACCAGCATGACGATGGTGAACTGCGCCCAGAACCCGCCCGGCAGAGAGGTCAGGTATTCCGTCACCAGATGGTCGCCGCCAAAGGCGCGGAAGGCCGCGATCAGCATCGCCGCGCCCATCAGGATGATGAACACCATCGCGCTGGTCTTGGCCGTTTCCACCATCACGGCGTAAAGCGTGCGCTGGTATTGCCAGGTGCGCCAGGTGCTCCAGACCAGGGACCAGACCAGAAAGCCCACGGCGACAAGGGCCAGGGCGACACCGGCGTAATCGCCCGAGGTGTCGAGCTGGCGGATGTTCAGGTTGTAGCTGCGCCCCAGCACCGCGATCGCCGCCAGCGACAGCAGGCCGACGATCGCCGGCCAGTAGCGGCGCGGCCCGTCGTGCAGCTTGTATCCGGCCATCACCGCGGCGCCGGCGGCACCGACCGCGCCCGCCTGCGTCACCGTGGCCACGCCCGTCAGGATCGACCCCAACACCAGAACGATCAACAGCAGCGGCGGCACGGTGGCCCAGAAGACCTCGGCCCAGAAGGCGCGGTCCATCTGCCCCTCGATCGGAACGGCGGGGGCGGATTTCGGCCGGATCAGCGCGAAGCCCAGGATATAGACGATATACATCCCCACCAGGATCAGCCCGGGGATCAGCGCCCCCATGAACATGTCGCCGGCCGAGGCCGGGATCACCGACAACTCGGACGGCATGGCGAATTCACCGGTCGCGGCCTGATACTCGGCCAGCCTGAGCTGGCCGGCGGTGTCCACCGCCGACCCCAGCTGGTCGGCCAGGATGATCAGCACGATGGACGGCGGGATGATCTGCCCCAGCGTCCCCGACGCCAGGATCACCCCCGTCGCCAGCGGCTGCGAATAGTTGCTGCGCATCATCGCCGGCAGGCTGATAAGGCCCATCGCCACCACCGTCGCGCCGACGATGCCCGTGGTCGCGGCCAGCAGCGCGCCCACCAGCACCACGGAAATGCCCAGCCCGCCCGGCAGGCGGCCGAACAGCTTGGCCATCGTGACCAGCAACTCCTCGGCGATGCGCGAGCGTTGCAGCATGATGCCCATGAACACGAACAGCGGAATCGCGATCAGCGTGTCGCGGTTTGCCTCCCAGTAGACGCCGCGAAAGTTGGTGACGCCGGCGGTCATCCATTCGGTGGCGCTGCCCGTTCCGAAATAGGCGGTGCTGTCGCCCGCGAAGGCCAGCCCCGAGGCCGCCGCCAGCCCGATCGTCACCAGCGCCGCGCCCGGCAGCGCAAAGGCGACCGGAAAGCCGACGCCCAGCGCCACCATCATCATCAGCACGAGGATGCAGAGAAAGACCAGTTCCATGTCGCTCAATCCGCCTTGGCAGTCGCAGGGGTCGCCGAAAGGGTGGTGGGTTCGGGTTCTTCGCGCCAGTCGGCGCCGGACTTCAGCACCATCGCTGCGAATTGCACCATCATCAGCACAGCGTAGATCGCCAGATAGGCCGCCATCCAGTATTTGGTGGCCAGGCCATAGGTCTGCTGGCCTTGTTCGTAGCTGATGAACGGGCCGATGATCGGGCTGGCGCGGGTCGCGGTGCCCAGCACCAGGATGACCCACATCAGCGACATGCCCAGCACCACCGCGCCGATGCCGTTGACCAGTGCCTTTGTCCGCGTCCCCATCGAGGCATAGAACACGTCCACCCGCACATGCCCTTCCTCGACCAGCGTATAGGCCGAGGAAAAGAGGAACAGCGCCGCATACCACATCCGCACCAGATCGGCGATGAAGGCCTGTTCATAGGAAAACACGAAGCGCCCGATAACGACGATCAGCTGCACCACCACCACCAGCAGCGACAGCCAGACAAAGCTGACGCCCCGGGTGAAGAACGCGATGACCAGCGCCAGCGCCGCCAGCGGCATGTGCACATAGGGCCCGCGCCATTGCGCCAGGCCCAGGCTGGTCGCCAGATCGGGGCCGACCAACCCGTTCAGAAGATCCTCGACCCTCAGGAACGAGATCACGGAATCCGCGATTCCGACCAGCAGCACGATCCAGAAGGCCGCGCGCGCGATATAGCCCGCGACCGCGGTGATGCGGGCGCTGTCACCGCGCAGCCCGTCCGGCGACGGGTTGCGCGCCGCCGCCAGCGCCAGCACGCCGGCCAGCCCGTAGACCCCGGCCGCCAGGTAGCCGCCCGCGCCCGTGAACACGCCGCGCGCCCCCGGCAGGCCCAGCCAGTGGATCAGATAATTCTCGACGAGAAAGGCAAAGGTGACGAACACGATGCCCCAGGCGAAAAGACGCAGCACAAAGGCCGTGGCGTCGCGCGCGGGACCGATCGTCGCGGTCGCGGTGGTCATGGTCGGGTCCACCCCTTGTGAGGGTTCGTTTGCGGTCATTACGACAAAGCCGGGCGCACGCTGGTTGCGCGCGCCCGGCCTGGTCCGTTACAGCGTCACCGGATCAATCGATGCCCAGAACGCGGTTGCGCTGGCGCAGATAGGGCACGTCCGAAATGTTCATCCAGCCACCGGCGTTTTCGCGCGCGGCCAGGAAGGCCTCGTGCATCCGGTTCGCCAGATCCGAATGCGCGCGGATCGCTTCAAAGGTCTGGTCCGACGCGACGCCAAAGGCGTCATAGATGTCGTCGTTGAACTCGCGCAGCTGCACGCCGTGCTCGTTCACCAGACGGGCCAGATAGGTGCCGTTGTTGGCGTTGAATTCGGCCAGCATCCGGTCGTTTTCCTCGCCGCAGGCGGCCTCGATCGCGGCTTGCTGCCAGCTCGGCAGGCTGGTCAGCCACGACTTGTTGAAGCCCATCGACAGCGCCGCGCCCGGCTCGTGCACACCCGGCCAGTAGTAGTAGCGCGCCGCCTGATAGAGGTTCAGGAAATAGTCGTTCCAGGGGCCGACCCATTCGGTCGCGTCGATCGCGCCCGACACCAGGTTCTCATAGATCTGGCCGCCCGGAAGCGACACGACCGAGACACCCATATTGGCCATCATGTCGCCGCCGATGCCCGGGATACGCATCCTGAGACCGCGGAAATCTTCCGGCGAGTTCATTTCCTTGTTGAACCAGCCGCCCATCTGCACGCCGGTGTTGCCCGCGTGGAAGCCCTTGATGCCGAACTCGTCGCCCAGCTCGTCCCACAGCTCGCGCCCGCCCAGATACTTGAAAAAGGCGTTCTGTTCGGCCGCCACCAGGCCAAAGGGCACGGCGGTCACATAGGACCAGGCCGGGTGCTTGCCCTTCCAGTAATAGTCGGCGCCGTGATAGGCCTGCGCATCGCCCGCCGAGACCGCGTCAAACGCGTCGAAGGCGCCGACCCGCTCGCCGGCGGCGTAGTATTCGGTGGTCACCGCGCCATCGGTCAGTTCGGTGATCCGCGCCGCGACACGCTCGGCCCCGGTGCCCAGACCGGGAAAGCCGCGCGGCCAGGTCGAGACGATCACGCAGGTGGTGCGCCCTTGCGCGATGGCCGGCGCCGCCAGCGACGTGGCCGCAGCCGCCGCGCCGCCAACCGTCGAGGCGCGCAGGAAAGAACGACGATCCATGTTTTTCCTCCCAGGAATTATTGTGCTCATTGCGTCGTCGAACGCAGTGATAGTCTGGTTAAAGCATACCGATTGGCCTGTGCAAACCCATTTCGCTTGAGAACGGCCTGCAATCGGTAAGGTTTTCTTACCGGAACCCCCTGGTTTGGTTGCCAGATCAACGCTTTCTGCGACCCCCTGCCGCAGATGCGCGCAGGTTCCAGATATTCGCTGAAAAAATGAGCGCGGCGCCCAGGAACACCATCGGATCCAGCGGCTCGGCATAGAGCCAGACTCCGACCAGGGCAATCAACGGCAGGCGCGCGAATTCCATCGGCGCGACAAGCATCGCGGGTGCCAGCCCCAGCGCCGTGGTCAACGAGAAATGCGCGGTCAGCCCGGTGACCGCGACCACCGCCAGCCAGGGCCACAGCGCCGTGGGGGGCCAGTGAAAGCCGGTCGCCAGTCCCAGCACCAACGCCATCGCCCCCTGGCTGAAGGTCATCCAGAACAGCACGCACAGCACCGTGTTGAACTGCATGATCTTGCGCGTGTAGATCAGGTTCATCGCAAAGCCGATCGCTGCCAGGATCCCCGCCAGATGCCCGAGGTTCAGCGCGTTCGACCCCGGTTGCGCCACGATCAGCACGCCGGCGAAGCCGATGCACGCGACCAGGATCTTGGTGCGGTCCAGGGATTCGCCCAGCAGCATGGGGGCCAGCAGCAGAACCCAGATCGGCATCGTGAATTCCAGCGCCACCAGTTGCGACAGCGGGATCATCGTCAGCCCGTAGAACCACAGGTTCTGGCCGGTGAAGTGAAAGACGTTGCGCGTCAGGTGCAGGCCCGGGTGGGCGGTGCGGATCAGGGCAAAGTTCCGGTGCCGGACCCAGATCAGCGCCGACACGATGCCCAGCCCGATCAGCGACCGCCAGAACATCAGCTCGAACGTGCTGAGATCGACCTGAACCGCGCGCCCCGCGACCGCCATCAGGATGAACGAGACGATCGCCCCACACATCCACACCGCCGCCTTCAGCGGTTGCGGTTGCCTCGTTTCCATCCTGTGCCTCCTGCCCTTGCTCTCGTTGCTTAAGCCGCGCAGCCTGGCCCAGGCAAGAGCGCGCAGTCGCCGACTGCGGCAAAAGGCGCTGGTGTGGCGCGCCACTTTGGTTGATAAAAAGACTCGACTAATCCCGGATGCGAGCCCCCGCCATGAATCGCCGCCACTTCCTGCTGTCCACCGGCGCCGCTGTCGGCCTGGGCGCCGCCGGCCTTGGACAGCGCGCCCTCGGCCAGCCGTTGCGCCTGACGATCCAGGGTGCGCGCTATGACCTGACCGGCAACGCGGTGACCGAAGGGATGGTCAGCCTGTCGGCCGACGCGCCGCCGCCAGTGCTTCGCCTGCGGCAGGGCGAACGCTTCGTGGCCGAGGTGATCAACACCTTCGACGATTACACGACCATGCATTGGCACGGGATGCGCATCCCGGTGCAAATGGACGGCGTGCCTTATCTGACGCAGGTGCCCATGGGCCAGGGTGACAGCTACGTCTACGATTTCACGCCGCCCGACGCCGGCACCTACTGGTATCACCCCCATTGCAACACGATGGCGCAGATGGCGTTGGGGTTGACCGGCATCCTGATCGTCGAGGAACCCGACGACCCCGGATTCGACGCCGACATCCCGGTGAACATGCGCGATTTCCGGCTGGGCGAGGACGGCCAGTTCATCGCCTTCTACACGCCCCGGGGCGCGGCACGCGACGGCACCTTCGGCACCGTGCACACCGCCAACTGGCAGCGGGACCCGGTCGAGGACGCGCCCGCCGGCGGCCTGGTCCGCCTGCGACTGGTGGCCACCGACACGACCCGTGTCTACCGCCTGCACCTGCCCGGCGCCGAGGGGCGCATCATCGCCTTTGACGGCCACCCGCTGAACACCCCCCTGCCCTGGCCCAGCGCCGAGGCGCCGCTGATCCTGGGCCCGGGCCAACGCGCCGACATCGCGATCAGGATGCCCGCGACCGAGGGAACGGAAATCGCCGTGCTGAACGACCAGCCCGGCGGCCTGCGCCCGGTGATCCGGTTGCGCGCCACCGGCCGCGACCTGGGTCGCGATCTGGCCGATCTGCGCCCTCTGCCCCCGAACCCGCTGCCGACGCCGGACCTGTCCGATCCCGAGGTGATCGAGTTCGTCTTTGGCTGGGCGCCCGGCGGGCCGCCGTCGAATGACGGGTATTGCGGGTCGCTGGGCTATACGTTCTGGTCGATCAACCGCGTGTCCTGGCAGGGCGATGCCTCGGGCGCGGGGCCGCTGGCGACACTCGAACGCGGGCGGACCTATATCCTGCGGCTGAGGAATGAAAGCCCCAACGACCACCCGATCCACCTGCACGGCATGTCCTTTCTGCCGCTCGCATCGAACCTGCGCGACATCCCGCAGAACTGGACCGATACCGCCCTGTTGCTGAAATACGAGACGATCGATGTGGCCCTGGTCGCCGACAACCCCGGCGACTGGGCCTTTCACTGCCACGTCATCGAGCATCAGAAAACCGGGCTCACCGGCTATCTGCGCGTGACCTGACGAACCTCAGCGGTCCGCCAGCGCCACCCAGTCGCGCGGCGCGGCGCCGTCATACAGCGTCAGCGGGCGGATCAGGATGTTGCCGCGCCGCTGTTCCAGACATTGCGCCAGCCAGCCCGGCATTCGGCCAATGGCAAAGATCGGCACATACAGGTCCATCGGAATGCCGTGCAACTGATAGATCACGCCCGAGTAGAAATCGACGTTCACGTTGAGCCCGTGGCGCGCGTAGGGCTTCATCGCCTCGACCACGGCTTGCAGGATTTCATACCAGCCGGGTTCGCCCATCTCCTCGCCCAGCTTGCGCACGCCCTCGCGCATGTGGCGCGCGCGCGGGTCCTCGGCGCGATAGACGCGGTGGCCGAACCCTGTGACCGCTTCCTTAGCGGCGCGCTTGGCGGCGACATAGGCTGCGGCCTTGTCGGGGCTGCCGATCTCGTGGACCATCTTCATCACGTCCTCGGCCGCGCCGCCATGGGCGGGACCGGCCAGCGTGGACAGGGCGCTGACCATGGCGCCATGAAGATTGGCCTCGGTCCCCACGGTGACGCGCGCGGCAAAGGACGACGCGTTCGAGCCGTGCTCGGCGTGCAGGATGAAGTCCACATCCGCCAGCCGCGCGGCGTCGGCGCTGGGCTTTTCGCCCTTCAACATCCACAACCAGTTCGCGGCGTGGCTCAGGCTCTGATCGGGTTCGACCGGGGCACGGCCATTGCGGATCGCCTCGTGCGCGGCGACGATCATCGGCACCTGGGCCGTCAGACGGATGCCGTTGCGGACAAAGCCCGCCTCGCTGGCGTCCTGACTGTCGGGCTCGAGCGCGGCCAGCGCCGACACCGCCGTGCGCAGCACATCCATCGGATGCCCCTCGGCGCAGGCGCGGATGATGTCGTGCACGGCGCCCGGCAACTGCCGCCCGGCCTTCAGCGCGGCATCGAAACCGGCGAGTTGGACGGCGTCCGGCAGCTCGCCATGGACCAGCAGGTAGCAGACCTCCTCGAAGGTGGCGCGGGTCGCCAGGTCGTGGATCGAATAGCCGCGATAGGTCAGCATCCCGGCGCGGCCGTCGATATCGGAAATGCCCGAGCGTTCGAAATAAACGCCCTTCAGGCCGCGGTTGATCTTGACGGTGTCGGTCATATCGGCAGTCTCCCGGTTGATCGGTGACGGAGGGAAAGATGAGGGTTCTGGAACAGGCCATCGCCACGGCGAAAGCCCGCAAGGCGCGGGTGATCCTGCCCGAACACGAGGACCCCCGGGTCGCCGAAGCCACCCGGCGCCTGCTGGCCGAGGGGCTGGCCCGTCCGGTCGCCCTGGCCGAGGCACGCCCGGTCGAGGCCTATGTCGATCAGCTGCTGGCCAACCGCCCGGGTCTGAAACCCGCGCTGGCGCTGAGGATGCTTGAAAAGCCGCTGATCCGCGCCGCCGCGATGGTCGCCGCGGGCGAGGCCGACGCCATGGTCGCCGGCGCCGCCAACGCCACCCGCCGCGTGATCGAGGCCGCGGCCCTGGCCGTTGGCATGGCCCAGGGTGTGCGGACACCGTCCAGCTTTTTCCTGATGCTGATGCCCGACGGACGCGACCTGGTGTTTGCCGATTGCGCGGTCAACACCGATCCCGACGCGGCGCAACTGGCCGACATCGCGCGCGCCTCGGCGGCCTCGGCGCGGGCGCTGCTGGGCGAGGCCCGGGTGGCGATGCTCAGCTATTCGACCGGCTCGTCCGGTTCCGGCCCCTCGGTGGACCGCGTGCGCGCCGCCGCCGCCGACGCGGGGTTCCCCGGCCCTGTGCAAGCCGACGCGGCCCTCAATGCCGCCATCGCACAGGCGAAAGGATACGACGCGCCCGCCGCGAACACGCTGATCTTCCCCGACCTGAATGCGGGCAACATCGCCTACAAGCTGATGCAAGAACTGGGCGGCGCGCAGGCGGTGGGCCCGTTTCTGCAAGGCTTTGCGAAACCGGTCTGCGACCTGTCGCGCGGCGCCAGCGTGGACGATATCGTCGCCGCCACCGCCGTGACCCTTGCCATGGTGGACAGGCCCTGACCGCGGGGCCTGATCGCGCGGGTCAGCGCCCCGGGGGAACCTTGGGCCGTGCCACGCTGCGACCGCGCCCCTCATAGCAGCGCCCGCCCCAGACCCAGCGCCGCCATCGCGATCATCACGCCGATGGTGATGCGCCGAAAGGTCAGCGGATTGGCGCGGTGCACGCCGCGCGCGCCCCACCAACTGCCGACCACGACCAGGGGCGCCGACAGCAGCGCCGCCCACAGCACATCCCACGCGACCCGTCCCGCCAGCCAGAACTGGCCAAAGGTCATGATGTCCAGCGCGATGAAATATCCCAGAAGCGTCGCCCGGAAGGCCAGCGGCGCCAGGCCCAGCGCCGCGGCCAGCGCCACGACCGGCGGCCCCGCCACCCCGGCGGGCGAGACCAGCCCCGACACGATGCCCATGCCCAGCGTGGCCGAGGGCCCGACCCGGCCAGGCAGCGTCCAGCCGCTCAGCATCACCAGCCCGGCCAGCATCACCGCGATGCCGATCACCACCCGCGCCGTCTGTTCGTCCACCCGCCCCAGCGCCCAAAGCGCGGGCACCATGCCGATGGCCGCGCCGATCACCAGCCGCCGCACGGTCGGCCAATGCACATGCGGCCGGGCCGCGCGCCAATGCTGGATGCAAAGCAGCAGGTCGCCGATCAGCGCCACCGGCAGCAACACCAGCGGGTTCATCACCAGCGCGCCGGCGGCGATCACCAGCACGGGATAGCCGAACCCCGAATACCCCCGCACGAAGGCGGCGACAAAGATGACCGCCGCCATGAAGGCGGCGGCCTCGGGGCTCAGCCCGAACGGGAGTGTCATCCCCGCTGCGGCCGCATGTCGGCGGCGTCGATACCCGCCACGACCACCGGCTTCTTCATCGCATCCCGGCGGAAGGGCTCGCCCAGTTCCTGGTTGATGAGCGCCTCGATGAGCGTGGTCTTGCCGTGCTTCATCTGGTCCTCGATCGCCTGGTTCAGGGCGGCGGTCAGTTCGTCCATCGTCTTGGCCTGGACGCCTTGCAGCCCGCAGGCGCGCGCGATCCCCGCATAGGTCACTCCGGTGTCCAGCTCGGTGCCGACAAAGTTGTCGTCATACCACAACGTCGAGTTGCGCTTTTCCGCGCCCCACTGATAGTTGCGGAACACCACCATCGTGATCGCCGGCCATTCGGCGCGGCCGATGGCGGTCAGTTCCGTCACCGCGATGCCAAAGGCCCCGTCACCCGAGAAACCGACGACCGGCACGTCCGGGCAGCCGATCTTGGCGCCGACGATCGACGGCAGGCCATAGCCGCAGGGGCCGAACAGACCCGGCGCCAGGTATTTCCGCCCCGCCTCGAAGCTGGGATAGGCGTTGCCGATGGCGCAGTTGTTGCCGATGTCCGAGCTGATGATCGCCTCTCGCGGCAGCGCCGACTGGATCGCGCGCCAGGCCATGCGCGGGCTCATCCAGTCCGGTTTCGCATCGCGCGCCCGCTGGTTCCAGCTGGTGCCGGGATCGTCGTCCTCGTGGTCCATCGACGCCAGTTGCTGCGCCCAGGCGGATTTCCGTTGCGCGATCTCGGCCTTGCGCTCGGCCCGACCCGCGTCGCCCGCGTGTTCGTCCAGTTGCGCCAGGATCCCCTCGGCGACCTGCCTGGCGTCTCCGACGATGCCGACCGAGACGGTCTTGGTCAGGCCGATGCGGTCGGGGTTGATATCGACCTGGATGATCCTGGCGTCCTTGGGCCAGTAGTCGATGCCATAGCCCGGCAAGGTCGAGAACGGGTTGAGCCGCGTGCCCAGGCACAGAACCACGTCGGCCTTGGCGATCAGTTCCATCCCCGCCTTGCTGCCGTTGTAGCCCAGGGGCCCGGCGAACAGCGGGTGCGAGCCGGGAAAGGCGTCGTTGTGCTGGTAGCCCACGCAAACGGGCGCATCCAGCCGCTCGGCCAGCGCCATGGTGGCCGGGATCGCGCCCCCCAGCACCACGCCGGCACCGTTCAGGATCACCGGGAACTTCGCCGCGCTCAGCAGCGCCGCCGCCTCGGCCACCGCGCCCGCCCCGCCGCCGGGGCGTTCGAATTCGACCACGGCCGGCAGGGCGATGTCGATCACCTGGGTCCAGACGTCGCGCGGCACGTTGATCTGCGCCGGCGCCGACCGGCGGTGCGCGTTGACGATCACGCGGTTCAGCACCTCGGCGATGCGCGAGGGGTCGCGGACCTCTTCCTGATAGGCGACCATGTCCTTGAACAGGGCCATCTGCTCGACTTCCTGGAAACCGCCCTGCCCGATCGTCTTGTTGGCGGCCTGCGGGGTCACCAGCAACAGCGGCGTGTGGTTCCAGTAGGCGGTCTTCACGGCGGTGACGAAGTTGG
>Ga0116152_10001761_pt1 | contig 17746 bp, 15 predicted proteins | sample AD_UKC119_MetaG_FD_89894 | JGI IMG/M metagenome (GOLD analysis project Ga0116152, IMG submission 89894) | Active sludge microbial communities of municipal wastewater-treating anaerobic digesters from Hong Kong - AD_UKC119_MetaG | ecosystem: Engineered > Bioreactor > Anaerobic > Digestate... | reverse complement strand
TCGATCTCGTTTTCGCCCGAAAGGGAGTTTATATTTTTAAATTTTAAATTTAATATTTTCATAAGATACTATTCTGTAATGTGTAAACCGCTGATGATCTCCTGATACAATTCTTTCAATTCCTCTTGTGAGACTTCAGAAATATCGTTTTTCTCCAGTAAAGTATCAAAAACTTTAAAAACATCGAGTTCATCCAAGGCAACGGCTGTGTCTTCCAAGGTTAAGCCCTCGTTCAGGTATTGTCGGTTCTGGATTTTGAGAATCTCAATGTTAGAATCTGAAGTTTGTTCATAGGCCCAAGAGGCAAAATCGGGAAAAACATCACCGCCATTATAGATCATCTCAACCCAAACAGATTGATCCAGTGCTTTGAGTTCAGCTAATCGTTTTGCGATCAACTCTTTATCTCCAACAATCGATTCCAGCTTTTGAAAAACGGGGATCTCTTTGGTTTCTATGTTGATGGACTCCTGAATGTCAAGAATATAAACCGATTTTTTCTGTTTTGCCTCTCCAAATCCCATAGGGATAGGGGAGCCGCAATACCGAATATGATCCTTGATTTTACAGGCAATATGGTAATGCCCCAATGCCACATAATCGAACGATTCAGGGAACATATCACTTCCAATGGCTTCGATGTTTCCGATATAGGTTTCACGCACGCCATCATCCTCATCTCGCTTGCCACCGGTGACTGAAAGATGTCCTGTGGCAATGACGGGGATCTTTTTTCCGGTAGATTGTCTGATCTGTTCAGCCCGTGCAGCAACCTCCTCGTAATGTTTTTTGATATTCTCATTGATCCGTTTTGAACGGTCACTATAACTCTCACCCTCTGCAAAACGGCTAATATCGCGTTCTCTTAAAAAAGGAACAGCACACACGATCAAAGCGGACTCATTATGGGGATCTTTAACTACGATAATCTCATCATCAATATGAGTACCTACATTTCCAATAACGGTAACATTCAGCGCTGACAGGATCTCTTTAGGAGCATTTAGGAAGCTAGGGGAATCGTGGTTTCCGCCAACAATAATCACATGTTTACATCCGGAATTGCGCACTTTTATCAGAAAATCATAATAGATTTTTTGTGAAGAGCTACTTGGTGCAGCAGTATCAAAAACATCACCAGCCACTAGGAGCAGTTCAATATGTTCCTCATGAATGGTATGAATCAGCCAATCTAAAAAAGCGACATGTTCCTCCTGCCGCTCTTTTTTAGAATACAATGTTCGACCCAGATGCCAGTCGGATGTATGTAATAGTTTCATATACAGAATAATGAATTATTTTTGTACTCTTTTTTCAATATATTTGGAATTTAAAACTCTTAAAGTTCCCATGTAATCTAATTTAAATTGAAGTAAATCACCCACTTTGTATTTGTTAGTGTTTTCAGATAACCCAATGACTAACATATCAGAACTACCCCCTACAATGGAACAATTCTTGTCGATGGGAGTAATATGCTGATCATCAACATCTAATAACCCAATGTCAATTATTGCCCTGTAACTTGTTTTTCCGGTTAACCCTTCATCAAATGTGATCGAGTGCCCCTCTACATTAGTTCCCATCTCTCCATCAGGAAGTTGTGGTTTTTCAATCAATTCAATAATCTCTGCATATAAAATGAAAACATCAGTTTCCATCTTCTTCAATCGGCTGTTATTGTATACGTCTGTCCCTAAAAAAAGGGACTCCCCAACTCTGAAATGATTGATCCCTTTTGGTAGTAGATTTTGAAATATCAATGGAATGGTAACTGAAGATCCGCCTGAAACATACTCAATTTTTGTATTGAACTTTGCTTCAATTAATTGTTTGTATAAACTTAACTGTATCAGTTTGTCGTGGTTTGGAAGTACACCATACAAACAACTTAGATTAGCGCCAATTCCCACAACTTCAATATTTTTCAATTTAAAAACCCTCGAATAAAAATCGATCAGATCATCCCGCATGATTCCCTCCCTAAGTTCACCTAATTCTATCATAATGATGATCTTATGTACCTTTTTCTGCTTCTGTGCTTCATCAGATAACAACTTAATGGTCTGATATTCCGTATTCATACTGATATCAGCGTATTGTACAATATTTTTAATAGCACGTTTTGCAGGTGGTTTGATGTAAATGGTCTCGATATTTGGGTTTATCTGCTTAACATTTTTTAAATTGGTTACACGTGAATCACAAATCTGCTGAATGTTGAATTTGAGTAATTCCTCTAAGTAATCCTTATTGCCACAAAGTAATTTTGAAACTACGGACCATTTGATGCCTTTCTTCTTGAAAAGTTTGTCCAGATATTCAAAATTTAACCTGAGCTTTTCAGTATTTAACGTGATAAATGCCATGATCTATTTTTTTATATATCTCATTTCAAGATATTTATTTGTAAATCCAATTTTTTCATAAAGATATTTTGCGGGATTGTCAGGCTCAACATGTAATGCAATATTCCCATCTGCCATCTCTATCGCTTTTAACATCATGTTTTTACCAATCCCTTTCCCTCTGAATTCTTTATGAGTAGCAATATATACCAGTATGTTCTCAGGAATATACCCTTTCATTCCGGTTTGATTCACGATAACAATACAGGTGGTTACTCCTCCCTCATATGATTGTAGAATGAACCCCCCAAAGCTATCACTCTCTTTGATCGCATATTGTACGCACTTTTCAATATCCTCCTTGGAATCCCCAAATTGTTCTAAATGTTGATACAGAAAATCAATAATCTCTTTTTTTTCTTGTGGACTGGGTTTGTTTTCTTCATTAAATAATTGATACTCTTTCATAATCGTTTTTTTTATAATGTTCATTTCATGATTAATTTTTTAACCTTTTTGTCGTTTGAAACGATAGTATACAAACCATTACCTTTGTTTTGATAGGTAGCGATTATATGGTGAATCTCTATTGATTTATGTATATAAATACCGGATTCAACCTCATTTGCTCGACAAAGATACAAAAAAAAATCGTAACAAATCCATTTTTTTAACTTTCAATTATAAAAAAGTCACCGTTTTTGAAAAAGTTGGGGTACTACTTCCGTTTTCGAAATATTCAATATTGATCGGAAATTTCTGGCCGGTATTAGGTGTATTTAGATCATTGAATTTAAATGAAACAAGAATGTTTTCTCTTTGTGATGTAATGATAAATTCTTGAACATCAGATGTTTCAATGATCCACCCCCCCGATTCTAGGTCTAATAAGGCATAACTCTCATAATAAAAATTGTTTTGAACATCAACAGGAGTAATTCTAATTTTTACATATTTGTTGAATGGTGTTATGGTTGCAAAAACAAGAGTTTCAGAAGAATTTACAGAAGTCAGATTCTTGTCTAAAATGTTCGTATAAGGAAATTCATTGGTGTAAAAGTGGGATGCAGTGATACTGGTTGTAGGATATTGATAAGTGGTAAATAGGGTAGGGGCATGTTTTTCAATATATTTGTTGATATAGTATTGAAAATCAGATAAATTAACATTGATTCCCATCTGTTGGTATTTGTTGATGATGTTGTTTTTGATCGTTTTTGGATTTAAAAAGGATACATTTTCCCAAATCTGATTTTTTAATAATGTATTGTTAATGATGCCATCATCTTTGAAGTCTGTTCTGAGTTTGGTAAGCAATTCTGTTAAACGGGAAACCTCATTCACGCCATCAATTCTTCTGAGCATCATGGCAGAAAATGCGAGCAACAAACCGTTGTCATTAGCTGATGCAGTGATATCCATTTGATCAAAATCTTGTATGTTGGCATCAGTGATTCCAAAGAGGGAAGAAAGTAGTTCATTTTTAGCTTGATCAGATGCTTGCTTAAACGTTTTTCCATCCTTGTATAATTTTTCAATCCGATCTTTAAGAACATGTGTAAGTGCATTTACATTTACCGTTGTTTTCCCTGAAATGTCAACTAGGGCCTGTAGATTCAAAACCCCATTTTGAACAATATTCAAATTTTCATCAAAAAAGTATCCACTCACTGTAATCAACGCAATCTCAGAGGCTAACTCCACACTGTTTAATGAAAAGGAACCATCATCAGCAGAGATTGATGTAGTAAATGATTTTCCAGTTTGCTCAAGATCATCATTTAACTCGTTAATGGTGATGTTTGCCCCTGTAACAAAAGGCCCTTTTTGTGCTTTCCCATTAATATTTGCTGTAAAATCTTTGTCACACGATCCCGTAATGATCATAAGCAACGATAACAGGACTGAAATTGAGATGTTGTTAAATTTTTTCATGGTTCTATTTTTTAAATTTATATTGAATTTATGGTTTAAGGGCTTTTTGGAATTTGACATTTGAAAAATATCAGATAAATCGCAATTGCTCCTCCTTAACCTGTTCGGTTACACCATCTTCATATTTTACAATGATCATGTCGTGAAGTTTATTGACCGTACAAGGATAAAACAACCCTTTGTTTTCCCAGTTGGCAAAAGCTTTTAGATTATGAATCGCAAAATGTATTTCACACACTTCATTTGTTCCAACCTCCTCCTGGAAATTGTCATAGTATTTAACAAAATATTTATTGTCAAGTACTTTTTCAATTTTTGCATAATAGAAAAACCCATCCCCACTATATTTTGCATAATAATAATCTCCTGTGTTTATGATTTTTGCATTAGGAATCTCAATTTGTGAAGGAACGATTGTTCGTGAATTTTTTGTTTTCCAATTTTGGGGGCTTGGTTTTTGATCCCATCGATCCAAAAATTTAAAGTGATGATTATTGATAAAGTTATACAAAATGATGAGAGGCATAAATAGGATCATACTAAAAAAAGCAACAATCAACACAAATACTAATAAGGAGTATTTCATAAGTAAAAACATACCACCACCCCCTGTTCCATTGTTCGTGTTCCCGCCATAGTGTCCAACAACCGTTACTGTTCCGTCAATGGCACTCTCACTGTATATAGGTTTCCCGATGTCATTGTCAAAAATGGAACTTTTTTTCTCGGGTACTTCGTCATCTTCCATATTCCAGATAGCCTTAATTAATGTCCCCCAGTAACTGGAACTCTTTCTACCCATTAACTTTTTCTTCCTTTTGTTGATCACAAAACGAGGCGTTCTGGTGGATATAATATACAAAACAAAAATGGCAATGGAGTAAAAGAATACCAAAAGTTCTTTCCATTTTTTATCTCGGTGTTTCTTATTCTGGTTTTCCAAATATTGTTCAGGTGTAATCGCTTTATGTTCAATTATTTGTTCCTTAAAACTCGAGATCTGTTCAATCCGGTCTTTGCTTTGTTGATTCGAATTGTAATATTTTAAGCGGCCATTCAAATAATCTAAATCTTTTTGATATAAATCTTGTGCTTCCTCATTTTGATATCTTCCACTAATATCTGAAAAGTTATTGTACACCATGAAACCTGTTATGAATAACCAAATAGTCAAAACGAAAATCATTTTTAAAGTGAAGGTGAATCTCTTTTTTCTAGCATTCTTCACTACCTCTTTTAAAGATTCTATTTTCTGTACCAAATCCGGATCCTCAATGTGTAAAGTCTCTATCTCCGATAAAACTTTCTCGGCTTCTACCACTTCCTTGTAGCTGGCAGGTAAACTGATGTTTCTTTGCAACTTTTTGTCGTAATAGCGGTACGTAAAAGAATCAATGATTTTATGAATCAGAGATTTAGCCTCTTCGTTTTGGTTTATATTTTTGTTGTTTCCCATAATGTTCCATTTAATTAATATCTTAAAAAAAGGGGCCTTAAAAATGTTATAATTCTAACGCCCCTTCTAGTCTATACGTCAAATCGGTCTGCATTCATCACTTTTCCCCATGCTTTCACAAAGTCTTGAACAAACTTCTCTTTGTTATCGTCTTGCGCATAAACTTCAGCATAAGCCCGTAAAATGGAATTTGATCCAAAAACCAAATCAACCCTTGTTGCGGCCCATTTCACTTTTCCTGTTTTCCTTTCAATAATATGGTATAGATTCTCCGAAACAGGTTCCCATTTGTAGTTCATATCGGTTAGATGAACAAAGAAATCATTGGTTAACACCCCTTCGCGATCCGTAAATACTCCATGTTTGGTCCCTCCATGATTGGTGCCCAAAACGCGCATTCCACCAATAAGCACACTCATTTCAGGGGCTGTAAGCCCCATCAACTGTGTTCTGTCCAATAACATCTCTTCAGGGTGAGCTGCATAATTTTTTTTCAGCCAGTTGCGGTATCCATCATGTAAAGGTTCAAGTACTGAAAATGATTCTACATCGGTCATCTCTTCAGTGGCATCACCTCTACCGGGAGTGAAAGGTACTTTTATTTCTATCCCCGCTTTTTCCGCAGCTTTCTCAATAGCAGCGCTTCCTCCTAAAACAATCAAGTCGGCAATGCTCACTTTTTTAGTCAAACCAGACTGGATCTCACTCAATTTCTGTAGTACTTTTTGAAGTCTTTCAGGTTCATTTCCTTCCCAATCTTTTTGAGGAGCCAAACGGATTCTTGCTCCATTAGCACCGCCTCTGTAATCAGATCCTCTGAAAGTTCGTGCACTGTCCCAGGCGGTATTGATCAATTCCGTTGGCGTTAGCCCACAAGATAATAGCTTTTCCTTTAATGTTTCAATTTCAGCATCTGTAAGGGTATAATCCACTGTTGGAACAGGGTCTTGCCAGATTAGATCCTCTTTGGGGATATCAGTACCAAGATAGCGGCTTTTAGGTCCCAAATCACGATGGGTAAGTTTAAACCATGCTTTGGCAAACACTTGTTCAAAATATTCAGGATCCCGATAAAAACGTTCCGATATTTTTCTATACTCAGGATCCATTTTCAATGCCATGTCAGCATCAGTCATCATTGGATTTCTGCGCACCCCGGGAATATGTGCATCAAACGGTTTGTCCTCCTCTTTAATAGCAACTGGTTCCCATTGCCACGCACCGGCCGGACTCTTTCTCAGTTCCCATTCGTAAGTAAACAATAGATAAAAATAGGTATGATTCCATTTTTCAGGGGTGGTGGTCCATGCTCCCTCTAATCCACTTGTAACGGTGTCTTCTGCATTCCCTTTTCCTTTCGGATTGTGCCATCCAAACCCTTGTTGTTCTACAGGAGCTCCCTCAGGATTAGCGCCTAAAATAGATGCATCCCCATTCCCGTGTGTTTTTCCTACAGTATGGCCACCGGCAGTCAAAGCAACAGTTTCCTCATCATCCATTGCCATCCTTTTGAAAGTAACCCGCATCGCTTGAGCCGTTTTTAAAGGATCAGGTTGACCGTCAACACCTTCCGGATTTACATATATCAATCCCATTTGAACAGCTGCTAAAGGGTTTTCAAGGGTAGTTTCATCTGATTTGTCGCTATAACGACTCTTTGTTAACCACTCTTTTTCTGCTCCCCAGTAGATGTCTTTTTCAGGATGCCAGATATCTTCACGACCACCCGAAAATCCAAATGTTTTAAACCCCATAGATTCGTATGCCATATTTCCTGCTAGGATCATTAGATCAGCCCACGATATTTTATTGCCATATTTTTTCTTGATAGGCCATAAAAGTCTTCGTGCTTTATCTAAATTCACATTATCTGGCCAACTGTTTAATGGTGCAAATCTCTGATTGCCAGTGTTTCCACCTCCACGTCCATCTGCCATCCGATAGGTACCGGCACTGTGCCATGCCATACGGATCATTAACCCGCCATAATGACCCCAATCGGCCGGCCACCACTCCTGACTGTCTGTCATAAGTTTTTTTAAATCTGTTTTTACTGCTTCTAAATCGAGTTTTTTAAACTCTTCCCGATAATTAAAATCTGGGTCATAAGGATTTGTTTTGGTATCATGTTGATGCAAAATATCTAAATTTAAAGCATCTGGCCACCAACTCATAACAGATTGAGTTGATTCCGTGTTTGCCCCATGGTGAAAAGGACATTTTCCCTCTTTTGTTTTATGGTTCATCTCTTTTGGTTTTAAATGGTGATTATATTTTGTAGTTTAGGTTGATTCCAAAAATAGATATTTTTAAATGCCTTACAAATATACAACTTTTTTAAAATTATTTTTAAGTTAAATTTAAATTTTTGTTGTCCTAAAAAAGGGAATCATTATAATTCAAAAAAATATCCAGTTCTTGTTCTAATTTGATTTGTTTTCTTTTACTTATCGTAAAATCAGCTAATAGATTTATGTTTAAAACGAGCTGTTTGCAAGTAACAACCCCTTGATTCATCAGTTGTTCTTTCTGTTTTCTAGTGAGGTTTTCCAATATGGTTATTGGGTATATGTTCTCTTTTTCCATAATCTCTTTTAACCCATTGTTTTGAGGATAATCCCAACCTAATAGCATGATTCCATTGCATTTGCTGTATTCTATTGAGTCGGATGAGAATCGAGTATTGGTAACAACCCCAGCAGAAAAAGTGAGTTTGGAATAAGCAGGTGTTTCAGCTCTTTTTTTTATTATATCATCAACACGAGAACGAACATAAAGTGGAACCTGAATCGATACATATTTGCCTTGATCTTTAGAATATTTACATTCAATGAGTAATTGTTCGGTTTTGTTAGTGGCAATGACATCCATTTCGTGAGTGATACAATGACCATCAATGATTTTTCCTACATCAACTTCAAAACCGCGGCGTTTGAAAATTTCCCCAATTAAAAATTCGAATGGATAACCGGTAGGTCCGAGCTCAAATAAAGATTGTTTCAGTTTGTAATGCATTGCATTTTTAAGGTTGCGTTTCTTTAATAAACTAAAAGCGATATTGTATATTTTGTGTGTTGAAATACCCTCATAAAGAGAATTTTCGATCTCATGAGCAATAGCTTCCGAAGTTTTATTGTCAGCCCCTGCCTTTTTGAGCGATTTTTTGAGTTTAGAAACATTAAATAATTCAGATTCACCAGATGCTTTCCTGATCCAGATGTTTTTGGTCTTGTTCATGTTTTTATTTGCGAATTAATTTAAATACTTCCATCACCAAAATCATTGGGATGGCTAGGAATAATACATATAACCATTCGTTAATTGTAATTGGTTCAATACGTAATATGTTTTGCATAAATGGTATTTGCATACTTAAGATATGAATTCCTTGTGCGGCCATAACACCAAAAACAAGGATTATATTTCTGTTTATCGGTACTTTAAATGCAGAAACTCTTTCGGAACGACAATTGAATACATGGAAGTTTTGCATAAATACCATAAGTAAAAGGATGAGGTTCCGAGCATGTCCCTCATCCATTTGTGTAAATGTATTTAAATAGTACCAAAGTCCAAAAACGATTAATCCCATAGTTGTGCCTGATACGATCGTTTGCTTGATCATGAGTGGATTAAAAATTTTTTCGGAAGGTTTTCGTGGAGGACGTTTCATAGCCCCTGGTTCACCCCCTTCAAATGCAAGGGCAACATCCTGAATGCCGTTTGTGACCAAATTCAGCCAAAGCAACTGTACAGCAAGTAGTGGTAAAGGTAGCCCAGCCCCAATTGATGCAAGAAACAGAATGATTTCAGCAGCTCCTGTAGAGATTAGTAGATAAATGACTTTTCTAACATTGTCGAAAGCAAAACGTCCCTCTTCCACTCCAGCTACTATTGAGGAGAAATTATCGTCAACTACAATCATTGAACCTACTTCTTTAGCGACATCGGTACCGGAGCCCATTGCTACACCAATATTGGCACGTTTTAATGCAGGTGCATCGTTAACGCCATCACCGGTTACAGCAACAAATTCGCCATCTTGTATCAACACATCTACGATTTCTAATTTTTGAGTAGGTGATACCCTTGCAAAAACAGAAGTTGAAGACACCAGTTTTGTAAAACCAGGACTATCAGGTGCTCCAGCTTCTGAAAGCATTTGTCCGGTTACAACTGCCGTCTTTTCATCAGCAATTCCCAGTTCTCGTGCTATTGTACCAGCTGTTTCAGGATGGTCTCCCGTGATCATGATCACCTTTATACCAGCACCATTGCATTGCTCAACCGACACTTTTGCCTCTGGTCTTAAAGGATCAATAAAGCCAACAAGTCCGTAAAAGGTAAGTTTTGGAATATCCTCATTTTTATAAACTTCCTTTTTCGTAAAATTGGGATATTTCCCACTGGCAAAAGCAAGTACTCGGTATCCACCTTTAGCCATTTCTGCAGCATCAGCAACTATTTTATTCTTATCAATAGCTCTGATTTCACCATCCAATGACATGTTTTCACAAAAATGAAGTATGGTTTCTACAGCTCCCTTTACACCAATAAATACAGCGTCATTTACACTACAAAATGAAGCAGAGTATTTTCGTTCAGACTCATAAGGGATTTTCCCTATTGGTTTTTCTTCACTTTTCCATTTTTGGGGATCCATACCGAGCTTGTAACTCATGCCTAGCAATGCAACGTCCATTGCATCGCCATGATATTCCCATTTCTCATTTTTATTTACTAAAGAACCCTCGTTTGCATGTACAGCTATACGGGTAATATGAGATATCTCTTGATTTTCTGAAAAATCAATTTTCCGATCATCGTTATTGGTAACAGAACCTACTCCGTTATAACCCTCTCCATGAATAGTAAATCTTGTTCCATTTGCTAAAGAGATGATTTTAGCCGTTTGTTCATTTACGGTAAGAGTCCCCGTTTTGTCGCTTGCAATTACAGTGCAACTGCCTAAACTTTCAACAGAAGTAAGTTGTCGTACAATTACATTACGTTTTGCCATTCGTTTGGTTGCAATAGATAGGGCAACTGTCAATGCAACAGGTAACCCTTCAGGAATTGCCGAAACAGCCAATGCAACAACAAAAAAGAAAATGGCAGTAATATCCATGCCCTGCAGGCGCAGTATAACCGCCAATACAACACTTAAGGCAATAATGAAAATACTTATTTGTTTAATAAACCGCTCCATTCGTTGTACTAACGGTGGTTTTGCAGATGCTGATTCAGTTACATCTTGAGATATTTTTCCTACCTGTGTATCGCCACCAGTACTTACAACAATACCCACTCCTCGTCCTTTCTGCACTGTAGCTCCAGCAAAAGCCATATTTATTCTTTCAGCAACACCAACGTTTTCAGGCAAAATAACCCGTTGTTTTTTTGCAGCAATCGATTCCCCTGTAAGGAAACTTTCGTCAATTTCCAATGTCGATACTTCCATTAAACGCAAATCGGCAGGAACTTTCATCCCCGATTCAAGCAGAACAATATCGCCTGGTACAAGTTCCTCTGATGGCACTTCAGTTTCTTCACCACCTCTTCTTACTCTTGCTTTAATTTTTATTAATTTTTGAAGGCTGTTGGCACTTTTTTCCGCATTGAATTCCTGGTATGTCCCAAGTGCACTATTAATGAAAATAACCAGAAAAATAAAAATGGCATCTTTCCCTTCTCCAATCGCAACGGATGCAGCAGCAGCTGCAACCAGAATAAAAATCAGCGGATTTATTAATTGGTGAAGAATAATCTGTAAAAGAGTCACTTTTTTCCCTTCAGGAAGTCTGTTCTCTCCATAAAGAGCCTCTCTTTCCTTGATTTCATCTTGCGATAAACCTTCTTCTGATGTTTGTAACTTATTAAATAGATCCTCCTCTTTCATAGCGTGCCACTGTTCTTGGGCAATCTTGACTTTCTGTTTCATATGATTTAATTTTTTTCAGTTTTTAAAAGGGGTTGTTTCAAGTCTGCCTAAATCCGATCAGGGATGCTAAAGGTGAATGTTGAACCTTTGTCGCGAATTGATTTTGCCCATATCTTTCCTCCATCCCCATTCCATTATCCAAAACGGAAATCCAAAAATGTTGTTTCTGTTTTTCTGCACGAATCACAATATGACCGTTTGGATTGGTAAATTTAATAGCATTGGAAATAAGGTTTCTTAATATGGTTTTAAAGATATTTAAATCCGCAGCCAATTCCATTTTTTCTGTTTCAATAATCTTAATTTCAATCTCTTTTTTTAAGGCTATATTTTCAATGGATTGAACTACTTTCAAGCTTTCATTCATGAAATCGAAACGTTGAAGGTCGATTGTTAATTTCCCTGATTGTGATTTAACCCAAAGTAGAATCTGTTCTAACAATTCATAAGTTTTTTGTGATGTTTGATTCATGATTCTAACTTGCTCTTCAATTTCTTGCAAATCAAATTCATACAGATTATCCAGCAAAAAACTGGAAAGACCTATTAGCGAATTGAAAGGTGTTCTTAAATCGTGTCCTAAAATTCTGATGAATTGGTCTTTATCAGCATTCAGTTTCCTGAGTTTCTCTTCCAATTCAACTTGTTTTGTGATATCACGAACTTGTACAATTCGTCCTAACACTTTTCCGGAAGAATCATAAGTTGCTGTTGTGTTGTTCTGAAGCCATTCGTATTTGCCACTGGGATTGAGCATCCTAAATTTGATTGTATATTGTTTTTTTTGTTCTGCTATCGATTCTTGCATCACTTTCCCATAATGTGCAATATCATCAGGATGGATTCGTGAGATTATCTCTCTTGTAGTAAGTTTGTCAATGTTTTCAGGTTCAATACCAATGTATTCACAAAAACGGCGTGATGCAAAAACCAGTGTTTCACCTTCAAACAAAAGGATACTGTCAGAAGCAATTTCTGCTAAAGTCCTAAACTTTTCTTCACTATCAATTATTTTTCCATTTTGAAATAATAACTGGTTAACGATCTCATTGTCTGATATATCATGTGTAATATTGAATGATTCGATAATAGCGAGATCTAGTTCTACAATTTTTTTAAATTGCATCAATAGTTGATCATATTCATCAGAATAAGCGTTCTCTTTTTGGTCTAAAACGCAAATGGTCCCAAATGGCTCACCATTGGGGAAGTTAATTGGAAAACCAAGGTAGGAAACCATCCCCAATTTTAAATCAGGGTTTTTGTTCCAATTTTGATCTTTTAGAGCATTAACAACCTTTAACTTGTTTTGCGTTTTTATAACTGTTTCGCAATATAAGCCATACCAATGTTCTTTATCTCCAATCGAGTAAGGGTTATTTTCAGTTCTACTGGATATTAAAACTTCCATATAATCGTTTTCGATTTTCATGATCAAGGCAGAAGGTATGTTAATGATTTTTGCTAATAAATCGACAATTTCTTGCCATTTGCTTAAGAAACTCTGATGAATTTTGTCAATTGAATTTTTCATATGTCATTGTCAGTTTACGTGTCATTATCCCTTTTTATTTTTATCTTATTATAACTGCAAAGCTAATAAAAATTTTTAATTATTGATATGTGAAAAATTCAAATTTTGTTGAGATATGAGAAACTCAGTATGAATACTTAATTTTTCAAAAATACTAAAATAGAAGAAAATACAAATTTTTGAACCGTCATTTATTAGAATAGCTTTTTGGGCCTCCCTTTAAAACAAAAAGAGCCCCTTTACAGGAGCCCTTTTCTTAGAATACATGATGGAAAACTATTTTTTCCCTTTATCTTTTTGTCCAGCGTGTCCTCTAAAGAGACGAGTTGGAGCAAATTCACCTAATTTGTGACCTACCATATTTTCTGTAACATAAACAGGAATAAATTTGTTTCCATTATGAACAGCGATGGTTAAACCAACGAAGTCAGGAGAGATCATTGAAGCGCGTGACCAGGTTTTGATTGTCGTTTTTTTACCTGACTCTTGAGCTTCAACGGCTCTTTTTTCGAGTTTAAAGTGGATATATGGACCTTTTTTTAACGAACGACTCATATTATTTTAATTTTAAAATTATTTTTTTCTTCTTTCTATAATATATTGGTCAGAGTGTTTCTTAGGCGCTCTTGTTCTGTAACCTTTTGATGGGATACCTTTTCTTGAGCGTGGATGTCCACCTGACGCACGTCCTTCTCCACCACCCATTGGGTGATCCACAGGATTCATCACAACACCACGTACACGAGGACGACGTCCTAACCAACGTGATCTTCCTGCTTTTCCTGACACTTCCAAACTATGGTCGATGTTAGATACCATACCAATAGTTGCACGACATTCACAAAGGATCATACGTGTTTCTCCGGAAGGTAATCTTAACGTTGCATATTTTCCGTCTCTAGACATTAACTGAGCGTAAGAACCGGCACTACGTGCCATTTTTGCACCTTGTCCAGGACGTAATTCAACGTTATGTACGGTTGAACCAAATGGAATCTCTCCAAGTGGTAAGCAATTTCCTAAATCAGGTGAAACACCTGTTCCGGATAAAATTACTTGTCCAACTTTTAGTCCATGAGGAGCAATTATATAACGTTTTTCACCATCTGCGTAAAACAATAAAGCAATACGTGCTGATCTGTTTGGATCATACTCAATGGTTTTTACTGTTGCTGGAATGGTATCTTTATCTCTTTTAAAATCAATAAAACGATACATTTTTTTATGACCGCCACCGATATAGCGCATTGTCATTTTACCACGATTATTTCTTCCGCCGGTCCTAGGTTTAGGACACAATAAACTATCTTCTGGTTTATTGGTGGTAATCTCGTCAAACGTGCTAATAACTTTAAAACGTTGACCGGGCGTTACTGGTTTATATTTTTTTAGTGCCATTGTTAAATATTGCTATAAAAATCAATCTTATCTTTACTACTTACAAAAATTATTGCTTTTTTAACGGTGTTTTTTTGTCCGCTTACTGCGCCCGCTTTGGTGATGCGCATAGTTGCTTTTCCACGTTGAATTAAAGTGTTTACTCTTTCAACTTTTACACCGTATGTATCCTCAACCGCTTTTTTAATTTGCGTTTTGGTAGCCTTTCTGTCAACAATGAAACCGTAGCGGTTAAATTTTTCCGAAACCGCTTGCATTTTTTCACTAATAATGGGCTTAATTAATACGTTCATTTTTTCTTATCTGATTTAATGTTATCAATAATATGTTGCGAACTATTCGCTGATCATTTTTTCGAATTCAGGAATACTGTTTTCGAAAATGATGAGTTGTTTTGCATTTAATACATCATAAGTATTTACATCACAAGCTCTGATCACTTTGGTTCTTTTTAAATTACGAGATGATAGATACACGTTTTTATTAGTATCGTTTGCCAACACTAATGTTTTGGTGTTCTCAAGATTGAATTTCTTTAAAATTTCAATCATAGTTTTGGTTTTTGGATTCTCTAAAGCCATATCTTCAATTACAAGAATCTTTTCATCTTTTGCTTTATAGGTTAAAGCTGAAAAACGAGCCAAACGTTTGATTTTCTTGTTTAATTTGAAGCTATAATCTCTAGGATGTGGTCCAAATGCAGTTGCTCCACCACGAATAGTTGGAGATTTGATACTGCCTGCACGAGCGCCACCGGTACCTTTTTGTTTCTTTAATTTTCTGGTACTTCCGGAAATTGTAGATTTCTCTAAAGTATCGTGTGTACCTTGTCTTTGATTGGCTAAATAATGTTTAACATCAAGCCAAATTGCGTGATCATTAGGTTCTACATTAAAAATTGAATCGTTTAATGTGATTACCTTTGATGTTTCGCTTCCGTCTATTTTATATACTTTTAACTCCATCTCTCAATAATTAAATATGAACCATTAGGTCCTGGTACGGATCCTTTAATTAATAATAAGTTTTTCTCTTTTACAATTTTTACAATTTGTAAATTGATCATTTTTACTTTGTTGCCTCCTGTTCTTCCGGCCATTCTCATCCCTTTCATTACTCTTGAAGGCCATGATGATGCACCTAGTGAACCGGGAGCTCTTAAACGGTTATGTTGACCGTGTGTAGCATCTCCTACACCTCCAAATCCATGGCGCTTTACTACACCTTGAAAACCTTTACCTTTTGACACTCCACTGATGTCAATATACTCTCCTTCAATGAAAATAGATACATCCAAAACATCTCCAAACCCTTTTCTGTGCCCTTCTTCAAAACGGGTAAACTCTTTTACTACTTTTTTGGGAGTTGTTCCTGCTTTTTCAAAATGACCTTTTAGTGATTTTGTTGTCCTTTTTTCTTTCTTTTCATCGAATCCTAATTGGATGGCATCGTAACCGTCGGTTGCAACGGTTTTTACTTGCGTCACAACGCAAGGACCAGCTTCGATAACTGTGCATGGTACTATCTTACCAGAGGCATCGTAAATGCTAGTCATCCCAATTTTTTTTCCTATTAATCCAGACATTTTTAAAATTAGTTAAAATTATTACTACGCGATTTCTCGCAACATTTTCTGACTTTATGTTTTGGAAATTAAAATCCCAAAATACATTACACTTTGATCTCTACGTCAACGCCACTTGGTAACTCCAGCTTCATTAACGCGTCAATTGTTTTTGATGTTGTACCGTAAATATCCAATAATCTTTTGTAAGTGGAAAGCTCAAATTGCTCTCTTGATTTTTTGTTCACAAAAGTGGAACGGTTTACTGTGAAGATTTTTTTGTGTGTTGGTAGTGGAATAGGTCCTACTAAAACAACTTTGTCTTCTCTAACTGCATTAATCGTCTTAACGATTTTTTCAGCAGATTTATCAACCAATGTATGGTCGAATGATTTTAATTTGATTCTAATTCTATGGCTCATTTTTATATTGAATTGTGAATTGTTTTTTAATTATTTATAATAAAGCGAATCTTCCTTTTGTAAGAATCTGCTCTTCGATATCTTCCGGAACACGTGCATATTTCAAAAACTCCATACTGTAAGTGGCTCTTCCTGTACTGATAGACCTAAGTCCGGTTACATAACCAAACATCTCTGCTAATGGTACTTGTGCTTTAATTACCTGAAATCCGATCTTGGCATCAACTGAATCTAAAACAGCCCTTCGCTTGTTTAAATCACTCGTTACATTACCAATAAATTCATCCGGTGTTACAATCTCCACTTTCATTATCGGTTCTAAAATCACGGTTGGCGCATTTCTGATGGACTCTCTAAAACCTATCTTCGCACATATCTCAAATGCCATGGCATCTGAATCTACGGTATGTGCTTGGACATCTGTTAATGTTACATGTAATGACTCCAAAGGGAAACCATACTTAGCATTATTCATGGCAATGGTAAACCCTTTTTCGATACCGTTCAGATACTCTTTTGTCAATACCTGCCCTTTGATTTGATTCTCCATTGACAAACCCTTTTGGGATAAATCTGTTGGGGCAACTTTAAAGGTGATACTGGCAAATGAACCTCGTCCTCCTGTTTGTCGTTTATACGTTTCAGTATGAACAATCTCGGAAAGTAGAGCTTCTTTATAAGCAACTCTTGGTTTTCCGTGGTTACATGCTACATTAAACTCCCTTTTTAAACGATCCAAAAGAATCTCCAGGTGTAACTCTCCCATTCCACTGATAATCAGCTGTCCGGAATCATCATTATGTTTTACCACAAAGGTTGGATCCTCTTCTGCCAGTTTTGCCAACGATGACATCAGTTTGTCCTCATCATCTTTGGTTTTAGGTTCAACAGCTACATGTATAACCGGTTCAGGAAAATCGATATTTTCTAAAAGTATAGGTGACTTTTCATCACATAAACTATCTCCGGTTTTGATCTCTTTCATCCCTACAAATGCAACAATATTACCTGCTGAAACTGAATCCAGCTGGGTTTGTTTGTTGGAGTGCATCTGTAAAATCTTAGAAACCCTTTCTCTTTTTCCTGTAGTTACATTGTATACAACCTCTCCAGTGTTGAGTTTCCCAGAATACACTTTAACAAAAGTG
>Ga0116152_10001760_pt1 | contig 17749 bp, 17 predicted proteins | sample AD_UKC119_MetaG_FD_89894 | JGI IMG/M metagenome (GOLD analysis project Ga0116152, IMG submission 89894) | Active sludge microbial communities of municipal wastewater-treating anaerobic digesters from Hong Kong - AD_UKC119_MetaG | ecosystem: Engineered > Bioreactor > Anaerobic > Digestate... | reverse complement strand
GGGTCTGAAGGGCGCGCCGGCCTATACCGCGTCCAAGCATGGGATGATCGGCCTGATGCGCGGCCTGAGCGAGGAATACATGGGCGCCGGGCTGACCTTCAATGCGCTCTGCCCCGGCTATACCGAGACCGAGATCGTCACCCGGAACACCGAATCCATCGCCGCCCGCGCCGGGATCGACATCGACAAGGCCCGCGCCATCATGGTGCAGACCAACCGGCACAAGCGCCTGGTGCGCGTGGACGAGGTCGCGGCGGCCGCGAACTGGTTGTGCGGGCCGGGATCGGACAGCATCAACGGCCAGACGATCGAGATCGCTGGCGGGCAGATGTGACTCGGTGGCGCCGTTCCTGTCCCGCCTGACCGCCGGCGTGCCGCTGCGCGTGGCGCTGCTGACCTATGTGCTGGGCGGGGCGGGCGGGTTGCTGGCGCGCTGGGCCGGGTTGCCGCTTGGCGTGCTGCTGGGCGCGATGGTGAGCGTCACGGCCCTGTCCGCGCTGGACTTCCGGCCCTGGGGGCAGGGGCTGGCGGTTCCGCAGAAATGGCGCAACGTGCTGGTGCCGGTGATCGGCGTGGCGATCGGCGCCAGCTTTCCCGCGGATTTCGTCGCGCAGGCCCGGCATTGGTGGGTGACGATGGTCGCCCTGCTGGTCTTCGTGCCGATGGCGCAATTCCTGGGCTATCAGCTCTATTCCCGGGTCGGCGGTCTGACACCGCCCACGGCCTATTATGCCGCGATGCCCGGCGGTTTCATCGAATCGCTCGAGATGGGCGAACGGGCGGGCGCCCAGATGCCCATGCTCATCATGCTGCAATTCCTGCGGTTGATCCTGACCATCGTCGCCATCCCCATCGCCTTTTCCCTGATCGAGGGACACGCGGTCGGCAGCGCGGCGGGGCTGTCGATCGCCGGGACCCAGCCCGACCTGACCCTGCGGCATGTGGCCGAACTGGTGCTGCTGGCGCTGGGTGGGTGGTTCCTGGCCTCGCGGTTGAACTTTCCCGCCGCGGTTCTGTCGGGTCCCCTGCTTCTGAGCGGGCTGGCCCATGCCACCGGACTGACCCAGGCGGTGCCGCCGGGCTGGGCCGTCCTGGTGACGCAATGGGTCATCGGCACCTCATTGGGGGCGCGGCTGTCGGGATTCACGCGCGGTCAGGCCGGGCGGGCGCTGATGCTGGCGGCGCTGAATGTCAGCGCGATGCTGTGCGTCGCGACGGTGATCGCCTGGTTCCTGGCGCCGCGCGTGGGCGAGCCGATGTCCGCCGTCGTGCTGGCCTTTGCGCCGGGTGGCGTCAGCGAGATGTCGCTGGTCGCCTTGTCGCTGCATCTGAGCGCGGTCTTCGTGACGATGCATCACCTGGCGCGCATCGTGCTGGCGGTGCTGGTATCGCGCGCCGGCCTGCGGTTCCTGCGGCGCTGAGCCTATTTCGTCAAGATCAGCTTTCCGGCCTTGGTGATGCGCAGGTCATAGACCTTTCCGTCCAGTTCGATCTGCGCCTGGGTGCCGCCCTGGGTCAGGGCGCGCGCGGCGTGGCGCGGCGGCGCGACGGGTTCGGCGCGGTTCAGGTCGGGGTGCGAAAACAGGGTCATGGCAGGCTCCGGTCTTGATCGCTGTAACCTGACAAAAACCCTGGGTTTCGTCAATCCTGATTTTTATTGTCGGCTTTAGGGGGCTGGCCGCCCAGGGCCTCGGTCACCTCGGCCGCGGCGGCGGCGACCTGGGCGCCGATGGCCGAAAGCCCGGAATCGGGCATCCGAAACGCCGGCCCCGAGACCGAGACCCCCGCGACCGGCTCGCCGTGGGCGTTGAACACCGCCGCCGCGACGCAGCGCATCCCGGGCGTGCGCTCTTCGTCGTCCAGCGCGTAACCCCGGGCGCGGGTCAGGGCCAGGTCGGCGGACAGGGCGCCGGCGTCGGTGATGGTCGCGGGGGTGAACCCGGCCAATGGGCCCAGCGCGCGCGGCGCGGACCAGGCCAGCAGCGCCTTGCCGATGCCCGAGGCGTGCATCGGGCTGCGCGTGCCCGGCGGGAAAAAGGCGCGGATCGCGCGTTGGGTTTCGACCTGGGTCAGGAACAGGACCTCGCCCTGCTGTTCGATCCCCAGATTCGCGGTTTCATCGGTGGCCCGCATCAGCGCCTGCATGGGCGCGCGCGCGCGTTCGACGACATTCGTGCGCCTGAGAAACGCGGCGCCGGCCCGAAAGGTGCTCGCGCCGATGTGCCAGACCTGCCTCCTGGGGTCCAGTTCCACCATCTGCCGCTGCGCCAGCGTGGTCAGCACCCGGTAGACCGTGGCGGGCGATTCGCCCTGCGCCTGTGCCAGTTCGGTCAGGGTCAGGCCGTCCGATGCCGCCAGGGCCTGCAACAGCGCCATGGCACGATCCAGCGCGCGCACGGTGTTCTGTTCGGTCCGGTCATGAAAGGCCTTGGGCCGGCCGCGTCTGGGTTGATCGGTCATGCGCGTTTCCAAAAATTACTTTCGCCCTATGAAAAAGTGTAACAGATTATTCTGGAACGGAAAATCCCTGTTTTTCGCTTTGTGAAAAAAGATTTCAAAAAAATTGCGGTGAACCGGGTGCTTCGCCTACCTTGGGCTCAGCCATCAAGGAGCGCGACCATGCACGCCCAGAACCCCGTTTTCATTCCCGGCCCCACCAACATGCCCGACGCGATCCGCAAGGCCTGCGACGTGGCGACCCTGGATCACCGCTCGCCGGCGTTTGCGGCGATGTTCCGCCCCGCCGTGGCCGGGGTGAAGCGGGTGCTGAAGATGGACGCGGGCGAGGTTTTCCTGCTGCCCGCCACCGGCACCGGCGGCTGGGAAGCGGCGATCACCAACACCCTCAGCCCGGGCGATACCGTTCTGGCCGCGCGCTTCGGCATGTTCAGCCAACGCTGGATCGACCTGTGCCAGCGGCACGGCTTGACGGTCGAGATCCTGGAAACCCCCTGGGGGCACGGCATGCCGCAGGAACGGATCCAGGCCGCGCTGAAGGCCGACACCCAGGGCCGTATCAAGGCGGTGCTGGCCACGCACAACGAAACGGCGACCGGCGTCCGGTCCGACATCGGCGGCCTGCGCAAGGCGATGGACCGTGCCGGGCATGGCGCGCTGCTGTTCGTGGACGGGGTCAGTTCCATTGCGTCGATGCCGTTCGAATTCAGCCGGTGGGGCGTCGATATCGCCGTGACCGGCAGTCAAAAGGGCTTCATGCTGCCGGCGGGTCTGGCGATCCTGGGCGTGTCGGACAAGGCGCTTGCGTCGATGGCCGGTGCCGGGCTGGCGCGCACCTATTTCGACCTGCGCGACCAGCAAAAGGGCTACGCGGCGGGCGGCTATCCCTATACGCCCCCGGTCGGCCTGATCGCGGGTCTGGCCAGGTCCATCGAGATGCTCGAGGAGGAAGGTCTCGACGCCGTCTTTGCCCGCCATCACCGCCTGGCCGAGGGGGTGCGCCGCGCGGTGGCCGCCTGGGGGCTGGAGATCTGCGCGGCCTCACCGGCGCTGGCCTCGGACACGGTGACGGCGGTTGTCGCGCCCCCCGGGTTCGACGGCACCGAGGTCGTGAAACTGGCGGCCGAGAAGTATCACGTCGCCTTTGGCGTCGGACTGGGCGCGGTCGCGGGCAAGGTGTTCCGCATCGGGCATCTGGGGATGCTGTCGGATGTGATGGTGCTGGCGGGTCTGGCGACGGCGGAAATGGTCATGGCCGATCTGGGCTGGCCGGTCCGGCTGGGATCGGGCGTGGCGGCGGCGCAGGAGTATTTCCGCGGCACCGTGCGCCTGGCGGCGGCGGCATAAGGGACGGACGACGATGTATATTCCCACCTATGACGACATGCTGGCCGCGCACGAGCGGATCGCGCCCCATATCCGGCGCACGCCGATCCGGACCTCGGATTACCTGAACGAACTGACCGGCGCGGACCTGGTCTTCAAATGCGAAAACTTCCAGGAGCCGGGCGCCTTCAAGGTGCGCGGCGCCACCAACGCGGTGTTCGGCCTGAGTGCCGAGCAGGCGGCGCGGGGCGTGGCGACGCATTCGTCGGGCAATCATGCCTCGTGCCTGAGCTATGCGGCGAAATTGCGCGGCATCCCCTGCAACGTGGTCATGCCGCGCACCGCGCCGCAGGCCAAGAAGGACACGGTGCGCCGCTATGGCGGGGTGATTACCGAATGCGAGCCCTCGACCTCGTCGCGCGAGGAAACCTTTGCCCGGGTGCAGGCGGAAACCGGTGGGGATTTCGTGCATCCCTATAACGACCCGCGCGTGATCGCGGGGCAGGGGACCTGCGCGCGCGAACTGTGGGAGCAGTCCGGCGGTCTGGATGCCGTGGTGGCGCCGATCGGCGGGGGCGGGATGATCTCGGGCACCTGTCTGACGCTGTCCACGCTGGCGCCCGACTGCCAGGTGATCGCGGCCGAGCCCGAGCAGGCGGACGACGCCTATCGCAGCTTCAAGGCCGGGCATATCATCGCCGACGACGCGCCGAAAACCGTGGCCGACGGGTTGCTGGTGCCGCTGAAGGAGCTGACCTGGCATTTCGTGTCGAACCGCGTCAGCGAAATCCATACCGCCAGCGACGCCGAGATCATCGAGGCGATGAAGCTGACCTGGAAGCACCTGCGCGTCGTCATGGAGCCCTCGAGCGCGGTGCCGCTTGCGGTGATCCTCAAGAACAGGGCCGCCTTTGCCGGCAAGCGTGTCGGCGTCATCATCACCGGCGGCAACGTCGATCTGGACAGGTTGCCCTGGATGGCGGGGTGACCCCCGCCCCAGGCGCAGCGCGATTTTCACGGTTCGGGAGACCATCATGAACGCATCCACCCCTTTCGCCGGCCTCGAGGTCGGCTACGACATTCCCGCCCTGCCCGGCATGACCGAGGCCGAGATCCAGACCCCCTGCCTGGTGCTGGATCTGGACGCGCTGGAACGCAACGTGAAGAAAATGGGCGACTATGCAAAGGCGCATGGAATGCGCCACCGGGTGCACGGCAAGATGCACAAGTCGGTCGATGTCTATCGCTTGCAGGAATCGCTGGGCGGCGCCTGTGGCGTCTGTTGCCAGAAGGTCAGCGAGGCCGAGGTCTTTGCCCGCGCGGGTGTCAAGGACGTGCTGGTGTCCAACCAGGTGCGCGGCGCGGCGCGCATCGACCGGCTGGCGCGACTGCCGAAACTGGGCGCGCGCACCATCGTCTGCGTTGACGACATGGCCAACGTGGCCGAACTGTCGGCGGCGGCGGTCAAGCACGGCACCCGCATCGAATGCCTGGTCGAGATCGACTGCGGCGCCGGGCGCTGCGGCGTCACCACGACCCCTGAGGTGGTGGCGTTGGCGCAGGCCATCGACGCGGCGCCCGGTCTGACATTCGCCGGCATCCAGGCCTATCAGGGCGCGATGCAGCATCTGGACCGCTTCCAGGACCGCAAGGCCAAGCTGGATGTCGCGGTGGCAATGGTGGCCGATGCGGTTGCCGGGCTGAAGGCCGTGGGGCTGGACTGCGACATCGTCGGCGGCGGCGGCACCGGCAGCTACTATTTCGAAAGCACCTCGGGCGTCTACAACGAGCTGCAATGCGGCAGCTACGCCTTCATGGATGCCGATTACGGCCGCATCCTGGACGCCGACGGCCAGCGGATCGACCGTGGCGAATGGGAAAACGCGCTGTTCATCCTCACCTCGGTCATGAGCCACGCCAAGGCGAACAAGGCGATCGTCGATGCCGGGCTGAAGGCGCAGTCGGTGGATTCCGGCCTGCCCGTGGTGTTCGGCCGCGACGACGTGAGCTATGTGAAATGCTCGGATGAACACGGCGTGGTCGAGGATCCCCAGGGCGTGCTGGCCGTGGGCGACATGCTGCGGCTGGTGCCGGGACACTGCGACCCCACCTGCAACGTGCACGACTGGTATGTCGGCGTGCGGGGCGGCGTGGTGGAAAGCGTCTGGCCCGTCTCGGCCCGCGGCAAGGCCTATTGAGAGCGCCGGGGGTTTTGCACCCCCGGACCCCCGCAGCGTATTTGAGACAAGATGAAAGGGGTGCCGATGTTCGTGGTTCCCGAAACGATGATCGCCGGGTTGATGACGCCCGAGGAAGCCTTTGGCGCGGTCGAGGCGGTGTTAGCGAGCATGGCGGACGGGTCGGCGCGGAATTTTCCCGTGGTGCGCGAGGCGCTGGGCGGCGGGCGGCAATACGGGTTCAAATCGGGGATCGACGCCCGTGCGCTGGGCGTGAAGGCGGGCGGCTATTTCCCGGGGAACGCGGCGCGGGGGCTGATCAATCACCAGTCTACCGTGTTTCTGTTCGACCCGGAAACTGGCGTCCTGCAGGCGGCGGTCGGGGGGAATCTGCTGACCGCTCTCAGGACGGCGGCGGCGAGCGCGGTTTCCATCGACCGGCTGGCGCGGGCGGATGCGCGGGTGTTGGGGATGGTGGGCGCCGGGCACCAGGCGGCGTTCCAGTTGCGCGCGGCGGCCCGGGTGCGGCGGTTTGAACGGGTCATCGCCTGGAACTATCATCCCGACATGCTGCCCAGGCTGGGCGCCGTGGCGGCGGAGCTGGGCCTGCCGTTCGAGGCCGTTCCGCTGGAGCGCATGGTCGAGGCCGACGTGATCGTCACCATCACCTCGGCGCCGGCCTTTTCGTTGGCCGCAGAGCATGTGCGCCCGGGCACGCATCTGGCCTGCATGGGCACCGACACCATCGGCAAGCAGGAGGTGGAGCCCGCGCTGCTGGCCCGTGCCCGGGTGTTCGCCGACGAGGTGGCGCAATCGGTCCTGCTGGGCGAGGCGCAGCACGCGGTGGCCCAGGGGCTGCTGCGGGCCGAGGACATCACGCCGATCGGCGCGGTCCTGACCGGCGCGGCCGAGGGGCGCCGCTCGGCCGAGGAGATCACGCTTTTCGACGGCACGGGCGTGGGGTTGCAGGACATTGCCGTGGCGGCGCGGGTGGTGGAGCTGGCGCGCGCGCAGGGACTGGCCGCCGAGGTTGAGCTTTGATCCCCCGAGGCGTAGCTCTATCCGCGTAACGGCTGGAGGCGCGCCATGCGGGTTGTCATCAACGGGTTCGGGCGGATCGGGCGCACGGTGCTGCGCGCCTGGCTGAAGGGCGGCTGGCCCGGGGTGCAGATCGTCGCGATCAACGACATCGCGCCGCCGGAAACCTGCGCCTATCTGCTGGAGTTCGACAGCGTGTTCGGCCCGCTCGACGGGGTTGCGCTGCAAGGTGACGCGTTGGTCGTGCAGGGGCACCGCCTGCCGCTGACGCAGGCGGCGGACCTGTCCGCGCTGGACCTGCGCGGGGTCGATCTGGTGCTGGAATGCACCGGCAAGGCGGACAGCCGCGCGGTTGCGGAACGGGGCCTTGGGGCGGGCGCGCGCCGGGTGCTGATCTCGGGACCCTCGGACGCCGCGGATGCGACCGTGGTGCTGGGCGCGAATGACGCGGTTCTGGACCCGGCGATGCGAGTCGTGTCGAATGCCTCGTGCACGACCAACGCGCTGGCGCCGCTGGTTCGGGTGCTGGACTCGGCGTTCGGCGTCACGGCGGGGTGGATGACGACGATCCATTGCTACACCGGCAGCCAGCCCACGGTGGATGCGCCGCGCAGTTCGGATCCGGCGCGGAACCGCGCGGCGGCCCTGTCGATGGTGCCGACGACGACCTCGGCCGGGCGGCTGCTGGACCGGGTTTTGCCGGGCATGGCGGGCCGAATCGAATGCGCCGCGGTCCGGGTGCCGACGGCGAGCGTCTCGGCGGTGGATCTGTGCGTGGTGCCGGGGCAGCCCGCCGACGTGGCATCGGTGAACGCGATTCTGGCCGGGGCGGGCGGTGTGATCGGCTGGACGGGGAAGCCGCTGGTGTCCTCGGATCTGCGCGCGCGGCCCGAAAGCATCGTCATGGCCCTGCCGGAAACGCGGGTGACGGGGGGCGGGCTGATCCGGGTGTTCGGGTGGTATGACAACGAATGGGGCTTTTCGTGCAGAATGCTCGATATGGCCGTCAGGATGGGGGACCAGGGATGATCACGCTTGCCGACGCGATCCAGCACGCTTTTGACACACGGGTGCCGATGGCGCCGATCACGGAATCGGATGTCGATTTCGGACTGCCCGCCGCCTATCGCGCGCAGGCTGCGCTGACCGCCCTGCGCGAACGGCGCGGGGCCCGGGTTGTCGGGGTCAAGGCCGGGTTCACCAACTCGACCATATGGGAGGAATACAACGTCCACGCGCCGATCCACGGCCCGGTGTTCGACACCACCTGGATCGAGGGGCCGGTCGCGGCGGGCGCCTACATGGAACCCAAGATCGAGCCCGAGGTGGTGCTGGAACTCGGTGCCGCGCCCCGCCCGGACATGGACGACGCGGCGCTGGCGGCCTGTGTGCGCCGCGTGGCGCGCGGGTTCGAAATCGTGCAATCGCCGTTTCGGGGCTGGACCTTTCGCGCCGCCGACACGGTCGCGGCGGGGGCGTTGCACGGCGCGCTCGTCACCGGGGCTTTTGTCGCCGCGACCCCAAGGGTGCTGGCCGCGTTGGCGGATTTCGAGATCGCCTTGCTCTGCGACGGCGCGGTGGCCGACACCGGGCACGCGCGCAACGTCATGGGTGGCGGGCCGATGGCGGCGCTGCGGGACCTGGTGCGCCAGCGCGGCGATGACCTGTTGCCCGCGGGTTTCGTCGTCAGCACCGGCACGCTGACCCGCGCGCTGCCGATCGTCCCCGGCCAGGTCTGGAGCACACGCGACGCACTGGATCTGCCGGCGCTGACCCTCAGGGTGGTCTAGGTTCCGCAATAGGTCACGATATGGGCCGTTCCGGGGGTTTCGAGGTCCTCGAACCCGGGCCGGCGCGTGAACGGGTCCTGAAGTGCCGCCAGCAACCGCTGGAACGGGGCCAGATCGCCCGCCTGGGCGGCGGTCAGCGCGGCGTCCACGACGTGATTGCGCGGGATGTAGACCGGGTTCACCGCGCGTGCATTGACCGGCCCCCTGGCGCGCCAGTCGGCCAGCCAGCCCTCGAACCGGGGGTCGGCACCGATCAGCGTGCGCAGCGGCGCGTCGTCATCGGGTGAGAGCGCGCGAAAGGCGTTTGTGAAATCGGCGCCCTGCGCGGTCAGCATGTCCAGGAAACCGTCGATCAGCGAATCCGGGGCGCCGTCCAGGCCCAGCTTGGCGGAAAACCGCGCCCGGCGTTCGGCGGCATACAGGGATTCGGCGCCCGCGATGGCGTCCTGAACGGCGGGCAGGGCGTCCTGCGGGTCGTCGGCGATCAGCGGCAACAGCGTCTCGGCCAGGCGGGCCAGGTTCCAGCGCGCCAGCAGCGGCTGGTTGCCATAGGCATAGCGCCCCTGCTGGTCGATCGAGGAATAGACCGCCGCCGGGTCGTGCGCGTCGATAAAGGCGCAGGGGCCATAGTCGATCGTCTCGCCCGAGATCGTCATGTTGTCGGTGTTCATCACCCCGTGCACGAACCCCACCGCCATCCAGCGCGCGACCAGCGCCATCTGCCGGGCGATGACCCGGTGCAGAAAGGCCAGGTAGCGGTCGGGTGTGCCGCTCAGGTCGGGGTCGTGGCGGGCGATGGCATAATCCGCCAGCCGGCGCAGACGCGCGGTTTCCTGGCGGGCATAAAAGAACTGGAACGTGCCCACCCTGAGGTGGCTGGCGGCCACCCGTGCCAGCACCGCGCCTTGTTGCGGGGTCTCACGCCAGACGGTTTCGCCGGTGGTGGTGGCGGCCAGCGCGCGGGTGGTGGGGATGCCCAGTGCGTGCATCGCCTCGCCGATCAGCACCTCGCGCAGGACGGGGCCCAGCACGGCCTTGCCGTCGCCGCCGCGCGAAAACGGTGTCCGCCCCGAGCCTTTCAGATGGATGTCGCGTCGCTGCCCGTGGCGGTCGATCACCTCGCCCACCAGCATCGCCCGCCCGTCGCCCAGTTGCGGCGAGAAACCGCCGAACTGGTGCCCTGCATAGGCCATCGCCAGCGGCGAGGCCCCGTCGGGCATCGCCCCTCCGGTCAGCATCGCCAGCCCCTGGGGGGTGCGCAGTGCCGGCACCGAAAGGCCCAGCTCGTCTGCCAGCCCCTCGTTCAGCCAGACCAGCGCGGGGTCGGGCGAGACGGCGCCCTGAAAGGGCAGATACAAGCCCTCGAGGTCGCGCGCATAGGTGTTGTCGAAGCGAATGGTCAGCATGGGGCACCTCTGGCCCCACAGATAGGGTCACTCGCGCGGCACGACCAGCCCCACCACCGGGCCCATCGGCACGCCCCAGTCGGTGCGACCCAGCTCTGGCGCATAAAGCCGCGACACGCTGCCATCGAGGTAAAGCGCCTGGTTCAGCCCCAGCGCATCGCGAAAGAAGCGGGCAAAGCGGTGAAAGGTGACCGGATCGTCCGAGATGACGAAAACCGCCCGCTGCCCGTCCGCGCTGACGCCCACCCCGTTGCGCAGATGGGCCGAGGTCGAATCGGGCAGAAACCTGGGGTGCAGCGCGCCGTCGATCACCAGCATCGGGCCGGATTGCGTGGCATAGCGGCAATCGGGCGGCGCGGCGTCATAGGTGCGGCTTTCGACGATGGCGAAATCGCCCGCGGGGCGGACGCAGAACACCCCGTTCGGCAGCATGCCGAAATTGCCGGGCCCGGCCCGGGTGACAAGGCGCCCCTCGGTGCTGCCCTGTTCGACATACAGACCGACAGGCGCGCGATCCAGGTGGAACATGCCGGCGTTCATGGCAAAGGCCAGCCGCTCGCCGCGCGGTTCCAGCGCGGCCTCGATCCGCGTGAACGAGCCATAGACCTGCCCGTCATCGCCGCGCAGGAACAACCGCAGGTCCTGGCCGGCTTCGGCCTCGCAAACCGTGAAGCGGGCCTCCTCGAAGGCCTGGTCCCGGCAGCTTGCGCCGGCCGCCGGCGTCGCCAGGGCGGCCAGTATCAGGGCCAACAGGCTACGCCTCATCGTCCTCGTCCGGGGGGTTGGCGACATCGGCCTGCACGCGCGGGTCCGCGAACAGGCGCCGCGCATCGTCCATCCGGTCAAAAGTGCCGTCCAGCTCGAATTTCAGGTCGGGGGCGAACTTCAGTCCCAGATCGCGCGCCACCATATGGCGCAGCTCGGCCTTGTTGCGGCGCAGGGCTTTCAGCGCGTCCTCGGCGCCGATGCCCCCCAGGGGCATGACATAGGCGGTCGCGTGTTTCAGATCGGGCGAGGTCGTGACCTCGGCCACGGTGATCGACAGGCGCGACAGGTCGGGGTCATGCACATCGCCCCGCGCCAGCACATCGGCCAGGCGGTGGCGGATGACCTCGGCCACGCGCAGCTGTCGCTGCGAGGGGCCGTGGCCGGAAGAAAAGCGTTTGGCGCACATATCCCTCCTCTAGGCCATTCGCCGCGCCGCGAAAAGCGGTTTTCCTGCGCCGGGCCCCACGTTACAGAGAGCACACAGACAGGAGCGCAGAATGACAGAGCAACCGGCAATCGTGGTGAATGGCGTTTCGGGCCGCATGGGCCGGATGCTGGTGCAGGTCATTGGCGCCAGCGACAAGGCGCGGCTCACGGCGGTGCTGGAACGGCCCGGCCACGCCTGGATCGGCCGGGATCTGGGCGAGATGCTGGGCGGCGCACCCTCGGGCGTGCCCGTGCTGGACGACCCGCGCCAGGCGCTGGCCGGCGCCGACGCGGTGATCGACTTCACCGCGCCGGCCGCCAGCGTGGCGCTCGCCCCCGTCGCCGCGGCGATGGGCGTCGCGCATGTGATCGGCACCACCGGCTTCGCCGATGCCGATCTGGTCGCGATCGCCCAGGCGGCCCGGACCGGCGTCATCGTGCGCGCCGGAAACATGAGCCTGGGGGTCAACCTGTTGGTCGCCCTGACCCGCAAGGTCGCGCAGGCGCTCGACGACGATTACGACATCGAGGTGATCGAAGCCCACCACCGGCACAAGGTCGACGCCCCCTCGGGCACCGCCCTGATGCTGGGCGACGCGGCGGCTCAGGGCCGGGGCGCTGGGCTCGCGGATCTGGCGGTGCGCGGACGCGACGGGATCACCGGCCCGCGCGAACGCGGCAGCATCGGATTCAGCGCCATTCGTGGCGGCGACATCATCGGCGAACACGACGTGCTCTTCGCCGCGGATGGCGAGCGCATCGTGTTGCGCCACGTCGCTTCGGATCGCGGCGTCTTTGCCCGCGGCGCACTCAGAGCCGCGCTCTGGGCCCAGGGGAAACCCGCCGGCGAATACGACATGGCCGCCGTTCTGGGGCTCTGACTCCACCCATCTTTGTGCCGGAAATATCCTCGGGGGTATCCAAAGGGGGTGGAAAACCCCCTTTGGGCGGGGGGTCCGGGGGGCGGCAGCCCCCCGGCGCCTGTTCTAACCCCTTGGCCGCCAGCGATCGCCCAGGGTGCGCGCCAAGGCGCCCAGGCCCCGCCCGGCGCGCCCCAGATTGCTGCCCAGTCCGGTCCCCTTCGCCGCCTCGATCCGCAGGCGGGCGCGGTGCACCATGCGCGCCTCGGGCAGGGCGTCGCGCAGGGCGTCGCGCAGGGCATCGAGGTTCCAGTCCGGTGCCTCGGCCCGGATCGGGATCACCGCCGCGCTCTCGATCGCCGCGCCGCCCATCGCCGCACCGATCGCGGCACAGGCCTGATCCAGACGCGCGCGGTCGGCGGGGGTCAGCGCGTTCTCGGGGCGGGGCCAGTCGCGCAGCAGCAGGTCCGCGCCGGCCGCGACATGGATCACCGGCGGCGGGCGATGCGCGGGCGGCGCGTCGGCCAGACGGTCCGCCAGGGCGCGATCCGGTTCGCGGCCGGGCCGGTTGGCGCGGTGCACCCACAGCACCAGATCGGCCCCGGCGACGCGTTCGGCCAGGGCTTTCAGCCCTTTGGCGCCGCCGTCCATTCCGGGCGTGTCCACCAGTTCGGCGCCCATCGCGGGCCAGTCATAGGCGCGGGGCCGGTCCGTCGCCGGGGCGGCGTCGGTTTCGGCCTTGTCTTCGCCCAGCAGCGCGTTGACCAGCGTCGATTTCCCCGCGCCGCCTTGCCCGACGACCACGATCCTGACGGGGGTTTCCGGTTCCGCGAGCGCGACCGCGCCCGGGTCTTTGCGCCGCGCGAGTTCGGTGTCGGTGAACCGCAACCGGCCCGAGTAGAGGTCGATCGCCGCTTGCGCGGCCTCTTCCAGCAAGATCGCCTGGGCGTCGCGGCGGAATTGTTCCGTCAGCCGGTCCTGCAAGCCGGTGGCCAGCACGCGCTCGGCCTCGCGCAGCAGGCCGACCGCCGGGTTCAGCACCAGCCGCAAGCCGCGCCAGGCCAGAAAACCGGTTTCCCAGGCGGTCAGCGCGGCGTCCTGCTTGCGCCACAGCCAATGCAGCGTGCGCACCGACAACTGGTCGGAATAGGGCACATGCCTGAGCAGGAACGCCCGGTAGCGCAGCGCCACGCGATCGATCAGCAGCAGCGCCTCGGGCAGTGTGAAATCCAGCGCGCTGCGGCTGCCCCGGGACATGTCGGTGGCGACGGCCTCGACCACGGCCAGCGCCTCGATCGGCAGGGTGTCCCATGACAAGGGGGTTTCGACCCGCCGGGCAATGCGCGCCCGCGCCCGGTCAAAGGCGGCACGCTCGGCCTCGGACCAGTCGGGTTCGGCCTCGGGGCCCTGCAATTCGCGCGACACGTCGTCGTGACGGTCCCGCCGCGCCCGCCAGCGCGCGGCAGCGACGGCCAGCCGGAACACGGCGTAGAAGACCGCCGTTCCCAGCGCGAACCACAGCAGCCAGCCGCGGTCGTTCAGCCACAGGAAACCCAGCACCGACGATACCGTGAGCGGCAGCGCCAGCACCGCGGCCAGGCCCAGCCGGTCCCAGCGCAGCAGCGCCCGGCGCAGGCGGTCACCCAGATGCATGGCCCGCGCCTTTCAACGCCTGATCGTAGAGCCCGCGCAGCGCCGCGCGATCGGGCGGCGCGCCCTGCGCCACGCCATAGAGCCAGGCCGAGGCCGCGCGGCCCAGCGCATAGGTGGTGGCAAAGCTGGTGCCGGCGGCGGCGGCGGCGCCCAGGGTCTGGCCCGCGACCGGCACCAGTTTGATGCCCTGGCGAACCAGATGCCCCGCGCCGATGCGCAGCAAGGCCCCCGTGCCCAGGGCCGAAGCCAGCAGTCCCAACCGCGCCGGGGTCAGGTCAACCCGATGCGCGCGGGCCAGCGCGTTCAGCATCGCGCCCTGGGCCGCCGGCACCGTGGCGATCCCGGCAAAGGGCACCGCGTCCGAGGCCCCCGCGGCGATCGCGTAGCGCAGCACGATCTTGCGCAGGCGCTGAAAGCTGCGTGCCTCGTCCGCCCGGCGCAGCGCCGCGCCGGCGTGTGGCAGGAAACTGTCCAGCGCGTCCAGCAGCCCCTCGATCCCGGTCACCAGCCCGTCGGGGGGCATCGACAGGGTGACGGCGGGCAGGTCGCGGCCGATCAGGGCACGAACATGGCTGCGCGCACGGTCCTGCGCGTGCGGGTTTGCCACCAGGTCGCCCCCGGTGTGCACCAGCAGGACCGGCAGCTTGAGCCGGCGCAGCACCTCGGTGACGGGCTGTTGCACGGGATCGTCCAGCCGCATCACGGCCAGCACGGCCTGGGCCTGGCCCTCGGCGGCGGTCAGGTCCGCGGCGGGGTCGTAGCCGGCCTCGCCCAGGCCGCGGGTGTCCAGAAAGCGCACGACCGGCGCCTCGGGCGGAAAGTCATAGACCTGCGCCTGCCGGGTGGTGGGGCTGAACCCGTCGCCGGGGTGTCCCAGCCCGGTCAGCGCCCGCACCAGCGCGGTCTTGCCCGCACCGGTCTTGCCCAGCACCCACAGGACGGGCACCGCCGGTTCGACTGTCTGCTGCGTTTCGGCCACGGGTTGCGCCCCTTGCGTTGATCCCTCTTCAGGTAGGATGCGCGCGGCCCGGATGCAATCTCAGCGGTTCACGACCAGATCGACGATCTCGCTGGCCCCGTAACGGCCCTGGTCGTCATCGGAGACCATCAGCAGACGGATTCGCCCCGACCAGTCGCGGAACACGCTCAACCCTTCGAGATCGCCGAACTGGCCATAGTCCGAGCGCATGATGACGTCGTCTTCGGGTCCGATGGCGCGTCCGCGCACCACGAAGCGGCGCACCTGGCTGCGGAATCCCTGGCCGGTCTGTTCGCGCTCCAGCACATAGAGACGGCCGTCGGGCCCGAAATCGGCGCCCACCGGCAGGAAGGCCCCGTCCGAGGGCATCCGGAACGAGCCCGTCCACCCCTCGGCCGCGCGCCAGCGATACGACGGAAAGCCATAGGTCGCCCGCGCCGCACGTTCGGGGATCGCATAGATCGACCCGTCGCGGTCGATGGCCAGGGCCTCCATCCCCCGGCCGGCGCGCATCCGGTCAAAGTCGCGGTGTTCGCCCATTGCCTGGGCGGGGGCGCCCAGCCGGTCATAGCGCAGCACCCGGTTGTGCTGTTCAAAGGACACATAAAGGGCGCCGTCCGGGCCGATGGCGATCCCTTCGGAATCGTGCAACGAGCCGGTCAGCGGGCGGCCCTGTTCGTCCAGCAGGTTCGCGACCTGCCGCACCTGAAAGCCATCGATGCGCTGGCCGTAGCCCCGTTCGAGCCGACCCGAGACGACGAACCCGTGGTCGGACAGCAGCAGGACGTTCACCCCGTCGGTGGTGGCAATCCCCGAGAAATCGTTGATCCCCCCCGACATGCGCGGCAACGCATACCGCGCCACGACCTGAACGGGCGGGATCTGGGTTGTGGGGTGCTGGACCACCCCGGCGTAATAGGTGTCTGGCTGGGCCTGCGCGGCCAGAGGCAGCAGCAGAGCCGTCAGCAAAAGGGCGAAAAAGCGATGGGTCGAAATCATGGTCTTTGCACAACTTGGGAACACTGGGCAGGAAGGTCGGCCATGGTGAATTCCCGCGGGTGGCGTCGCCGGGGCGCCGCCGGTTCCGCGGGACGGCCGGTCGAAGGGGGTGGGTTCAGGTAATCCGTCACCCACCAGCGCAGGCTGGCATCGCAGCCGTTGCCGCCGTGCGACAGCTCGGCCACCGTGGGCGACTGGGTCTCGCAATGCGGCGATCCGGCCGGGCAGCGCAGCCGGACGTGGAAATGGTAATTGTGCCCGGCGATCGGGCGGATACGTTGCAGCCAGGGGGTATCGGCCTGGGTCGCGGTGCGGCACAGTTCGATCTTGACGGCGGCGGCGACAAAGATGCGGTCCACGCGCGGATCGCTGGCGGCGGCGCGCAAAAGGGCGGCGTGTCGCGGTGTCCAGGCGCTGGTGACGGCGCGCTGATCTTCGGTCCGCACGCTGATCGAGCTGAGGCTCTCACGTTCGGCCCGCGTCAGGTTCAGCCGCCCGGGCGGCAGCATCCAGATATCGGCGTCCAGCCCCACCTGGTGGCTGGCATGGCCCGAGGTCATCGGCCCGCCCCGGGGCTGGCCGATGTCGCCCACATAAAGCCCGTTCCAGCCGATCTGCACCGCCTCGCGGCTGAGATCCTCGAGGAAGCGGATCATCTCGGGGTGACCCCAGTTGCGGTTGCGGCTGAGCCGCATGGCCTGCCAGGTCGGCCCCGTTTCCGGCAGTTGCACCAGGCCGTCGGCGCAGCCGCGGGCATAGGACCCGTAGACCTGCGCGGGTTCCGCGGTGCCGCGCGTCGCCGCGCCGAACAACTGGTTCGCCAGGTCCTGGCTGATCGCCGGGTCCACGGCGCTCACGCAGGCGGCCAGGCCCAGCGCCGGCACAAGGGCACGCCAGGCCCTCATGCCCGCTTGCCCCCGTCCGGATGGACAAAGAGCAACAGGATCAGGCCCAGGATGAACAGGGCAAAGATCGGCAGGATGCCGATCTGCTGGCTGTCGGAAAGGCTGGTGACAACGCCTATGGACAGCGGCGCCAGAAAGGCCGTGGCCTTGCCCGACAGCGCATACAGGCCGAACCCCTCGGTCATCTTTTCCGCGTCGCCCTGCCTGACCATCATCGTGCGGCTCGCGGATTGCATCGCGCCCCCGGCGGCGCCGATCAGCGCGCCCAGAACGTAAAAGGCGATGTCGGGCAGCGACGAGGTCTCGGCCACGGGCAGGCCGAAGACCGACGTGCGCGACACGAAGATGATCGCCAGCGATGTCGCCGCCAGCACGACCACGTTGAACACGATCACCGGTTTCGGCCCCATGCGGCTGTCGGCCTTGCCGCCCAGCCAGGCGAAGGTCGCGCCGGTGATGGTGGCGAGGATGCCGAAGATGCCGACATTGGTCACGCTCCACCCCAGGACGCCGGCCGCATAGATCCCGCCAAAGCTGTAAACCCCGTTCAGCGCGTCCCGGTAGAACATCGACGAACCCAGGAACGCGAACAGGCTGCGGTTGCGCGGCAGGCTGGCGATGGTGGATTTCAGCTCGGGCCAGGCGCCGGCAATGGCCGCGCCGATGCTCAGGGCGCCCGGCTTTCGGGGTTCGCGCACCCAGCGGAAGAACGGGATCATGAACACGATATACCAGATCGCCGTCAGCGGCCCGACCGCGCGTGTGCCCTCGCGGCTGGCGGCGTCCAGGCCCAGGATCGGGTCCAGGCCGATCAGTGTCTTGCCGCTGGTGTTTTCCGCCAGGAACAACAGCATGATGATGAGCGACAGCATGCCCCCCACATAGCCCCAGGCCCAGCCCGAGCCCGAGACACGGCCCAGATCCTCGCGCGGGGCCAGGTCGGGCAGCATGGCGTTGGTGAAGAT
>Ga0116152_10001757_pt1 | contig 17787 bp, 12 predicted proteins | sample AD_UKC119_MetaG_FD_89894 | JGI IMG/M metagenome (GOLD analysis project Ga0116152, IMG submission 89894) | Active sludge microbial communities of municipal wastewater-treating anaerobic digesters from Hong Kong - AD_UKC119_MetaG | ecosystem: Engineered > Bioreactor > Anaerobic > Digestate... | reverse complement strand
TCGGCGCACGCCGAAAGCCGGAACGCGCAAAGCGCTGCAGCCGCCCCGCCACGAAGGCGGTCAGCACCGCCGCCGCGACCTGCGCGTCGGCGTCCGGTGTCAGCGTGCCGGGGGTCGCCGCCGCCTCGCGCAGGCTCTGGCGCAGCGCCGCCTCCAGCTTGTCGAACAACTGGTTCATGCGCTGCTGCAGGCGTTCGTGCTCCAGCACCAGCGCGTCGCCCGCCATCACGCGCGCCATGCCGGGGTTGCGTTCGCCGAACTGCAGCACCATCGCCACGATGCGGGCCGCGCGCGCTCGGCCGTCGGTCTCGCGCTCACTGATCTGGCCGATCAGGCCGAACACGCTGCTTTCGATGAAGTCGATCAGCGCTTCGAACATCTGCGCCTTGCTGGCGAAGTGGCGGTACAGCGCCGCCTCGCTCACCCCCAGGCGGGCCGCCAGGGCGGCGGTGGTCACGCGCTCGGCGCCGGGCTGCTGCAGCATCTGCGCCAGCGCCTGCAGGATCTGCTCGCGCCGCTCGCCTGGCTTGGGGCGCTTGCGCCCGGCGGCAGGGGCCGCCCCGGCGTGGTCGGAGTGGTCGGTCGAAGGATCGTAGGCGGTGGGCATGGCGGCATCATTTGTTTCCAAATGATTCTCGCACAAGGCCTTGCGCGGTCCAAGCCTGATTGCGCCGGCGTTTGCTCCGCGCCACAGAGCCGCCAAGTGAGCGCTCGCCACCAGCGCCGCCCGAAGGCGGCTGCGGCTCACTGGGCGCGGATCATGGTGCCGAAGGGCTGGTCGCCCAGCACCTCCAGCAGCAGCGCGTGCGGCACCCGGCCGTCGATGATGTGCACCGCCTTCACGCCGCTCCTGGCGGCGTCCAGTGCGCCGCTGATCTTGGGGATCATGCCGCCGGAGATGGTGCCGTCGTCCACCAGGGCATCGATCTGGCGCGGCGTCAGCTCCGCCAGCAGCTGGCCGGCCTTGTCCAGCACACCCGGGATGTTGGTCAGCATCAGCAGCTTTTCGGCCTGCAGCTCCATGGCCAGGCGCGCCGCCACCACGTCGGCGTTGATGTTGTAGCTCTCGTTGCGTTCGCCAAAGCCGATCGGGCTGACCACCGGGATGAACTGGTCGTCCTGCAGGGCGCGCACCACCGCCGCGTCGATCGCCACGATGTCGCCCACCTGGCCCACGTCGTGCTCGATGGCCGGGTCCTTGGGGTCGAGCAGCTTGAGCTTGCGCGCCCGAATCAGGCCGCCGTCGCGCCCCGTCAGGCCCACCGCCTTGCCGCCGGCCTGGTGGATCAGGCCCACGATGTCCTGCTGCACCTCGCCGGCCAGCACCCACTCGACCACCTCCATGGTTTCGGCGTCGGTCACGCGCATGCCCTGGATGAACTCGCCCTTCTTGCCCAGGCGGTTCAGGGCCTGCTCGATCTGCGGCCCGCCGCCGTGCACCACCACCGGGTGGATGCCCACCAGCTTGAGCAGCACCACGTCCTCGGCAAAGTCCTGCTGCAACGCCGGGTCGGTCATGGCGTTGCCGCCGTACTTGATGACCATGGTCTTGCCATGAAACTGGCGGATGTAGGGCAGCGCCTGGGCCAGGATTTCGGCCTTGTCACGCGGAGAAAGGGCGGTGGTGTGGGTGGTCATGGCAGGTGGCGCGAAACGGCAGCAAGGTGCAAAAGCTCGATCATAGGGTTGTCACTCGCGCGGCGGCTGCAGCACGCGCGGCACCCTGAAGCGGATCAGCGACAGGTAGGCCCACACGTAGCACACGGCGAACAGCACGCAGAACGCCAGCAGCACCGCGCTGTAGCGCCAGAACAGCAGCGCCGGCGCCACGCTCAGCACCATGAAGCCCCACAGGTACGGCGTGGTGCGGTTGTTGCGCTTGAGCAGGCTTTGCGCCTCGTCCTCGTGCAGCACGCTGCGCACCAGCCGCCGGTACACCAGCTGGTGCAGGTGCAGCGCGTCGGCCATGCCGGGCGAGTCGCCGCGCGCCAGCTTGCGGTAGATCGAGAACACCGTCTCCCACACCGGGTAGATCAGCAGCAGCATCGGAAACCAGGGCGACACGATGGGGTGGCGCTGCACCAGCAGCAGGCTCAGCACGGCGATCAGCAGGCCCCACAGGTAGGCGCCGGCATCGCCGGCAAAGATCAGGCCGCGCGGGTAGTTCCAGACCAGAAACCCCGCCGTCGCCGCCGCCAGCGTCACGGCCACCGCGGCCAGCTCGCGATCGCCCACCTGCAGCGCCACATGCGCCAGCGCCAGGCACACCACCAGCGCCACCGAACCGGCCAGGCCGTTGTAGCCGTCGATGATGTTGAAGGCATGCGGCAGCCCGGTCACGGCCAGCACCGCCAGCGCCATGCCCAACCCCGGCCAGGCGCCCCACAGACCATCGACCCAGGCGAAACCCAGCTGTGGCACCGACACCCCCAGCAGCGCCCAGGCCAGCAGGCCGGAAATCAGGGTCAGCAGCATGCGCGAACTCACCCGCAGGCGCTGCGTCAGGTCTTCCACCACGCCGCCGGCAAAGGCGGGCAGCAGCATCAGCAGCCACAGCGAGAAGTGCAGTCGGGTGCCGTCGATGTTGCCCGCCATGCCGATCCCTTGCAGCAGCGGCAGCGCCGCCAGCGCCAGCGTCCAGCCCAGCAGCATGCCCATCCCCCCCATGCGGGGTGTGTCACCGGCATAAAAACGCTGGGGCGCGTCGAGGTCGTAACCCCTGGCCCAGCGCTGAAACAGTCTGCGCACCCACAGCGTGGCCACCAGAGACAGCACGAAGGCAAGCAGGGCCAGGGACAGCATGCAGTGACGAGTGGTTCAGGGCCCGTTGCGGCGCGGTGTGCGCAAAAAGCCTTGCATGGTAGCATCCGTCGTCCCGGTTCGCGCGCGCGAACAGCCGGTACCCAACTGCCGATCGCATGGCCGCCCCCTCCCCCGCGCTGCACGTCTACGAACGCGACATCGACGCCAGCGAGCGCACCTCCCTGTCGGTGCTGACCCGCCACATCCCCGCCGGCGCCCGCGTGCTCGATCTGGGCTGCGGCAGCGGCGCCATCGGGCGCTTTCTGGCCGCGCGCGATGGCGCCGGCGCCGGCCCGATCGACGGCCTGACCCTCAGCCACGACGAAGCCCGGCGCGCCGCGCCCCACTACCGCCGCGTCGAGGTGGCCGACCTCGAATCCTGCGACCTGCCCGCCCGGTTCGCACCGGGCAGCTACGACGTCGTCGTCTGCGCCGACGTGCTGGAGCACCTGCGCCAGCCGCAGCGCGTGATGGACCAATGCCGCCGGCTGCTGGCCGCCGACGGCCGCGCCCTGCTGTCCGTCCCCAACGCCGGCTACGTGGGCCTGGTGGCCGAGCTGATGGCGGGCGAATTCCGCTACCGGCCCGAGGGCCTGCTGGACGACACCCACCTGCGCTTCTTCACCCGCCAGTCGCTGCGGCGCTTTCTGGCCGACCAGGGCTGGACCCTGGACAGCCTGGAAACCGTGCAGCGCGCGCTGCCGGAGTCCGAATTCCGCATCGCCTTCGACACCCTGCCGCCGGCCGTGGCGCGCCACCTGCTGGCCCTGCCGGACGCGCTGACCTACCAGTTCATCATCGTCAGCCGACCGGCGCCGGCCCAGCCGCTGCCCGCCGCGGCGCCGATCGACACCCCTGCCGTGGCGCAGGCGCAGTTCACGGCCCAGCTGTACTGGGACGACGGTCAGGGCATGGATGAAGCGCACAAGCTGGTGACCACCGGCGTCATCGGCCAGCGCCAACAGACCCTGCGCTTTCAGCTGCCGGCAGCGCTGCCGGGCCTGCAGGGGCTCAAGCTCGATCCGGCCGACCGGCCCGGCATCCTGCACCTGCGCTCGATCTGCCTGCGCTCGGCCGCCGAGCCGCCGCGCGTGGCCTGGCAGTGGAGCGCCCTGGCCGATGGCACGGCCGCCCTGCTGGCTTCGGCACGCACGCAGCAGATGGTGTGTGGCGGCGCGCTGCCGGGCGACGCCAGCGCGGCCGTGCTGCTGACCGGTGACGACCCCTGGATCCACCTGCCCATCGCTGCCGACACCCTGCAGCAGGCCGCGGCGGCCGGCCCGCTGCTGCTGGAAGTGCAGCTCGACTGGCCGATGTCGGCCGACTACCTGAGCCTGGCCAGCGTGGTTGGCCCGCTGCAGGCCGAGCAGCAGCGGCTGCGCGAGCAGCACGCTGCCGACGCCGGGCGCCTCGCCGAACTCCACCAGGACCACGAGCGCCTGGCGCTGGAAAACGCCCACCTCAGGCACGACCGCGACGCGCTGTTCGCCGCCGGCCAGAGCGCGCAGCAGCAGCTGGCCGAGCTGCACCAGCAACTGCACGGCATGGCCGAGCACGTGGACAACCTGCGCAACCTGCGCGCCGTGCGCTACACCCGCCTGCTGGCCGAGCTGGTCAACGGCGTGCGTCGCCCACCCGGCCGCACCCCGGCGCCCGCCGGCGCCGCCCCGGCCGAGGCCGACGCCGGCGCCCCCGTGCCGCCGCCACTCAGCCCCACGGTGGACATCATCGTGCCGGTCTACCGCGGCCTGCGCGACACCCAGGTGTGCATCGACGCCGTGCTGGCCGGCGGCCCGCGCACCGACTGGCGCCTGATCGTCATCAACGACTGCAGCCCCGAGCCCGAGGTCACCGCCTGGCTGCGCGACAAGGCGGCCGCCGAGCCGCGCATCACGCTGCTCGAAAACGAGCACAACCTGGGCTTCGTCGGCACCGTCAACCGCGGCATGCGCCAGTCCGAACACAACGACGTGCTGCTGCTCAACAGCGACACCGAAGTGGCCGGCGACTGGCTCGATCGCCTGCGCGCCGCCGCCTACCGACAGGCGCGGGCCGGCACGGTGACGCCGTTCTCCGGCAACGCCACCATCTGCAGCTACCCGGTGTTCTGCGCCGACAACCCGCTGCCGCCCGGCCACAGCACGGCCAGCCTGGACCGGCTGTTCGCCCAGGTCAACGCCGGCCAGAGCGTACCGGTGCCCACCGGCGTCGGCTTCTGCATGTACATCCGGCGCGACTGCCTGCAGGCCGTGGGCCTGTTCGACGAAGCGCATTTCGGCAAGGGCTACGGCGAAGAAAACGACTTCTGCCAGCGCGCCATCGGCCTGGGCTGGCACAACCTGCACGCGCTCGACACCTACGTGCTGCACACCGGCGGCGTCAGCTTCGGCGACAGCAAAAGCCCGCGCGAGCAAGCCGCCATGGAAACCCTGCGCCGCCTGCACCCCGGCTACGACGCCCAGGTGCAGCGCTTCCTGCAGCTCGACCCGGCGCGCCCAGCGCGCCTGGCCGTCGACTGGCTGCGCCACACCGACGGCGGGCGCCGCCAGGTGGTGCTGGTGGTGCAGCACCAGCGTGGCGGCGGCACCGAGCGCCACATTCTGGAGCTGGCCGCCACGCTGGCCGACACCGCCGTCCTGGTGTCGCTGCGCCCGGCCGGCGGGCAGCGGGTGCAGCTGCAGCTGATCGAGCAGGACGCGGGCCGCTGGGCACCGTCGCGGCGCTGGGCCGCCAGTTTCGATCTCGGGCACGACGGGGACGCCCTGCTGCGCCTGCTGCGCGACATGGCGGTCAGCCACGTGCACTACCACCACCTGCTCGGCCACGCGCCGCGCGTCTGGACGCTGGCGCACGAGCTGGGCGTGGCCTACGACGTCACCTGCCACGACTTCTACAGCTTCTGCACCCACATCACCCTGACCGGCAGGCACGGCCGCTACCAGATGGACGCGCAGGGCGAATGCTGCGGCGGCGACCACCCGCCCTCGCTGCCCGAGACCCGCGAGCCGATCGACGCCTGGCGCATCCGCAACCGCCGCTTTCTGCAGCAGGCGCGGTTCGTGCTCACGCCCAGCCTGGACACCGCCGAGCGCATGCGCCGCGCCATGTCGGGCGCCACCCTCCGCTGCGCACCCCACACCGACATCCTGCCCGACACCCTGCCCATGCCCCAGCCGCCGCGACTGGCGGCCCAGGAGCCGCTGCGCATCGTCGCCATCGGCGCGCTCAGCGTCATCAAGGGCGCCGACGTGCTGGAAGAAACCGCACGCCTGGCGCGGCGCGCCGGCGCACCGCTCGAATTTCACCTGATCGGCTACGGCTATCGCCACCTGCAGACCGCCCCCGGCACTGCCCTCACCGTGCACGGCCAGTACGCCGACGAAGACCTGCCGGCCCTGCTGCAGCGGCTGGCGCCGCACCTGGCGTGGTTCCCGGCGCAGTGGCCGGAAACCTACAGCTACACCCTCAGCGCCGCCCTGCAGGCCGGGCTGCCGGTCGCCGTGCCCGACCTCGGCGCCTTTGCCGAACGGGTGGCCGAGCGCCCCTGGAGTTGGGTGCAGGCCTGGGACAGCAGCGCCTCGCAGTGGCTCGAACTGTTCCTGCGCATCCGGCAGCAGGCGTTCGTCGACGGGCAGGTGCAGGCCGCCCCGCCGCTGTCCGCGCCGCTGCAGGCGCTGCGCCGGCAACTGGGCGACTGGCAGTACGCCAGCGACTACCTGCCGGCGGCGGCGCCGGCGCCCTGGCCCGAGCAGCTCGAACGCGCCCGCCGCGTGGCCGCGGCGCTGGCCCAGGCCGCGCCGGCCGACGCGGCGGCAGCGCCACTCGGCGCGGACCGCCTGTACGCCCTGGCCCTGCGCCTGCAGCGCCTGCCGCTGCTGGGCCGGGCACTGCGGGCCGTGCCGCGCTCCTGGCGCTACCGCGTGCGCCAGCTGCTCAGCCGCTGAAGGGCCGCCCATGGACCGCGTGGTGGCCGTGCTCGTCACCTACCACCCCGACCGCCAGCGCCTGGCGCAGGCGCTGCAACGCCTGCACGCTCAGGTGGCGGCCTGCGTGGTGGTCGACAACACCGAAGGCGGCCCGCCAGCGGACGCCGCCGCGGCCGGCGACGGCGAATGGATCGCCAACGGCCGCAACCTGGGCATCGGCCAGGCGCAGAACCTGGGCATCGCCCGCGCGCGCGCACTGGGCGCCAGCCATGTGCTGCTGCTGGACCAGGACAGCCTGGCGCCAGCCGATCTGGTGCCGGCACTGCTGCGCACGCTCAGCCAGGCCGCCGCAGCCCACGCGGTGGCCGCCGTCGGGCCGCTGTGCCGCGACGTCAAGACCGGCGCCACGTTGCCGCTGATCCGCCACAGCGGCTGGCGCGTGCGCCGCCTGCGCCCCGGCCGCAGCGACGGCGCGGTGGCGGTCGACTACCTGCCCGCCTCCGGCACCCTGATCCCGCTGCACGCGCTGGACCGCGTGGGCCCGCTGCGCGAGGACTACTTCATCGACCGCGTCGACGTCGAATGGTGCCTGCGCGCCCGCCACCAGGGCTGGACCATCCTGGTCGACCCCGCGGTCGAGCTGCAGCACGACCTGGGCCGGCGCGCGCTGCGGCTGCTGGGGCGCACGGTCTACGTAGGGCAGGACTGGCGGGCCTGCCTGCACGTGCGCAACTCGCTCGCCATGGCGCTGCGCGCCCCCATCGCGCTGCGCTGGCGCATCGACCAGTGGCTCAAGACCCCGCTGTACCTGCTGTTCTATGCCGCCGTGGCCGAAGGCGGCCGGCTGCGCCAGGCGCGCCGCCTGCTGCACGCGGCGTGGGACGGTGTGATGGGCCGCCTGGGTCCCCCACCGAACGCACGCGCCTCCATCAAACGATAAAACGACCTGTGGCGCCCACCTGGCAAGCGCAAGCAGCTATTGTTTTTATAGCTTTCTGGTGCGGCGCTCACGCCCGTCGCAGCACCCAGGCATCCTGGTGGTTCCAGAACCACACGGGCGCAAAATGGATCAGCGCCGCCTCGCCCGCCAGCGTCGCCACCTGTTCGCGCACGAAGGCTTCGCTGGTGAAGCTGGTGCCGTACTCCTGGGCATCGATGGCGCTGGACTCGCTGGAGGCGGCAAAAAAGAACCCACGGTCATCCAGCACCACGCCGGCGCGGCGCGCGGCCTCCGCGCCGTGGGTCGACAGCACCAGCAGCCCGCCCGGCGCCACCGCCCGCCAGATGCTGGCCAGCCAGCGCGCCCAGCTGTGGCGCGGCAGGTGGCTGAACAGCGACAGCACGAACACCAGCTCGTAGCGGCGCGGCCACGGCACCGCCTCGGGCTGCGGGTCCGACACGAAGCCTTGCACGCCAAACGTGTCGCGCGCAAAGCCCACCGCGTCGGCCACCACATCGCTCACCGTCACCCGCTGCGGCCCGATCGCCTTCACCAGGTGGCGCGTGAAGCGCCCGTGACCACTGGCAAACTCCAGCACCGATGCCAGCTTCAGCAGCGGCCGATCCACCGCTTCCAGAAGCTGCATCAGCTCAGCCAGCGTGCGCCAGCCGTCGGCCAGGTAGTCGCGCAGCGGATTGGTCGAGGTCGGGTGGCCGGCAAAAAAGTGAAAGATGTCGTCGCGTGGCGCAATGCGGCAGTTCAGACCGAACATCTGGGCAAACGCCCCATCCAGCCCACGCCGCTCGATCAGGTTGTGCGCCGCCAGCCGCGTGGCCGGCACCTCGCGTGCGGCGCGAATCGCCGCCGCCGCGCCCGGCTCGCCCGCGTCCAGCGCCGCTTCGTGCGCCCGCATCCAGGCGTCGTATTCGCTTGGTGTCACTGGCGTGCTCATGCAGCCTCCGCACGCTGCAGCACCCAGGCGTCCTGGTGGGCCCAGAACCAGGCCGGCTCGAAATCGACCCGCGTTGGCGCCGGCCTGAGCAAGCCAAGCTCGGCCTCGACGAAGCCACGGCTGGTGTAGCTGGTGCCGTATTCCGCGACGTCGATCGCGTGCGATTCGCTTTCGGGGTGAAAGTGAAAGCCCTCGGCATCGAGCGTCACGCCGGCGCGCTCGGCCGCCAGGGCTCCGTGCGTGGTGAACACCAGCACGCCGCCCGGCGCCACCGCCTCCCACAGCCGCGCCAGCCAGGCGCTCCAGGTGGCGCGCGGCAGATGCGTGAACAGCGACAGCACGAACACCAGCCCGTAGCGGCGCGGCCAGTGCAGCTGCGCCGGCCGCGCCGCCGACACAAAGCCCTGCACGCCGAAATGCGTGGTCGAAAACGCCACCGCGCCCGGCACCACGTCCGACACCGTCACGCGCCCCGGCCCCAGCGCCTTGGCCAGGTGCCGCGTGAAGCGGCCGTGGCCACTGGCAAACTCCAGCACCGCGTCGAAGCCCGCCAGCGTGCGCCCGCCGCGCTCGAGCAGCAGCATCAACTCCGACAGCGTGCGCCAGCCATCGGCCAGGTAGTCGCGCAGCGGGCTGGACCAGCTGCCGTGCCCATTGAAGAAGCCGAACACGTCGTCCTGCGGGTCGATGCGCGCATCCAGCCCCATCCAGGGCGCAAACGCACCCGGCAGACCCTGCGATTCGATCAGGTTGTGCGCCGCCAGCTGCGTCTCACGCGTCAGCGCCGCCTGGCGCAGCGCGGTGGCGGCGCCGTCGCGATCCCCGGCGGCCAGCAGCGCCTGCCCACGCGCCAGCGCCGCGCGCGCCTGCTCGGGCGGCAGCGGGCCGGCGGCGGTGACATCCAGCAATTCCTTCAAGCCCATCGCTCAACTCCAGCGGTGCGGCAGCCGCACCAGCCCCGGCATCAGTGTCGGTGAAACGATCCGAATCACCTTGAACTGAAACCACAGGTCATAGGTCACCAACCCGGTCTCGTCGAACAGGAACACACTGATCACGTAGTCGCCGCTGTGCAGCGGCAGGTCGGGAAACGTCAGCGTCGAGCGCCACACCCCCGGCTCGACCTCGGTCGGCGCGGCGTCTTCCTCGTGGGTGGCCAGCGAGGTGATGCCCACGCCGCGCTCCTGCTCGATCATGAAGCCGATGTTGGGCCGCTCGGCACCCTTGCCGCGCACCGTGATGGTGGCCACCAGATCGGGGCTGTGCAGCGTGGGCGGATCGCCGTCGCCCAGGTCGGCGATGTCGCACGACAGGATCAGGGCCGAATCGGGGCCGCGCTCGTAAGGCAGCGGCGCCGCGGCGGTCTCGGCGCGCTCGCCGCCCAGCAGGCGGGAATGCTTTTCATAGGCGCCCAGCACCGCCTCGGTGCTGCCGAACTCCATCATCCGCCCATGGTCCAGCCACAGCGCCACATCGCACAGGTGGCGCACGTGGTAGGGGCTGTGCGAGCAGAACAGGATGGTGCAGCCATGGTCGCGGAAGGACTGGATACGCTCGATGCACTTCTTCTGAAAGTGCTGGTCACCCACCGCCAGCGCCTCGTCGATGATCAGCAGGTCCGGCTCCAGCGCCGTCACCAGCGCGAACGCCAGCCGCACCACCATGCCGGACGAGTAGGTCTTGACCGGCCGGTCGATCGCCTCGCCGATCTCGGCAAAGGCCAGCACCGAAGCCTCCAGCTCGGCCATCTGCGGGTGCGAAATGCCGATCAGGCTGCCACCGAAGTACAGGTTCTGGCGCCCCGTGAAATCGGGGTGAAAGCCCGCACCCAGCTCCAGGATGGCGGTCACCCGCCCGCTGCGTTCGACGCGGCCCTGGCTCGGCTGCAGCGTGCCGCAGATCAGCTTCAGCAGCGTGCTCTTGCCCGCGCCGTTGTGGCCCACCACGCCCAGGCACTGGCCGCGCGCCAGCTCCAGGCTGACGTCCTGCAGCGCCCAGTGGCTGCGGGGCAGGGCGCGCCCGGTCAGCAGCGCCTTCAGGCGCGCGCGTGGCGAGTCGTAGAGCCGGTACTCCTTGCCCACCCCGACCAGCCGCAGTGGCAGGGCGGCGGCATGCGCGACGGGTGCGTTCACAGCCAGTCCACCAGTTGGTCGCGGCTGCGCGCGACGGCCAGCGACAGCAGCAGCGCCAGCAGCCCGATCCAGGCCGCCAGCGCCAGCCACACCGCCGGCGGCGGCCACTGGCCCTGCAGCAGGGCGGCCTGATAGCCCAGCACCGGTGCCGTCATCGGGTTGAGCCACAGCAGCCAGCGCCAGCGCTCGGGAAACAGCGTGAGCGGAAACAGCACCGGCGACAGAAACACCCCCAGCGACAGCAGCAACTGCACCCCCTGCACCACATCGCGCAGCGCCGCCGCCAGAATGGCCAGCAGGTAGGCCAGCAGAAACGACAGCAAGCCCTGCAGCAGCAGCAGCGGCAGCAGCGCCCACACGCCGGCGCGCCACTGGTGCGCGCCCATGTACAGCGGCAGCAGCGCCAGCAAAAGGGGCGCGAACACCACGCCGCTGGCCAGCACCGCCCGTGCCGGGAACAGCGCCGGCGGCAACGGGTTCTTGTGCAGCAGGCCGCCGGCCTCCAGCAGGCTCATCATGCCGCGCTGGGTGGCGTCGGCGAAGGCCGACCAGGCCAGCATGCCGACCACCAGGAAGGTGCCCACGCGCGCCGTCGGCGCCGCCGCGCCCAGGCGCATGCCGAACACCACGTCGAACAACAGGAAGTAGGCCGCCGTGGTCAGCAGCGGCGGCAGCCACACCCACAGCCAGCCGCCGGCCGAGCCGGCCGTGCGCGCGCCCAGCTCACGGCGCGCCAGCACCGCCAGCAGCTCGCGCAGGCGCCAGAGCTGGCGACAGTCGGCAAGGAGCGCGCGGCACACGTTGCAGGGGCCGGCAGGCGGCAGGGTTCTGGCTCAGCGCTCAGCGCCTGGGTGACAACAGGCGCAGTTGCTCCCCCGACAGCTCGGTGATGGCAGCCGCATTGACCTCGGCGCTGGACTCGGCGGTCTCCCACACGCGGCGTCGCTGCTGGCCATTGATCTTGTTCAGGATCTCCTCACGCAGCTCGGGCAACGCCTGTTCAAACGCCTTGGTGTGTGCCGGCTTGCGCTCGACCAGCTCGATCAGGTGGTAGCCGAAACTGCTCTTGACCGGCGCGCTCAGGTCACCCGGTTTCCGCAGTGCAAACGCCGCCAGCTCGAACTCGGGCGCCATCTTGCCACGCGGGAAGAAACCCAGGTCGCCGCCGCGCTGGGCGCTGCCGCGGTCGGACGAACGGGTGCGTGCCAGCACGGCAAAGTCGGCCCCCTGGCGCAACTCGGCCAGCAGTTTTTCAGCCTCGGCCTTGACCTTGGCATCGTCGCTGCCGTCGCGCGCCACCGGCAGCAGGATGTGCCGCACATGCACTTCCTCGGGCACGGCAAAGCGCTCGGGTTTGACCTTGTATTCGGAACGCGCGAACTGGTCCAGCGCCGCCGAGGCCGGCGTGGCTTCGCTCACGCGCTGCTGCATCAGCAGTTCGGTCAGCGCGCGCTCGCGAAGCAGGCGCAGATAGGCCGCGCCGTCGGCAGACTGGTCCACCCCCGCCTTCAGCGCCTCGGCAGCCAGGGCGCGCTGGGTGTAGAGCGTGCGGGCCATGCGGGTGACGGAATCGCTGGAAAGCCAGAAGCGCTCGCGCTCGGCGGCGGGCACCAGGTCGGCCACCATCAGGGTCAGCTCGGCGCGCGTGATCTTGCCGGCCGGCCCGGACACCAGAACTTCGGAAGGCGCAGGCGCCTGTGCGGCCGCGGGCGCCGCAGCCAGCAGTGCCGCCAGCAGCCAGGCGGCGTGGCGTGCCGGCCGCAGGATCGTCGACAGTGGATTCAATGCAAACTCCATGAAGGTACGAAAAGGCCCGAACCCGCGTTGGGGCGGATGCGGACGAAAACCCCAAATCATACCCAATGCCATTCCCGCTATGGCATGCCTGGCCACGCCTGCGGCACCACGACGGGGCCAGGCGGCTGCCTGATCTGGGCATGGCGGGTTGCACGCCGACCGCAGCGACCCCTGGCGCACCGTCTTCTTGCCCGGTGGGTAGGCGGTTGGGCCGCAAGCTCGGCCTCCAAGGGCTGGTCGTGACCGATGCTGGATCTCGGCGCGCCAGGCCCGACCGCGTGCCGGACTGAGCACAAAAAAAAGGGTGGGATTGCTCCCACCCTTGATCGCGAAACCGCAGCCTGCCCAAGGCGGGCAGGCCGTGGCTGCACGGCTTAGTTGCCGTACCAGCGATGCGGCAGCGTCATGCCGTAGTTGCCGCCCAGCGCCTGGTTCTTCAGCGAGGTGGCGGCAAAGCCGACGACCGGCGCGTACACGCTGTTGGCGAGTTGCAGACGGGCCCAGCCGGCTTCGCCCACCGGGGTCACCGAGCGGTTGGTCAGCGCGGCCTGCAGCGGCGAGGTGCCGTTGAAGGACACGGTGAAGACCTCGCCGCAGTACGGGCTGGTCACGCCGGGCGAGAAGCCGCCGCCAGCGGTCTGGAACTTCTCTTCGCGATCGGCCGACGAGAACGCCACCGACAGACAGGCCTGCGGGCCCATGGCCAGCGAACGGTTCATGGTCAGGCCGGCGTAGGGGTTGCCAGAGGCAGGCTCTGTAGCGGAGCCGCTGGCGACCGAGAATTCCAGCTTGGAGGCGGCGGCCGAAGCGCCGTAGCTGACGGCGGCGTGGTAGCGACGGGTCGGCTGCGACACCACCCAGTCGGTTTCCATCGGCACGGGCGCACCCGCAGCGGTGGCCACGTAGTCGTTGTAGATGGCGTTCTTCGCCAGCGTAGCCGAGAGGGCATCGGCCTGAGCCAGCGGATCCGTCGTAGTCGTCACGTAGGGGGTGGACATGTCGGGCAGGTCGTACCACAGCGGAGTGATGCCCGAACTGGTGCCCGTGCGCAGCAGCGGGTCGGCGGTGTGGGCGTCCACAAACGGCTGATTGCCGATGGCATCTTCGATCTGCGGAGCAAACGCATAGTAACCCGTGCCATGCACCGGAGTGATGTTCCAGTTCATGGTGGCGGAAGAAGTGGCCACGATGGCGGTCTGGTTGCCGCTGTAGACGGCCAGCAGATCCTGGTTCAGCACCGCCCAGGAGCCCATCAGGCCGCCCGTGGGGGCCAGCAGCTCGTAAGCGGCGGCGTCACTCGGATTCACGATGGTAGTGCTGAGCAGAGTGGCGTACGGCAGGTCGGCACAGGGAGCCACGCCGTTCACGTGCTTGATGCCGTAGGCCAGCGAGCCTTTTTTGGCAACCTGAGCCATGTCCACGTCGGCCATGTTCAGCACTTCGATGTAGCCTTCGCGGGTGTTGGCGGCAGCCACTTCGGCGCTGAGGTACGGGGCCAGACGATGGGTGCGGAACACGCCGGGCCAGTCAGCGGCCACCGGGATGGTGCACGACTTGTCGGGCGTGCTGATCATGGCGTGGCCGGTGGCAGGGTCCTGGGTGACCTGGGCGGTCCACACGTCGCCGGGCGACAGGAACAGCGTGAAGTCCAGCACGTCGTCGGAGTTGGCGGCGCCGCGGAAGCGCACCTTCACCGCCTTGCCGTTGGTGCGGTCGGTGTTGGTGATGTTGAACAGCGTGGCCATGGTGCCCTGCGCCGTGTAGTAGGGCGTGAACAGCATGTGACCGATGCTGCCGTTGGTCTGCGCCAGGTACTGCGCCTGCGCCGGCTGACCGGGCGCCAGGGCAGGATCCTGACCAAAAACGGCGATGGCGTGCGCCGAGCCGGCAAAACCAAGCCCGCCAACGACGGCTGCAGCACCGAGCGCCAGAATGCTCTTTTTCATAGCTATGACTCCATTAGGAAAAAAGTGGTTGCAAGACCCAAGCGAATCTTGGAAATGCCCGGTGATGCTAACACGGCCCGTACGGACTTTTCAATCAGCCCGCAGTGACACGGGGGAACGCACGGCGCCGAATGTTGCAAATTTCGCACAGTCGTCACCAGGCGGGGTTGCCTGCGCGGTCAGAAGTTCTGGTAGTACCACCAGTTGCCGTCTTCGCGCACCCAGGTTTCGTCGATCACGCCCACCACTTCCTGGCCCTGGAAGGGTGGCGTCAGCACACGGGTGGTCAGGCGGATGCGGGCCGTGCAGCGCTCGGCCTCGCAACTGACCTTGTGCACCTGCACGCCACGCCACTGGCCGGCAAAACCGAAGGTCCGGCGGTAGTCGGCCTGCTTGACGATGGCGCGGTAGGCGGGCTGGGTGTAGGTCCAGGCCTTGGGGAAGTCGCCCTTGATGAGGGCGTCCCAGCGTTCTTCGACGCGCTGGGCGACGATTTCTTCGGGCGTTCTGGGCGTGAGCGCGGCGCAGCCGGCCAGCGCCAGTGCGGCGACGGCCAGCAGGCCGCAACGGCGCGCAACGCGCAGGCGCGAGGCCGTGGGGGCGGAAATGGGCATGGGTGGTTCTCCGGAAATATGAAACAACGAGAGCAATCGTGCCTTGGGCCGGCCGGCGCGCGGCTCAGGGCCGGGCCGGCGCCGGCAGTGCCGCGCCGCCCTGCAGCAGGCCCTGCATGCGGTCGCGCAGTTCGCGGCTGATGGCGCGCGCGTCTTCGTCGGAGCGCAGCACGCGCGGGGTCAGGATGACCAGCAGCTCGGTGCGGTCGGCGGTGTTGCGGTGGCGCCCGAACAGCGCGCCCACCACCGGGATGGACGACAGCAGGGGCACGCCGGCCTTGCCGCTGCTGGCGCTGTCCTTGATCAGGCCGCCCAGCACCAGGGTTTCGCCCGAGCGCACCGCCACCTTGGAGTTGATCTGGCGCTGCAGAAAGGTGGGGTAGCCCGAGGTGGCGGCCGAGGACGAGTCGGCGCCCAGGTCGGTGACGATCTGGTCGATGTCCAGCGTGACCAGGTCGCCCGCGCTGACCGAGGGCGTGACGCCCAGCATGACGCCGGTGTCCTTGTACTGGATGTTGGTGGTGGTGATGTTGCTGGTGCCGCTGATGGTGGTGCCGGTGTTGACCGGCTGCTGGGTGCCGACCTGGATGGCGGCGGTGTGGTTGTCGAGCACCATCAGCGAGGGGCTGGACATGACCTTGACCAGCGACTTGTTGGCCAGCGCGGTGAGCACCGCCGAGATGTTGCCGGCGGCGTTGCGCAGGGTGTAGGTGAAGGCGTTGCTGATGCCGGCCGCGGTGCTGCCGTCGGCGGCCAGGGTGCCGCCGGCCGCCGCGGCACCGATGACGCCGCGGCCGCTGCGACCGTCGCCCAGGCCGCCGTTGAAGGTCCATTGCAGGCCGTATTCGAGGCCGTCGCCGAGGGTGACTTCGACGATCGAGGCTTCGATCAGGATTTGCGCGCGCTGGATGTCCAGCCGCTTGAGGGTGGCGGCGATGCGTTCGTATTCGGCCGGGGTGGCGTGCACCAGCAGGGTGTTGTTGATGCGGTCGGCCATGACGCGCACGTTCTGCCCCAGGGTGGTGGTGACCACCGCCGGCCCCTGCGCCGCGCCGGCGGTGCCTGCGGTGCCGGTGCCGAGGGTGCCGCGCGCGCCGCCGCTCAGGCCCAGGCCACCGGCGGCGCCCAGACCGCCGGCGGCGCCGCCCAGCAGCCCCCCGGTGCCGCCCAGACCGCCCGTGCTGCCCCAGGCCCGCGTCTGCGAGGCGTTGCGGTTGGCGCCGAACTGGCTGGCGAAGCTGCTGTTGACGTTGGTGCTGGCGCCGACGCCGGTGAGGCCCGGCGCCAGGCCGGTGGCGCCGCTGAAGCCGCTTTGCTGGGTGGTGCCGCCGTAGATGCCGTTGAGCAGCTCGGCCAGGTGGTCGGCCGAGCCGTTCTGCACCTTGTAGACGAACAGTTGCGGCTCGACGCTGTTGAGGTTGGGGCGGTCGAACTGCTCGATCCAGTAGCGCGCCTCGTCCAGGTAGGCGGCGCGCGGGGTGACCACCAGCACGGCGTTGATGCGCTCGATGGGGATGACGCGCAGGGCGCCGAACAGGGGGCTGGCTTCGCCCAGGCCGGCCGGCGCGGCCGGCTGGCCGGCGGCCGCCGGGGCCTGGGTGCCGGCCGCGGCCGGCCGGCCCGCCGCGGCGGGGGGGCGGGCCGTGCTGGCGCTGGCGGCACCGGCGGCGGCCGCGGCACCGGCGGCGCCCGAGGTGGTGCCGCCCGAGAGCAGGCGCAGCGCGGCCTCGACCTCGGCGGCCGAGCTGTGCTTGAGCTGGAACACGCCGACCGACATGCCGCGCAGCAGGTTGACGTCGAAGGTGCGCACCAGGTCGAGCCAGCCTTCGGCTTCGGCCCGGGTGCCACGCATGACCAGCAGGTTGCGCAGGGTGTCGACGCGCACGATGGCGTCGGGCGCGACCATGGGCCGCAGGATGTTGGCCATTTCGGTCGCGCCCAGGTATTCGAGCGGAACGATGACGCTGCCGTAGCCGGGTGGCAGCGGCTTGCCGGGTTCGGCCAGCACCGGGGCGCTGACGATGCCGCGCAGCGCTTCGGGCGCGCCGACGTGGTAGACGCCGCGCGAGTCGCGCGCCATGACGGTGCCGTTGGCCTGCAGCGCGGCTTCGAGCAGCAGCAGGGCGCGGTCGGGGCTGACGGGCTGGCGCGTGGTGAGGGTGATCTGGCCGCTGAGCGGGGGGTGAACGACGTAGTCGACCTTGAGCAGGTCGCCCAGCATGACGCGCACCACTTCGGCGGCGGGGGCGGATTCGAACTTGAGGCTGGTGGTGCCGCCGCGCGCCGGGGCGTTGACCGCAATGGGCGGCGGCGCCACCACGCGGTCGGTGCCGCGGATCAGCATCGGCTCGCTGCCGGTGTCACCGTCGGCCGCGGCGGCGGCAGGGGCGGGCGGCGCGCTGGCGGGGGCCGGGGCGACGACCACGGGCGACGCTGCGGCGACCTGGGCCGCGGGCGCGTGGGCCGGGCCGGCATCGGTGGCGGCGCAGGACGCCAGCAGGCCGGCGCAGGCCAGCACGAGGGGCAAGAGAGGGAATCGGTGCATGGTGATCGACATCGACGAGGTCACAAGGGCAGGCCGTGGCCTGCAAAGGTCAGCGCGCGGCGCTGGCGTCACTGGCGGCTGGCGTGGGCGCGGTGCCGCCGAACGCGCCGGTACGCAAGGGAGCGCTGGCGGC
>Ga0116152_10001755_pt1 | contig 17795 bp, 15 predicted proteins | sample AD_UKC119_MetaG_FD_89894 | JGI IMG/M metagenome (GOLD analysis project Ga0116152, IMG submission 89894) | Active sludge microbial communities of municipal wastewater-treating anaerobic digesters from Hong Kong - AD_UKC119_MetaG | ecosystem: Engineered > Bioreactor > Anaerobic > Digestate... | reverse complement strand
GCCGAGCAGGACCTCAACGCCATCGTCGTGCGCACCCTCGCGGTGATCGACCACCGCCTGAGGCTGGACCGGGTGCGCACCGTGCTGGACCTCGACGCCAACCTGCCGACCGTCGTGTGCGACGCCTCGCAGGTGCAGCAGATCGTCACGAACCTGGTGCTCAACGCGGCCGAGGCCGCGCCCGGCGGCAGCATCACCGTGCGCACCCGGGTCGAGCGCGGCGGGCAGGCGGTGCGCCTGCAGGTGGCCGACGACGGCGTGGGCATCGCGGCCGAGCACCTCGCCCGCATCTACGACCCCTTCTTCAGCACCAAGGAGGAGGGCAAGGGCACCGGCCTGGGGCTGGCCGTCGTGTACGGCGCGGTGAAGGCGCACGGCGGGCAGGTCGAGGTCGACAGCACCCCCGGCGAGGGCACGACCTTCACCGTGACCCTGCCGTTGAACGACGGGCCGGGCACCCGCAGCGACGAGGCGTGCCGCGGCAGCGGCGCGACGGAGGTCCGCTGATGGACGGCAACTGGCGGATCCTGGTGGCCGACGACGAGCCGGCGATGCGCGAGTCGCTCGCCGCCTGGCTGCGCGAGGACGGCTACACGGTGGCGACGGCGGCCTCGGGCCGGCAGGCCCTCGAGATGACGGCCGCCGAGCCCTACGACATCCACTTCATCGACCTGAAGATGCCGCCCGGCCCCGGCGGCCTGGAGGTGCTGGCCGGCGTCCGGCGCATGCAGCCGGACGCGACGGTGGTCATCATCACGGCCTACGCGACGGTCGACACGGCGGTCGCGGCGATCCGCGACGGCGCCGCCGACTACATGGTCAAGCCCTGCAACCCCGAGGACGTGTCGCGCTTCGTCGAGCGCACCCTGCACGTCAAGCGGCTCGAGCGCGAGAACGAGAACCTGCGGCGCCGCCTCGGCCGCCTGTACTCGCTGGGCGACATCGTCTCGAAGAACCCGCGCATGCACACCATCTTCGACCTCGTGCGCGACGTGGCGGGCCAGCGCAGCACGGTGCTCATCGAGGGGGCCAGTGGCACGGGCAAGGAGCTGGTCGCCCGGGCGTTGCACCGCGAGGGCGGGCGCTCGGGGCTGCCGTTCGTCGGCGTCTCGTGCGCGGCGCTGGCCGAGACCCTGCTCGAGTCCGAGCTGTTCGGCCACGAGCGCGGCGCGTTCACCGGCGCGATGGCGCGGCGGGCGGGCAAGTTCGAGCTCGCGGGCGCCGGGACCATCTTCCTGGACGAGATCGGCGACATCCCGCCGAAGCTGCAGCTGGACCTGCTGAGGGTGCTGCAGGAACGCTCGTTCACGCGCCTGGGCGGCACGACCGAACTGCCCATGGAGGCGCGCATCGTCGCGGCGACCAACCGCGACCTGCGCGGGGCGGTGGCCGCGGGCGCGTTCCGCGAGGACCTGTTCTACCGCCTGAACGTCATCAACATCCGGCTGCCGTCGCTGGCCGAGCGGTGCGAGGACATCCCGCTGCTGGCCGCCCACTTCGCCCGGCGCCTGGCGGTCGAGACGGGGCGCCCGGTGACGGGCGTGGCGCGGGACGCGCTGAAGCTGCTGATGGCCCACGACTGGCCGGGCAACGTGCGCGAACTCGAGAACGCCGTCGAGCGCGCGGTGGTCACGTCGCGGGGCGGCGAGCTGGCGGCCGCGGACTTCGACTTCCTGGCGGCGTCGCCGCGGGCCGCGGGCTGGGACGTGCCCGCGGGCGTGCCGCTGTCCGAGCTCGAGCGCCGCGCCGTCGAAGCCGCGCTCAGGCGCACCGGCGGCAACATCAGCGATGCCGCGGGCATGCTGGGCGTCGACCGGTCGACGGTGTACGCCAAGATCCGCAAGTACGGCATTCCCCATTAGTGTGGGACATCGCGACGGCGTGTGGGGATTCCCCGCACGCGCGGGGGCGGCGGGCCGGTCGCGCGGCGGTCGGCGCGCGGGCAACGTCTTGCGGTCGTGTGACTTGCGATGAAGTCGACTCCGTGGCAGGCCTCATGCAGTGGTCGGGGCGGTGGAGGGCAGCACAGCCAGCGATCCGCACAGTCCCGAGGAGCCGACCATGGACCCGACGACCTTCGATCTCGAGGAATTCCTCTTCGCCGCGCGCTACCACATCATCGGAGCCCTGATGTTCCTGGTCTTCGTCGGGGCGTTCGCCTGGGAGGCGCTGCGCGAGGCCCGCGACGCGGTGCGCCGCCGCCGTGACGAGCTCGGGCACCAGGGCTCCGGTCTGCCGGTCCGCGACGCGCGTCCCGCGCGGCGGATCGACCATGGCAAGCCGATCGAGGTGCTGCACTCCTGACTGGCAGGTCGGGACGACCTCAGGGACCGGGGCGGCCGTCATCCTCCGGGGCGGCCGCCTCGGCCGTGCGTCCGGGCCACAGCGACTGCAGCCACCGCGCGCCGCTGGTGGTCGACATCAGGATCGCCACCAGGCAGCCCACCAGGACCACCGCCGAGACCAGCGTGATGTAGATCGTGAAGAACATCGCAACTCCCGCCGGGTCTGGTCCAAGGCTTGCCCTTCCATCGGGTCACGGTGGGCCGGTGGTTCGGCCCGCGCCAACGGAAGGACCAGGCCCGATGCCGACCTGTATTCTCGTAGCAGAACCGGAACCCCATGTCCGGCGCGTACTTAGATTTATCCTGGAGGCCGCCGGCCACGAGGTCCTGGCCGTCGACAGCGGCGAGGAGGCCTGGCTGCGGCTGGCCAGTTTCCAGCCCGACCTGGTGCTGGCCGGTGCAAGCCTGCCCGGCCTGGACGGGGTGACCCTGCTGCAGTCCATGCGCTCGCGGCCCGAGTTCACCGGCGTGCCCGTCATCATCCTGACCGCCGAGACCCAGGCCCAGTCCCGGGCCCGGGCGTTGTCGTTCGGCGCCAACGACGTGCTGGTCAAGCCCTTCGACCACGAGGAGCTGGTGTTGCGCGTGGCGGCGGTCCTGGCCCGGACCCAGTTCCAGCGGCGCACCATCGCGCTGGCGCACGCCGCGCCCGCGCAGGACGCCGCGACGGCCAGGGCCCTCGAGCCGGCCTGCAGCTGACCGCCGTCCCGAGGGCCCCACGTTAAGTCCATCCGCGGCGCGCCACCAGCGCGCCGCACGCCGTCAACGCCGCGTGCGGCTCATCTCCTGCACCAGGTACCCCGCGTCGTACAGCTTGTCCAGGGCCTGGGCGATGGCCGCCGCGTGCACGGCCACGCAGCGGTTGGACGCCTCGTCGTACACGAAGCGGCCCACCAGGCTCTCGATGTTCCCGTCGAACACCAGGCCCACCAGGCGACCCTTGCGGTCGACCACCGGCGAGCCCGAGTTGCCGCCGATGATGTCGCAGGTGCTCACGAAGTCCAGCGGCTGCGCGAGGTCGAGCGCGTCCTTCCGCTCCATCCACCGCGAGGGCGGCAGGAAGGGATCCTGCAGGCCGAAGCCGTAGGCGCGGTCGTACAGGCCGTAGAACGTGGTCATGGCCGGCGCGCGGGTGCCGTTCATGGGGTAGCCCTCGACCAGGCCGTAGGACAGGCGCAGCGTGCCGGTGGCGTCGGGATAGGTGGTCTTGCCGTAGACGGCGAAGCGCGCCGCGCCCAGCATCTCGCCGGCGGCGGCCTTCACGCCCTTGACGTTGGCCTCTTCCCAGTCGTGCTGCTCGCGCATGATGGGCGCCAGCCCGCGGGCCAGCACCACCAGGGGATCGGTGCTCGCGGCCACGGCCTCGGGCCCGCCCTCGACCAGCGCGCGGCGGGCCGCCGGGTCGGCCAGCTTCGTGCCGGCGATCAGCTCGTGGGCCCGGGCCTCGGGCGTGCCGCCGGCCAGGCACAGCTGCACGAACGCGTCGTCGGGGCCGAGGTGGTCGAGCGCGCGCTGCAGCGTGCGCGCCAGCAGGAACTCCTCGAGCTCGGGGTACACCGGCGCCGGCGAGTACAGCCGGAACATGCGGCGGCGCAGCTGGGCGTCGTGGCAGCCGTCCATGCGCTCGCTGTCGGGCTTCTGCGTCTCCTCGACGGTCTGCACCAGCGACAGGGCCGTGCCCGCCAGGCCGAAGCGGCCGAAGGTGCGGCCCTCGGTCTCGGCGCGGCGCGCGGCCGCGGCGGCCTCGGCCTCCTCGGCCAGGCCCCAGGCCCGGCCGTAGCGCACCTGCAGGGCGGCGTCGGCGGCCACCCTGGCGCGGAAGTCATCCTCGTCCTGCTGCTTCTTGGCCCACACGGCCGGATCGAGCAGGCCCTTGTACTCGCCCTCGCCGGCCTTGCGGCCGTTGTTCAGGCCCATGAGCATGCCGCCGACCTGGCGCGCCTGCTCGGGACCGCGGGCGGCGTACTCCTGCAGGCCCGCCAGGGCGTCCTTCAGGTACTCGCTGCGCCGCGGATACCCCTCGTCGCGCAGGGCGGCGAGCTCGGCCATGGTGAACAGGCGGTCGGTCGAGCCGGGATGCCCGGCCACGAACACCAGGTCGCCGTCGCGCCCGCCCGCGGGGTCGAGCGTCAGCCACGCCGGGCTCTTCGCCGGCTTGCCGTCCTCGTAGGCGCGGAACAGGGCCATGTCCAGGTCGTGGCGCGGGTAGGTGAAGTTGTCGTCGTCGCCCCCGAAGTAGGCCATGGCCGACTCGGGCGCGAACACCAGCCGCACGTCGGTCCAGGTGCGGTAGCGGTACAGCCAGTACTCGCCGCCGTGGTACAGGGTGACCACGTCCGAGCGCAGGCCCGTCGCGTCGTGGCTCTCCTTCTCGATGGCGGCGATCACGGCGCTGCGGGCCTCCTGGGCCCGGGCCTCGTCCAGGTCGGCGGTGATGGCGCCGAGCACGCGCGCGGTCACGTCCTCGTAGGAATCGAGCACGGCGATCTCGAGGTCGGGGCAGGGCAGCTCGTCGGCCCGGGTCTTCGCCACGAAGCCGTCGCGCACGTAGTCGGCGTCGGCCGACGACAGCTTCTGCTGCTGGCCGCGCGCCACGTGGGCGTTGGTCAGGATCAGCCCGTCGGGGCTGACGAACGAGCCCGAACCGCCGCCCAGCTTCACCGCCGACAGCCGCAGGTGGTCGAGCCACTCCTGCGTCGGCGTGAAGTCATGGCGCGCGGCGAGCTGCGAGGTCGGCGGGTTGTCGAAGGTCCACATGCCCTCGTCGGCGCGCGGGGCGCCGGCGGCCATCAGCACGAGGATCGCGGACAGCATCAGAAGGAGGCGTGCACGGGTCATGATCGGCTCCGGGGCCAGGGTCGCGGCGCCGGTCCGCTCCGCTCCCCAGCGACGGCCGCGCGCCGCCGGGCATCATGGTCCACGGCAGGGCGCAGGGCAAGGGCGGGCGTGGGGCGGGGCGCTCCCGTCGCCGCGACGGCGCCCTGCCGCGCGGGTCGGAATGGCGATTGAAGGTGGCTTGCCGGCTCTGGTAAGATCGTGCGGGGCCTGATCTCCGGGCCCGCCGGGCTCCCGCGTCCTCCCCCCACGACCGGGCTCCCGCCATGGTCGGTCTCCCCCTGGGCCGGTCGACTGATGTTGATGTCCGTGCAGGCCCCATGGTCGCAGGCGTTCCGTATCCAAGGGAGCGGACGTCCTCCCATGTGCGCTCCTGGCGGGCATTGGAGGGGGACGCTCTGTTCCGTATCGTTGCCTACGGGGAGGGGCTGGGCATGCCCGTATCCATGCCCAGGCGGGAGATGACATGGTCGATCCGAATCGAATCACGGCGCGTCTCGGCATCCTGGCTTGTCTCTTCGTGACGTTGGCCGGCTGCGACTCGACACCGACGGGTCCCTCCGGCCTGGAGGATTTCGGCGTCGAGCCGGCAGTCGTGATCGCCGGGAGTGCGGGCTACGTTCCCGCGGGCCCGGTCTCCGTCTCCCTGACCGCCGTGGGCGCCGATTCGTGCGCCGTCTGGAACGTCACGCCGGACGGCATCGCCGACCGCGCCACGCCGCCGCTCGTCGACGGCCGGGCGACCCTGCCCGCCTGGGCGCTCGCCCCGGGCGAAGGGCCGCAGGTCGTGCAGGCCATGTTCTGGGGCCACGGCGGGGCCGCTTCCGCAGTCGTCAGCGATACGATCATCGTCGACGCGACGCCTCCCGTGCCGGCCGGCGTGATCTTCCCGGCCGATCCCGACGATCCGGTCAACACGACGGTGAAGCTGCAGTGGCAGCCGTTCACGGACTCGTGGTGTGACGCGTCGGCACTCGTCTATCGCGTTGAAGCGGTTGCCGGCGGCCAGACCTGGTCGACGGGCTTCGACGGGGACCGGCATGCCGTGCTCGATGGCCTGCCGCGAGAGACCCAGGTCGAGTGGCAGGTCGTGTGCCGGGATCCAGCCGGCAACGAGTCGACGGCCGCGTTCGCTCCGTTCGTCACGTGGAGCGTCGTCCTGCCCGATTTCGTGGCGATTCCGGCAGGCACGTTCACCATGGGCAGCCCGCTCACAGAACCGGGGCGATCGGAGAACGAGGTCCTCCACGATGTCGAACTGACGCGCGGGTATTCCATGGCCAGCACGCAGCTGACCTACGGGGCGATCCCACCGTTGTTCCAGTGGGCCTTCGACCATGGGCTCATTGCCTCGGACCAGGTAGGCGTGCGCGATGCGATCGACGGCAGTGCGGCGATCCTGTGGCGCTGGGAGGTGTCTTTAGTCCTCTTTGATGGAGCAACCTTTTCGCTGGATCCACGGATCAGTGCAGGAGCGCTCGTGTCCGGCCTGAGCTGGTACGGAGCCGCTGCACTGACCGACTGGCTCAACGCCGCGAGCGGGTTCGCGCAGGTCCACGACCGGACGAACGGATGGCAATCCTACGGTGATGTCTATGCTGTCGAGGGCTACCGACTACCGACGGAGGCAGAATGGGAGTACGCGTGCCGTGCGGGTACGCAGACGGCCTTCTGGAACGGCGAGCTCGAGGGCGCCTGTTGCACCAACGATCCAGGTTGCTGCTGCGAGAGCCCGACCCTGGCTGCGATCGGGTACTACTGTGCCAACGCCTCCGGGTTCGGGTTCCCGGCCCAAAAGCCGGCAAACCCTTGGGGACTGTACGATATGCACGGTGGCTACGCGGACTTCTGCTATGACACCTACTCGAGCGAGTATCCGGCCGGAGCCGCCGTCGACCCGGTGGTGTTTGACGGCTCGGGTGCGAATATCACGCGCGGAGCCGACAATTGGGTGGGTGCGGTCCTTGCCCAGGGCTGCCGCGCAGCCCGACGGGGCGAAATCGGAGCGTACATGACGCATCTTGCCGGAGCGCGCCTTGTCCGGTCGGGCCTGCCGCAGGCGCGGTTCCGCTGACCGTCGGCGCGCCTTGTCATGGCTGTTGCGCTTCCATCGATCCCGCAGTGCGGCTGTGGTCCGGCCCGGTACCCGTCGGCCGCCGCACCCGCTCCCTGCCCTCCTAGAACCGGTACATGATCAGGTCATGCACCGCCTCGGGCGGCACCACGTCGCCCTGGCGGCCGCCGAAGGTGTTGCGGCGGGCCTGCACGGCGCCCCGCACGAGGGCGGCGCGGCCGCCGTCCAGGAAGTAGAGCTTGTCCTGCATGGGGTCGCCGGGGCAGACCACCGCCGCGCGCCGCACGTAGACGCCTTCCCGGTCGTACACGTCCCAGGTGGCCATGGCGCCGCCGTCGCGCTCCTGGCGACCGCGGCTGGTCAGCACCCAGGTCTCGCCGCCGGGCACGGCGTGCAGTTCGACCACCACCGGGTCGTTGTCCTCGACCGTCACGTCCACGCGGATGCGCTGGCCGTCGGCGATCACCGTCACCGAGTCGCGGATCTCCTGCTTGCGCTCCTCGCTGCGGCGCGCGCCCTGCAGGTCGCGGCCGAAGGTGCGCAGCACCGTGCCGTCGGGCGCGTACACCGTGATGAGGCAGGCGTTGCGCTCGGTCGCGGCGATCACGTTGCCGTCGGCGTCGATGTCCCACAGCTCGTGGCTGGGGAAGTAGTTGTTCTTCTCGATCCAGCCGTCGCGGGCCAGGTTGGTCGAGGTCGAGCGCCGCACGTAGTCGTTCAGCGGATGGCCGTCGGCGTCGGCGCGCAGCAGGTACTGGGTGCGCAGCATGCCGCCGTCGTCCTGGGGCGTGTTCAGCACGCCGTTGATGACCAGGTTGCCGCCGCGGCAGCGCACGCGCCGGATGTTGGCCAGCGCATTGCCCTCGCCCAGGCTGCCCGGCGGGATGATGGTCGCCATGGGCGTGCCGTCCGGCGCGATGCGCACGATGCGCCCATTCAGGTACTGGGCCAGGCCCAGGCTGCCGTCGGGGAAGAAGACCATGCTCTCGGGGCGGCGCGTCTCGCCGGGGCCTTCGCCCTCGCGGCTGACCGTGCGCAGCAGCTGGCCATCGGCATCGAACACGAACACCTGCGACAGCTGCTGGTCCATGACCCAGGTGTTGCCGTCGGGTCCGGCCAGCACCGCGTTCACGGCGCCGAAGATGAGGTCGTCGTCCTCCTGGCCGCGCTGCCACAGCTGCTGCAGCGTCACGGTCTGCGTGCCGTCGCGCGGCGTGTCGCCGTTCTGCACGTGGGGCGGGGCGGCGGCCGCGGACAGGGCCAGCGTCATCACGAGGGCGGCGATCGCGAACCGGCTCATCACGAACCTCCAGGCTGGGATATGGGGGCGGGCGGCCCATGGGGACCGCCCGCCATTCTACGGCATCGCCGCGCCCGGGTTGCCTCGGCGCTCTACTCCGGCTTCACCAGGCCCAGGTCGGGCGCGAGGTCGGCCGCCGGCATGGGGCCGTCCCAGGCGGCGCCGGGCGCCAGGTAGTGGTCGAACCAGGCCAGCGTGCGGTACAGCGCATCGCTGCGGCCGAAGCGCCGCGCGTTGCCGTGGCCCTCGCCGGGATAGTAGACCAGGCGCACCGACGGGTGCCCCGCCATCTTCAGGGCGCGGTACAGCTCCTGGCTCTGGCTCGGGTGCACGCGCGGGTCGCTGTCGCCGTGCAGGATCAGCAGCGGCGTGCGGCAGTGGTCGGCCCAGCGGACGGGGCTGCGCTCGCGCATCAGGTCCCAGCTGTCACGGACCGGCGCGCCCATGTGCACGTACTCGTCCTCGTAGGGGATGTCCGTCAGGAAGCGCTTGCTCACCAGGTCGCTGATGCCCACGAAGCTGACGCCGGCCTTGAAGCGCTCGCTGTAGCGCGTGCACAGCCAGTTGGTGGCGTAGCCGCCGTACGAGCCGCCCATCACGCCCACGCGCGCCGGGTCGGCGACGCCGTCCTTCACCAGCGCGTCGACGCCGTCGACGATGTCGTCGAACTCGGGGCCAGCCGGATCGCCATAGGCCAGCGCGGCGAAGGCCACGCCGCGGCCCGTGCTGCCGCGGTAGTTGGGGAAGAACACCGCGTAGCCGCGGCCGCACATGACCTGGCCGGGGCTGGCGTAGCGGCTCAGCCAGCCGTTGCTCTCCTGGGCCTCGGGGCCGCCGTGCACGTCCACCACCAGCGGCGCGGGCCGGCCGTCCCAGCCCACGGGCAGCATCAGGATGCCCTCGAGCTCCAGGCCGTCGCGCGCCGTCCAGCGCACCACCTTCTGCTCGCCCAGGGCGACGCCCTCGAGCGCGGGGTTCAGGTGCGTCAGGCGCACGGCCTGCTTGCCGTCCCAGGCGTAGAGCTCGCGGGGCGTCGTCCCGTTGTGGCCCACCAGCAGCAGCGTGCGCTGGCCGGTGCGTCCCTCGGGCATGCCGAACACCAGGCCCAGGGCGCCGCCGTCGAGCACCCGGCGCCACTTGGGGCTGCCGCCGCCCACGGCCACGACGTACGCGGTGGAGGTCACGCCCTCGTCGGCCTGCACCAGCAGCGTCTTGGCGTCGCGCCACGCCACGTGCCGGATGTGGCCGGCGAAGTCGGCGGGCGTCAGGTTCACCGGGTGCGTGCCGTCGGCGTCCGCCAGGTACAGGCTGCTGACCGCATGGTCGCTGCGCGAGGCGGCGGCGGTCCAGGCCAGGCGCTTCCCGTCGGGGCTGAGCGTGTAGTCGCCCAGCTTGCCCGGGGCGTCGACCACCAGCGCGTGCGTGCCCGTGGCCAGGTCCAGGCGGTAGACGTCCTGGAACATGTATTGCTGGTCCACGCTGTTCTCGAGGCTGGCCCCGAACAGCAGCTGCCTGCCGTCGGCACAGGCGTCCAGGCCCCACACCGCCAGCCCGGTCACCAGCGCGTCGCCGGCCGCGGGCTCGGCGCCCGGGGCGAACGCCGTGCGGCGCAGCGTGCGGGCGCGACGGTCCTCCTCGAACACGCGGGGCAGCTGGCCCTTCTCCTTCAGGGTCTTCTCGGCAGCGGGGGCCTCGTCGGTGTCGACGTAGAAGATGGCCTTGCCGTCGGCTCTCCACGCCCAGGCGGCCACGCCCGTGGGGCTGGCGGTGGCGGGCGAGGCCTCGCCGCCGTCGACCGGGATGGTCCACACCTGCGTCTTGGCGCCCTTGCCGCGGCTGAGCGTGAAGCCGATGACGCGGCCGTCGGGCGAGAAGCGCGGCTGGCCCACCGACACCTCGCCGGTGACGAAGGGCCGCGGCTCGCCGCCCGCCGTGGGCACGACGTACAGGCGCTGCCAGGCGCCGCCGGCCTCGTCGTCGAGGCTGCGGTTCTGCGCCACGGTGTAGGCGGCCAGCGTGCCGTCGGGCGAGAGGTCGGCGCTGCGGACCTGGACGAGGTCCAGCAGCACGTCGGGCGAAAGCGGTGCGGCCGCGGCGGCGGCCGCGGCGCAGGCGAGGCCGAGCACGATCGTCAAGCGTCGCATGGGCAATCTCCGGGGAGCGCGGGTGGTCAGGGACGGCGAGCCGGGAATATAGCACGATTCCGCGGGGCCGCGCAGCGGCCGCAGTCCTTGGTCCGGCCGCCCCGGCGTGCTACCATGCCGCCTTCACCCGCGACCAGGAGCCCTCCATGGCTATCGACCCGACGCTGCTGGACATTCTCAGGCACGACGACCCGGCCTACCGCCCGCTGGTGGACTACGGCGCCTGGCGCGTGGCGGTGCTCAACTTCTGCGACGAGCTGCGGCCGGGGAACCTGCTGCGCATGCAGCGCCACGACGAGACCGACGAGGTGTTCGTGCTGCTGGCAGGCCGCTGCATCCTGTTCGTGGGCGACGGGCGCGGTCCCGACGATGCCGGCGCGGTGCACGCCGCCGACCTCGAGCCCGGCACCGTCTACAACGTGAAGCGCGGCGTGTGGCACACCCACGCCCTGAGCGAGGACGCCTCGGTGCTGGTGGTGGAGAACCGCGACACGACCTACGACAACTCGCCCTTCTGCGACCTCGCGCCGGCGCAGCGCGCCGCGCTGATGGCGCACGTGGCGCGCCTCTGGACCTAGTCGTCCCTTCCCGTCAGGTAGTCGCCCAGCCGGCCGCGGCTGTGCTCGGCCTCGTGGCAGTCGACGCAGAGGTTCTCCCAGTTCGAGCCGTCGGCGGGGTTGTTCTTGTCGTTGCCGTCGATGTGGTGGACCGTCAGCTGGTGCCGGTTGGCCCAGGTGAACTCGCGCGCGCACTTGGCGCAGATCAGGCCGTGCAGCGCCAGCGAGCGCTCGCGGTAGTTCACGTCGGGCGCGCCCATGCGCCTGAGTTCCTTCACGCCCTTGGCGATCTCGTCGCGCGAGGGCACGTGGTCGGGCTTCGGCCTGCCGGCCTTGCGGTTCCAGGGATTGCGGGGCGACACGGCGGCACCTCCGGATGAAGCAGGGGCCGGCCCCGGGCGGGACCGGCCCCCATGGTCGCACACGGCGCCCGTCAGCGATACAGGCTCTTGACCGAGCCCCAGGCCCGGTCCTCGGTGTCGTCGCCGCAGTTGAAGAAGAAGAGCGGCGCTTCGAAATCCCCGCTCGCCGGGAACGCGGGGTTCAGGCGGAACGCGTCGTCGGCGTCCGTGATGGCCAGGCTCCCGGGAATCGACTGCACGTTGGGCGGGAACACCGGGGCCAGGTACACGAGGTCGCAGTACGAGTAGGCGGCCCACATCACCTGCAGGTGCAGCAGCGTGGTGGCCCACCCGGTGACGGCGATGTTGCAGCCGACCAGGAAGTTCGGCGGCGTCAGGAAGTTGACGGCGTTCGCGCCGGCGGGGTATTCCGCCGACAGCAGGAACAGGTTCTCCGTCATCTCGAGGCGGAACTCGAAGCCGCCGACATGCGCGATCGGCGCGAAACCCGGCTCGCCGCCGGGCGAGTAATTGACCGCATCGGTCAGCACGACGTAGAGGTCGACGACGCCCGGCATCCCGAAGTAGGTCGTGTAGCCCCAGGCCGAGCCCGGCTGGATGTCCGGCTGCACGTAGACACCGATGGCGTTCGGGTAGTCGAGGCCGGTCTGCGCCGCCGTGGGGGTCGCGAGGCTGCAGGCCGCGACGATGGCGATCACCAGGATTCTCATGCGTTTTCCCCCTCGTGTCGGGTTCGGCGAGGTGCGCCGCCGACCGCCTGGGGCCGGGCCGCTGATCACGCATGATCATAGCCCGAAACGAACCGCGGCGGGACGCCCGAGCGCCCCGCTGCTGCAATACATTGTCTGGCAATCGTTTGCGGTGGGTGGCCGCCGCGTCGGCCCCGCCCCCGCAGGGCTCAGACCCAGTCCTCGGCCAGCACCTCGCCGCGCACGCCCACCAGCACCTTCTTGATGGGGACCTTGCGGCCCGAGCGCGCCACCGCCTCCTGCGCCAGGCGCAGCAGGCCGCCGCAGCAGGGCACCTCCATCAGCGCCACGGTCAGGGTGTTGATGCGGGCTTGGGTGATCATGGCGATCAGCTTCTCCAGGTACACCTCCTGCCCGTGGTCGAGCTTGGGACAGGCCACGGCCAGCGAGCGGCCCGACAGCAGTCGCGTGTGGAAGTCGCCCATGGCGAACGACACGCAGTCGGCGGCCAGCAGCACGTCGGCGCCCTGGAAGTAGGGGGCCACCGGCGAGACCAGGTGCAGCTGCACCGGCCACTGGCGCAGGGCCGACGCGCCGGCCGCGGCCGCGGCGGCGCCGATGGTGCCCAGCGTCTGCGGCGGCGTGGCCACCGGCGCGTTCACCTGCGGCGCGAACGACATGGTGCGCGAGCCCGGGCAGCCCATGCCCATGCCGTGGCTGCCGAGAGCGCCGTTGTTCTTGGTGATGGGATTGTGGGCCGGCCCGTCGATGGTGGACAGGTGCTGCTCGACCGCGCTCTCGTCGAACTCGTCGGCCTCGCGCTCCTCGACCGTGATGGCGCCCTGCGGGCACTCGCCCAGGCAGGCGCCCAGGCCGTCGCACAGGTTGTCCGCCAGCAGGCGCGCCTTGCCGCCGATGATCTGGATGGCGCCCTCGGCGCACGAGGGCACGCAGTCCCCGCACCCGTCGCAGAGGTCCTCGTCGATGTGCACGATCTTCCGCACGGCCATGGCCCGCATCCTCCGGTTGTCGTACCAGCGCACGCCGGGGCAGGGCGCCCCGATGGGGAGAACGATACTCCGGTATAAATAGGATGTCAAGGTCCACTTAGGTTGTGGCTTGGAGATTGTGTTCCGCAGACGTGAGGCGTTGTCCTGCAACGAATTGATCGATAGTGCCCGGATCCTGCGCAAATGCCATAAGCAACAATGACCTGCCGGAACCGGACACATTCTCGAAGCCACAACCTATCAGTTGCGGCTCTCGGCCCGTCCGTCGGTCACGGTCGGCCGGACCGCCTCGAGGTCGTCGAACCAGAACGCCCCCTCGTCCCGACGGCACACGACGATCCGGCTCTCGAACTCAGGGTCACGGGCCCGGTGCCAGCGGCAGGTGATGTGGTGCCGGTCCACCCCGACGATCTCGATCTTGCCCGAGGCGTGGCTCATGCAGAACCTGACCCGGCGCACGAGGCCCGAGCAGCGCCGCCGCGCCGCGTCGAAGATGCGGAAGCCCTCGACGATGGGCACGGCATAGATGCGGTTGCCCGCCGTGGGCCGCCCCTGGAACAGGTAGTACTGGGGCGCGCCCAGCACCGTGAGGGTCGTGAACAGCTCGGTCAACACCCCCGGATCGTCGTTCACGCCGCGCACCAGCGGGCATTGGTTCACCACGCAGCAGCCGGCCTCCTGCAGCGCCTTGACCGCGGCGCGCGCCGGCGCGGTGAGCTCGCGCGGGTGGTCGAAGTGCGCCATCACGTAGACCGCCGTGCCGCGGCGCACGACCTGGGCCAGCCCGTCGAGCAGCGCCTGGTCCTCGAGGATGCGGAACGGGTTGAACGCAGGCGTCTTCGAGCCGATGCGCACCACGCGCACGTGGTCGACGGCGGCGGCGGCCTCGACCAGGTGCAGCAGCCGGTCGGTGCCCAGCACCAGCGGATCGCCGCCGGTCAGCAGCACGTCGCGGATCTCGCGGTGGCGTCCGATGTAGGCGAATGCCGGGCCGGTGTCGAGCTCGGCCTCGTCGTTGTCCGCCATGAACAGGCGCTTGCGGAAGCAGTAGCGGCAGTAGGCGGCGCAGGTGGGCGCGGCCAGCAGCAGGGCCGTGTCGCGGTACTTGTGCTGCAGGCCCGGGGCCACGGTGTTGGCCGCCTCGTTGCTGGCGTCCAGGCGGCCCCAGCGCGTGAGCTCGGCGGCGTCCGGCACCACCAGGCGGCGGATGGGGTCGCCCGGATCCTCCCAGTCGATCAGCCCCAGGTAGTAATCGTTGGCGCGGAACGCATAGGTGTCCGCCACGGCGTCCAGGCGGGCGGCCTCGGCCGCGTCGAGATGGGGGATCTGGGCGACGGACCGCAGGTAGCGGATCGGGCGATTCCGGCTCGTGTCGCGCATGGCGCTGCTCCTTCCGGTCGTGCGGACCTTCGGTGCGGCGGCAGGACGCAGAACGACGAGCCTCGGAAGGTCACGCAGGCGGGCCGGCCGAAGTCTTGGCCGGGACCACCGGGGGCGCGGGGTGTCGACGATGGCAAGGGAGCGCGGGCCCCCCAGGCAACATAGGCCCATGGGCCGCCCCTGCCAAGTTTCCGACCGGACGCGCGCCTAGTAGGCCCGCGCGTAGGGGGCCGGCACCGGCGCCGGCTGGCCCAGGGCGGCCGCCGCCTCGATGGGCCACTGGGGCCGCCGCAGCAGCTCGCGGCCCATCAGCACCACGTCCGCCAGGCCGCCGCGGATGATGGCGTCGGCCTGATCCGGCTGGGTGATCAGGCCCACCGCGCCGGTGGCGACGCCGGCGCCGCGGCGGATCTCGTCGGCGAACGGCACCTGGAACCCCGGGCCACCGGGATGCGCGCGTCGGGCGACGAGCCGCCCGACGAGCAGTCGACCAGGTCCACGCCCAGGCTCTTGAGCTTGCGGGCCAGGGCGATGGACTCCTCGAGCATCCAGCCCTCGTCCATCCAGTCGGTGGCCGAGAGGCGCACCCACAGCGGACGGTCGGCGGGCCAGGCCTCGCGCACGGCGGCCACCGTCTGCAGCAGCAGGCGCGTGCGGCCGGCGAAGGTGCCGCCCCAGCCGTCGGTGCGGCGGTTGGACAGCGGCGACAGGAACTGGTGCAGCAGGTAGCCGTGGGCCGCGTGCACCTCGCAGATCAGGGCGCCCGCGGCGGCGGCGCGGCGCGCGGCGGCGGCGAAGGCGGTCATCACCGCGCCGATGGCGGCCTCGTCCAGGGGCACCGGCACGGGATGGGCCGGCGAGAAGGGCACGGCGCTCGGGCCGACCACGCGCTCGGGCCAGCCGCCGGCGCCCGCGGCCAGGGGGCCCCCGCCGTGCCAGGGCGCCGCGGTCGAGGCCTTGCGCCCCGCGTGGGCCAGCTGCACGCCCGGCACCGCGCCCTGGCGCGCCACGAAGCGCATCACGCGCGCCAGCGGCTCGACCTGGTCGTCGTTCCACAGGCCCAGGTCGGTCGGGCTGATGCGGCCCTCGGGCAGCACGCTCGTGGCCTCGGCGATGACCGCGCCGGCCCCGCCCATGGCCCGGGCGCCCAGGTGGGCCAGGTGCCAGTCGGTGGCGCGGCCGTCCTCGGCCATGTACTGGCACATGGGCGACACGACGATGCGGTTGCGCAGGGTGACGCCGCGCTGGCGCAGCGGGCTGAACAGGTGGTCCGTCATGGAGATCTCCGTGGCTGGGGCTGCTTGCGCGGCGTGCGGCCCATGGTAGCGGGATCCGCGCGTCGGCACCAGCCCCATCCGCCCGGGCCGGCCGCAAAGGCACGCGGCCCCGGAGCCGAAGCCCCGGGGCCGCGCCGCACGGACCGGCAGGCCGGCCGCGTCCTTCTACTTCACGAGCGTCATGCGCTTCGTGGCCGTGAAGTCGCCCGCCCGGATCGTGTAGAAGTACACGCCCGAGGCCTGGCGGTCGGCGGTCCACACGACGCTGTGCACGCCGGCGGGGAACACCTCCGAGGCCAGGGTGGCGACCTTCGCGCCGCGGAGGTCGTACACCGTGATGTCCACCCGCTCGCTGTGCGGCAGGGCGAACTCGATGGTGGTCGACGGGTTGAAGGGGTTCGGATAGTTCTGGTTCGCCGCGAACTCCTTCGGCAGGGGCACGCCGCCGTCGGCAACGACCGGTCCGCCCGCGCCGGCCGGCGTTCCGGTCAGGCCGCGGAAGGTGATCTGGTCGATGTAGACGTCGTCGGCATTGCCGCTGGCGTCGCACATGAAGCGGATCTTCGCGTTGGCCGGGAAGTTGTAGCTCGCGCTAGGGATGGTGACCGTCGTGGTGTAGAACGTGTTGTTCGAGAAGCTGCTTCCCGATGCGAACGAGGCGACCGTCTGCCACGTCGAGCCGTCGTAGTACTGCACCCAGAAGTCCTCGTTCGTCTCCATGCTCACGGCGTAGAAGTAGAACTCGACCTCCAGCTCGGAGTACCCGGTCACGTTGTAGCTGGCCGTGTGGTAGAACGACGACGCGGTGCCGCTGTTGTCCTGGATGTCCATGGCCGCGCTGCCCTGGTAGGCGTAGGTGCCGCCGGTGTAGCGCGCGCAGTCGGCGCCGCCGTCGGTCCAGCTGCCCAGGCCGCTCTCGAAGTCGTCGTACGTGATGGTCTCCCAGACGCCCGCGGGCGCCGGGTCGACCGTGATGTAGTTGGTCTTCGTCAGCTGGTTCGAGCCGAACGCGTTGCTGGCGGTCAGCGTCACCGAGTAGGTGCCGGCGGCCGCGTACGTGTGGCTCGGGTTCTGCGCGGTCGAGGTCCCGCCGTCGCCGAAGGTCCAGCTCCAGGCCGTGGGCGCGTTCGTCGACGCGTCGGTGAACTGCACCGCCAGCGGGGCCGTGCCCGTGGTGGGGGTGCCGCTGAAGGCGGCCACCGGGGCCGTGCCCGTGGTCGAGGTCACGCTGATGTCGTCGAAGGCGAAGCCGTCGGTGGCGATGGCGTAGTTGTCGTACTGCTGGAACTTCACCACGAACGTCCCGCTCAGGCTCAGCCCGTTGGCCGCGCACAGGGCATCGACATCGAGGGTGAACTGGTTCCAGGTGGCGTTGGTGTAGCTCGCGCCGTTCAGGTCCTGGACCTTCACGAACGAGGCGCCGCCGTTGTCCGAGAAGTAGATGCCATCCTGGGCATGCGTCTCGTCGCCGAACTCCTTCCACCAGAACGACAGGTCCGTCTGGCCCGCGCCGGCCAGGTTCAGGTGCAGCCACGCCTCGTTCTGGGCGTAGGTGCCGTTGGTCGAGACGTCCATGGTCAGGTGCCGCGTGCCCGAGTGGGGCGTGTTGGCCGTGGTGACCTGGATGCGCCCGGGCGACGGCGAGGCCGTCGTCCAGTACTGGCTGAGCACGCCCGACTCGAAGCCCTCGCTGAACGGCAGCGACGCGTAGAGGTCGGACGGATCGGTCACGCTGATGTAGCCGGTCTTCGTCTCGCCGTCGCTGCCGTAGGCGTTGCTCGCGGTCAGCGTCACGGTGTAGGTGCCGGCGGCGGTGTAGGTG